>WNFB01000573.1_pt1 | contig 42559 bp, 30 predicted proteins | sample 5400501 | NCBI WGS metagenome assembly WNFB01 (sample SAMN13153341, study PRJNA577476) | soil metagenome | isolation source: 200 cm saprolite under Douglas fir tree site 2 hole 1 | place: USA:California | collected 2015-04-18 | reverse complement strand
CGGCGAGCGACATCACCCATGGCACGGAGTTGTACGTGACTCCGCTCGCTCGCGCCGCGGAACGCCGGCTCACGACGTTCAACGATTCGCTCTTCAAGCAGGTCACGGTGATTCCCGCCGACACGTTCTGGTTCACCGGCGTCGGTGGGTTGAAAGTCGAAGGGTGGTTGATGAAGCCGTACGGCTACCAGCCCGGCAAGAGTTATCCGCTGGTGCTCTCGATTCACGGCGGCCCGCACTCGAACTACGGCAATGTGCTGTTTCCAGAATTCCAGATGCTGGCCGGTCAGGGCTACTGGATGTTGTTCACCAATCCACGCGGATCGAGCGGCTACGGCCACGCGTTCACGTTCGCGACGCGCGGTCGCTGGGGAATGGAAGACTATCAGGACCTGATGCAAGCGGTGGACGTCGCCATCGCGCGCAGCAAGGGCGGTGTCGACACGACGCGGATGGCCGTCCTGGGCGGATCCTACGGCGGATTCATGACGAACTGGGTGGTCGGCCACACCAACCGGTTCCGGGTGGCCCAGACCGACCGCTCGATCTTCAACTGGTATTCGTGGTACGGATCGTCCGATGCGCAGGGGCTGACGGACTACGAGTTCAACGGCGCGCCGTGGGCGAGCGACTCACTCTACCGCGTCCTCTCGCCGATGACATACGCGAACAACATGCGCACGCCGATGCTGATCGTGCACTCGGAAGATGACAAGCGCACCCCGATCACTGACGGCGAGCAACTGTTCATGTCGCTGCGCAAGCGCGGCATTCCAGCCGAGTTCGTGCGCTATCCGCGCTCGTTCCACGGCTTGTCGCGAACCGGTCCGCCCTGGCTGCTCGTCGACCGGCTGGAGCGGATCCGCACGTGGTTCGCGCACTGGATCGGAACGGGCGAGGCAGCGCCCGCGGCAACGACGAGCCAGCATTGATGGCGAGCCGTCCCTGGCTATTGGGGCTGGCGGCCGCCGCGCTGCTGGCTCTGCCGTTGGCTGCACAACGGCCCACCCACCGCCCGACGCGCCGGCCTGCGCGGACGGTTCGTCCCGCGCCCGCCGCGACGACAATTCCAACTCCCCGATCCGTGCTCGGCTTCGAGCCGGGCGACGATCGCAAGCTCGTCGAATGGCCGGTGCTGGTCCGCTACTTCGAGGCGCTCGCCAAGGCGAGCGACCGCGTCGACTACCGGGAGATCGGCAAAACGACGCTGGGCGCGCCCTTGATCGCGCTCGTCATCTCGAGCCCGCAGAACCTGCGGCGCCTAGACTATTACCGGCAGGTGAACGCTGAACTCGCGGACCCCCGCTCGTTCCGTACCAGTCGAGCCGCTCGCGACGCGCTGCAGAACGGCAAAACGATTGTCCTCATTACGTCAAGCATTCATTCAACAGAGGTGGGCGGGCACCTCTCGCCCGTCGCGCTGGCGTATCGGTTGGCGACCGATACGGGCGCCACGACGCGCGCGATCCTCGAGAATGTGATTCTCTGGCTGGTGCCGTCTCTGAATCCCGACGGCGTCACCATCGTGGCGAAGTGGTACAACCGCACGCTCGGCACGACCGCGGAAGGGACATCGCCGCCGGAGCTGTACCACCATTACACCGGTCACGACAACAACCGCGACTGGTACGCATTCACGCAGGTCGAAACGCAGCTGACGGTCGATTCGCTCTACAACGTCTGGCACCCGCAGATCGTGCACGACATCCACCAGATGGATGCGAACGGCGCGCGGCTGTTTCTGCCTCCCTACCTCGATCCCGTCGAGCCCAACGTCGATCCGCTGCTGATCGATGGCGTGAACGCACTGGGCAGCGCCATGGCGTGGGAGTTGGCCGGTCAGGGCAAGACCGGCATCTCGATCAATTCCACCTACGACGCCTGGACGCCGGCGCGCGCGTATCAACACTACCACGGCGGCGTGCGGATTCTTTCCGAGACGGCCAGCGCCGATCTCGCGACGCCGATCGATGTCCCGTTCGATCGGCTGCAGGCACGCGAGCGCGGATACAACCCGCGCGAGCGGTCGTGGAATTTCACGAATCCGTGGCGCGGGGGGCGCTGGTCGTTGCGCGATATCGTCTCATATCAGACGGAAGGCGCCTACGCTCTGCTGGTCCACGCGGCGCGTGAGCGCGAGCGCTGGCTCGCCAACTTCTTCAATGTGGAGACGCATGCGATCCACGGCTGGCGGGAGTGGCCGTACGCTTACGTGATTCCGGCCCGCCCCCCCCAGGACTCGGTCGCACTGAGCGCGATGCTCGGCATCCTGCGGCGCGGCGGCGTCGAGATTCGCACTGCGCAGCAGTCGTTCAGTCTGCAGGGCCAGCGTCATTCAGCGGGGACGTACGTCGTCGTGCTGCGCCAACCGTACGCGGCGTTCGCCAAGACGCTGCTCGAAACGCAGCACTATCCCGACCGCCGGTTGTATCCGGGAGGGCCACCGGAGAAACCGTACGACGTCACCGCACACACGTTGCCGCTGCTAATGGGGCTGAACGTGATCGTCGCGACCGATTCAATGCGAGTGCCGCTGTCGGCACCGATCACTCCTCGATCAGTCGGCCCCGTACCGCGTTTCGTCGCCGACACACCCCGAATCGGCCTCTACAAGTCGTACGACGCGACGATGGACGAGGGGTGGACGCGATGGGTGTTCGACAACTGGAAGGTACCCTACACCGCTCTCGTCGATTCGGTGGTGCGCGCCGGGAAGCTGCGCGATCGATTCGATGTGATCATTCTGCCCGATCAATCGCCCCGCGAGATTCTCGAAGGCCTTCCCCCGCGCTATCCGGCGCCGTACCCCGGAGGCATCGGTCCCGACGGCAGCGAGGCGCTGCGGCAGTTCGTCGTGGACGGCGGAACCCTCATCGCACTGAATGAGGCGAGCCGATTCGCGATCCAGGCGCTGCTGCTGCCGGTGCGCAACGTGCTGGAGGCGGTGAGCGATGAGGATTTTTACGCGCCGGGTTCGATTTTCCGGCTGGAGCTCGACACGGCGAAAGCCGTCGCGCGCGGTATGCCGCGCGAAACCATCGGATGGTTTCAGGGAGGGCCGGCGTTCGAAGTACTCGACTCGACCGTCACGAGCGTAATCGGCCGGTGGCCGGAAGATCCAACGCGCGTCCTACTCTCCGGATGGGTGCTCCATCCCGAACGCATCGCGGGAAAGGCCGCGATCGTCGAAGTGCAGCAAGGTACCGGACGCGTGATTCTGTTCGGCATCCGGCCGCAGTATCGCGGTCAGAGCATTGCGTCTTACCCATTGCTATTCAATAGCTTACGGCCCAGATGAGGTGCTAATCCTTGCCCCGTTAGGGGTCAATTTCCTATGTTGGTGGCCCCTATGAAGTTGGCTCGCCAGGCAATCGCTCTGTTGCTCTGGGCCGCGACTGCAAGTCGCGGCCTTTTTGCCCAACAACTGCCGACGTCGCCCGAGACCATGCGGCTGCGCGGCATCGAGCTGCGCTACGTCCTGCCCGATCCACTGTTCGACAACTCCCAATCGGCGCTCCCGATCAAGGCGCTGTACGTCAACGCGTGGGCGTTTGGATCGAGCAAGCTCGCGCAGTTGGTGCGGCTCGCCGATTCCACGGAGATCAATGCGTTCGTCGTCGACGTCAAGGACGACACCGGCTGCTTGCTGTATCCATCAGAAGTCAAAGTCGCGCAGGAGATCGGCGCGACGCGCTGCGTGCGCACGCGCGACGTGCAGTCGCGCCTCGACACGCTGCGCGCGCACGACATCTACTCCATCGCACGCATCGTCGTCGCCAAAGATCCGCTGCTCGCCGAGCGGCGGCCGCAGTGGTCGGTGCAGCATCGCGACGGCGGATTGTGGCGTGACCGCATTGGCAGCGCGTGGGTGGACGCTTATAACGACTCGGTCTGGATCTACGCCGCGCAGCTGGGGCAGGAAGCGGTGCGGCTTGGCTTCAACGAAGTCCAGTTTGACTACGTGCGCTTCCCCGACGAGCCGAAGGAAGCGATGGCGCTGGCGGTCTTTCCCGCCCGCAAGCATGGCGAAACACAACGCGCAGGGGTGCAGGCGGGAATCGCGATTCTCGCGCACCGCATTCAGGCGCTCGGTGTGCCCGTGACATTCGACATTTTCGGCCTGACGTCGGCGGCGACCGGTGACCTGGGTATCGGCCAGGTGTGGGAAGACTTCGTCACCGTCGCGGACGTCGTGTTACCGATGGTCTACCCGAGCCACTACTACCGCGGCAGCTATGGACTCGCCTGGCCGAACGCCGAGCCATATCGCGTCGTCCGCAACGCACTCAGTGAAGCACTCGAGCGCTCGCGACCGCTCGCCAAGTCCGCAACGATCCGTCCCTTCCTCCAGGCATTCACGCTCGGCCGGCGTAAGCCGCGGTACACACCGCACGAGATCCGCGAGCAGATCCGCGCGGCCGAAGAGCTGGGGATCAACACCTGGGTGCTCTGGAATCCCCGCAGCGTTTACCAGCGCGACTCGCTCCGCCCGTACCGCGATCACGTCGTGACAGTTACGGGAGGCGCTCAGTAGCGCCATATTCCCGCGCATGAAAAAACTGTTGCTTCCGCTGGCATGCGCCGCGCTCATTGCTGCGTGCTCCGACGCCGGCGGCGTCGATCCCGACGCGATCCCCGTCGCGCAGAAACATGCCCTGTGGATGGCCCTCGATTCCGCTTTTCGACATGACAGGACGCTGGATCCGGCTTTCACCGGAGACTCCGGGCTGTACGCGCTCATGTCGACGCTCGTCATCCCGTTTGTCGATCGCGCGTCACGCATCGCCGTGGGAGGGGGGGGGGATACGACACGAGTTGTGGGAATCGAGTTCGATATCGATGCGACACAGCGCGGAACGCACATCGTCAGTAATTTGACGGCGATCTTGGCGTGGAAACGGTACGACTCGACGACCCGGGCCATGGACTCAGTGTTCTTCCTACTCGGTTCCGGCCGCGCTCCCGTCACCGACTCGCTGTGGTCGCGGTTCACGCTCGACACTGCGGGCACGGGTACCGGATTCGTGATCCATCAGGCGACGGACTCGACCGTGAAGAAGTGGTTGTCGCGCAGTGGCCACCTGCGTACGACGTCGAGCCAGTACGGCGCGAGCCAGGGTGGGTCCACGTTCAACGTGTCTCGGGGCATGCTGAGCGGCGCGTTCACGATCACCGCGAAGTCGGTTCCGGATTCGAGTACGACGGTGACGTCGGCGCTGGATTTCGGAAGCGGTGCGCGCGCCGTGAAGGTAACGATCCGCGGCACCCTACCCTGAGCGAGCGGTCTCCAGCACCGTTCCCGGCTCCCAGACGGTGATGTAGCCGGTGATGGCCGACGCGGCCACGGTATAGGGATTGGCGAGATAGAGCTGGCCGGGGCCTGATCGGCCCGGAAAGTTGCGGTTGATGGCGCTGATGGTGACTTCTTCGCGCGTTTTCGACACCCCCGGCCCCGCATTGATGCAGGCACCGCACGAAGGCTCGAGAAACGTCGCTCCCACCCGCCGGAACACATCCAGGTAGCCCCGCTCTTCGCAGTAGCGCTTCACGTCCTGCGAGCCGCATTGAATGAAGAAGCGCACCCACGGCGCGACACGCTCGCCTCGTCCCGCGGCCTCGGCGAGCACGCGCGCGTACATGTCCATGTCCTCCTTCTTGCCCGCCGTGCAGGAGCCCGCGTACGCGATGTCGACCTTGATCCGCTGGGTGACGTCGTCGATGTAGAGGCCGTTCCCGGGGTCGCCGGGAAGGGCGATCATCGGCCGAATGCTGGCCGCGTCGATCTCGATGACTTCGCAGTACTCGGCGTCCGGATCGCTGGTGAGTCCGGCGCAGAGCTGCTCCGCCTCTGCGCGAGACAGCTTGCGGTAGTCCATCAGGTACTCAACCGTCTTGTCGTCCGGCGCCACGTAGCCCGTGAATCCGCCAACCTCTGCCGTCATGTTGGTCATCGTGGCACGCTCGTCTACCGACAGCGACTCGACAGCATCGCCACAATACTCCACCAGCTTGCCGATCGCCTTGCCTGTCTTGACGTACGGATAGCGCAGGACCTCCAGCATGAAGTCCTTCGCGGTGACGTTGTCAGGCTTCTGCCCGCTGATTACCACCTTGACCGTCTCCGGCACCTGCAGGCGCACGTCCCTGGTGATCCAGGAATTGAAAATTGCCGTCGTCCCCACGCCGAACGCGACGCAGCCTACCGCGCCCGCATGCGGAGTGTGCGAATCGGAGCCGATGATGACCTGCCCGGGCAGCGCGTGCGACTCGAGAATCTTCGAGTGACAGATCGCTTCGGAGCCATGCACGCCGAGGCGCAGCTCGCCGTAGAGCGTGATGCCCTGCGCCGTGGCGAATTCGCGTTGCTTCTTCTCGAGCTGCAGCGCGACGTCGAGCAAGCCTTCCTTCACGCGCTCCGGCGTCATCGCTTCCGGCAGGAACGTGAGATGATCGCGGAACATGAGGATCGAGCCGGGATCGTTGACCTTCGCATCTTTCCCGACGAGCTGCTCGAAGAAGATCGCGGCCATCGGCGTGACGTACTCATGGCTGAAGCGGATGTCGGTGAGCACGAATCCTTCATCGCCCGGCTGCACGGCGGGAACGCCGATCTTTCCCTTCGCCGGATCGACGACCCAACGGCGCGCCAGGATCTTCTCGCCTAGCGTCATCGGGCGCCGCGGAGTCGCCGGCGGATGGAGTACGACCTCGCCTTTGAGCCGCGCCATATTGTAGTTGAACAACCCGCCATGCTCGATGATGCCGCGAGTGATCTCGCCCTCTCCCGCGGTGAGCACCGACAACGGAATGACCTCTCCGCGGCGCACTTTGTCGAGAATCGAGAAGTCGGTCGTCGTCAGCACGCCGAGGTTCTGGCAGTTCTCGCGGTAGATGCGCTCGATGCTTTCGGCCACGACCAGCTTGATGCCGGCGCACATCTCGGCGTAGGGCGACTGCTCGCGGGAGGACCCCTTCCCGCGCCGCTTGCCGCTCACCGCTGCTACGAAGCCCCCTCGCTTCACGGCGCCACGCGTAATCGGAAATTCGTCGCGGCACTTGAGGCCGAGGTAGGGGAATTCACCCAGCGTTTCGTCGTAGTAGTAGCAGATGTAGGCGGGAGTGATTTCGTCGGTCGAGATGTCGTCGCGCAGCTTGTTAGCCGGCGTCCAGTTCGGATCATTCCCTTCGAGCTGCGCACGCACGAAGCCCGGATCCTCCGTCAGATAGAGGATCCGCCCTTTCAGTCGAACATTTGCGTCGCGCATGTGCGAAGTATCGCCCCCTTGCCTAGGGGCCAGCAAGCGGATTTTCTTGCAAGCTCATGTTCGTAGCGGCCGGGTACGATTGATACCGTCACATGTGGTCTCTCACGGGAGCAGCGCCCTCAATGACGAACAAATGCTGGAATGCTGTCGCGATGCTGGCATTCGCGGCGACGACCGCCGCGGCGCAGCGATCCTCGTCCATCCCGGTCGACACGGCCGCAATGGACGCCCATTTGCGGTTCCTTGCGAGCGATCTGCTCGAAGGCCGCGCGCCGGCGACGCGCGGCGGCCGGATCGCGGCGGAGTACATTGCCGCGCAGTTCCAGGCGCTCGGGCTCCAGCCGGCGGGAGCGAACGGGACGTATTTCCAACCCGTCGCGCTCGTCGGGATGACGCCGCAGCCGACGCTCTCCTGGGGCAAGTCCGGGAGCCCCGCCGATAGTCTCGCCTATCGGGACGCATTCGTCGCGTGGGGAGAACGGCCGGAAGCCGACATCGCAGCGAGTGGCGAGGTCGTGTTCGTCGGGTACGGCATTCGCGCGCCCGAGTGGCAGTGGGATGATTACAAGGGCGCCGATCTGCGCGGCAAAGTCCTGCTGATGCTGGTCAACGATCCCGGCCTCGTCGATTCGACGGTGTTCCTCGGCAAGATTCTCACCTACTACGGCCGCTGGACATACAAGCTGGAGGAAGCCGCGCGGCAGGGTGCTGCGGGCGCGATTCTCATTCACACGACGGAGAGCGCGACATATCCGTGGGAAGTCGTCCGCGGCTCATGGTCGGTCGAGCAGTTCATGCTCGACCAGCCGCACTCGCCCAGCATCGCGTTCGCCGGCTGGGTGACCGAGGGCAGTGCCCGCGCCGTCCTCACGAAGGCCGGACTCAATCTCGATTCGCTGAGTCAGGCGGCGGCGCGCCGCGACTTTCATCCTGTCGCGACGGGCGTGATGGCTTCGGTCCGCATTCACAGTGCGCTGCGTCGCGTAGAATCCGAGAACGTCGCGGCCCGTCTACCCGGCCGCGATCCGAGTCTGGCATCGCAGGCAGTGTTGATCACGGCGCACTGGGATCACAAGGGCATCGGTCCCGCCGTGCGCGGTGATTCCATCTACAATGGAGCCGAGGACAACGCGTCTGGGGTTGCCGCGATTTTGGGTATCGCCAAGGCACTTGCACAGCTGCCACGAACCGCGCGCTCGATCGTGTTCGTTGCGACCACCGCCGAAGAGAGCGGGTTGCTAGGCAGCGAAGCCTACGTGCAGCGACCGCTCATTCCACTCGGGCAAACCGCCGCGGTGCTGAATCTCGACGTCACGAATGTCCGCGGAGCGACGCGGGACATCGGCGCACTGGGCATGGATCGCTCCACGCTCAGACCGGTTTTCGAAGCCGCGGCGCGCGCCGAGTCGCTTGCGGTCCAGTCACAACCCGACGTGCGTGGCTCGTTCTTTCGGTCGGACCACTTTCCGTTTGCGCGCTCCGGCGTGCCGGCGCTGTCAATCAAGCCCGGTGTCGATTTCGTCGGACAACCCAAGGGATGGGGCGAGCAGCAGGAGAACGTCTACAATCAGGAGCGCTATCACCAGCCCAGTGATGAGTACAAGCCGACCTTCCGCTTTGACGGCATGGCTCAACAGGTGCGCGTCACGGTGCGAGCGGCGCGAGCCATCGCTAACGATCCGGCGATGCCGAGCTGGCTGCCGTCCTCGGAGTTCCAGCGACCGCAGCCGTAGGTGGTGCAGCAGATTGCACGCTGGAATGATCTTCGGAACATCTTGGAGCACAACGGGTTAATCTCCCGCGATTGCCTATTCGCCGGGCGGCGGATAAGTTTGCGCCCGTTTTAACCCGTCAGCACCAGCTGGTCCGACTTCCTACCAACGGAGCGGCGGTTGGAGATTCCCTCCACACATACGGTACCTCTGTCGTGGTTGTATGAGGCCGCCAGCCTCCCCATCCAGTATCGGACGCTCACCGAAGTCGTGCCCGAGCCGGCGCGCGATTTCGAGCGGGTAGCCGCGCTTCGCGACGAGCTTCTGCATTACAAGGAAGCGGTCGCCATCGTCCGAAAACAGAAGGAGACGGGGCTGTGGGGCGGGAATCTGCTCGCGCCCGGTCCTTCGAAGGCGATGGGTTGGAAGGAAGTGGGGACGATTTTCCAGTATCGCCGTCTGCTCGAGCTGGGTTGGCCCGGCGATGCCCGGCCCTTCCGCTTTGCCGACCGTTTTTTGTTCCGGCTGCTCTCGAGGGACGACGATCCGGCGCTGCTCGTCGAGTTCCAGCGGGTCGCGAAAAGCGATCCCGGCGTGGGGCTTTGGGCGAGGAACATGGGCGGGCAAGCCGCCGCTGCGGCGCTGGCACGCGGAGCGCACCAGGACGATCCGCGCCTGCGCGGTGCCGCCCATCGCATCGCGAGCGATATCTCGATGTATCTGCGCAGCGAGGTGGCCCAGAAGCCGTTCAAGAAGGCGCAGGGGAAGACAGTGCTCGATCCCCTCGCCTATCCGCCGACCGTGTTCTCGATCGAGATGCTTGCGTTCATGCCAGCGGTCCAGCGGGAGCGCGCGGGATTTCTTGAACGTCTGGCGGCCTATTTCTCGATTCCGACGCCACGCCGGTCATTCTTCATTCTTGCCGGCAAGAAGATGTTCCGGCCCTTATTCGAAATCCTCGGTGATCCGTTGCACGCGGATGCCCAGGGTCGAATCACCGATGTGCCGTTTGCCGTGTACTGGCTGGAGCTGCTCGCTCGGCTGGGAATCGTGCGCCAAGTGCCGAGTGCCGCGAAGGTACTGGCGAGACTCTACAGCGAGTGCGATGACCAAGGGATCTGGAGTCCGGCCGGCCTTCGGGTCATGCCGAAGTCGACTAACCCAGTGGTATCGCACTACTTCCCGCTCGAGGGCCCGGGCAAAAGCCCCGCCCAGCGCCAGACCGACGTCTCGTTCCGCCTCGCGCTGATCGCCAGGCTTTTGGGACTGCCATTGAACGTCATCTAGGATGGCGAGTCAGGTCAGGAAGTAGTAGTATCTGCTACTACAGTGCAACTCGATTTGACGCCTTTCGGCTTCACGCCCACCGAGTCGCTCGTGTATGCGACATTGTTGCGGCTCGGCCCATCCACCGGCTACGCAGTGGCCCGTGGCGCCAGACTCGCGCGCGCGAACGCCTATGGAGCCCTGGAAGGTTTGGTGTCACGGGGCGCCGCGACCCGCACGCCGCCCCCCAATCGTCCGGCGCGGTATCGCCCCACCGATCCGCAAGCGTTGCTGGCCCAGCTGGCGACGCTGCAAGGGGAGGCGTTGGACCGGCTGGGCCGAGAGCTGCGCAACATGTCGCGCCCGGGCGATCCGGTGACCAGAGAAGTGGCGGGCAGCCGCGCGGTGGCAAATCTCGTGATGCAGTTGGTCGCTCGGGCGGAGCGGAGTGTAGAAGGGGTGATGGCGCTCGAGCTGTGGCGGCCGACGCTGCCTGCGTGGCGACGCGCGGGGGAGCGCGCGACGATGAAAGTGCGCGCCCGGGGTGGCATGCCAGCGGATGCGCCATCGTGGCTCGAGCCCGCTTCCAACGACGCTCCCAATGTGACGGCGCTCTTGATCGATGAAACGCAGCTGGTGATGACCTCGGGCGAGGGGGAGACCATCGCCGGCCTGTGGACGTCGCACCCGCTGATCGTGCTCCTCGCCCTGCGCGCGCTGCAGACGATGTCGTGACAGCCCACGGCACCCTCGTATGTGTCGTGCTGTTCGCGGCTGCGTGCCGGGCGGCACCGATTCCTGAAGCGCAACGCTATCCCGCCGGCACCGGATTTCGCGCTCAGTACCGAACGGTAGATGGAACGCGGTTACGGTTGATCGACACCGGCAACGGGACGCCGGTCGTCTTGATTCACGGGATCGGCTCCTCGATGTACGGCTGGCGATACCAGCTGCCGCCGATCGTCGCGGCCGGGTATCGAGTCGTCGCATTCGATAATCGTGGTTTCGGATTCTCCGACAAACCGCCACACGGGTATAGCAATGCGGCGTATGCGCACCTCGTCGTGTCGTTGCTCGACTCGCTCGGCATTTCGAGCGCGGTGTTGATCGGCCATTCGATGGGCGGTGCGATCGCCGCGGAGGTCGCGCTGTCGTATCCGGATCGCGTGCGCGGGATGGTGTTGATCGACGCCGCGGGCTACGGCGTGCGCTGGCCCGGCGTTCTCAAGCTGGCGCGCTGGCCTGTCCTGGGCGCGCTGGCGACTTCGTTTCGCGGGCGCTGGGTCACCGGTCGGATCCTGCGCTCGACATTCGCCGATCCCCGCAAAGTCACCGAACCAGACGTCGATCAGTACTACGCGCCGGTCCCCGATCCGGGGTTTGGGCGCGCCTTGCGAGGCGTGCTCCGAGAGTTCAGGTTCGACAGCCTCGGCGGCGGACGCCTGGGCAAGGTGGAGACACCCACGCTGATTCTGTGGGGCGAGGCCGACCGGTGGATTCCGGTCCGTGACGGCACCAGGTTCGCGCGTGAGTTGCCGCGCAGCGAATTCGCCGTCGTCGCGCGCACCGGACACGACGCAGCCGAGGAGTCGCCCGATCAGGTAAATCGTTCACTGTTGGATTTTCTGAGGGAAGGTCTGTCCCGCATTCCGGAGAACGTCGCATGGTCATCGCCCTCATCGCAGGTCTCGCGCTCCAGCAGCCCGTAGACTCCGCCTACACCGCAAAAATCCGTGAGCTGACGACCGAGCCGCGCTTCAACACCGAGCTTACCGACCACCTCCCGGCTGACCCCCGAGTGCCGACGCCGTTCAAGGTGCTGGGCTACGTTCCCGGAACGGTGGGACGGCTCTCGTATGTCGCCGACATCACCCGCTACTTCCGCGCCCTCGACGAGGCGTCGCCGCGGGTGAAAGTGTTCGATCTCGGCAAGAGCGACGAGGGGCGGCCGATGATCGTGGCGGCCATCGCCGATTCAGCGACGATCGCACACCTCGAGCACTATCGCGACATGATCGCTGCGGGAAAGCCGATCTACTATGCCACGGGGTCTATTCACTCACCGGAGACAGGCTCCCCGGAAATGCTGATGGAATTGGCCTACCGGCTGGCGGTCGAGGAGACGCCACTCGTCAGGCAGATTCGCGACAGTATCGTCACACTAATCACGCCAGTGACCGAGCTGGATGGTCGTGACCGGATGGTCGACATCTACCGGTACCGGAAGGCCAATAAGAACATCGGCCCGGCATTGATCTACTGGGGCAAGTACACGGCTCATGACAACAACCGCGACGGGATCGTGATGTCGCAGGTGCTGACCCGTACCATGATGCACGCGTTCTTCGACTGGCATCCCACGGTACTTCACGATCTCCACGAGTCGGTGCCTTTCCTCTATACGTCGACCGGCACCGGGCCGTACAACCGTGAGCTCGATCCGATCGTGATCAGCGAATGGAATGAGCTTGCGTTTCAGGAAATCACCGCGCTAACGAGCCGTGGCCTGCCCGGTGTATGGACGCACGATTTCTACGACGGCTGGACGCCCAATTACATGTTCTGGGTGGCGAACGGCCATAACTCAATCGGCCGGTTCTACGAGACGTACACGTCGCGTGGCGCCGATTGCCATACCGTGAAGCTGCCCGACCGCCAGACCTCCGTCGAATGGTTCCGTCCCAACCCGCCGCTGAACGGCGTGCGGTGGTGCATTCGCAATAACATCAATTACCAGCAGTCCGCGCTGCTCATTGCTCTGAACTACATGGCGCGCAACGGCCATCGCTATCTCGATCAGTTCTACCGCAAGGGCGTGCGCGCGATCGAGCGCGGGCGCGCGAAGGACGGGCCGAACGCCTTTCATATTCCGGCGACCCAGGCACGGCCGGTCGAGGCGGCGAATCTCGTCAATCTGCTCCGCTTTCACGCGATTGAAGTACGGCGCGCGGACCGCGCCTTCAAAGCCGGCGGCTTCGACGTCGCAGCGGGCGATTACATCGTGCGGCTCGATCAACCGTACGGCCCGTTGGCGAAGAGCTACTTCAGCAAGCAGGACTACGGGCCAAACGATCCACAGCCGTACGACGACACCGGCTGGACGCTGCAGTACGTGCGCAACATCGCGGTGAATGCCATCAAGGACACGAGTGTGTTGCGAGCGCCGGCGACGCTGATGACCGCCGACGCGAAAGTCAGAGGTGAGGTGATGGGCGTGAAGGGTGCTTCCGCATACCTGATCGCTCCGACGACCGAGAGTGGATTGATTCAGTTCCGGTACGCGTTACGCAACGTGCGCATGTTTGCGAGTGAGGACACGTTCAGCGTGGACCGCCACAGCTGGGGGCGCGGCACGACGATCGTGCTCGCCGAGGGCGCCACGGATCTCGCACGGCGCATCACACAGGCGGCCGAATCGCTCGGACTCAACGTGGTCGGCGTGCGCTCCGCGCCGCAGGTCGCGCGGCACGAGCTCGATTTGCCGCGTCTCGCACTCGTGCACTCGTGGCTCAACACACAGAACGAGGGATGGGTACGCTACGCGTTCGACGCGTTGGGGATTCCGTATACCTACCTGAGTGTGCAGCAGCTCAAGGACCGCGATCTGCTGAAGCAGTTCAACGTGCTCATGTTTCCCTATGTCACCAACAACGCGCAGCAGATCGTCAACGGCTTGCCGCTGAACGGCCCGCCGATTCCGTGGCGGCGCAGTGCGGAGACACCCAACCTGGGCGGGATCGATTCCACGGACGATGTACGGCCGGGCATTGGCCTCGACGGCATGACCGCGCTCAGTCAGTGGATTGCCGCGGGCGGTGTGGTGATTACAGAAGGGGGCACGTCAGCCGTGTTCACCGATTACGGTGTGACACGCGGCGTGGACATCACGCCGGCCAAACAGCTACGCGCCTCGGGTGGCATCTACCGTGCTGTGATGAAGGATGCGCGCAGCCCCATCGCCTACGGGTATGCGGATACGCTGGCGGTCTACTTCAATCAGTCGCCCCTCTTCCAGGTCGATACCAGCACCGACGTTCCCGAAGATCAGGATCCCGACCTCACCGCTCAACAGGGGCGGGCGCGGCCGCGAGTCGTCTTGAGCTTCAATCCAAAGCGCGATTCGCTGAGGCTGTCCGGCTTGTTGGTCAACGGAGAGGAGTTGGCGGGTCGTCCGGCGGTGCTCGACGCTCCCGTCGGTCAGGGCCACGTCGTGCTGTTCGCCATCCGGCCGTTCTGGCGGTGGGAGACACAGGGGAGCTTTGCGCTCGTCTTCAACACGATTCTCAATTGGAATGATCTGGGCGTTGCCTGGCCCACGTTGCCAAAGCCCAGCACGCGAGCAGTGGCGGCGCCAGACGAAGGGCCTTAGATTCTGTCAACCAAACGGTTGACTGAATCGGCCCAATGCCGCCTAAGCTAAGTAATGACAGGGCATTACGGATTGTCGCCGCCGCCCGCGAAGAGTTTGCCAGGCGTGGCTTCGCGGGCGCACGGGTCGAGCAGATCGCGCGGCGAGCCGGTGTCAACAAGCAGCTGTTGTTCTACTACTACCACTCCAAACGCGGCCTCTTCCAAGCCGTGCTCGCACAATCTGCCGGCGAGTTGGAAACGGCACTGGCGGAATTGGCGAACCCGGCGGGTGGGCCGCTCGAGCGTCTCCGGCTCACACTCGCCGCGCAGTTCGAATTCCTCGCGAGACATCCGCAAATCGTCGCGCTGCTCGGGCAGGGGACGCGCTCAGAAGGCGCTTTCGCGCCCGCGATCAATCGGCTGGTCGTGTTGCTCGCGGAGGGTCAGGGCCTGGGCCAGGTGCGGGACGATCTCGACCCGCACCTCGCCGCTGCCCAGGCGTTGATCCTGATGGTCGGCTACCTCAGCATGGAAGCCGTGGTGGCCGCCAGCGCCCGCCCGCTCGGCGCCGACGAGACGTCGCTCCGCGAGCGCTGGCGCGAAGCGGCGGTTGACCTAGTGGTTGCCGGCGTGAGCGCTGGCTAGCACCGGCGCTTCCGTTTCGAAGATCAGGTGGCCCGACTCGAAGCGGGCGCCACGCAGGGCCAGGCTCAGCATGTCGCCGAGCTGCTCCACCAGATGCACCTCGAGTGTCTTGCGGACTTCTTCCGGCAGATCGTCGAGATCGCGCTCGTTGTCCTTCGGCAGAATCACCGAATTGATCCCCGCCCGGACGGCGCCCAGCACTTTTTCCTTGACCCCGCCGATCGGCAGTACGCGGCCGCGCAGGGTGATCTCACCCGTCATGGCGATATCGTGGCGGGCCGGCCGGCGCGACAGCGCCGAAACGAGCGCCGTCGCCATCGTCACGCCTGCGGAGGGCCCATCCTTGGGAATCGCGCCCGCCGGCACGTGCACGTGAATGTCCGAATCGACGAACGCCCCCTCGGGAATGCCGAGCGATTCAGCATGCGACTTCGCATAGGTCAGGGCCGCACGTGCCGATTCCTTCATGACGTCCCCGAGCTGCCCTGTGAGTAGCAGCTCGCCCTTGCCGCGCATGACGCTCGCTTCGACGAACATGATGTCGCCCCCGACGGGCGTGTAATACATCCCGGTGGCCACCCCGACCTGATCCTCACCGGCCATCCGCTCGGGATGCACCTTCGGCCGCCCGATGAGATCGGGAACGTCCTTCGGTCCGACCGTTACCTTCTCCGCCGCCCCGTCCGCGATCTTCCGAGCAACCTTGCGGCCCAGCTTACCGATCTCGCGCTCGAGCTGGCGGACACCCGCTTCGCGGGTGTAGCTGGAGATGATCTCGCTCAGCGTTCCGTCGGTGATCGTCAACTGGCCCGCACGCAGACCATTTTCCGTGAGCTGCCGGGGAACGAGATAGCGCTTGGCGATCTCGAGCTTCTCGCGCTCGGTGTAGCCGGCGAAGTTGACCGTCTCGAGCCGATCGAGCAGCGGACCGGGAATGCTCTGTATGAAGTTCGCGGTCGCGATGAACAGCACCTCTGAGAGGTCGAACGGCACGCCGAGATAGTGGTCCGTGAACGAGTCGTTCTGTGCCGGATCCAGCACTTCGAGGAGCGCCGCGGCCGGGTCTCCCTGGAAGGAAATCCCCAGCTTATCGACTTCGTCGAGCAGGAAGATCGGGTTCTTGGCGCCGGCCTGCTTCATCCCCTGGATGATGCGGCCGGGCATCGCCCCGACGTAGGTGCGGCGGTGACCGCGGATGTCGGCCTCGTCACGGGCGCCGCCCAGCGAAATACGGACGTAGGGCCGGCCCATCGCACGCGCGATGGACTTCGCAATCGACGTCTTCCCGACGCCCGGCGGTCCGACGAACAACAGAGTCGGCGCGCGGGCTGCGCGATCGTCCTCATTCCCCGGCGCCTCCTCTTTAGGCTGCTGCTGCCGCAGCTGGCGGACCGCCAGGAACTCGAGCACCTGATCCTTCACGTCCTGAAGCCCGTAGTGATCCTCCTCGAGGATCTCCGCCGCCCGCTTCAGATTGAGCGACTCTTCCGCGCGCTTGTTCCACGGCAGCTCGGCGACGGTCTCGAGGTAGGTGCGGATGACCTGCGCCTCCATCGATTCCCGACCGGCGCGCTCCAACCGCGCCAGCTCGCGATCGACCTCCTTGCGAGCCGCCTCCGGCAACTGGAGCGCATCGAGCCGCTTCTTGAGGTCATCGGCCTCGGCCTCTTCTCCCTCCTCGCCCAGCTCCTTGCGAATCGCCTTCATCTGCTCGCGCAGCAGCATCTCGCGCTGGCGTTCGCCGAGCTCCTCCTGGACCTGTGACTTGATGTCTTCCTGCGCATCGACGACGGCGATCTGGCGCTGGACGTGAACGAGCACGCGGCGCAGCCGGTCCTCGACCGCGAGCGTCTCCAGCAGCTGCTGGCGCTCCAGTGACTGAATGTCGAGATGGCCGGCGACGAGATCGGCGAGGGCGCCCGGATCACTGACGCCCTGCAGGACCTGTTGGACGACTTCCGTGGGAAGTCCCGACTTCTGCCCGAGCTCGGCGGCGCGCTCGCGGACTTCGCGATGCAACGCTACGAACGCGGCATCCTTCTCATTGAGAGGAGGGAGGTCCTCAGCTTCGCGGACGGTCGCTTCGAGATAGCCGTTGGTCTCGCTGTAATGCACGGCCGTACCGCGGCTTTCCCCATGCAGGACCAGCTGCACACCGCCGAGATTGCGCTGAACGTGGCTGATGCGCGCGATCGTGCCGGTGGTGTAGAGCACGCCGGGGGTGACCTGATCGATGTTTTCTTTTTGAGCAACGGCGAAGACCGTGCGGTCGGCTTGCTTCAGAGCGGCTTCTATGGCGCGCAATGTCGCGGGACGGCCCGCGCCAATCGGCGTCGCAACGCCGGGGAACAGCACGGCATCGCGCAGCGGCAGGACGGGCAAAGTCATCCGGTCTGACATGGTATCTCCAATAGTAAGTTTCGTGGACGACGGCTTGGGACGCAGAACGCACCGTCCATGCCACGAAACAACGCCGTCGGCGGCAGGTCCGTTCCGAAAAGCGCCGCCAAAGCGGCGCGTGACTGCCAACACGACGCTCCCAGACTGTGTTGCAAGGCCGCATAGTTGCGGCTAAATCTTAGTCCTCGAATGGATTGCAAAACGGCATGACCGATCTGCTGGCGCAGCGGCTGAGTCAGGCCCTGGGGTCTTCCTTTACGCTCGAAGGAGAGATCGGCCGGGGCGGCATGGGTGTCGTCTACCACGCGCGCGACGAGCGGCTCAAACGAAAGGTGGCGGTGAAGGTACTACCGCCCGAGCTCGCCTTCCGCGAGGAAATCCGCATCCGCTTCCTGCGGGAGGCCGAAACGGCCGCGCGTCTGTCCCACCCGCACATCGTGCCGATTCACTCCGTCGGCGAAGGTCCCGACGGACTGGTGTACTTCGTGATGGCCTATGTGGATGGTGAATCGCTCGCGGCGCGCCTCAAACGCCGCGAGCGATTGCCTCCCGAGGAAGCCCGGCGGATCATGATGGAAACGGCGGACGCCCTCGGCGCAGGGCACGCCCTCGGCATCATCCATCGCGACGTCAAACCCGACAACATCCTGCTGGAGGGGAGCCGCGGCCGGACCGTCCTCACGGACTTCGGCATCGCCAAGGCCCTCACTTCGACGACCGGCCCCGGAACGCTGACCGCGACCGGAGTCGCGATTGGCACGCCCCACTACATGAGCCCGGAGCAGGCGGCTGGCGATCGCGAGATCGACGGTCGTTCCGACATCTATAGCCTGGGCGTCGTGGGCTACCAGATGCTCGCCGGAGAGCTGCCGTTCTCGGCACCCACCGTTCCGGGATTGTTGCTCAAACAAATCACCGAACAGGCACCCAACCTCCAGGACAAGACACCGACCTGCCCCGACGATCTGGCGTCGTGCGTCATGCGCTCGCTCGAGAAGGAACCGGAAGCCCGCTGGCCGACCGCGGATGCGCTGCGGCGTGCGCTTGAATCACGCAGCGCGCCCCCGTACCGGCCGTCGCGTCGCACGAGTGGAGGGGCGGCCGGTCGAGGCGAGACGCGGTTCGGTCCGCCACCGGCACGGTTGTCCGGGGGTGGCCGTCCCGAGCGCCCCGAGCGTCGCCGCGCAACGAGGCCGGTTTCCAAAAAGGATCCTAAGGGAGATCTCACGCCGAGCGGTGAGTCGAGGATGGTCGCGAAGTTCCGCGACGGTTTCGTCTCCTGGGCGTCGGTGTGCGGCGGATTGACGCTGATCGATCTCATCCAGGGCGGCGGCCTTGGCTGGTCGCTGTTCGTGACGGTGCCGTGGGCTGCCTTTGGCCTGCTGCCGCAGTACATGAAGCTGTGGCAGAACGGATATTCGTGGCGTGACGTGCTCAATCGCCCCGCGGCGCCGGACGCGCAGGAAGCGCTGCTGGGTCCGCGCCGCGCTCTGCCGACGCCCAAAGCGGACGAGTTCGGCCGTCATGTCGATACGGTGCGGATGGCGCGCAACGACCGGGAAGCGATTCTCAAGATCATGGAGCGCGTCCCCTCGTCCGAGCGAAAGCTGCTGCCGGACGTGGTCGTCACCGTCGACGCGCTGCTGAAGCGGGCCGAAGAGCTGGCGCGCATGCTGTACGGCATGAGCGCCGACGTCGATGACGGCGCGCTGGCTCGGATCGAAGCGCGCATCGAGGCGGTGAAGCATCATGAAGAAGGAACGGAGCGGGAACGCCAGCTCAGCTTGCTCGAGCGCCAACGCCAGGCGCTGAGCGATCTACTGACGCGCCGCAGGCGCGTCGAAGAGCAAATCGAGTCGTGCGTCCTGGCGATGCAGAACGTCCGTTTTGATTTGCTGCGGCTCCGGTCGGCGGGCGTGGCGGCGGTGCTGAGCGATTTGACGAACGCCACCCAGCAGGCGCGGGCGCTCTCCCGGGATGTGGATCATGTGATCGCGGCGGCCGGCGAAATCCGCGATGTGCTTAGTGCTTCTCCTGCACCCGCGCAGCCCCCCGGGGGTTCGCGGCCCCGGTCCTCCCCGTAGAATCCTGGCTGGCCCAGCACTCCCGGACGAGCGCCGGACCGTTGTCCCGCTGCAGGGCGAACTCCAACAACTCGACAAAACTCGCAGCCGCGGCTTCGCAGCGGCCGGCCCGTAGCGCCGCGACGGCCGCCAGCTCCCGATAGCGTGCGGACCCTGGGCGCCGACGGGCCGCGTAGCGAAGCACGCTGTCCGCGAGGCCGGGCGGGGCATCGAGCGCGATCTGATCGAGGGCCTGCGTGAGGAATTCGCCGGGGAACGGATGGCGAAACGTGCCTTGCGCGGCGCTCAGCGCCCCTCGTGCCTGGGACGCCGCCTCGTCCCAACGGGATCCCCGGACGGCCAGCAACGCCAGCGCGGCACGCACCTGTGCCGTGTCGGCGCCTGCGGCGAGCGCTTCCCGCAGCGCCGTGCCGGCCAGCGGCTGGCTCCTTGCCGCCGCGAGCAGGGCGCGCATCTGGAGCGCGTCCACGCTTCCGTTGCGCGCAATCACCGCATGGAGCAATGAATCCGCTTGCGCCGTGTCGCCCAAGGCCAACCGAATACCGGCAGCGCGGACGCTCCACTGGAATACGTCCGGCTGCGCGCGGTGCGCCGCATCGAGATAGGGAAGTACACCGGCATCGCTCCGGCGCGCGGCGAGTATGTGTAACAGCGCGAACGGCGATGTCCCGGCATCGCCTTTCCCAAGCTGCACGAGCGAATCGAAGACTGCGTACGCGGCCGCCCCAGGATCGAGAAATCGCCGTGCCGCGACGAACTCGAGGCGGGGCCGGTTGTCGCTGTGCTCGAGGGTCGAGTGGTCGATCAGCCGCGCGACGCCCGAGTCACCTAACAGCAGCCGGCCGAAATACTGATCCGTCGTTTCGATGCTCAGCCACTCGTGGCTGAGCACGTTCAGCGGCCCGCCGGGACCCAGCAGCTGCGTGAGCCACGTCCGGTCGTAGGTGAGTGGCTGCGGAGAGGCGAGTACGACGAGGTCGGCGCTGCCCCCGAACCAGACGTGCACGTGTGGAAACACCTCGTGCAGACTCCGTACGATTCCGGCGACAATCGGAAGCGGCAGCTGATAGAGCTGAATCCATTGGCAGAATACGCCGCCATTGGAGAGCCTGGTCCTGGCAATGCGGAAGAACTCGGGCGTGTAGAGCGTCGCAACGCCGGCGACCCACGGATTCGACGGTTCGGAGACGATCACGTCATAGCGCTGGACGTCGAGCTGGAAGGCACTGCGCGCGTCATCGATCACGACGCGGACGTCGGGCCGGGCAAGCACGGACGCATTTACAGCCAGGAAGAAGCTGTCCATCTGCACGACGGACGGCTCGATCTCGACGACCTTCAGGCGCTGCATGCTCGGCACGGTAGCAAGCACTCGTGCCGTTACGCCGGTCCCGTACCCAATGACCAGCGCCGACGCCGCGCCGGCCCGGGCGACCGCCGGCGCGAGGCCAAGCATGACTTGCGTATCCATGTCGCCGCGATCGGATCCGTCGACTTTGCCGTTCACGCGGAGCGATCGTCCCGACTCGCTTTCCCACACACTCACCGTTGCGTTTGGGCCTTCACGGAACGCGAGCTGGCGCGAGCCGCGATGGGTCAAAAAGCGCTCGCGGGCGGGTGCATCCATGCGCTGGCGCGCATAAATCGTTGGACCCAGGTCAACGAGTCGCGTGCTCCAACCGGGCGCTGCGGCGGCAGCGACGAGCGCGAGCGTTCCCAAACCCGCGGCCGACAAGACGCGGACTCGCAGTCGGCGGTCTTCCGCCGAACCCTCCGCGACGCCGCGTGCGGCGAGCCCAGCGAGGGCCAGAGCGGCCATCCCGTTGACTACGAGCCCGAGGCGTAGCGTCGCCTGCGTTCCCAATGCGACGATGAGCACGAATCCGGTGAGCACCGCTCCGAGGATGCTGCCGATGGTATTGAGCGCGTAGGCGGAGCCGACGTCCGCCCCGCGGGCTTGGCGATTCCGGGCCGTGAGATCGGTGAGCAGCGGGAATGTCATCCCCATCCCGATCGCCGGAATCAAGACGACCGCGCCTACCGCCACGCCCATCAGCAGGAGCCGCGACGCGGCGGTCAGGTCTGGAAGCTGGAATACCGCGATGATGTAGGACGGAAGAAGTCCGAAAACCACAAACAGCACCGCGGCACCGACGCCGGTGACCCCCTGGGCGAGCGCCGCACTAGCCGCGGTCTCGGCGCGCGGCTCACTGCGCCGGGCGACGATGATGCTGCCGAGGCCGATGCCGAGCAGAAACACCAGCAAGATCAGCGTAAAGGCGTAGGTCGACCCGCCGACGAGCATGATCAACACGCGGGTCCAGGCGATCTCGTTGAGCAGTGACGCGAAAGCGGTCAGCCCCAGCAGAACCAGGGCGAGAGTGGTGAGATGATCACGAGTCGCGGGCTGGATCTGTGCTTCCCCGGGCTCGCGCCTGGGGTCAGACACACTCTGTTCGCGTCCCAGCACGATCGCGGCGACACCAATCGCGATGTTGATCGCCGCGGTCGCCCACAGCGAGGCTCGAACGCCGACGAACTCGATCAGGAAAAATCCGGCAAGCGCCGTCCCGGTCATGGCGCCGAGCGTGTTCAAGCCGTAGAGGCGGCCTAATGACGGCTTGAGCAATCCACGGTCCTCGCCCATGAGCGCGCGCGTCAAAACGGGGAGCGTTCCACCCATCAGCGTTGTCGGAATCAACAGGACCAGCGCCGCAAGCCCAAAGCGAAGCGCCACGCTGGCTCCTCCGCCGAGCGCGAGCGCGCCGGCGGTGCCGATGTAAATCCGGTGCGCGAGAGCGAGGACCAGCGGCGAGAGGATGCCGAAGATGCCGATCGCGATCTCGAGCCAGCCGTACAGGACCGCCGGCCGCGGCGAGCGGTCCGCCCGCCGGCCCAACAGCCAGGCGCCCAGGCCGAGCCCGCCCATGTAGGCGGCGACGACGGTCGTGACGGACTGAATTGTGGAACCGAAGGATTGATAGAGAACGCGGACCCAGAGCAGCTCGTAAATCAGGCCGGTCGCGCCCGACAGAAAGAAGAGGAAACTGTATGTAAGTACCGGCTTAGAACGCATGCAGCTCGCGCATCGCCTGCGCGAAGTCCTCCACCTGTGGCAGGATGTAATCCTCGAGGTCGGGCGCGTACCCGACGAACGTATCGGTGGACGCGACGCGCTTGACCGGCGCGTCGAGCCACGGGAAGCAGCGATCGGCGATACGCGCGGCGATCTCGGCGCCGTACCCCCACGAGAACGCATCCTCGTACGCGACGATCACCTTGTTCGTCTTCCGAATCGATGCCTCGATCGTGTCCCAGTCGACGGGCGAGAGCGATCGCAGATCGATCACTTCGACGCTGACGCCGTCCTTTTCCTCGAGCTCCTTGGCGGCAACGAGCGCACGCTGCACCACTGCGCCATATGCCACGACCGTCAGCGCCGTCCCTTCCCGCACGACCTTCGCTTTTCCGAAGGGGATCATGAAGTTCGGGCCGGGATTCGGGGCCTTGTTGTAGGTCTGGCGGTAGAGGTGCTTGTGTTCGAGGAAGATGACGGGGTCGTCGGAGCGGATGGCGGTCCGGAGCAGCCCGTTGGCGTCCAGTGCCGTTGACGGACAGATGACCCGCAGCCCCGGCACCGACGTGAAGATCACCGCGCCGGTTTGTGAGTGATAGACAGAGCCGCCCTTCAAGTAGCCGCCGTACGTCACGCGCACCACGACCGGCGCGCTGAACGCATTGCTGGAGCGCCAGCGTATGGTCGCGAGCTCGTTGCGGAGCTGGTGATACGCCGGCCAGATGTAGTCGAAGAACTGGATTTCCACGACCGGCTTGAGACCCCGGGTCGCGAGGCCGACGGCTCGACCAATGATGTTCGCTTCGGCCAGCGGTGAGTTGTAGACGCGGTCGCTGCCGAACTGGCGCTGCAGCCCCCACGTGACTTTGAAGACGCCGCCCTTGCCCTTCACTTCCTTCAGATACTGCTCGCGGCTGACATCCGCGACGTCCTGGCCAAAAACGAGGATGCGCGGATCGCGCGTCATCTCGTCCTTCATGCAGGCATTGAGCAGATCCACCATGGTGGTCGGCTCGCCCGTGAAATGCGGGTCGTCCTCGGTGTCGAACTGCTCGGACGTCGGATCGACGTCGGGCGAGTACACCCAGAGCAGGGCGGTCTCGGGCTTGGGCTGTGGAGAGGCGAGCGCCATGTCGGCGGCCACCTGAATTTCTTCCTCGACGTGCGCCTTGATCGCCTCGATCTCCGACTCGGTCGCAACGCCCTCGTCGAGCAGTCGCTTCGGGAACGCCGTCACGGCGTCGCGCTTGGCCTCAGCTTCGCGCTCGCGCGGCGGCTTGTAGAGGATCTCGTCGTCGGACAGTGAGTGCGAATAGGGGCGGATCACGTGGGCGTGGACGAGCGCTGGGCCCTTGCGCTGGCGGCACCACTCCGCGGCGCGGGTCAGCGCGGCATACGACGCGATCGGGTCGCAGCCGTCAACTTCCTCGATCAACAGATTGGGGAAGTTCGCGACGAGCTTCGACACCGACCCGCCGGCGGTCTGCACCTCGATGGGCACCGAGATCGCATATTTGTTGTCCTCGATCACAAACAGCACCGGCAGCTTGAGGTTGCTGGCGCTGTTCAACGCCTCCCACCATTCGCCTTCACTCGTGGTGCCGTCGCCGGCGGAGCAGTAGACGACCTCGTCGGCGTGGATCGGCTTGTCCTTCAGGTCGTCGATTCGGGAATACCGCAGCCAGGCTTCGGCGCAGCCCACGGCTTGCAGGAACTGCGTTCCCGTAGGGCTCGATTGGCTGACGATGTTCAGCTGCTTGTGACCCCAGTGGGAGGGCATCTGCCGGCCACCGGAGTTCGGGTCGTCGGCGGCGCCCACGCCGGCGAGCAGCATTTCCGTCGGCGTCATGCCGAGCGTCAGGCACAGCGCCCGGTCGCGATAATAGGGATAGAACCAGTCGTACGCGGGCCGCAGGGCTTTGCCCGCCGCGACGAGGACCGCCTCGTGGCCCGCGCCCGAAATCTGGAAAAAGATCTTGTTTTGCCGTTTGAGCTGGATCTCCTTGTCGTCGATGCGGCGCGACAGGAGTATCAGCCGGTACATATCGAGCAGATCGGCCTTGGAAAGCGCCGCGGCAGCTTTGGCGGGTCGTGGAGCCAAGGGGGGGGGCGCCGCTTTATTCGCGGCGCGGGAACGTGACGCCATAGAGTTGGAAAATAGCCTACTTCGGTGTCGCGGAGGGAGCCAGTAACTCGCGGAGCCGCGGAAACTGTTCGCTGGCGAGGCGAATGGTGCAGTCGTTCCGTACCAGGAATTCCTCGCGCGCGTCGGGTCCCCAGCGCACCTCCGCGACCCGTTGAGCCAGAATCCGCGCCAACCGGCGATCGAGCAGGCTGTCGGTGGTTGCAGCGACGCCGAGCTTGCTGCGCACGCGGGAGAGAAACGGGGGCAGGAGCTTGTCGCGCCAGTCGCTCTCCGCTCCCAGCCAGGTGGCGCGAGCAGCCGAGGTCGCGGGCAGTGTTTGAGCAACGCTGTCCGACACCGCATAGTCGAATCCGGAGTCCGCGGCTGCGCTCCACCACACGGGCAACGACGCCGTAATCGTGACGACGATGTCGGGCACAATGCCACCGCCCCCGCGGACCAGGCGGCCCGCGTCGGTCTTGAATACGGCCATCGTGTCTTCTTCGGCGCCCGATTTGCCGGCGAAGCTCAGGTACTGCTCGTAGCCGAGCCCATGATAGCGGCGCTGAATGTAGCGGCCGCTGGGCGTAATGACGTGTCCGATCGTGAGCCAGATCGCGTCGCCCGATGGCAGCAGGAAAAACGATTGCATCAGTGCCTTGCCGAAGCTCCGGCGCCCGACGAGCAACGCGCGATCATGGTCCTGCAAAGACCCGGCAAGCGCTTCTGCCGCACTCGCACTCCGCTCGTCGATCAGAACAACCAACGGAAGGTCCCGGAACTCGCCATCGTGTTTGGTCACATAGGTCGTATCGGCCTCGCGCTTGCGGCCACGCGTGCGAAAGACGACGGTGTTTTTGGCGAAGAACTCGCTCGCTATTTCGACGGCAAAGGTGATGATACCGCCTGGATTGGCGCGCAGATCGAGGATGACCCGCTTGGCGCGCATGCCACGCAGTTTCTTCAACCCATCGTGCACCTCATCGGCCGCGCGGCCCAGGAAATCGTCGAGCCGCAGGTAACCGGTAACCGAATCGACCATCCGGACGACCGACACGGTGTGAACGTCGAACGGCTTGCGTTTCAGCGTCACACTGAACGTGTCGGGCTCGAGCCGCGGACCACGCTCCAGCCGCAGGCGGACTTTGGAGCCTTTTTCCCCGGCCAGGCGCAGGGCCAGTGTTCGCATGTCGAGTCCCGCCACGGCGGTATCGTTCAGGGCGAGAATGCGGTCGCCGGCCTGGACGCCGCCTTTGTCCGCCGGACTTCGCGGTGCTACGGACAGCACGGTGGCCGCCCCCTCGACCTCCTCCAGCGAGATACCCACCGTTTCGAGCTCGCCGCGCTTCAGCGCGTCGCTCCGCTGCCACTCCATCCGGGACAGATAGGCGCTATGGGGATCGAGGGCACGCAGAACGCCGCGGATGCCTGCGGCGACGAGGTCGGCATAGCTGACTGAATCGGGGTAGTTGATCCGGATGTAATTCAGCACGCCGGAAAATGTCTGGAGCTCTTCGTAGGCCGAGCGCTGTGTCTGCGCGGCGGTGGGACGGGCCGCCAACAGCAACACCGCGGCGGCCGGCGCGATGATTCGGAGGCGCATCAGACGAGAAGGTATCTCATTCCTGCTTCAAAGCCACCAGGTGGTGTTCGGCGTCGGCGCGAAGGGACGCCAGTCGTTGGGGCGCAAGCGCCAGAAACCGGGCGAACTGCTCCCGAGCTTCGGGGAGTCTCCCCAGCTCCTCTTCCGCGCGCCCCATCAAATAGTATGCCGGCGCATAACGCGGATTCAGCGCCAAGGCGCGCTTCAGCGTCTCCTCCGCCTCAGGGGCTTGGTGTGCATTGAACAGCGAGACGGCGTACTCGAACAGCGACACAGGGTCGTCGGGGCTGACTTCCGCCGCGCGGCGCCGCTCGACCAGGCAGGAGTCGAGCCGTCCGGCCTCCTGATAGAGCACCGCCATGTAGCTGTGCGCCATCGCCAGACCGAGATCGTGCTGCGCCGACTCTTTGAAGAGATCCATGGCTCGGTCCAGATTCCCCGCGCGTTGCTGCACAACCGCGAACGTGAAGCGATACTCGTTCGTCCGCAGGGGGATGTGTACGATCTCCTGCTCTTCGACCTGGTCACCGCGCTGCACCAGCGTGTAGAGATCCATCAGCGAATTGAACCAGCGGTGCGCGTGCGCCGCTGCTAACGCCCGATACCAGAGGATGAAATTGGGAATGCGCTGGCGGTGTCGAAGTTGCACCTGCTCCAGTCGCTCGAGGCGATCGAGCGCCTCGAGGTACCGTCCCATCCCAAAATCGTCCATCCAGGCGAAGTACGTGTCATAAATCTGGCCCTGAGGACTGTCAGGATCGTACCACTTCGGCTGATCGAAATGATAGGCGACCGAAAGGACTTCCTGGCTCACTAACGGGTTGATGCGAAACGCGCGCTGGTAGAACCCCTCGGCTTCGTCGACGATGGGTTGCCAATCACGCGGTATCCGTCGCTCGGCGACCTCGCGCCCGAGCGAATAGCGACGTGAAAAGGGCAGGTGATACAAGGCGAGATACGCTTCCGCCAACCGCGGCTCGAGCCGAATGGCCAGCCGCAAGAGGCTGTCGGTCTCCTGCCAATGGTGTTTCTTCCAATGCGCGAGGGCGAGATAGTACTGCAACCGACCGTCGTTGGAATCAGCGCGGACGCTGTCCTCGATCTCGCGAATGCTCCGCTTGAGAATCGGCGGCTCCTGCGCGCCGACCGAGGCTAGCGACAGGACGAGCGACGTGAATGTGACGATCGACGCGATCTGAACTTTCAATTGAGGCACGTACGTAGGGATTGCGGCAATATATTCGTGCAAGCAGACCTTTGTTCCACTCCCAGAGAGACCGTCATGGACGAAGCCGCCAAGAAAGCCATTCTGCGCCACTTTCCCTACGGCCTGTATGTCGTGACCGTCGCGCATGACGGCGAGGACCATGGCATGACCGCCAACTGGATCACGCAGGCCGGGTTCGAGCCGCCGATGGTCGTCGTCGCGGTCGAGAATACCTCGAAGACGCTTGGCATGATCCGCGACTCTCACCACTTTGCCGTCAATGTCTTACTCGATAGTCAGCGCGATCTCGCCGGCAAGTTAGGACGCAGCTCTGAGCAGGCACCCCAAAAGCTCAAGGGGATCAAGACCAAACAGGGGCCGGTATCCCGGACGCCGGTGCTCGCCGACTGTCTCGGGTGGGTGGAGTGCCGCGTCGTGGCTACGCTCCCGTCAGGCGATCACACCCTCGTGCTCGGCGAAGTCGTGGCGGCGGGCGTGGAACACGAGGGGGAACCGCTGACGATGCGCGACGCCGGGTTCAAGTACTCGGGGTGACCATCACGGTTTCTTGAGGTGGCCCAGCCGTTGCTCGGCGTCCGCTCGCAGATTCCCCAGCCGCAGTGGCGCGAGCGCCAGGAACCGCGTGTAGTGCTCGCGCGCCTCCTCCGGGAGGCCCAGCTCTTCGGTCACTCGGCCCAGCAAGTAATACGGGAGGGGGAAGCGCGTGTTCAGCGAGATCGCGCGACGCAGCGGCTCGTCCGCCGCCACCGTTTGTCCGGTGTTGAACAGCGACGCCGCTAGATCGAACAATGCGGTGGGGTCGTCCTCGCTGACTTCCGTGGCCCGCCGGCGTTCGAGCATCGCGTCCGCGGGGCGTCCGGCCTCCTCGTAAATGCTCGCCAAGTAGGTGTGCGCCATCACCAGACCCAAATCGTGCTCGAGAGATTGCTGATACAGCGCGATGGCGCTGTCGGTGTGGCCGGCGAGGTGATGGAGCGTCGCAAGAATAAAACGATATTCGTTATCCCGCAGCGGCACGTGCACGATCTCGTCGCGTTGCGTCTGGTTGGTCGTCCGGTCGAGCAGCTGGTGGAAGTCGGCGATCGCGACATCGTAGCGGAGGCTGTGCGCGGCGGCGAGCCCACGGTACCAGAGAATGAAGTCGGGGACTCGATCGGGATGCTTGGCTTCGTCGTACTCACGCTGGGCAAGCTTGTTCAGGCGGTCGCTGGCTAATCGATATCGGCCGAGGCCGAGATCGAAGTACCAGGCGCAGCAGCGCTGGTACGCGAGCCAGCCACTCGGCGTGAAGTCGCTCACCTGAGGCTCGTCCAGCCCGTTCACGATACCCATGATCTGGAGGTTGACCATGGGATCTGTGCGAAAGGCACGTTTGTAGAAGCCATCCGCTTCTTCCACGATCGGCTTCCAGTCTTTCGGCACGTTGTGATGAATTTCCTCGTCGGCGAGAGAGGTCCGTCGGGCATACGGGAGGAAACCCAGGGCGAGGTAGGCATCGGCGTAGCGCGGGTCAAGCCGCAGCGAGAGCCGCAACAGGCTGTCCGTTTGCTGCCAGTGGTGATGCTTCCAGTGTGCGAGGGCGAGGAAATACTGTCGCTGCGCGTCGTTCGTGTCCTCGCGGACCCACTCTTCCAGATCCTTGGTACTCCAATTGAGGAACGGGAGCTCTTGACTGTACGCCTGGGTGGCGGCGCTGCACAGCGCGAGTAGTACGAACGACACTCGGTTCATGAGGGTCTCCGATACACCACCTTCCCGCCGACAATCGTGAACCGAGGCTTGATGGTGCCGAGCGATTCGGCAGGCACGGCAAACGGATCGCGATCCAGCACTACAACGTCCGCGAATCTGCCCGGCGCCAGCGTTCCCCATTTCTGCTCGTTGAAGGTGGCCCAGGCATTGCCGGAGGTGTAGGCGCGCAGCGCCTCGCCGACCGTGATCTTTTGCTCCGGCACCCAGCCGCCCGGGTTGCGGTCGTCCAATGTCCGCCGCGTCACGGCGGCATACACCCCGAGCATCGGATCGAGCGGCGCGACGGTCCAGTCCGAACCGAAGGCCAGCGGGGCCTCGGTGTCGAGCAGTGTCCGGAAGGCATACGTTGTCTTGATGCGCACCGGTCCGATCCGTTTTTCCACCCAGCGACCGTCATCGATCGCATGATAGGGTTGCATCGAGGCAACCACGCGCTGCGCTCCAAAACGAGGAATATCTTCTGGCCGCAGGTGCTGCGCGTGTTCGACCCGGAAGCGGCGGTCGCGCGCGCCGTGTACGCGCGCGACGCTGTCGTAAATCGCGAGAATGATCGCGTTGGCCCGGTCGCCGATCGCGTGCACGGCGATTTGCAGGCCCGCGGAGTCTGCACCGCCAACCCAGGCGCGCATGTCGGATTCCGGTTGACGCATCAATCCACGGTATCCCGCCGAGTCCGAAAACGGATCGAAGAAAAACGCCGTGCGCGAGCCCGCCGAGCCGTCCATGTACCCTTTGACGCCACCGATCCGGACCCAGTCATCGCCGGCCCCGTTGCGCCGCACGCTGTCCGCCACGGTACGCCAGCTGTCGATCGGCAGATAGAGCGAGACACGCAGCGTCATGCGGCCGGCGCGCTCCACGCGCTTATACGCGGCGAGATTCGCCCACGAGGCCGACATGTTTCCCGTCGCCGTAACGCCAAGCGACGCCGCATGCGCGAGCGAGCGCGCTAACGCGGAGTCTTGCCGCTCGGTGGATGGAGCCGGTATGGCCGCTCCGATGAGATCCTCGGCGTTGTCCTTGAAAATGCCGATCGGTTCACCGCGGGCATCGCGGGGGATTTCGCCGCCGACGGGGTCGCGGGTGGCGCTCGTGACCTTCGCGGCGCGCATCGCGGCGGCGTTCGCCAACGCCATATGTCCGTCGAGGCGGGACAAAAACACCGGATTATTCGGCGTGACCGAATCGATCCACTCGTGGTGCGGGAGCGGCGCACCGCGCCACAGTGTGTGATCCCAGTCTCCGCCCGTGATCCATTCGCCGGGCTTCAGATGAGCCGCGTATTCCTTGAGCCGGTGAACGAATTCCTGCGGGCTCGCGGCGTCTCGCAGGTTCACGGAGGTGAGCTGAAAGCCGCCGTCGATGAAGTGGGTGTGACCGTCCGCGAAGCCCGGCATAATGAGGCCGCCGGTCGCGTGCAGCACCTCGGTCTTGGAACCCACGTAGCGTGCGATTGCGGCGGAATCGCCGACCGCGAGGATCTTGCCGTCGGCGATCGCGACAGCACCCGGCTGTCCGCGGCCCGTTGACAGCCCGGTCCAGACCGGGCCGCCATGAATGACGATGTCGGCCTTGCGCCCGCATCCTCCGAGCAGCACGAGTGTGATCAGACCGGCGAGCGGCAGACAACGCACGGCGACCTCCTAGCGGAGCCGAGTGATACGGCGGATGGTGTCGAGAGCGGCCAGCGGACTGCTGCCGGCGTCGGATTGCTGCTTCGGCTTCGCCGGACCGCTTACCGCGTCGCGAATATCGAGCAGGACTTCGAGTAGCAGCTGCTCTCGTTGATACGCAGCGTCGAGGTCCACCATTCGGCGATCATCCTTCGCCGCCTTGGCACGCTCGTACGCGTCACGGTAAACCGCGTCCAGATTATCGAGAATTTGCTGGCGTGGCCTCACAGACGCCAAAGATATAGGTTCATCGCATGACGCTCAAAGGCAAACGCATACTCTTTTTCGCGGCCCCTCTCTACGAAGACTTGGAGCTGTGGTATCCCAAAATTCGCCTCGAAGAAGAAGAAGCGAGCACAACCGTTGCGGGGATGGGCGAGAAAACCTATCCCGGAAAGCGTGGTTACCCAGTCACGGTGGACACCAACGTCGACCAGGTCGAGGCGTCCGACTTCGACGCGCTCGTGATTCCAGGCGGATTTGCACCCGATCAACTGCGACGCTCCGACAAAGTCCTGCGACTGACCCGTGAGATCTATCAGGCGGGGAAGCCAGTCGCCTTCATCTGTCACGCCGGGTGGGTACCGATCTCGGCGAAAATCCTCAAAGGCAAACGCGCCACGAGTGTCCGGGCCATCAAGGACGACATGGAGAATGCCGGGGTCGTGTGGGAGGACAGCGCGGTCGTCGTCGACGGCAACCTCATATCGTCGCGCACACCGGCCGACCTGCCGCAGTTCTGCAAGGCGTTGATCGCCGCATTACTCCAGGGACCTCAGGACTAGCCCACTCGGCACCTTCGGAACGAAGTACGTGGACTTCGGGGGCATGACGTCCCCGGCGTCCGCCACCGCAAAGACCTGCTCGACTTTCGTGGGATTGAGCAGTACCGCAACCGCGGCGCCCCCGTGTTGGACCATCCCGAGCGCTTCCTTGGCGTCCGCTACGTAGCGCACAATCGGCGTCGTCGTCCCCGCGCCGAGGACTTCTTTCACGACCAGCGACTCGATGCGCGCGACATCGAGATCGCGGACGGCGCTGCTGTGGGCGAGGCTTGGCAAGCGGTCCGGCAACGCCCCTGGCTTGAGCAGCAGCGCGAGGATGCGTGAGCGGTCCGCCACGAGACACGCGGTGCGGTCGCGGCCGAGTGACGCGAGTGTCGTCACCGGGTCTCGGCCCGCCGCGAGCGGCTGCACATCGAACCATTCGCGCCACCGCGGCAGCACGCGCTCCAACTCTCGCCCCCTTCCGAAGATCACGCGATGCGTCGGCAACACCGCAAGTCCCGGATCCTGAGCCGACACGATCAATGCAAGAACGCGATCGGCGGCGGGATTCTCCTGCGCGTACGCGCTCGCCGTTTCGTAACGGTGATGCCCATCGGCGATGTACAGGGGGGACGGGGGAAGCGGGAAGCGGGCAGGGTCGCGAACGATCCAGAGACGAATGCCGACTCCGTTGAGATCCGCTGTGGCATCGGGCTTCCCGTTCGAAACGGCGTCAACGGCGTTCGCGAGAGCACGGTCGCGATCGGGCGCTAGTAGAAAGATCGATTCGATGTTGGTCGCGGTGGCGCGCATCAGGGCCAGACGATCGGCCTTCGGCCCGGCGTGGGTCCGTTCGTGCGGGCGAATGCGGCGCGGCTCGTAGCCTTCCGCGGCGACGGCGGCGAACACGCCGCGTCGGGTGAGCCGTTCGCCCGTCGGCAACGAGAAGTCCTGAGCCAGCACATACAACACCGGTTGCGAATCGCGCCGCAGCACGCCGTTGCGACGCCAGGCCGCCAGTCGTTCCGCGGCGGCGCAGTAGCGGTCGTCGTCCGGCCCCCCCCCTCCGGGCGGCGCGGGCGGCGCTTCCGGCAGCATGACGTGCACGATATTGTCTGCGTCGAGCGCCGCGTACCGCGCCCGCTCCGCGGGATCGATGACATCGTAGGGAGGCGCGATCAGGTAGCTGAGGCGCTCGACGGCAGCGTACCGCTCACCCTGAAAGGGCGCGACGAGGTCAGCCATGAGCTTTCGTGAGGCGCAGCAAGCGGTCGATCAATGGGTCGGCCAGTTCGAGCAGGGCTACTTTACGCCGCTCGCGAACGTGGCGCGCCTCGCCGAAGAAGTCGGCGAGCTGGCGCGCGAAGTGAATCACCAATTCGGTCCGAAGCCAAAGAAACCCGACGAGGAGCCCGGCTCGATTTCAATGGAGTTGGCCGACATCCTCTTCGTCGTGATCTGCATGGCCAACTCCCAGCACATCGATCTCGATGACGCCTTCGCGCACATGATGGCCAAGGTCACCTCCCGCGACGCCGGCCGCTGGACCAGGAAGGCTCGCTGACTTCTTCGTAGATCCGCTCGTAGGACACCAGCCGATCGGGATCGATCGCGGCGGCGGGCGCGCCACGCACGGCGCAGCCCGGCTCGGCCAGATGGCGGCAGTTGTCGAAGCGACACTGATCGAGATACGGTCGGAATTCCGGAAAGCAGGCGCCCAGCTCGTTGGGATCGATGCCCCAGGCGCCGATTTCGCGGAGGCCGGGCGTATCGACGACGTAACCGACGCCGGCAACAGGCACCAGCTCTGCGGCAGTGGTGGTGTGCTTGCCGGTCCGCCACTTCTCGCTGATCGCGCCGACACGGAGCTTGAGCCCTGGCTCGAGGGCATTGAGCAGACTCGACTTCCCCGCGCCCGATGCGCCCGTAAAGACCGAGTGCCGGCCGCGCAGCAAGTCGCGTAGCGCGGGGAGGCCTTCATCCGCCTTCACCGACGTTCCCAGCAGTTGATAGCCGGCGGTTTTGAAGCGGCGGGTCAGAGGCTCCTCGATCGTGCGGTCGAGCTCGATCTTGTTGAGGACCACCGCGGCCGGAAGGCCGTTCGCTTCCGCGATCACCAGGAAACGGTCGATCATCCTGGGACTCGGCTCCGGATCACGGGCGGAGGTCACGACGATCACCTGATCCACGTTGGCGGCCACCGGCTGTGCGCGCCGCGGACCCGCGCCGCTGCTGCCCTGCGCCGCCCGTCGCGCGAGCACTGAACGCCGCGGGCGGATTTCGGCGATCGTCGTTCCCTCGAGCACGACGACGTCGCCCGGGACGACGCGATCGGAGTCCTGGTGCTTCAGCTTACCGCGCAGTGTGACGGTGATTTCGCCTACGCCCGTGTGAACCCGATAGCCGCCGGCTGTGCGCGCCAGCACCACGCCACTCGTGGCGGTCACACGCCGCTCCGCGCGACACACTGATCGAGATGCGCCTTCACCTGCTCCAGCGTCAGAGCGAGGACCGGTGCGAGCGCCTCGTCAGGCGTCGAGCCGAACGCGAGGTAGTCCGTTTCCAGATGTCCGGCCGGGCGCTCGCCCTCACCCCACCGCACGAAGAGCAGCGCGGCACCGTAACGTCCTGCTTCGGCGGAGTCGTCGGTAAACGTGTCGACCGAATACGCCTGGCCATCCGCCGCACCGAATGCGGGCGGCCGACCATGTATGTGCTGGTACCCGCCTAGCGTCGTGTCGTCCACTCTTTGAGAATGTTGGTGGTGATGAACGCGATGTTGGCGGGACGTTCGGCAAGGCGACGCATGAGATACGGATACCAGTGCGTCCCGAACGGGACGTACACTCGCATGTTGTAGCCTTCGCGCCGCAGCCTGTACTGGAGGTCGCGTCTGACGCCGTACAGCATCTGGAACTCGAAGCGTTCGGCGGGAATTGCCGTCTTCTTTGCGAACGCTTTCGCATGATCGATGATCGTCACATCATGCGTCGCGATGCCGGGATAGTTGCCTCGTTCGAGCAGCCGCTCCATACAGGCGATGTAGTTGGCGTCCACGTCGCTCTTCTTGGGAAACGCGACGTCTTCGGGCTCCTGATACGCTCCCTTACACAGTCGCACGCGTGCGCCCAGACGGATCATCGCGTCCGTGTCGGCGGCGGTACGCCGCAGGTAGGACTGCAGCACCACGCCGACGACGTTTCTGAATTCGGGATAGAACACGCCGCTAAAGAGCTGAAGCGTCCGGGCCGTATAGCTCGACTGCTCCATGTCGATGCGCACGAATGAGTCGTACTGCTTTGCCTTGCCGATGATCGCACGCATGTTGCCCAGGCACAGCTTCTTGTCGATGTCGAGCCCCATTTGCGTGAGCTTGACGGAGACGTTGGCATTGGCCCTAGCGCCGTGAATTCGCTCGAGCAGATCGAGATAGGTGCGGCAGGCGCGCTGCGCGTCCTCGGCGTGCAGCACCGACTCGCCCAGAAGGTCGAGCGACGCGGACAGGTTGGTCGCGTTCAGGTCGCGCAGCGTCGTGATCGCTTCGTCTATCGTTTCGCCGGCGACAAACCGCGATGCCAGTTTGCGGGCGAGCCGATTCCTCCGGACAAACCGGAAGATGCGCGGTTGCTCGCTCAGCCACAGAAATGCGGCGCGCAGCATCAGGCGTAGAACTTGGTCCCGGCACGAGCATGCTCCCGCAGCACTGCACTCGGCGCGAACCGAGCACCGTGCCGCTCGGCGAGCCGTTCGAGATCGGTCACGACGCGCTCGGCTCCCAGGTCGTCCGCGTACCGCAGCGGCCCGCCGCGGAACGGCGGAAACCCGAACCCGAAGATGGCGCCGATGTCACCATCGCGAGGACTCCGGACCACCCCCTCGCCGAGTGCCCGTGCCGCCTCATTCACCATGCCCAGCAAGAGCCGTTGCAGAATCTCCGCGGGACGAGGGCCGCCATTGGGATGGACCCCGAGCAAGCCGTACACGCTTTCGTCGACGCCACGCTTCTTGCCGCCCTTGTAGATATAGAAGCCGCGGCCTGACTTGCGGCCCAAGCGGCCTGCTTTGACGAGCGCGGCAACGCCCGCGCCCGGCGCCGGCTGGATGTGGTCGCCGTACGCTTCCTGCATCACACCCGCGACTTTGATCGCGACGTCGAGCCCAACTTCGTCGAGCAGCGTCACCGGCCCCACGGGGAAGCCGAACCGCACCGCCATGCTGTCGATCTCCTCGATCGACGCGCCCTCGGCAAGGAGATGGCCGACTTCGTTCGCGTACGGCGCGAGGATGCGATTTACCCAGAAGCCGGGGCTATCCTGCACGACGATCACCGTCTTGCCGATCCGCCGCCCAAACGCGACAGCGGTGCTCACGGTTTGCGGTTGCGTGCGAGCGCCGGGAATGACCTCGAGCAGCGGCATCTTCGCGACCGGCGAAAAGAAGTGCATGCCGATAACACGCTCGGGCGTACGCGCGGCTTCGGCGATGCGCGTGATCGGAATCGTCGAAGTGTTGGAAGCGAACACACCCGTAGGGGGAAGCACCGCCTCGACCTCGCGGAGTACCTGCTGCTTGACGCCGAGCTCCTCAAAGACCGCCTCGATTGTCAGCTCCGCACGACCGAAGCCTGTGTACGTGTCACCGCCCGATAGCAGCGCGACGAGCCGCGCGTATTCGTACTTCGTGATGCGACGCCGCTGCAGCCGGTCATCGAGAATCGCGCGCGCCGCGAGAATGCCCTGCGCGACCCGACCCAGGTCGGCGTCCTTCATGCGCACGTCCACTTCAGCCTGCGCGACGGCGGTGCCCGCGATGCCCGATCCCATGAAGCCTGAGCCGATGATGCCGAGCCGCTGCACCCGCACGGGCGGCGGCGCATTCGGCACGCCCGGATCCTTCTTGAGTTGATTCGTCGCGAAAAAGATCTGCACCAGCTTGCGGGAGACATCCGTCACCGCCAGCTGGCCGAAGAGCTGCGCTTCGCGCTTCAATCCCTCGGTGATTCCGTGCCGCAGGCCGTACTCGACTGCTTCGAGGGCCGCGAGCGGCGCCGGGTAGTGCCCGCCGGTGCGCTCGAGCACTTGCTTGCGGGCCATCCGGAACACGAGCCGCCGGCCCAGCGGATTGCCGTCGAGCAGAAATCCCAGGAATCCGCCGGGACGCTTCCTCTTGGGACGCCAGCCGCCGGCCATGCGCCGCGCGGCGGCAAGGGTGATATCGGCGAGGATCGGTGCCGCGACCAGCTCGTCCACCATCCCGAGGCGGAATGCTTTGGCGGCGCGTTCGGACTTCCCAGCGAGAATCATGTCGAGAGCGGCACGTGCACCCACCACCCGCGGCAATCGTTGACAGCCCCCGGCCGCCGGCAGGATGCCGAGCTGCACTTCGGGTAAGCCGATCTGTGTCTTGGGGTGGTCTGTGGCGACGCGGTAATGGCAGGCCAGGGCGAACTCGAATCCGCCACCGAGGCAGGCGCCATGAATGCCGACAGCGATTGGCTTCGGAAAGCGCGCCACGCGATCGAGCATCTCCTGGCCGTCGGCCGACAGTCGTTCAGCTTCGGCGGCCGAGCTGAGCGTGACGAACTCCTCGATATCGGCGCCCGCGATGAAGTTGTCGGCCTTGCCGGAGAAAAAGGCGACCGCGCGTACCCTCGCATCATCGGCCAATGCCGCGAAGCAGGCCAGGAACTCGTCTTTTACGGCTCGCGAAATGACGTTGACCGGCTGGCCCTTGAGGTCGAGAACGACGGTCGCGATGCCATCGGTGACATCCCAGGTGACGGCGGGCGCGGTGCGCGACTGCGGAGGAGCGATCGTCGACACTAGCGGCGTTCCAACACCATTGCGAATCCCATGCCGCCCTGGGCGCAAACGGAGACGAGCCCAAACTGCACATCGCGCCGGCGCATCTCATTGGACAGCGTCGTGACGAGGCGGCCGCCCGTGGCGCCGAACGGGTGGCCGATCGCGATCGAGCCGCCCATCACGTTGATGATGTCCTCATTGATCTCCCACCCTTTGGCGGCGAAGCCCTGGAGATTCGAAAGCACCTGCGATGCGAACGCCTCGTGAATCTCGATCAGGCCGAGGTCCTTCCATTGGATTCCCGCGCGCTCCAGCGCCTTGGGGACCGCAAAGATCGGCGCCTGGAGCAGCTGCCAGCCGGGATCCACGGCGGCAACCGCATAGGAACGAATGAAGGTGATCGGCTCATAACCGAGCGCGCGCGCCGCTTCGTCGCTCATCAGCAGCACGGCGGAGGCGCCGTCGGTGAGGGGCGAGGAGTTCGCGGCGGTGACGCTGCCGTAGCGGCGATCGAAGACGGGCTTGAGCTTCGCCATCTGCTCGAGCGACGTGTCGCTTCTGATGCCGTTGTCCTGCTGGACGACCGCCTCGCCGGGCCGGGTGGGAAGCCAGGGCACGATCTCCGCCGTGAGCCGTCCGTCGGCCGTGCCTTGCGCGGCCAGCTTGTGGCTGCGCAGCGCCCAGCGGTCCTGCTCCTCGCGCGGGATGTGATTCTCCTTCGCCATCTTCTCGGCCGACTGGCCCATCGACTCCCCCGTCGACGGCTCGGCGATCGCGGGTGACACGGGCACGAGATCCTTCGGGCGGATCTTGGCAAAGGCCTTGATGCGTGCACCGAGCGACTTCGCCTTGCTCGCTTCCACGAGGATATCGGCGAGGCGGCGTGACGCGAGAATCGGAATATCGGAGAGCGCCTCGGCGCCGCCCGCGATGATCACGTTCGCATTGCCGAGGGATATCTGATCCTGGCCGGCGGTAATCGCTTGATTGGCGGAGGCGCAGGCGCGGTTCAATGAGTATGCGGGGATTTCCTTGGGGAGCTGCGGCAGCAGGCTCACCTCGCGTCCGACGTTCGGCACCAACGCCGATGGCACGACCTGGCCGAAGATGACTTCGTCGACCTCGGTGCCGTCCAGATTCGTGCGTTCGAGCAGCTCGCGGGCCGCATAGCGCGCGAGATCGACGGCGCGCGCGTCTTTCAGCAGCGTGCCGGCTTTGGTGAACGGCGTACGGACGCCCGCGACGATTGCGACGCGCCGTCCGTTGAGACCGGGCATTAGATTGCTCCCCTCGTTGCCTCACCCCTTGGGTGAGGTCCGAAACCTACCACGAGCCCCAAGTGGAGGGGAGTTGGAGCCAACGCGTGCCGCAGCCTGGGCGTCCATGGTCGAGACGCCGGTCGACGTACTCATCATCGGCGGCGGCATTACGGGAGCGGGGATTGCGCGCGATGCGGCATTGCGTGGGTTCCGCACGGCACTCGTCGACAAGTCCGACTTCGGCGCAGGCACCTCCTCACACTCGTCGCGCCTCATCCACGGCGGAATTCGCTATCTCGAGCAGGGGGCGTTCCACCTGGTGTTCGAAGCGAGCCACGAACGGCGCGTGCTTCTCAAGATCGCGCCGCATCTGGTGCGGCCGCTCGCGTTCCTCTTTCCCGTCTATCGCGGCGGCCGGTTGCCCGCGTGGAAGCTCCGCGCCGGCATGTGGCTCTACGATCTGCTGTCTGTGTTCCGCAACGTGCGCTGGCATCGCTGGCTCCGCGCCAAGAAAGTGCGGCGCGTCGAGCCAGGATTGCGGGACCGCGGCCTGATCGGCGCGGCCTTGTACTACGACGCTCAGGCGGACGACGCGCGTCTGGTCATCGCGACCGTGCGCAGCTCCGTCCGTGCCGGCGCGGTCGCCGCCAACTATGTCGAGACCACAGCGCTGCTCCAGCCCGACGGACGCGTGCGCGGCGCGATCGTGCGCGACGTATTGACGGGCGAGACCGCGAGTATTCGCGCCAACGTCGTGGTGAATGCCACCGGCCCCTGGTCCGACCAGCTGCGGCGCCTCGACGACCCGCAAGCGGCGCCGATCCTGCGGCTCACCAAAGGCGCGCACGTCACCGTGCCGCGCCGGCGCATCGCCAACGAGCACGCGGTGACGTTGCTCTCGCAGATCGATGGCCGCGTGATGTTTGTGCTGCCGTGGGGTGATCTCTCGTACATCGGGACGACCGATACGGACGCGGACTCCTCTCCCGATGCGCTGCGGGTGACAGCCGCCGATGTGACGTATCTGCTGCGCTCAGCTAACGCGGCGTTTCCCGACGCGCACCTCCGCTCGACTGACATCGTGTCGGCGTGGGTGGGGCTGCGTCCCTTGCTGCGCGAGGACCACGCGAATCCGTCGCAGGTGTCGCGCGAGCATCGGGTGCTCGAAAGCCCGCATGGTCTCATCTCGATCGCCGGCGGCAAGCTGACGACGTATCGCGTGATGGCGCGGGATGTCGTCGATCGCGTCGCCGCGCGCTTGCACGAGCTGGACGGTCGTCCGCTCGCGCCGCGCGCCCCCACGGACCGGGAGCCGTTGCCGGGGGGGGACGCCGCCGAGCTCGAGGTGCTCGTCGAGGCCGCGCGGGCGCGCGGCGCGTCCGAGGCGACGGCCCGCCATCTGGTCGCGTATTACGGCAGCGAGGCGGCCGCCGTGCTCAATCTCGTGGACCGTGATCGACCGCTCGGCCAGCCGATCATCGCGGGCCGCCCGGAGATTTGGGCCGAAATCACCTACGCCGTCGAGCGAGAAATGGCGGTGCGCGTGCAGGACGTCCTGGTCCGACGATTGCATCTGTTCTATGAAGTTCCCGACCATGCCCAGTCAGTGATCCCCGGAGTCACCGCGCGAATGAAGCAGCTCCTCGGCTGGGACGACTCCCGCGAGACCGAGGAGCTGCGCGACTACTTTCAGATCGTCGAGCGAGGCCGCATCAAGGTTTGACCTTCACGCGCGGCCGCACGCGCACGTGAATGTGCTCGTCGTTGCCGTCGATCTGCCGCAGCGCCCACGTCGCCGCGTGACGGACCGACCCCACCTCGTCCCGCTGCGCGGTCGTCAGTCCGTCGCGAGCGCGCGGGCTCTCGATTTCTCCCAGCGCCTAGGCGGCGGTGGCGCGGACGTCCTCGTCGCTGTCCTTCAGCGCTCCGACGAGCGGCTCCACCGCCCGATCATCCTCGATTTCGCCCAGGGCCCAGGCGGTCAGCACGCGCACTTCCGGGTCACTGTCTTTCAATGCAGCCGCAAGTGCACTGACCGCGCCGCCGTCCTCGATTTCCCCCAGCGCCCAGATCGCCGTCTTCCGCACGTCGGCTACGGGATCGCGCATCAGTGTCTCGAGGGAGGCGATTCCTTGCGCGTCCTCTATCTCGCCCAACGCCCACGCGGCCTGCTGATGCACGCGTGAGTCGCGGTCTTTGATCGCGGTGGCGAGCAGCGGCACCGCGGACGCGTCTTCGATCTCTCCCAATGCCCACACCGCCACGAGACGCACCTCGAGGACGCCGTCATTGAGTGCCCCACTGAGCGGCCGAACGGCGCGTTTGTCGTCGAGCTCACCCAACGCCCACGCGGCGGTGCGCCGTACTTCCGGCGCACGATCACCGAGCGCGCAGGTGAGCGCGTCGATCGCCGTTTTCTCCTCAATTTCGCCGAGTGCCCATGCCGCGGTCATGCGAACCACCGGACTCGCATCGCCGCTGAGTGCGTCGCTCAGTGGAGTGATCGCGCGCGAGTCGTGAAGCTCGCCGAGGCCCAACGCTCCCGTTTCGCGGAAGTCGGCGCGTGAATCCTTGAGCATGCCGATGAAAAGACCGTAGCTCTCAGAGCCACCGTGGTTTCCCAGCACGCGCGCGGCGATGCTGCGCACGCAGCGGTTGTCGTCGCGAATCACCGCGCGGAAGGCACGCAACACTGCAGGGTCCATGTCGCGCGTGTTCTCGTGCATGTCGACATGGACCTCACCCGGGCCGCCGCCCGGCATCGGCATTGGGGTCGGCATCGGCTGGGGCATCGGCATGCCGGGATCACTAAACGCGTGCCCCCAGAACCCGCCGTAGTTGGTGAGCGCCTCACCGGCGAGCGCGCACACCACCGAATCGCTGGCCTTGAGCTGATTGAGGAGCCGCGTGACGGTTGCCGAATCGAGCGCGGGACGGTTTTGGACGACGAGCAGCAGGGAAGCCAGCAGCGGCGCAATCATAGCGATCCTGGGTGGAGGATACGCCCGTTTGGATGGGCGCACCGCACGAAAGGTTGCCGCCTTCGGAAATGCCGGTATATCTCGCCGGGTGCGCCCCCCCCTCAGCACTCTGGCTGTTTTCCTCGGCATCACCAGCCTTGCTGGTTGCTCGACGCCCGCTGCGTCGCGGACGACGGCCGCAACAGACTCGATCATCCCGGCAGGTCCGTATGGCGACGCGGTCCGGCGGGGTCGCGCGCTGCTCACAGCGACGCGTGACAGCCTGCCGCACCACGTGGGCAACAAACTGCGCTGCACGACCTGTCATCTCGACGAAGGGCGGCGCGAGACCGGCTCGTGGGTGGGGGTGTTCGTGCGATATCCGCAGTATCGCGCTCGCAGCGGCATCGTTGAGACGATCGAGTACCGCGTCAACGATTGCTTCCGCCGCAGCATGAACGGGACGGCGCTCGATCCGGCGGGACCGGACATGGGCGACATCGTCGCCTATTTCGCGTTTCTCTCGCGCGGCGTGACGGTGGCGCCCCCCCCCGGCGGCTCGAGCGCGCGACTGCAGAAGTGGGCGACCT
>WNFB01000200.1_pt1 | contig 42594 bp, 39 predicted proteins | sample 5400501 | NCBI WGS metagenome assembly WNFB01 (sample SAMN13153341, study PRJNA577476) | soil metagenome | isolation source: 200 cm saprolite under Douglas fir tree site 2 hole 1 | place: USA:California | collected 2015-04-18 | reverse complement strand
CCCGCACCGTGGGGGGCAAGACGATGACCCAGCTCCTCTCCGAGGATCTGGTCACCCGGTACAGGGGCTGGTTCGAGAACGCCCGCCAGCTCCACGAGACCGCTTCGTCAGCTCGAGAAGCTGTCCGCGGCCATCCTGGAACGAGATCGCCGGGAACCTTCACAAGCCAGAAGCCGCCGCAACGACAATGCCCAAAATTCGAACTGAAACCACACCCTGACCTGCGGAACGTAGGTTGGAACGGTTGGTTACGGACAAAGAACGTTTGTGGCCGTGCGTTCCGCCGAAGCCGCCTCAGGGTTAGGAATGATCCAACCACTCACCGTGACCACTACCAATGGGCCACCGGTCGGCATCCGTCACCGAATTACGACGCAGGCCACTAGTTTCGGACATCCTCCGGACCAGTCGGCGGCGATGGTCCGCAGGCTCAGCCCCGGCGCACCCGCGGCGGCCCTCCTGGGGGACCGAGGCCCCGGTGTTTCCAGGCGAACTTGCCCAGCGAGAACAGGTGCCAGCGCCAGGCGGGGGACAGTACCGTGACGCTGGCCCGCTGCTCGTAGTGCACGATCTCGGCTGCGGGGACGCACCAGACCTCCCAGCCCCCGAGGTGCATCCGCAATGAGATGTCCACGTCGTCGAAGTAGAGGCGGAAGCGCTCGTCCATCAGGCCGACCTCGTTGAAGGCGGTCCGGCGCACCATCGTGGCCGGGCAGGGCACCCAGTCGACCTGCCGGGCCTCGGTGTAGTCCCAGTCGTCGTAGACGCTCCGCGCGACGGCCTGGGGCGGACTGCCCGGCCGCCAGGGCAGCTTGAGGGCGACGAGGGAGTCCAGCGTGTACCAGCGCCGGGCGGAGGGCCGGCGATCACCCTCCGGCGACAGCAGCTTGGGGGCCGCCATGCCCGCCCGGGGGCGGGATTCCAGGAACGAGGCGAGGGTGTCCACTGCCCCGTCGGGGAAGGTCAGGTCCGGGTTGCACAGCATGACGAGGGGGGCGGACGTGGCGCGGATCCCCTGGTTGAGGTTGGCCGGCAGCCCACGGCGGCAGGGCTGGGTGAGCACGGGGATGTGCGGCCAGCGGCTCCGGACCTCCTCAGGCATGCCGTCGGTGGAGGCGTTGTCCACCACGACCACCTGCAGCGGGTGCTCCGGCGGATGGGCGGACAGCGACTCGAGGGCGGGGATGAGGACATGCCCCTCGTCGGTCGAAACGAACACAATGGCGACGGCGTTGTGCATCAGTTGCCCATCAGGCTACCGCCTGCTCGTACGCGGCCACCTGGAGCACCCCGGAGCGCTCCCACGAGAACGCCCGTGCCCGCTCCCGGCCCCGGCGGACGAGGTCCCGCCGCAACCCGGGGTCGGAAAGGAGCCGGTCGAGCGCGGTCGTCCACGCTTGGGTGTCGTCGGGCGAGAGCAGGAGCCCCGCGTCGCCGACGACCTCGGGGATGGCGGTGGCATCGGATGCCACGACCGGGCACCCGGCGCTCATGGCCTCGAGCACGGGCACCCCGAACCCCTCGAAGCGCGACGGCCAGGCCAGCGCCTCGGCCGACTCGTACAGGGCGGCGAGCTCGCCGCGGGACACCAGGCCAAGGCGCCGAAGGCCCTTCGCCACGCCGAGGCGCTCGGCAGTCTCGTCGATCTCGGCGTCGCGGGGGCCGGGGGGCCCGGTGAGGACGAGGTCCGCACGGCCCGCCACCGGCGCCCATGCCTCGACCAGGAACCTGTGGTTCTTGTGCGGGTAGCTGCGGCCCGGGAACAGGAAAAAGGGCCGCTCGAGGCCGAAGCGCTCCATCACCTGCTCGGCCCCCGCCGAGGGAGCCAGCAGCCCCTCGCCGCCGAACGGGACCACGAGGACCTTGTCCGGGTCGGCGCCGAAGGCGGCCGTCACGTCGTCCCGGACGAACTGCGACGGCACGCAGATCACCTCGGAGTGGCGGACGACGAACGGGACGTTGGCCCGCAGCCACGCCAGCTTGAGGGGGTGGAAGTACTCGGGGTAGTGGCGGTACTGGATGTCGTGAAGGGTGACGACGGTCGGGCGTGTCTTGACGAACGGGGCGGTTCCGACGCCGTGGTGCACGACGTCGAGGTGCCGCCGCCGGGCCAGCAGGGCCAGCCACGTGTGCTCCGCGGCGATCCGCAGGGGGCGGAGGTTGGAGCTCCACGGAGCCTCGACGATCTCCGCAACATCCTCGATGTCGGGGTGGGCAGCCCGGAAGCCCTGCATCGCAACCACCAGGAGGTCATGGCTGGACGCACCCACCGCGCGGACGAGGTTGGTGAGCAGGGCCTCCGAGCCGCCGACCTCTCCCGGTTCGACGAAGAGCAGGTTCACGCCGATGCGCATGGCGAGGGAGGATATAACCCCGTTGAGGATCGCCTTCGATGCCGCCCCCCTCCTGAACCCCCGCACCGGCGTGGGCCACTACACGGCCGCGCTTGCGGATCACCTCCTTGCAGCCGACCCGGGGCTGGAGCTCTCCCTGTTCGCGGTCGGGCGCCAGCCGGTGGCGGCCGCCATGCCGGGCGGGGACCGGGCCACCCTGCGCCGGCTGCGCGTCCCCGCCCGCCTCGTCGTCGGTGCCTGGGAGCTGGCCGGGCGCCCACCGGGCGACGTGCTGTTCGGCGAGGTCGACGCCGTCCACGGCACCAACTTCTGGATCCCGCCGCTGCGCCGCCGCAACGGCCTGGTGACGATCCACGACCTCACCTTCCTGCTGCATCCCGAGTTCTGCACGCCCCGGATCCGCCGCTACCGCTGGATCCTGCCGCGGGTGTTGCGCCGCTGCGCCGTGGTCCTCACGCCGTCGGAGACGGTGGCGGGGCAGGTCGCCTCCGAGCTGGCGTTCCCACGGGACCGCATCGTCGTAACACCGGAGGGTGTCCGGTCGAGTGCCCTGGGAACGTCCCCCCAGGTGAAGCCATCCTCCGCCCCGGCCGGCGAGTACGTCCTCTTCACTGGCACGCACGAGCCCCGCAAGAACCTCGGCCGCCTGCTCGGTGCGTTCGCCCGCCTCGGCGATCTCGACCTGGCGCTGGTCGTCGCCGGCCGGGCCGGGTGGGGGCCGGAGAACCTCCGCCAGAGCGCCGACGAGCTTGGCATCGCAGGCCGGGTCTCGTTCACGGGCTACCTCCCCGACGAGGAGCTGGCGGCACTGCTGGCCGGTGCCCGGGCCTTCGTCTTCCCGTCCATCTACGAGGGATTTGGCCTCCCCCCGCTCGAGGCAATGGCGGCCGGGATACCGGTTGTCGCCGCCCAGGCGGGATCGCTCCCCGAGGTCCTCGGCGATGCGCCGTTCTGGTGCGACCCGTTCGACGTCGAATCCATGGCGGCGGCCATCCGGACGGCCGTGACCGACGAGGGCCGGCGCGCCACGGCGACGGCCGCCGGTCGTGCCCGTGCGGCCCGCTACGACTGGGCGGACACCGCCCGGCTCACCCTCGACGCCTACCGGCTCGCCGCTTCGTAGCCGGCGGACGAGGCCAGGCGTATAACGTCTGCTGTGGAATTACGCACGCGAGACACGCCGGTAGGAGATACTTTCGGGCCATGAGCGGGAATGCCTCGATAGGGACCCAGGTCCCGGGGGGCGAGGAGCTTGCAGAGCCCGTCCCTGACGAACTGCCCGAAGACGTACCACCGGTAGCCCCACCTCCCAGCCCTCGGCCAAGGCGGACACTCAGGAGGGTGCTCAAGTACGCGGGCATTCTGGTACTGGTCGGTCTTCTCGGCGCGGGCGGGCTTGTCGGCTATGCCCGCTTCCGGCTGGGCCGCCACCACGTGGTGCCCTGCGCGGCCTGCCGGTCGACCGACGGGGCGACGGCGCCGATGAACGTGCTCGTTCTCGGCTCGGACCGCCGGCCCGGCGACACCGGCGCAGGTCAGCGGGCGGACACCATCGCCCTGCTCCACGTCGACTTCAAGACGTCGAAGGCCATCCTCGTCAACCTCCCCCGCGACCTGCGGGTCAAAGCCCCGAACGGGGATGCGGTCAAGATCAACAGCTTCTACAACGATGGCCCGACCGCCATGGTCCAGGCGGTGACGTCGTTTACCGGCATCCCGGTCGACCACTACGTCGAGGTGAACTTCACAGGCTTCCGCAACATCGTCAACACCATCGGCGGCGTTCGGATCCGCTTCTCTCAGGCCGTCGACGACTCGGACTCGGGGCTGAACGTCCCTGCCGGCTGCGTCACCCTCAACGGTGACCAGGCCCTCGCCTTCGTGCGGGTCCGTCACCTCGACAGCGACTACGGCCGCATCGCCCGCCAGCAGTTCTTCGTGCAGCTCGTCATGAAGCAGGTGCTCTCCGCTGGCACGCTGCTCAACCCCCTGAAGGTCATCAACCTCGTCAACGTCGGCGCCGGCAACGTGACCACCGACAACGGCCTGGGTGCCGGGACGATCGAGAAGCTGGCCCTGGAGCTGCGCAACTTCACTCCCAAGACCGTGGACTTCCGGGTGGTCCCCTCCCAGCCCCAGACCATCGAGGGTGTCTCGTACGTGATCCCCTTCGCCGGGCAGTCGGCGGCGCTGTTCGACGCGATCAAGAACGTCACGACCCTTCCGGACTACGGGAAGCAGGGGTCCCCGATCGCCCCGTCCACCGTCAACGTGACCATCCTCAACGGCACCTCGACCCAGAGCGTCACCGCCCTGGCGCAGGCCGAGCTCCAGGCTGCGGGATACCCTGTCGTCGCCACCGGCAGTGCCGATGCAACCACCTATGCCGCGACCGTCGTCTACTACACGCCGGGCAACGTCGACAAGGCGAGCCTGCTGGCACAGGTCTACGGGGAGGCGCAGGTTCAGCCGCTGCCCTCCCAGTTCGCTGCCCGTGGGGCCGGTGGGGACGCCGTCGTCGTGCTGGGTCAGGACTACGCCCAGGGAAAGGTGACCGCCGTGCCGAGTGCCCCAGCGTCGCCGGTCCTGCCGGCCGGTCCGGCAACCCCGTTGCCGACGAGCGCGCTGGAGGTGGCGGCATGCTGAGCGGGACGGCGGACGTCACCTCATGAGCCGGGAGACGCCCACGCGGATCCCGGGTCCCGTCACCCGTCCCCCGGGTCGTCGCCTGCGGACCACCCGGCGCGGAAGGATCATCCGGAGGGTGCTCGGTTCGCTCGCGTTGATCGCCCTCGTCGTGATCACGGCCGGCGTGGCGCTCTACTTCCACACCCGTGCCCTCGTCGACAAAACCGGCGTCTCCTGCCCTGCGTGCGCCCCGCAGCAAGCCAACGCGCCGATGAACGTGCTCGTGCTCGGGTCGGACTCCCGGGCGGTGCTGGATCCCCAGGACCTGCAGCACTACGACCCCACCGCCACCGACCGCAACAGCGGGCAACGCGCCGACAGCATCGTGCTGCTGCACGTCGACCCAAAGACCACCAAGGCGGTTGCCCTCGCCCTCCCGCGTGACCTGAAGGTACCGGCTCCCAGCGGCGGCTACGAGAAGATCAACGGCTTCTACAACCGGGGCGTCTCCGCCATGGTCAAAGCCGTCCAGGACTTCACCGGCCTACCGGTTAACCACTACGTGGAGGTCAACTTCAACAGTTTCCGCACCATGACCGACGCCCTCGGCGGGGTCGACGTCAAGTTCAGCCGCAAAGTTCTCGACACCGACTCGGGCCTGAACCAGCCCGCCGGCTGCAACCTGCTGACCGGCGAGCAGGCCCTCGCGTTCGTGCGCGTCCGCCACATCGACAGTGACTACGGGCGGATTGCCCGCCAGCAGTTGTTCGTCAAGCTCATGATGCAGAAGGTGCTGTCCGCCGGCACCCTGCTCAATCCCCAGAAGGTTGTGAACCTGATCAACCTCGGCGCCGGCCAGGTGGGCCACGATTCGGGTCTGGGCCTCTCCACGATGACCTCGCTGGCGCTCAGGTTCCGCCACTTCTCGGCCAACGACCTCGACTTCCGGGTCGTGCCCTCCCTCCCCCAGCCCGACGGCTACGTCGTCGCGAACACCGCCCAGTCCAAAGCCCTCGTCGGCGCCCTGAAGAACGGCACACAGCTCCCCGAGTACGGCAAGCAGGGCGTCAGCGCGCTGGACGCCTCCACGGTGCAGGCGACGATCCTCAACGGCGGCAAGGTCGCCGGCGTCGCCGCCCAGGCCGCGGCGACGCTCCGCACCAAGGGCTACACGGTGCTCAGGCAGGGGAACGCAGACCGCACCGACTACACGGCGACGGTCGTCTACTACACGAATGGCAACCAGGACAAAGCACAGCTGCTTGCAACGGAGGCGTTCCCGGGGGCGCAGGTTGCAGCGGTGCGCGCAGCGGTGACGGCGTTGATCAAAGGCACGGCCCCCGACGTCGTCGTCGTGCTGGGCAAGGACTATTCGCCCGGGTCGGCCGCCGCGCCCGGTGCCGCTGCCTCGGGAAATCCGCTCCTTCCGGCAGGGCCGGCCGTCGCCATGCCGGCCGCCCAACCGTGGTTCTCTGCCTGCTGAAATCTGTCTCCAATTGCATTGATACGCCGCCCTCTTCAAAGCGTGTGAACCGGACGGTTAGAAAAAATTCAAGCTGATTTCAATTGATTTCCAGTCACAAGCGTTTACTCTTGTTGCTCCAATGTGGGAAAACGCGAAGCATCCGGCCCCCGATCCCCTACGGGGAGCGCTACCGGAACCTCGACCGGAACCCCTCGCCGAACCCTGGCCCGTCCCCGGGCAGGAGGCATCCGAGGACACCCTTGCGCCCCGTCGCAGGCGAGGATCAAAGGCGCAGGTCGAGGCGGTCAAGGCCGTCCGGCGCACCGCCGCGGCGGCCGGCTTCCAGCTCGCCGGGGAACAGGACGATTCCGTGAGCCACCTGTCCCAGACCCTCGCCCAGATCAACGAGGACGAGGACATGGCCCACCTCGACGGGCGCCTCACCTTCGCCGAGCGCCAGATCGACCGCCTCGCCAGCCGCCGGGACCAGTCGGACCGGCTGGTCGACTCGGAGCTCGTCGTGATGCGGACACGCCTGGAGGAGACGCTGCGGGCGTTTGCCGGGGCGACCCGGGAGCACAAGGACATCGTCGCGGCAGCCGAGCGGCGCCTGATGGCGCTGGCGAACGAGGCAGAGCGCCACACCCGCGCCATGCTCGACTCCCTGAGAGTCGAGCTGTCGCTCAAGGTGGAGGAGGCCACCTGGAGCACGGTCCACCTCGAGGCGCGCCTGCGCGGCGAGAAGCTCGCCTTCGAGGAGGAGGCCGCCCGGCGGGCCAGCGCGCTCGCGGGCTCGATCGCCGCCGGGCGTGAGTTCCTTGAAGAGCGGGTGGCGGTCGCCACCGACGAGATGGCTGCCAGGCTGGAGTCCTTGACCACCGCGCTGGAGGCACGGCTTGCCGGGTCGTCGCCCGTGGACCGCGCCGACATCCTCGGCGAGCTCGAGGTCCGCGTCGGGTTGGTCCATGCCCGGATCGACGACGCGCGGGCCGAAGTGCTCGACGCCGTCCAGGCGTCCGAGGACAAGGCCATCGGCGCCGCCGAGCACCTGGAGTCGATGATCCGGCAGCTCCGCCGGAGGCTTGTGGGCGACGAGGCGGAATGGCACGCCGTCGTCGGCGAGGCCGGCGACGCGGTGACGGCGCTGCGGGCACGGGTCGAGGAACTTCTCGGCCGGATCTGCGCCATCGAGGCCGACGGCGCCACTGCTCGTGGTTCGTCCGGGGCGCAGCTCGGCGGCGTGGAACGGCGGCTCGACCTCCACGAGGACTGGTCGCATGCGACAGCCTCCGAGGTGTCGGCCCAGGGGCTCCGGCTCAACGCCGTCGAGGCACAGCTCTCGGCGCTGGAAGGGATCCGGGTGCTGGTCGAGGAGCAGGCCGGGGCGATCGAGTACCTGAAGGGCCGCTTCCAGGGCCTTGACCATCCGGTAGAGGTCCCGTTCGACGCCGTCGTCGCCGAGTCCGACGTTGCAGGGGGCCTCGAGCGGCGCCTGGACGAGCTTGCCGTTGGGCAGTGCCTCCTGTCCAAGCGCCTGGACGAGATCGAGACCCGCCTGTCCGAGGACCAAGCGAGACGCCGCGTCTGGAGCTGACCGGCCCGCACGGAGTCGTCGGTGCCACCACAAAGATCAGCATGGGACCCTACGTCAGGGTCCATTCCCGCGAATGAGACCGCGAATGAAAATGGGGTCCTTTGGGTGGCCTCGGACCGGCTGCGTCGCTCCAGCGTCATCACGTTCTGTGGTCGCCCTCCTACCTGGTGGGCGGGTCCCGGCGCATCTGTGGCTGTCTCACCGCGCCAGGCGCGGTCAAACAGCAACACTTCGAGTCCGTGCCTTCTGCACGACTCCTAAAACGGGTGTTATGGGAAAATAGCGAATCCGACGTGACCACGAAGAGTGGTCGACTCCCCCCCATGGCCGCCCGCCGCCGGGGAATTCTCTTGTCAGATTGTTCGAAAAAGTGCGCATAGCAGACTTTTTCGCACATTCTTAACTCTTCCGCAGAGGCCCAAGGGCTGGGACGCCTCCAAAGGCGGGTCAGCCCGCAGCTTTGGCCGCTTCGTCAGCTCTCGCCGACATCTCGTCCGCCTTGCGACGGGCCTCGTTGGCAACGGAGCGGGCGACGCGGGCCGTGGCCTCGGCCTTGGCGGCATCGGCCTCCAGCCGGGAGGCCTCGGTCGCCAGACGCTTCGCCTCGGCGGCGAGGTCCTCGGCCTTGCGGCGCAGGGCCCGGCGACGCTCCCGCCCGGCGGCCTCGTCCGCGGCGGCGTCGTCCGCCGGGGCTTGCTCGCCCTCCCCGGTGCCGAGGGGGGCCGGCGCACCGGCCGTGTCCCACACCGATCCCGGGGTGAGGTCCCCCGTGAGGCGTCCCCGGGCGAGGGCGTCCCGGCCCTCGGGGTCGTTGGCCAGGGCGGTCAGGGTCTGGGCGATGCGGTCCCGGTTCGCTGGGGAGTCGGGGTGCCCGCCCTCTGCGAGGGCTTGCGAGGCCGCCGCCACCAGGCGGCCGATGACCTCCCGGCGCACCTTCGCCGCCTCGGCGAGCGCCTCCCGGCCCGCCCCCTCCCGCTGCGAGCGGGCCAGGGCGGCGTCGGCGTCGAACAGGGCGGCGAGGTCCCCGGGACGGGCACGCGCCACCTGGTTCAGCGCCCATGCCGTCACCGGGGGACGCCGGAGGGCCTTCACGGCCGCCGCCGCCTGCTTGTCCGTGGCCTTCAGACTCTTCGCAATGGCGTCGCGCTCGGCGATGAAGCGGTCCGGGGGCGCCTGGTAGAGCCGGTCCAGTGCCTCGTCATTCGGGTCGGCCATCAGAAGACGCCCGGGTTCATCAGAAGACGTTGGGGCACCAGGGGCCGGGGGCCCACGCGAACAGCGTGTCCGCGGCGGCCAGGGCCCCCGGGGAGAGCTCGAACACCCGCCCCGCCCACGCCATCGACTGCATGGACGTGGTCCCGAGGTACACGCCCGCCAGTTCGCTCGCCCCCAGCTCGAGGTCCGGCTCGGCGGTGGTCGGCACGCACTCGTTCCCGGACGGCGTCGCCTGCAGGCGGAATGTCGCCTCGTTCCAGGGGCAGATGGGGTCGTGGACGCGCAGCGTCACGGCCCCGGCGGTCCGGTAGTGCCGTAGACGCAGCGCCGCAGGGACGTCGACGAGCCGGATCCACATGCCGTCGGAAATGCGCCGGCGAAGGCGGCGGCCGTCGGCCAGCAGGTGGATGATCGGGTCGTCGATCGGGCGGTTCTCTGCCTGGATCCTGACCACGAGGTCCATGTCGAGGCAGAAGCGCCAGAGGGCCGCATACGCCTCGCTCGTGGCCCCCATGAGCTCGAGGAGGAGGATTTCGGAGTTCGCCACGCCGTCGTCGTCCTCGTCGGTCCTGATGCGGTACATCGCGTAGCCGTCGAAGGCCCCCGTCGCCGACTCGAACACGACGAACTGGATAGGCGAGAACCCCCGCCGCCGGTGCTCCGCGTCGTTGAACAGGTGGGGCCACCACAGCGGGGGCCGCTCCGGGGCACCGACCTGCCAGGTCCGGACCCTGTCGTACATCGTCGGCATGACGTCGAATGCGGTGTGCGCGTCCACCAACCGGGTCCGGCCCGAGGAGGGTCCTGAGGGGGATCCGGAGGAGGATCCGGAGGAACCCGGCGGTTGGGCGAAGGCCCCATGGGCGGGGTCGATCTCGTAGCGGGTGGCGAGGCTCGCCACCCCGTAGCCGTACCGGCCGTAAATCGGCCACTCGGAGACCCAGAGGCTGGACAACGCCTGCCCGCGATCGTGCATGTCGTGGAGGTGGCGGTGCATCATCGCCCGGAGCAGGCCCCTGCGGCGATGCGTCGGCAGGACCGCCGCTCCCACGACCGCCCCGGACGGCACGGTGGTCCCGGGGACGGTGATCCCCAGCGTGATGACGCAGGCACCGCCGACGATGTCGTCGCCCTCGAACGCCGCCAGGTTCCGGTCCGGTTCGAGGAGGGGAGACCACGTCGAGACGTGGTCGGGGGGCGGAATCTCCCCGAACCCGACCCCCAGGACGCGGAGGAATTCGGGCATCTGCTCCTCGGTGGCGGCGCGGATGTCGTGGTGCATGGCTGGCATCAGTAGACACCAAGTCGGACCGCGCGAGAGGAATTTCCGTATCCGCAGCAACTTTCAGCCTGTTCTCAGAGTCAATAGGGATGATCTTGGGAACGAGCCAATGCGACTTCGCCTGGGCCGGTGGGTTACCGTTGACGCCCTCCGGCCGGTCCAGGCTGCCTGATGAAACGCCGAGGGAAGGCTGGGAAGTGCAGAGAAGTTGCCCCATATGAGTGATCCGCAGTCGGATCCCCGGCCCGACTCCCGATCGGGCGGAGGTCCCCCGGAGCCCACCGGCCCCCAGCCCGTCCGCTCTAAGGAGGTCGATCCAGCCCCTTCGATGGGGTTGGTCCAGGGCCTGATCCGCACGGCCCGGCCCCGCCAGTGGATCAAGAACCTCCTCGTCTTCGCCGCCCCTGGGGCTGCGGGGGTCCTCACCCACGGGGCTGCGCTGGGCCGAAGCGCCGCGGCATTCGGGATCTTCTGCCTCGCCGCAAGCGGGACCTACTTCATGAACGACGCTCTCGACCATGAGGTCGACCGCTTGCATCCCGAGAAGCGTCGCCGTCCGGTGGCCGCCGGGGTCGTGGGCCTCAGGACGGCTGCAGGGGCCGCGGTCGCGCTGCTGGCCCTGGCGATCGGGCTCGGGGCCGCGGTCCTCGGCGTTCAGTTCGCCCTCGCCATCGGCATCTACGTCGCCATCAACCTCGCCTACAGCGTATGGCTCAAGCGCGAACCGATCCTCGACCTCGCGGCCGTCGCCTCGGGGTTTCTGATCCGGGCCATCGCAGGCGGCCTCGCCGCGGGGGTCCCCCTCTCGAACTGGTTCCTCATCGTCGCCTCGTTCGGCTCCCTGTTCATGGTCGCCGGGAAGCGCCAGGTCGACCACCGCGAGCTCGAACTCGAGGGCATTGGCCACCGGGGCGCCCTGGCTGCCTACTCGCAGCAGTTCCTGCGCTTCATCCGGGGTCTCTCTGCTGGGGTGGCCATCACCGCCTACTGCTTCTGGGCCTTCGAGAAGGCGGCCCTTGCCCCCCGTGGCGACGTCTACTTCGAGCTCACGATCGCTCCCTTCGTGCTGGCGATCCTGCGCTACGCCCTGCTGCTCGAGGCCGGGGCCGGTGGTGCCCCCGAGGACGTGGTGCTCGGGGACCGGACGATCCTGCTGCTCGGGGCGGTATGGGCGGTGCTGTTCGCGGCCGGCGTCTATGGCCCGTGAGGTCCTGACGGGCTGGGGGCGCACCGCGCCCACGACCGCTGAGGTGGTGCGCCCGGGCGACGCCGCGTCGGTGGCGTCTGTGCTCGCGTCCTTCCGTCCCGGTACGGGGGCGCGCGGGGCCATCGCCCGGGGCCTCGGCCGCAGCTATGGGGACGCTGCGCAGAACGCGGGCGGCACGGTCGTCGCGACCGCAGCCCTCGACCACATGTCCTGGTCCGACGAGTCGGCGGGGCTGCTCCGCGCCGGGGCGGGCACCAGTCTCGACACCATCCTCCGCGCGCTCGTGCCGCGGGGCTGGTTCGTGCCCGTGTCGCCCGGCACCCGGGCCGTGACGATCGGGGGTGCGATCGCCGCCGACGTCCACGGCAAGAACCACCACGCCGACGGCAGCTTCGCCTCGCACGTCACCTCGCTGACGCTGGCCACGCCGACAGGGATCCGGGAGGTGAGCCCGGCCACCGACCGCGCGCTCTTCTGGGCGACGGCGGGGGGGATGGGGCTGACCGGCATCATCCTCGAGGCGACGATCCGGATGCTGGTGATCGAGACCTCCAGCGTCCGCGTCGTGACCGAGCGGGCTGCCAACCTCGACGACGTGATGGGCAGGATGACCGCCGGCGACCGCGAGCACCGCTACTCCGTCGCCTGGGTGGACTGCCTGGCTGGAGGCCGGTTCCTCGGGCGCTCGGTGCTCACACGGGGCGACCACGCCCGGGTGGAGGAGCTGCCGGCAGGCGCCCGAGCGAATCCCCTCGGCTTCGACGCCGGTCGGGCCATGGCGGTCCCGGCCTTCGTGCCCGGCCTCGTGAACCGCGCCACCATCCGGCTGTTCAACGAGGCCTGGTTCCGCAAGGCCCGGGCGCACGCCACGACGATCGAGTCGATCCCGGGCTTCTTCCATCCCCTCGACGGCGTCCGCGGCTGGAACCGTCTCTACGGCCCCGGTGGCTTCGTCCAGTACCAGTTCGCCGTCCCCCACGGGGCCGAAGGGGTCGTCGAGACGGCGCTGCAGCGGCTTTCCGCCCTGCGCCTGCCCTCCTTCCTCGGCGTCCTGAAGCGGTTCGGCCCCGGCGACCCCGGCCCGCTGTCGTTCCCGATCCCCGGCTGGACGCTCGCACTCGACCTGCCGGCCCGCCTACCGGGCCTGGCGGGTTTCCTCGACGCGCTCGACGAGTTGGTGGCCGGCGCGGGGGGCCGCGTGTACCTCGCCAAGGACGGCAGGCTCCGGCCCGACCTGCTGCGCCGGATGTACCCGCGTCTCGGCGAGTGGCTGGCCGTTCGGGACGAGGTGGACCCCGAGGGCTCGCTCCAGTCGGATCTCGCACGCCGGCTGGGCCTGCTCGGTGGCCGGAGGGCTGCGTGAACGACGCGTTGGGGTCTCCCCAGTCGGTCCTGGTCCTCGGGGCGACCTCCGACCTGGCCCGGGCCATCCTGCGCGAACTGGTCGCCCGGCGCGCCCGCACCATCGTGCTCGCCGCCCGCGACGGCGAGCGCCTGAAGCAGACGGCTGCGGAGCTGGAGGCGCTCGGCGCCGACCGCATCGACGTGATGCCGTTCGACGCAACCGACACCGCGACCCACCAGGCACTCATCGACGAGGTCTTCGCCCGGCACCGTGACATCGACCTTGTGCTCGTGGCCTTCGGGAGGTTGGGCAACCCCGAACAGGACGCCGCCGATCCTGCCGGGGCCGTGGAGGTCGCGGCGGTCAACTTCGTGGGATCGGTCTCGGTCGGGGTCGCGGTCGCCGGCCACCTGCGCCGGCAGGGCCACGGGACGCTCGTGGCGCTCTCGTCGGTGGCCGGCGTGCGTGTCCGGCCGGCCAACTTCGTCTACGGCTCCGCTAAGGCCGGCATGGATGCCTTCTTCGGAGGCCTGGGCGACCGTCTCGCTGGGTCGGGGGCCAGGGTCATGATCGTGCGCCCGGGCTTCGTCCACACCCGGATGACGGCCGGGCTGCCCCCGGCGCCGTTCGCCACGTCGGCTGAGGACGTTGCGGCCTTGGTCGTGCGCGGCCTGGAGACGGGGGCGGACATCGTCTGGGCGCCGCCGCTCCTGCGCTGGGTGATGGCAGTGCTGAAGCTGCTTCCCAGGGCTGTGTTCCGGAGGTTGCCGCAGTGACCAGCAAGCTCGACGACCGGCCGTGGGTCGAGAGGGACCTGCCCCCGGTCAAGCCGCGGGTGCAGATCGGGACGTACTCCGTCCGGCGATGGGTGGCGATCCTCGCCGTGATCGCGGTGGTCGTGGGCGGTCCTCTGGGCATCTCCTACCTCCGAGCGGTGACCGTGGCCGGCGGGGGCACCTTCGGGGCCAAGAGCGTGGACTGGGTTCGATCGATGGGCGGCTCCCGCCTGGTTGCCGGGGTCGAGAACACATGGTACGGGCACCACGCCCCGCCCAAGGGCGGTGCGCCCTCGGGCGCCCTGGACGCCCAGGGGGTCGATCCCGCGGCGGTGGACCCCCAGGCACCCACGATCCCGCTGTCGCCGCTTGGCAAGCCCGCCGCCGTGCAGTCCATCGCGCAGCCACCCTTGCCTGCCGAGGGGCAGTGGGAGCCTCTCGGGCGCACCGTGGCCGGCGGTGCTGCGATGTATGCAGCCTTCATCCGGCCCGATGCGGTCCACACCAGCCTGACCGCGGGCCTGGTGTGGATGGACCCCAGGGTGATCGACCTGCGGCTGGTCGCCGGATCCCAGCAGCCCGGTGGCACCGGATGGGCGGACCAGGCTCCCCTCCCGGTCGGTGAGCGAAGCCGCCTGCTCGCGACGTTCAACGCCGGGTTCCGCCTCTCCGACGGGCGTGGCGGCTACTTCGAGGCGGGGAGGACCGGGCGGGAGCTGGTCGACGGCGCCGCCTCGCTCGTCATCAGCAAGGACGGCTCGGCAACGGTGGCGAAATGGGGTCGGGACGCCACGATGAGCGCATCGGTCTACGCCGTGCGGCAGAACCTCTCTCTGATCCTCGACGGCGGCCTGGTCACGCCGGAGGTGTCGCAGAACTCCACGCGCGCCTGGGGGGCCACGATCCGCAACGAGGTGCTGGTCTGGCGGTCCGGGATCGGCGTCACGCGCAACGGTGCGCTGATCTACGCGTGCGGGCCGGGGCTGTCCGTGGCGTCGCTCGCCGAGATCTTCCGCCACGCCGGGGCGGTGCGTGCCATGGAGATGGACATCAACTCCACATGGGTGACGTTCATCTCGTACAAGCCGGTTGCCGGAGCGCCGCCCGACACCAACAACGGGTCGAAATTGCTGCCGGGAATGTCCGGGAAGGCCGACCGCTACCTCGGCCCCTCGACCCGTGACTTCTTCGCCGTGTTTGCCCGGCCGGGATCGTCCGTCACCGACGTGAGCCCGTCCGCCGTGGTTCCCTCGCCATCGCTCAACCCGTTGCTCACGAGAACGCCGCCTCCCTCGCCCACCCCCTGGCCGTCGACGAGCCCGGCGCTGGTGTACCCGACGTACTACCCGACGCCGTCGCCGTCCGTCTCGCCGCTCTACCCGTCCCCCTAGAGCCCGGCCATCCGTAGAATGCGGGCCATGCCCTCCAAGGCCTCACCCGCACCAAAGGCAGCGCCACCACCGAAGCGCCGGGGGCGCATCTCGCGCGACGACCCCCCCGAACGGCGCTTCCCCGTGACCTACCGGCGCCTCGAGCGGGAGTACCCGGACGCCAAGACCGCCCTCAACTTCTCCAACCCCCACGAGATGCTCTTTGCGACGATCATGTCCGCCCAGTGCACCGACGCGATGGTGAACAAGGTGACTGCCAAGCTCTTCCCCAAGTACCCGACGCTCGAGGACTATGCGAACGCCGACCCGCTCGACCTCGAAGCCGACATCAAGCAGACCGGCTTCTTCCGCATGAAGACCAAGGCGATCCAGGGCTCGGCCCGCCGGCTCCTCGAGGTCTACGACGGGAAGGTGCCCGACACGATGGCCGAGATCCTCACCCTCCCCGGGGTGGCCCGGAAGACGGCGAACGTCGTGCTCGGCAACGCCTACGGGGTCGTGGAGGGCATCGCCGTCGACACCCATGTCGGCCGGCTGGCCCGGCGCCTCGGGCTCACGAAGGAAAAGGACCCGGAGAAGGTCGAGCACGACCTCATGAAGCTCGTCCCGCGCAGCAAGTGGCTCCACGTGACCTACCTGTTCATCGAACACGGCCGGAAGGTCTGCAAGGCCCCCGTGCCTCGCTGCGAGGAATGCGTCCTCAGCGACCTCTGCCCGTCCTCGCGGGTATGACGGCGGGTATGGCGGCCGGGGCGCTCTACGTCGGCACCTCCGGGTTCGCCTACCCGGAATGGAAAGGGCCGTTCTATCCCGCCGATCTGCCCGCGAAGAGGATGCTGGCCCACTACGCGTCCCTGCTGCCCTCGGTCGAGATCAACTACACGTTCCGCCGGATGCCCTCCGACGCCGTCCTGGAGACGTGGCGGACGCAGACGCCCGACGGGTTCCGCCTCACGTTGAAGGCCCCCCAGCGCATCACCCACATCAAGCGCCTGGTCGACGCCGCCCAGGACGTGGACGAGTTCGTGCGCCGGGCGGTGAGCCTGGGGGACCGCCTGGGAGTGGTCCTGTTCCAGCTCCCCCCCACGCTCAAGTACCGCCGGGAGATCCTGGAGGGCTTCCTGTCGGGTCTGCCCCCCGTCGTCCGCGCCGCCATGGAGTTCCGCCACGAGTCGTGGGCGGATCCGGAGGTCGCCGCCCTGCTGGAGAGCCACCAGGTGGCCGTCTGCGTCGCAGAGACCGAGGCCCAGGCGCCGGCGACCATCCCCGTCACCGCCCGGCACGTCTACCTGCGCCTCCGCAAGCTCGAGTACGACGATGCGGAGATCGCCGCGTGGGCGCAGCGCGTCCAGGGCGTGCTCGACGCCGGCTCGGACGTCTACTGCTACTTCAAGCACGAGGGTGGCGGGGTCGGACCCGCCTACGCCAGGGCGCTGCTGGAGAAGATCCGCACCGGCTAGCCCCGGGCTGACGCCGGTTTAGCGGGCGGGGCCGGCCTTGATGTTCTTGATCTCCAGGGTGTCGGTGACCCCACGCACGAAGTCCTGCGAGCCGTAGATCAGCGCCTCCATCTTCGAGTCCTTCAGGCAGAGGTCGCCCTCGTAGTGGTTGCCGCCGTTCTTGGCGATCTTCACCGGGACGCCGTTGGCGTTGTTGGCGACGTTGCTCCCCGACGGGGGCAGGCACGACCCCGGGACGAGCAGGACGCCGGTGGAGCTGATGTCACCGAACACGAGCTGGGGACCGGCGGGGTTCCCGAAGGCCGCCAGCTTGAGCGGGTCCTTGTCGGTGAGGACGAGGAAGCCGGACGGCGTCTGGGTGCCGGACATGTTGGCGGCCCACGACTGGTCGTCGGACGAGGTCATCAGGTCGTTGCCATCGCCCTCCCAGACCCCGACATGCCAGTCGCCGTACTTGAAGTCGAGGAAGTTGCCCGGCGGCTGCGCGGCCGGCAGGACCACGACCGACGCGCCACCGCCGCCCGGCAGGGCCGGTGGCGCCGGGGTCGGATTCTCGTTCACGACGAAACTGGCCCCCCCGTGGTCGATCTGGAACTGGCCGGCTTCCCGGGCGAAGTTGCCCAGGGCTCCGGAGTCGAGGGGGGTCACCCCGAGCTCGGCCAGGTTGAGGCTGGGGTCGTAGAGGAGGTCGGCCGAGGTGCCGTCGCTGAACGTGATGTTCACCTGGGTCTTGCCGCCGGCCGAACTGGTCGTCGGGACGAACTTCGTGAGGTGAGCGGTGGTGGCGGGGGCCGCCGCTGCCTTGGGCTTGCCGCCCTTCAGGAGCCCGAAGACCAGCAGGCCAGCGGCCAGCAGGATCAGAGCGACGGCTCCGACGGCGACCATGAGGCGGGTCGAGTCCGACCAGTTGGCCGTCATCCCCGGGCCGGTGGGCTCCTTGCCCCAGATGCCGCCCCCGCCGGGGCCCCCCATGCCGGGGAACTTGAATCCTCCGAACGGGGAGGTACCTCCGGACGGCGAACCGCTCGACGCCGGCGGCGTGTACGTGCTGCCGGTGGTGCTTCCGCCGCCGGCAGGCTTGAATCCGCCGAAGCCGGAGGACTTCTTCTTCTTGTCCGGTGGCGAACTCGAGCCCCCATGTAACGACATTGCCGTCCCCCTCTGTGAGCCTTCGGCGCGTGAACTCCTTGGACGCCGTGGCCGCGGCGGAGCCAAGGTACCCGTTAGGCGTGGCGGATGCAACCTGCGTCCGTGCCGGGCCCGAGCGGTATCCTCGCCCAATGGCGGGAGGCCACGGACACACCCATGATCACGGCGTTGTGGACCGGGCGGCCTGGAGCTCCGCCGAGGGTATCCGGGCCATCAAGGTCTCGACGTTCGGCCTGGCGGCGACCGCAGCCGTCCAGTTCGCCATCGCCATCCTGGGGGGGTCGGTCGCCCTGCTCGCCGACGGCCTGCACAACCTCGGGGACGTCTTCACGACCGTCGCCCTGTGGCTGGCCTTCCTGACCTCCCGGCGAGCCGCCGACCGGCGCTACACCTTTGGCTACGAGCGCTTCGAGGACCTGGCGGGGGTCGGGATCGTGGCGATCATCGGCCTCACCGCCGCGGCCGCCGCCTACGAGTCGTACCGGGCGATGTTCCGGCCACGGCCCGTCGGCCACCTCGCTCTCTCGTTCGCCGCTGCGGTCGTCGGCATTGCCGGCAACGAGGTTGTGGCGCAGTACAAGATCCGCGTCGGCCGGCGCATCGGCTCCGTGACCCTCGAGGCCGACGGCATCCATTCCCGCATCGACGGCTTCGTGTCCGCAGGTGCCCTCGTCGGCCTCGTCGGGGTTGCGATGGGCTACCCGAAGGCCGACCCGATCGCGGGCCTGGCGATCACCGCGGTGATCGTCTGGGTGACCGTCGGCACCGCCCGGGGGGTGATCCTGCGGATCGTCGACGCGGTCGACCCGAAGCTCACCAAGCGGATCGAACACGCCGCAGCGTCGGTGGGGGGCGTCATCGATACCCATGACGTCCAAGCCCGGTGGGCGGGCCGGTCGCTGCTCGTCAACCTCCACATCTCCCTCGACGAGCACCTGCCCCTCCACGAGGCGCACGGCATCGGCGAGGACGTCCGGCACGCCATCCTCCACGACGTGGACGGCGTCTCCCAGGTCAGCGTCCACTTCGACCCCTGGCCAGATGGGGGGGCAGACGGAGGGCCGGACAGCGCCGTACACCACGAGGTCACCGCCCACCACTTCGGGCGAGGGCACGGCGACCATCGCCACGGCCACCACCACGACCACGATCACGAAGGTACATGACGATGGTGCGGCGATCACGGCTATCCGCGGCGCGGCGGTACCCTTGGGAGGCCATGTCCTCCTACTCCGTCGAGTCACCGTTCGCATCGGCGGGCGTGGTCGACCGGTCGGACCGGGGCAAGCTGCGATTCACCGGCGAGCAGGCGCTCTGGTTCTGCGACCAGCTCCTCTCCAACCGGGTGGTGGACCTCCCTGAGGGCCACGGGGCCGAGGCGCTGCTGCTCACGCCGCACGGCAGGATCCGGGCGCTGCTCCGCCTCGTCCACAACCAGGGCGAGGTGCTCGCCGACATGGAACCGGGGGGCATCGCAGCCGAACTCGCCGCCTTCTTCCAGGGCCGGGTGTTCTCGACCAGGGTCGAGATCGCCGACGTCACCGGGGACCTCGGCCTCGTCTCGGTTCTGGGCCCGGCAGCGGACGACGTCGTGCGGACGATGACCCTCGTCGACCGGCTGCCCGCGAGCGACGAGCATGCCAGTGTCCGGTGCGCGGCGGCGCTGGTCGTCCGGGTGGCCCGCCCCGTCCCCGGTCTCGACCTGATCGTGCCCCGGGAGGCCCTCGGCGTGACGCTCGCCTCCCTCACCGCCGCCGGGGGCGTCCCGGCGACCCGGGAGGACTACGAGGCCCTGCGGGCCGCCAAGGGGCTGCCCCGCGACCGGGTCGACTTCGACGAGGGCTTCCTGCCCCAGGAGGCCGCCCTGGAGCGAGCCGTGCACTTCGCCAAGGGCTGCTACCTGGGCCAGGAGGCGGTGGCGATGACCCAGCGGGGGAGGGTCAAGCGGCGCCTCCGGCACCTTCGCTTCGACGGCCCGGGCCGCCCCGGCCCGGTGCGCCATGCGGGCGAGGACGTGGGCCGGGTCACGACCCAATCGGACGGCTTCGCCATCGCAGCCGTCCGGACCAGCGTGCCGCTCGGCGAGCACGTCGAGGTGGGCGACGACCAACCGGTGGTCGCCGTCGTCGAGGAACTGCCCGGCACCGTCGCCGGTCCCGAGGTCCCCAGCGCGCGCGAGCTTCGTGAACGCATCGCCGGCGCCCCGAAGCCCGCCCCGAAGCCCGCCCCGAAGCCCGCCCCGAAGCCAGGGACGGCGTTGTGACGTCGACGAGGGAAGCGGTCCGGGCGAGGGCCCCGGGCTCGTCGCCGAGCCGGCGGAACTTCCTCATCGGGGTGGCCGCCATGACGGGTGCCCTGGCCTTCGCCTACGCCGCGGGCGTCGTCCTCGGCGCCGTGCCGTATCCCCCGGCTCGGGTGCAGGACGTGCTCGTCCGGATCACCCCAGGCGACATCGCCACCGCCGCCATCGATCAGTTCCACCACTGGGCCATGCGGCTGCTCGCCCTCGTCGTCCACGCCGGGCTCCTGGTGCTTGGTGGCTACGCCGCCGTCCGGCTGCGGCGGATCCCCACGCCTTGCGGGCGGGCCCGGGCCGCCCTCGGGGTGACCGTGGCGCTCTTCGCGCTCTGCCTGCTGCTCGCCTTCACCGCCGGGGGTGGCATGGCGTGGCCGGCGCTGCTGGTCTACGCGGTGGCCGCGTACGGCTTCGCCCGGGTGAGCGCCGGTGTCTCGCTTGGGCGCATCCTCGAGCCAGAGGTGCGGGAGGGTGAGACGCCGCTCGACGCCATGCGCCGCTCCCGGCGCAGCTTCCTCGGCCGCGGGGTGGCCCTCGGCGGGCTCGCGCTCCTCGTCGGCGGCGGCGCATTCCGCTTCTTCCGCCGGTCACCGAAGCCCACGATCGTGGGGGCCGCGAAGCCGTTCGTCCCCCCGGCGCCGGACACGACGTTCCCGGCGGTTGCCGGGCTGTCGGACGAGATCACGCCGACCGCCGAGTTCTACAACGTCGACATCGACTTCCTGAAGCCGTCGGTCGACGTCGCCACCTGGCGGCTCGGTATCGGGGGCCTGGTCACCTCGCCCTTCGAGCTGAACTTCCGCCAGCTCCAGTCCAGTTTCGAGGTTGTGGAGATGGCCCACACCCTGTCCTGCATCTCGAACGAAGTCGGCGGCAACCTCATCTCCACCGCCGTGTGGCGCGGCGTCCGCCTGAAGGACGTGCTCGCCAGGGCCGGGCTCGGCCCCACCGTGAACGAGATTGTCTTCCGGTCCACGGAGGGCTATTCCGACTCGATCCCCATCGCGAAGGCCAACGAGGACACGACGCTGGTGGTCTTCGGGATGAACGGGGAAGCCCTCCCCACCGAGCACGGGTTCCCCGCCCGCATCATCGTGCCCGGCATCTACGGCATGAAGAACGTGAAGTGGCTCACCAGCATCACGGCGGTGGACCACCACTACCGGGGCTACTGGGAGGTCCGTGGCTGGGACGACGTGGCCAGGGTCAAGACCGAGTCCCGCTTCGACGTCCCGGCGTCGGCCGACAGCGTCCACCTGCCCGCCAAGCTCGCCGGCGTGGCCTGGGCGGGGGATCGGGGGATCACGAAGGTCGAGGTTTCGGACGACAACGGGAGCACGTGGCGGCCCGCCGTCCTCAAGCGTGAACTGTCCCCCGTGGCCTGGCGGCTGTGGGCCACCAACATCTCGCCGGGGACCGGGCCGAGGCGGGTGCTGGTCCGGGCGACCGACGGCACCGGGGAGGTGCAGACCTCCCAGCCGGCCGATCCGCATCCCAGCGGCGCCTCGGGCTACGACTTCCTGACGTTCCAGGTCCTCTGACGCGCCTTCAGCGATCGAAGAGTTGCTCGTCCCGGCGCATGGCCGACTCCATGGCCGCCTCGACGATGGCGGGGTCCCGCTCCACCGCCCCCAGGTCGATGAGCGTCCTCACCAAGCCCGTGACTCTCAGGGCACCGAGCCAGCCGGCGTCGGAGGGCGTGAGGAGCTTGGTCCGGTGCAGGATGAGCCCCTTCGGCACGTCGTTCCGGGCCCCGGTCGTGGTCAGCTCGACTGCGCCGGGGTCGATCCCGTCCAGCTTCCAGAGCGCAGCGACTGACCGGTGCGAGATGGCGGCCTCCGGTCCGGCCCAGAGGGAGGCGGCCATGAGCTTCTGCTCCCACGAGGCCGGGGCGCCCTGCATTCGGTACACGCCGGGGTGGATCGGTAACCACTCGCTGGAATCGAGGCGGCGCTGGATAGCACCCCGCCCGAGCCCGGCGTCCAGGGCCTGCGCCCGGCTGACTAGACCGAACTGCCGGGCGGCAAGCTGGCCCAGCGGAGCTTCTTTGGGTGACGAAGCACGGATATGATGGTTATCCACCCAAAGAAGATTAGCGACGGGTACTGACAGTTCCTCCGGGGTTTTGGAACGTCGGAAAACTTTCTGCGGCGGGCCAGGCAAAGCGTGTTGTCTAGTTCTGCTCGGCCCCCGGCTGCGCTTTCCATTGGGCCGCCCGGTTCAGCAGCGCGGCGATCTCCGGCCGGGGCTTCGGCTCCGGCTCGGCGGCAGGGTCCGGCGCAGGGCGTTCGTTCTCGGGAAGGCCCTTGCCGCCCCGGCCCCGGCGCATCGGGTCGTGGCAGATGTCCTCCCAACGCTCCCGCAGGGCCTCCAGCTTGTTGGGCGACCAGCCCTTGGCCTGCAGCTCGGCCATGAGCCGCTCGAGTTCCTCCCCCGCATCCGAAGGACCCGATCCATCCGGTCCCGGTGATCCCATGGCATGAGCCTACCCACGGCCGGGAAAACGCCACAACCGGCCAGCGGTCTTCGGCCCGGCCAGCGGCAGGAGGGCGATCAGCGCGACGTAGGCCAGCACGTAGGAGTTCTCCAACAGCTTCCCGAGGATCGGGAGCGTGCCGGCCACGACCATCTGCTTGCCGAACAGCGGCAACGGCTGCAGGAAGAAGGCCAGCACCCCCAGCGTCGCCGCCACTCGCCACGGCGTCGTCGCCCAGGCGGCGAGGACGCCGACCATGAGGACGATCCACACCCCGTGGTGCTGCCAGGCGATGGGCGACACCAGCACCGCGGTGAGGCCGACCAGGGCCACGGCGGCCACCTCCAGGGCCTCCCGGTGTGCCCGGGCCGCCCGCCACATGCCGAGGGCCCCCGCTACCACGGCCAGCGGGGGCCACAGCAAAGGCGGGAGGTGCAGGCGGGACACCGTTCCGTAGAGGGACTGGTTGGTGAAGTACGTGGGGTCGCCGGTCCGGCTCGGTGAGAAGAACAGGTGGAACCAGTACTGCCGTGATGGCCCCGGCAGGACCGCGGCGGCCACCAGCTCGCAGAGCACCGTGGTCACGACGGCCCGCAGCGCCGCGGCCCACTGCCTCGTGACGGCGAAATAGAGGATGAACACCCCTGGGGTGAGCTTGACCGCCGTGGCGATGCCAACGAGCACGCCGCGCCGGCGGGGGGCGAGGGCCGGCACGACACCGCAGTCCAGCACGCATGCGAGTGCGAGGAGCAGGTTCACCTGGCCGAAGGAGATGGTCTCGTTGAGAGGGATCGTCCAGGCCAGCGCTCCCGCGGCGAGGCCCACGACGGCCCACCGCCACCGGCTCGAGAGGGTGGCGGCCCACGGCGCCGCCCCCTCGAACACTGGGCCGAACGCGAGCCCGACCAGGGCGAGGAGGGCTGCGAGGGACACCGCAGTCCAGGCGATCAGGGCCACGGGCTCCGAGAGCACGCCGACGGCCACGGCTCCGGCAGCCGCGAAGGGCGGATAGGTGAATGGGAGTGGGATCCGCAGGTTGCGCCCGAAGGCGGGGGCATAGGGGTTGCCGCCGCGGAGGACAACGCGCCCCGCCTCCCGGTACACGGCGAGGTCGACGGGGAACTTGCCGCTGTGGAACTTGAGGAAGAGCAGGGGGACGACGGCGAGAGCGAACGCCCCGAGCCCGGCGGCGAGGTGGCCGGCCGGGGGCAGCCGCAGCCCCCGGCGCGGGGGCGCCGACTCGACTACCGCCATGCCAACCCGGACGCCGGCAGGGCCTGCTCAGGCTCCTCACGATGCGGGAGGGGCAGTGCCAGCAGCAGGCCGATGAAGGCGATGGCGTAGGAGTTGCGCAGGAGCATGGTCAACCAGGGGGCCGTCGCCCCGGCCGTGAGGAGCCGCTGCCCCCAGTAGTCGAGGGGGAGGAGGAACACGCCCATCGTGCCCGCAGCGACCAGCGCCCGTGGGACGGTGGTCGCCCAGGCAACGAGGACCCCCGCGGCCAGGACGATCCAGACGCCGTGGTGCTGCCAGGAGATGGGGGAGACGACCACCGCGGTGAGCCCGACCAGCGCCACGGCGGCGACCTCGGCCCCGGCTTGGTGGGCGCGGCGGGCCCGCCAGAGGCCCGCAGCCCCAAGTACCAGGGCGAGGGGGAACCAGACCCAGGTGATGTTGAGGCGCTCGAGGGCGGCGAAGAGCGACTGGTCGCCGTAGTAGGCGGGGCTGCCGGGGCGCTTGGTGTCGAAGACGAGGTGCAGCCAGTACTCTCGCGACGGTCGCGGGTACACGATGAGCCCGAGGAGCCCGCAGACCGCTGCGGTCGCGGCGGCCCGTACCGCGGCCGCCCATTGCCGGGTGATGGCGAAGTACACGACGAAGATCCCCGGGGTGAGCTTCACCGCGGTGGCGAGACCGACGAGCACGCCCCGGCGCTTCGTGGTCGACGTGCAGTCGAGCAGGCAGGCCAGGGCAAGGATCAGGTTGACCTGGCCGTACGAGATGGTCTGGGCCACCGGCAGGGTCCACACGAGGATGCCGCAGGCCAGGGCGAAAACGACCGGGTGCCCGAGCCCGCGCCGGTCGAGCGCCGGCTTGACGGCCAGCAGGGCGATGGCGACCAGGAGGCCGACCGTCAGGGCAGTCCATCCGATCATGAGCGCCGGCTTCGGGGCGAGGGCAAGCGGGATCATGGCAAGCGCGGCGAAGGGGGGGTAGGTGAACGGGAGCGGGATCCGCAGGGCGCGGCCGAAGCCGGCGGCATAGGGGTCCCGGTGGTGCAGGGCGAACCGGCCGGCCTCCCGGTACACGTTGAGGTCGATGGGGTACTGGTGCGGGTGGAACCGGAGGGCGAGCAGCGGTGCCACCATGGCCGCGAACAGGCCGGCACCGGCCGCCACGCCCCAGACGGATTGCCTGCCCGGCGCAGTGCTCCGTCGCTGCGCTGTCCCGATCATCGTGCCGCCCCCCCGTCGAATCGAGGTCGCCCGACCCGCCACAACTCTACGACCTCGCCGGGCGCCCTCCCATCCATGGAGCTGCTGGCCCGTTGCCGAGGAGGGGCGCAACGAGCTTGGCCATGAGCTGTGTGCGGGAGCCGACCCCGAGCTTCAGGTAGATGTTCTTCAGGTGGTACTCGACGGTGTTGACGCTGATCACCAGCTCGGCGGCCACCTCGCGATTGGTCAGGCCCTTGAGCACCAGCCGTGCCACGGCGTGCTCCTGGGGGGTGAGCGTGCACCCGGCGCCACCGCCATCGGCGTCACCGCCATCGGGGCCAACGGGCCCAGCCGGGCGGTGGGTCCCGGGCGCGACGCCGGATGCCGCAAGCTCCCGTTGGCATGCCTCGAGGAAGGGCCGCGCCCCGAGGCGGGCGAACTCCCCGGCGGCGGCGGCGAGGTGCTCGGCGGCGGCAGCCCGCTTTCCCTGCCGCCGGAGGAAGGCTCCGTAGCCCGCCCGCACCATGGCCCGCTCGAACGGCATCGGTACCTTCGACGCATGCTCGAGGGCCAGCCTGAAGGCGGCGTGCGCCTCGTCTCGCCTGCCCCGGGCCCCCTCGAGCGCGCCGCGCAGGCGGGCTGCCGCCGAGAGTGCCGACGACCGGCAACGGCGCGACGCGATCTCCTCGAACGCCAGGAGGTGCCCCTCGGCCTCGTCGAGCCGCCTGAGGGCAATCAGGGCTTCCACCCAGAGCTCCTGCCACGGCCAGAAGCCCCCTGGCTCTCCCACGCCCCGCCCCAGGCCGATCAGCTGCAAGGGTTCCACGGCCTCGATCACGCCGGCATGGTCGCCACGAGCCCGCGACAGGAGCGCTCTCGCCATCGCCGCCATGGCCTCGTCAAGGGCTCCCGCCGCGCTCGCGGCCGCCTGGGCAACATGCGCCTCCGCCGCGTCCCAGACGCCCCTTGCGGCCAGCGGTGCCGCCGCCGCCTCGTGCAAGGCGGGGAGCATCACGGCGAGATCGGCTTCGCCGGCCAGCCGGAGCCCCCGCTCGGCGTTGCGCACGGCGTCGTCCCAGGCACCGAGACGGTAGTCGGTCAGGGCCAGGATGAACAGACCGGCTGCCCGCTCGAACAGCGGTCCCCCACGGCCGGCGAGCCTGACCGCCTCGACGGCGTCCGCCTTTGCGGCCGGGAGGAGATCCGCTGCCAGATGGGCACAGGCCCGGGCCAGGGGGATGCTTGCCGCGTGCTGGCCGGTTGGCGTCGCGGCGGGGTCGAGCGAGGCAACGCCCGCGAGCGCCTGGTCGGCGCGTCCCAGGATCGTGAGGCCGAACGTCAGGGGCACGAGGGGGAGCCGGGCCAGCGAGCTTTCCTTCGCCCCCTGGAGTCCCCGCTCGGCCCAGGCGACGGCGTCCTCGGTCCGCAGGTGGCTCAGGCAAAGGTAGGCGAGCTCGGTGGCGGTCTTGGCCGCCAGCTCCCCGTCCTCCTCCGGGCCGCAGAGGTCCCACGCCGCGCTCAGGTGTTCCTCGGCGGCGGTGAACCGCCCGGCCAGGTAGGCGAGCCGGCCGAGCAGGTACTCGGACCGCGCGCCGTTGGCGACTGGGGCAAGCTCGTCGGAGAGCTCCGCGGCTGCCTGCGCATCCCCGCCGGTCAGGAGGCACTCCACCGCATCGAGCAGGTGTCGCTGCCGGGATCGGGCATCCGGCGTGAGTCTTCCGGCGTGGGTATAGAGCCCGGCAGCGTTCGCCCACCCTCCGGCCGCGGCCTCGCGGGCTGCGCGGGAGGCAACGGCGGCGGCAAGCTCCTCGTCCTCCTCGCAGGCTGCGGCGATCCGGTGGGGAAGGGCTGCCGCGTCGTCCGGCGCCAGCGCGGCCGCCCGGAGGTGGAGCCGTGCTCGCTCCGCCACCCCGAGCGCGTGATAGACCGCGGCCCGGGCCAGGGGCGTCGGGAACGTGACGACGTGCTGGCCTCCGAGGCTCGACCAGCCGACGAGGCGGGCCTCGACGGCGCCCTCGAGCGCGGTGAGCGGCTCGTCGATGTCCCCGAGCCTCTTCGCCAAGAGCAGAGGGCAGGCCATCCCGACCACCGCCGCCGCGGCCACCAGCCGGCGGGACTCGGCGGAGCACGATCCCAGCCGGGCGACGATCTGCCGGCTGACCGAGACCGGCGCCGGCCACAGCGCCGGACACGACGTGAACAGGGCGGCGGGCGGGAGCTCCGCGATCAGCGCACGGAGGTGGCGAGGGTTCCCGCCCGTGTGCTCCCGCAGGCGCTCCACCGTCGCCGACGAGAGGCGGCGACCGGTCATGGACGCAACGATCTCCCGGATGTCGCCGGGCGTGAGGCCGCCCAGGCGGATCCTGGTGCCGGCTTGCCCGGCGACGAGGGTGCGGAGCCCCCGCACGATGACGGCGTCGGCGCCGTCCCCCGCCGCGAACAACGCCAGGAGCGGCTGGGTCTGCAGGCGGCGCAGCGCGAAGAGAAGGGCGAGCTGCGACGGCGGGTCCACCCACTGGAGGTCGTCGATCACCATCACCACGGGCCGCGAGGCAAGGCACGCTCGGAGGAGGTGCAGGAGTGCGGATCCGACGACCCGTGGCTCGGGCGCTGCGTCCGGCAGCGTGCCGATCGACGACAGCTCCTCCGGGATCGGCGTCCTCGCGGAACGCGCCAGTTGCTCCGCAATGCCGTAGTCGACCGTAACCTCGGACGGGTCTCCGTCGGCGGTGAGGACGTGGACCCGTCCTCGATCGACCACGCATGCCGCCCCGAACTGCCGAAGGAGGGCCGTCTTGCCGATGCCGGCTGGCCCCTCGACGAGCACGAACCGGGGCTCGCCCGAGATCGCCTCGCCGAGCTTCTGGGACAGCAGGGCGAGCTCCTCGGACCTTCCCAGGAAGTCAAGCATCGTCCTGGGCCGGTCCTCCGCCCGGGTGACGGCCCAGGGTGGGCACTATGGTCGATCTACGGACATCCGGGTCCGCTGGAGCCGCTGGGGCGACAATGACCGAAGAGAGGGAAACGGCCCGGCCGAGCCGGCCGGGCCGGTGGAGTCGCTGCACGTGGGTGCCTGATCGAGTACGACCCACCAAGAGGCTCCCCTGTCGAGGACAGTTTCAGATTCAGTAACGTATCTGGATACGATAGCGGATCTGTGTTGTCGTCTCAAGAGGAAGAAGTCGCATGGCCAAAGATTCTGGGACGGGACCCCGGCGCCATACCCGGGCCGAGAGTCGGGCGGCCACCCGGGCACGGCTGGTGCAGGCTGCAGCCGAGGTGCTGGCAGAGCGCGGCTACCACGGGGCAGCCGTCGAGGAGATCACCGCTCGTGCCGGCTTCTCCCGCGGCGCGTACTACGCCAACTTCCAGAGCAAGCAGGACCTGTTCCTCGCCGTCCTCGACGCCCAGGTGGGTACCAAGCTCCAGGCACTCCAGGGGGCGGTCGCGGCGGAGGCGTCCTCGCCGGGGACGTTGGGCTTCTACCTGCACGAGGAGTCGGCGCGCCGGTCGGCGGAACGTCGGACCTGGGCACTGCTGTGGTCGGAACTCTACGTCCACGCCGTCCGCAACCCGGAGTTCGCCCCCCGGCTGGCGGGCTACCAGCGAGCCGTGAAGGCGGCGATCGCCCAGGCGATCCAGGCCCACGCCGAGCAGATGTCGAGCTCCCTGCCGGCTCCCGCCGAGCACCTGGCTGCAGTGTTGATGGCACTCGACGACGGGTTCCTGATCCAGGAGGTCCTCGACCCGGGGTCGGTGCCCGCCCACCTCAGGGCCCAGGTGAACGCCTTGCTGTTCATAGCGCTGGCGGCGCCCGCCTCGAAGGCTCAGCGCCCGGACGAGGACAAGCCGTCCGGGTGCTGAGCGTGGGGGCCGGCACTCACGGCCGCCAGTGGCGTGCCCGAGATCGCCGCCGGTCCAGCCACAGGGCAACCAACGCGGCGGCCAGCAGGTTCCGCTGCAGCCGTTTGAACCGGGCATCCGACCGGTCCTCCTGGGGCGAGCGCCTGCTCATCTCCTGTCCCACGCGAAGCGTCAGGTCCCGGTTCGCCATGTCGGTGAGGACGCCGCGGGCCTGCGCAGGACCGTTCAAGAGCATCAGGATCGTCTGCGCACCCGCGCGCGTGGCGAACTCGGGGCTCATGAGCTCCCGTGCGAGGGCCTGGCTGATCATGTTGAACTCGTCCTCGAACACGTCGGTGATCGAGATGTGGGGGGCGAGGTACCGGATCGAGCCCTCCATGTTCGCGAAGGACTTGCCCAGGCTGGCCACGGCCGGTGGTGCGGCGATGCCCCGCTTCGACGAGAACGCGAGGATCGCGGTGAGCTGCACGCCGAAGTTGAAGCGCTCCAGCGACTGGCCGGCGATGCCGGGGACGAAGCGCCCCATGTCATTGATGAACCCGGCGATGTCGGCCCGGCGGGTCGCCCGTCCCATCTCGATCCAGGTCCGGGCGAGGGTGGTCCCGTCGTTCATGGCCATGCTGAGCATGACGACCGCCATCGCCGTGGAGAGATTGAGGTCGACGCGGCTGACCTGGCCCCAGTCGAGGATGTTCGCCTGGCCGTCCGGGCTGACGAAGATGTTGCCCGGATGCGGGTCGGCGTGGAACTTACGATCGACGAAGTAGCTCCAGAACATGAAGCCCAGGAGGTCGGTCCCGATCTGCTCCCGCTGCTTCAGGGTGAGGCTGTCCGGGGCCACGTTGCGGATCGACGCCCCCTCCGCCAGGCTCATGACGAGCACCCGGGGCGTCACGTGGATCACCTCCGGGATGTTCAGCGTGTCGAAGTCCTTCACCCGGTCGCGGAAGCCGTCCATGTTCTCCGCCTCCAGGGTGAAGTCGAGTTCGGGGCGCATCGAGGAGAAGACCACGTCGAGGAGGGCGTCGAGGTCCATGACGTCGTTGAAGTCCGGCACCCGCTTGGCCACGCGCCGGACCACCCACTGCAGCATGGCCATGTCGTCCAGCACCGCCTGGGCGATGCCAGGTCGCTGGATCTTCACGACCGCCCGCCGGCCAGACTTCAACTGCACCTGGTAGACCTGGGCGAGGGACGCCGTGCCCACGGGATTGGTGTCCACGCAGCGGAAGTAGTTCCGCCAGCCTTCGCCGAGCTCGGCGGCGAGCACCGGCTCGAAGTCTCCGAACGGGGTCGGCGTCACCCGGTCGTGGAGCCGCTCGAACTCCGCCCTCATGTAGTCGGGCACCATGTCGGGGCGTGTCGAGAGCATCTGGCCGATCTTGATGTAGAGCGGGCCGAGACGCTCCATGGCTTCGCGGATGGCAACCGCTCGCTGCTTCCCGCGATCCGGGGCCCCGCCTGCGGGGCCGACGGCGTCCCTGGTCCATGCCCGCCGGGCCTCCTGCCCGAGGAGATCGCCAACCGTCCGCCCGACGAGGCGGGCTCGCGCAAGGTTCAGGGACATTGCCGAATGGGCTCCGACACGTCGGCCTCCGGGGATGACCACTCGCTGGCTGGGGCCCCTAGGGATCCGGCCAGGGATCGAGACGGCTGGGCCCCGACGGGAAGGATACTGACCGGCCGGAGGGTACGAAACCCAGCGGCGTCAAATAGAGGGTCTTTTTCGGAGTACCTACGCCTTCCCGGGAGACGTTTCGGATTCGGGAGGGACAACCCTACGGATACCCGTGTGGCGCTCTTGCCTGAGATATGCCTACGATGCATTCACAAGCTATTCTGGGCAGTATTTGTGCCCGTAGCCGACCCACCGTTCACGTACTCCCTGGCGGACCTTCGAGGCCTTTTGCCGCGTGGAAGGCGAAGCGGTGCGGCCAGTCTTCGGCGTGCCTATGCGGGGTCGGGAGCCGAGCCGGGATCCGAGTTGGGAGCTGCGTCGGAGAGCCGATCATCGAGGTTCCGGGGTGCCTGCCACGCCCGAGCGGACGGTGGACGTCGGTCTGCCCGCGGGCGCTGGCCGGCATGACCCCGCGGCCCGGCCATCGGTCCGGACAAAAGACCCGCCAGGGCCGACCACGCGACGGAGGGGATAGCTGCCCCGGCTCCCATCATGGCTCCGATCGGGTTCGGTGCGGCCTCACCGATGACGTCGTGGAGGGCATCGCGCAGCACCTGCGCCGTGCACTCGGCGCCGTCGGCGCGCTTGGCGACGAAGTAGCCGCCGGAGCTCAGGTAGTCCCGAAGCTCCGAGGTTGCCATAGGTCGGTCGTTGGTCAGGTCGTAGAGGGTCCCGTCGTTCTCGCGGATGAGCTGGCGGCGAGGTCCCCGCCGCGACGGGCGGCCAGTCATCGGGGCCGTGCCGTGCGCGTCCGGGGAGGACGCGCGGCGGGCGGTGTGGGCTCGGCGGGGGCCGGCGCCATGTTCGCCAGGAGGGCGTCCAGGGTGGCGGACAGCAGCCGGACTCGCTTGGTCATTCCTCGCAGCTCCTCGGCCCGAGCCCGGTCGTGCGCCATGGCGTCCAGCACCTCGCGGGGCGAGCGGATGAGCGAGATGAGCGCCGCCACACCATCTCCGCCTTCCTGATTCCCAATCGAGGTGCTCAGGATCCCCACCAGGACCTCGGCGGTCATGTCCGTGCCGGTGTCGTGGTCGACGACCTGGATGTCCGTCCCCGCCCGCACCAGGTTCTCGATTCGGCTGAGCGACGTGAGTTGCCGCGTGTGGGTGTCGTAGAGCTTCCGGTTGGCGTACCTCGTGATGAGCCGGACCGTGCCGACCTTCCCCGCTGACGGGTCCGGGGCGCCGTTGTCCGATGACGGGGTCGTCGCCAGCCCCTCTCTGTCGGGCGCTCGATCTGGTGGAGCGCGCCGCGACAGATTACAGCGTCAGCGGGAGACCACTCCTGGCGCTCCTGGGCACCCTCCCAGCACGCTCCCAGCTGGGCCCGGCCGGCTCAGATCACTTCCCCGCCATTGCCGCGACGGGGGCGGCTGCGCCGGCGACCCCCGCCACCGGAGCCGTGGCGCCCTGCAGCGCCGCCAGCGTGGTCACGATGGTCGTGAGGTTCTCGACAGCGGCCGAGAGCGTGGCGAGCTGCGTCGTGATCGCGCTGACGTCCGACACCGCGTCCTCGACGTCGCCGGCCCGGTCCAGGATGTCGTCGACGAAGTCCTTGGTGTCGTCGACCATGTCGCCGATCCACCGGGTGAGCGTGTTGTTCCGTCCGGCCATAGCAGGCTCCTTTCCCGTCCGGCCTCGACTATTTCCGCCGAGGGTCTTATTACGTACCGCGTAACAAGGGGTACAGTTACACAACGCGTAAGCGACTGTCAAGCCCCCTACCGGCGTGAACGGCCTCTGCGCGTTCCCTGCTTGCGTGGCGGCTCCGGGCTGTTCCACCAAGGGCCTTGACGGGAGGGAGCGGCCTCGTCCTTCTTGGTCAGGTGGGCCCCGGCACGTGTCGAGACGTCAATGATCGTGTCCACGACCTCGGTACTGACGTCGGCCAGCAGCCTGGCCAGTCCCTTGGTGAACAGGTTGCCGCCGCGCTCACGCCCTCCCATGTCTCGCCTCTCGCCCGCTCCGGATCCGGCGTGGAGGGTGCCCGGTTCGGAGGTCGATCGTCCGGGTCCTCGTGCCGGTCCAGTAGGTGATCGTCCGAACGTCGAGGGCGACGCGTTCGCCGGGAGCCCCCTGGCTGGCGGTGCCCGATCCTCGCAGCAGGAGGCCTTCCCGCGCGTCGGCGTGACACTCGCCCCGCCCCACAGTGAGGCAGCCAGGCCCCCGAGGACTGGCCCCGGCCAGCACCATGGCGTCGGCGCTTGCCACTGCCGTGGCCTGTTCCTGATCCCACACGGCCGGGATGGCCATCGGCCCCGATGCGGTCTGCCATCCGAGCACCGCCGGCCGGTCGGGTTCCAGGAGGAGCTGCCGCAGTGCCGGGGGTATCGCCCGCAGCGGTGGCGGGAGGCGGCGTGGTGGGGTTCCCCGCCCGAGGAGGTCCTGCCGGCTCCATGGCCCCCAAGCGGCGACGACGGACCAGCCCTGGAGCAGGGCCACGCAGTCCAGGTCGACGGTGATCAGCAGCTTGGTGATCGGAAGGGTCGGCACGGGACGGTCCCAGACCACGCCGGCGGCCTCCCGGAAATTGCGAACGATGTACCCGGTCACCGCCAGCGGAAGCTGGAGCAGGTTGGTTCCCAGGCCCCGTGCCGTGAGGGGGTCGACAAGCCGGGCGCGTCCGGACCACATCACCGATCGCTGGCCCGAACGTACGAGGCCCCCCACCGCTGGATCCCGGGAGATCGCCCGGACCTTGAGCGAGTCCCGGGAGGTCACGAGCCAGAGGCGTCCCGCCTGCCGGCCGAAGGCGAGCGGGGTGACGTGTGGCCCGCGCGGCGAGCGCACCGCCAGGTAGGTGAGGTCGCCGTCGTCGAGCACCTCCCTCACCCTGCGGTCGGACCACCACCACCCCTGCGGGGTTGGCTGGCGCGCCGCGGCTCGTCCTGGGTGGCGTCGGGGCCTCGGATGCCGCCGCACGGCCTGGCTCACAGGGATCCCCCTTATTTGCAGCGCTGACTATCCACATTGTCGCATCAGAACGAGGTCATCGATTATTCCAACGGGATTGTATTGCCAGATTACTGTGTCGGTGCTTTACTGCACGAATTCAGTGGGCAGCGAATTTGGGCGGTCTCGATAGATATTCGGGAGCTCAGGGATGAATTCCGGTACCTCCACCCGCACGGCGATGGGGAAAGCGGCGAGCGCGTTGGTCGCTGGGTGCGCGGCCGGTGCGTTCCTGCTCATCGCGCTGGGGTCTGCGGCTCGGGCCGAGGTGCCGGCCGGCGGTGCGTTTTCGGGGACGGCGTCGGCCGACGGGATCCGGGTGGGGCTGTCGGTCCCGAACTTCCTCATCATCGAGAACTTCGTCGACGGGGGAGGGCCGAGCGCTCAGGCTACGCTGGACTCGCTCGGGACCAGCAAGGCCTTCGCGTCGCTCCCCTACCCGGGAGAAACCGGGGTGGCGCTGCCGGGCCTCGTCGGGACGCTGACCGGCAAATCGATCCCGGGCTTCCCGTTCTACGTGGCAACGGCCAACCCGACGACGCCGGACAGCCACGCCGACCAGCCCGGGTACCACCTGGCGTCGCACAGCGACGCCTCGTCGTCGGCGGCTTCTGCCCAGGCCGGCGAGACCACGACGACGGGGATCGAGACCGGAGCGTTCTCCACGGCTACCGTCTCGGCCGGGCCCGGCGGCGGCGTCGTGGCGGAGTCCGACACCCGCATCGACATCGCGCTCGGCGTGATCCGGCTGTCGGGCCTCGAGTCGACGGCGTCGGTCATCCGGGACGCCGCCGGGTTGGCGACGCGCCGCTCGAGCCTCAAGGTGGGCGCCCTCGCCCTGGGCGGGATCACCGTCGGCGTGACGGACCAGGGCCTCGTCCTCGGTGGCCTGACGTTGCCGCTCGGCAACCTGCTGGGGGGGCTGAGCAAGGTGCTGTCCCTCGGGGACACGACCGTGAAGTTCCTTCCCGCCGCCGAGACCGAGGACTCGGTGCTGTCGGCGGGGCTGCTCATCACGACCTCGGAGCAGCTGCCCGTGGTGGGTCACCCGGCCCAGGTCAGCATCACCGTTGGGCGGGCGTTTGCGATGGCTGCCGCGTCGGCGCTGCCGGAACCGCCGGCCGCCGCGCTGGGTTCGGGAACGGAGCCGGACCACGGAGCCGTCGCTGGGCCGGCGACGATCTCCCCCCCGGCGCTCGACGGGGAAGCCCTCTCTGGCGCACCCGGCCCTCCGGCGCCGGTCCCGCTCCCGGTTGCGGCCCCGCCTGCCCGGCCGGTGACCGTGGTCCGGCGGCTCCCGATGACGGTGTCGAGCCTGACCCTCTATCCCATCGTCGTCCTGGCGGCGGTGGGTGTCCTGGCCTCCAGTCTGGCCTACCGCATGCGGAAGAAAGAGAGGTGGGCGTGGAGCTCCTGAGATGGTGCCGCCTCCAATGGGACCGGGTACTCGCGGTCGGGGCGTTCGCGGGCGGCGTCCTCGCGCTCGTGCTGGGGTGGGTCGGCGCCAGCGGCACCGAGTTCGTGGCCAAGCAGGTGCCGTACGTACTGTCCGGCGGCCTCGGCGGCCTGGTGCTGCTCATGGTCGGGGGGACACTGTGGCTCTCCGCCGACTTCCGGGACGAATGGCGGGCCCTGGATCGGCTGGAGGCCTGGCTGTCGGCCGACGTGGGGGAGAGCTGGCGGGCCCTCGACCGGCTGGAGCAGCGCCTGTCCCTCCTGGAGTCGGGGGCCTGGGACGAGCTGCAGCGCCATCGCGAGCAGGCCCACGTGCTGGCGTCCCTCTCCGCGCCTGGGCCCGCCCCTGCACCCCCATCGGAGCCCACTGCGGGGGCCGGTTCTGCGCAGGGCGCTGCACCTCATCGCAGCGCCGGCCTCCACCGGGGGATGGAGTCGTGAGCACGAGGGGCACCGCGCCTCCGGAAGGACCCCGGCAAGGACCCCGGCAAGGAGCCCGGCAAGGAGCCCGGGAAGGACTGCGGGGTGCCGACGTGCTTGGGCCGGTGGTCTGCAACCTGGCCGGCATCCTCCTGGTGGCGGTTGCCTGGGTGGCGGCCAGCGGCCACCCGTCGTTCGGCGCCCAGCTTCCCTTCGCCAACCTCGGCGTGGCGGGGGTCCTCCTCGCGGGCGCCGGCGACGTGGTCTACCTCCTGGGTACGAGGCGGCTGCTGCGTCGCCGGATGGCTCGGCTCGCGGCCGGCCTCGGCCGCACCCTCCCGAGGGATCGGGGGCCCGACCGGTGAGGAACTTCCTGCCATTCATCGTCGTCGGCGTCACCGCCGGCTCCGTCTACGGCCTTGCCGGGCTGGGCCTTGTCCTCACCTACCGGACCTCTGGGGTTTTCAACTTTGCGCACGGAGCCTTGGCCACCGCCGGTTCCTACGTCTTCTACGACCTCTGGACCAGGTATCACATTCCCTGGCCCCTCGCCGCGGCGATCTGTGTGCTCGGCCTGGGGGGTCTGTTCGGTGTGGGCTTGGAACGACTGTCCCGCCGGCTCGCCGGGGCCCCGGCGGTCGTCACGGTCGTGGCGACGATCGGGCTGCTGCTGGGGATCGAGGGGACCGTCGCCGTCCACTACGGTGCCGAGACCCAGTTGGTCAAGGGGTTCCTGCCCACGTCGACGTTCCGGCTGCCCGGGGTCAACGTCGGGTGGGACCAGGCGATCGTCGTGCTGGCGGGGGTCGCCGCCAGCGCCGGCCTAGCGTTGATGCTGGCCCGGACCCGCATCGGGACGGCGATGCGCGGTGTCGTCGACGACCCGTCCCTGCTGGAGATCACGGGCTTCGACGCGACGGCGGTGCGCCGGGCGGCATGGATCCTGGGCGGCGGGGTCGCCGTGCTCTCCGGCATCCTCATCGCACCCACGATCGGACTGAACCCGCTGCTGCTCAGCTACCTCGTCGTCCAGGCGTTCGCTGCTGCGGCGGTCGGCCGGTTTCGCAGCCTGCCGGCGACCTTCGGCGGCGGGTTGCTCATCGGCGTCGTCGCGGCGCTGGGGCAGAAGTTCACCTCGAACTTCCCCGTCCTGCTGGGGCTGCCTGCCAGCCTCCCGTTCCTCGTCCTGGCCGTCGTCCTCCTGGGCTCCCGCCAGGCAACGTTGCCGAGGGCAGGGATGGTAAGGCGCCCCCGCCTCGACCGGCTGACCCCCTTGCCCGCGGTCCCGACCGCAGTCCTCGGGGCCCTCGGCCTGGTCGTGGTCCTGGCGATCCCAAGTGTCATGGGGGCCAGGCTTCCCGTCTACACCTCCGCCGCGGCGTACGTCATCGTCTTCCTCTCCCTCGGGTTCCTCGTGAAGACCGCCGGCCAGGTGTCGCTGTGCCACGCCGCCCTCGTGGCCGTCGGGGCGGTTGCCTTCAGCCGCCTGGCCGCGGCGGGGGTCCCCTGGCCGGTGGCGCTGCTGTGTGCGGGGCTGGTCACGGTGCCTGTGGGAGCGCTGGTGTCGTTGCCGGCCATCCGGCTGTCCGGTGTCTACCTCGCCCTCGCCACCTTCGCCTTCGGGCTGCTCATGGAGAACCTCGTCTACCGCACGTTCCTCATGTTCGGATCGGAGGGGCACCGGCTCGCGCCCCGCCCCGACCTGCCCGGCCTTGCGCTCTCCTCCGACCGCGGGTACTACTTCCTTGCGGTCGCCATCGCGGGGGCCGTCGCCGTCGCCATCGGGCTCCTGCAACGCTCCCGGCTGGGCCGGCTCCTGGCGGCGCTGGCCGACTCCCCGACCGCCCTCGTTTCGTTCGGGGCGAGCGCGACCACGCTGCTGGTGCTGGTGTTCTGCTGCTCTGCTTTCTTCGCCGGCGTGGCCGGTGGCGTCCTGGCAGCGGGCAACCATGCGGCGGGTCCCGCGGGACTCGGGTCATTGCAGTCCCTGCTGTGGATCGCGGTGCTGGCGATCTCGGGCAACCGGCTGACCAGCTCGGCCATCGTAGCGGCCGTGCTGCTCGCCGTCGTGCCCTCCTATCTGCCGGAGGGCTGGCAGAACTTCCAGCCGGTCGCCTTCGGCGTCGTGGCGGTCGTCGCGGCGCTCCTCGCCGCAAAGGAGACCGACTGGGTGGCGGCCGTCAAGGCGGACCTGTCCCGGTCGCCGCGGCGGCACAGCCGCAGTCCCGGGCGGGCGAGGGTGACCGATCCCTGGCGCTCACCGGTGGCGAGCCGCCAGGAGGCTGCCCCGTGAAACACTGGCTTGATGGAGGGGGACATGACCTCGACGGGCTCGTGGTCGAGGATCTGACGGTGCGCTTCGGTGGTGTGCTCGCCGTCGACGGGCTGAGCCTCGCGTCGCCCCTCGGGATGATCACCGGTCTGATCGGGCCCAACGGGGCTGGGAAGTCGACGACGTTCGGTGCCTGCTCGGGCTTCGTGCGGCCGGCCAAGGGCCGGATTCGTTGCGGCGGTCTCGACGTGACCCACCTCCCGCCCTCGCAGCGGGCCCATGCCGGGATCGGCCGGACGTTCCAGCGCATCGAACTCTTCGACAGCCTCTCGGTCATCGAGAACGTGGCGCTGGGGCTCGAAGCCCGCCTGGCCGGCTCCTCACCGCTCACGGCCGTCCTGTCCCGCCGGGGCCAGGGATCCGCGGTCGCAGCCGCCGCCCGGGAGGCCCTGACCCGCTGCGGACTGTCGGGCATCGCCCAGGAGCGAGCCGGCGTTCTGTCCACGGGGCAGCGGCGCCTCGTGGAGTTCGCTCGCGCCCTCGCCGGAGGGTTCCGGATGCTGCTCCTGGACGAACCATCCTCCGGCCTCGATGGCAACGAGGTGGGCCACTTTGGCGACCTGCTCCGGGACGTCGTGCGGTCCGACGGCCTCGGCGTGCTCATCGTCGAGCACGACATGAGCCTGATCGCGGAGATCTGCGACCATGTCTACGTCCTCGACTACGGACGGCTGATCTTCTCGGGCACTCCTGGCGAGGCGCTCACGAGCGACGTCGTGCGCGCGGCCTACCTCGGCACCTCCCCGGTCGAACTCTCGGCAACGCCGGCTCCGGTGGGACGATGACGGTGCCCGCGACGGCGACGCCCATCCTGGAGCTGCGTGGGGTCGTGGCCGGCTACGGCGAGACGACCGTGCTGCGCGGCGTGTCCGCCGAGGTTGCTGCCGGTGGCGTCCTGGCCATTCTCGGTGCCAACGGGGCCGGCAAGAGCACGCTGCTGCGGGTGGCTTCGGGTGTCCTCCGGCCCTCGTCGGGCAGCGTGCTCGTCGATGGCGTGGACGTCACGCGGCGCAAGCCGGGGAGCCGGGTTCGGCTCGGTCTGTGCCACATCCCCGACCCCCGGGGCATCTTCCCAAGCCTGACGGTCCGGGAGAACCTGCTGCTCCAGGCGCCACGGCGGGGGGGCGCGGCGCGCGTCGGGCCGGTGCTCGCCACGTTCCCCCGCCTGGAGCAGCGGCTGGGCCAGGCGGCTGGCACGTTGAGCGGCGGTGAGCAGCAGATGCTGGCCGTGGCCCGCGCCTACGTGCAGCGTCCCCGGGTGGTCCTCCTCGACGAGGTGTCGATGGGGCTTGCACCCAACCTCGTGGACGAGATCTTCGGGTTCCTGCGGACGCTTGCCGAGCAGGGCGTTGCCCTCGTCATCGTGGAGCAGTTCGTCCACCGGGCCCTCGCCATGGCCGACCGTGTCCTCGTGCTGGCGCGTGGGCGAGTCGGCCTCAGCGCAGCCGCCGGCGTGGTGGGGGAGGCCGAGATCTTCGGGGCGTACGCCGGGGTGGCCGGCACCGGGGTGGCCGGCACCGGGGTGGCCGGCTCGAACGGCAACGGCGTGGCACGGGCAGAGCCCGCGCGCGGTGGGGCTCGTGGGGCTCGTGGGGCTCGTGGCTCACGCCGCTAGGGGCGGGGTGGGCAGCGGAGCCCGGTTGGGGGCCCGCTGGGGGCTGGCGGCGCTGGCCGCCTGCCTTGTGGCGACGGGGTGCGGGACGAGAGTGTCCGACGCCCGCGTGCGGACCGCCGCCGGCATCGCCGGTGTCGAGGTGGTGACCGAGTCTCCGTCGCCGGTGCCTGCCCCGTTGCCGGCAAGTGCCGCCGGGCCCACCGCGGGAGCCGCCACCGGCCAACCCCAGGAGAGCGCGCCGGCGCAAGCGGCACCGACCCATCAGGCCCCCACTGCCGGGGCCGCCGGCTCGGGGAGCCCTCCGGCTCAACCCGCGACCCCGGCGTCGCCCACCGCTGCGGCCGGGGGACCGGCGACGGGCTCGACCGTGGTCGTCGGAGCCATCGGCACGCTCTCGGGCCCGGTTGGAACGATCGTCGGCGACATCGTGAAGGGCATCCAGATCTGGGCGCAGTACATCAACGCCCACGGGGGGGTGAACGGCCACGTCGTCAAGCTGGTCGTTGGCGACGACGGCGGCGACCCGGCCCGGTTCAACAGCCTCGCGCAGCAGATGGTCGAGCAGAACCATGCGATCGCATTCGTCTTCACGAGCCTCGGTCTCGCTCCCGGCGGGAACAACTCCTACCTCGACGGCAAGCATGTGGTCACGTTCGGCACCGAAGGGGGGCTCGACGTCGCCTACCAGGATCCCTTCGTTGCGACGGCGGTGGCGACCGGGCACGCCTACGCCGACAGCATCATCAACGGGTTCGCCCAGGGGGCGGTGCCCGCCGGCAAGACCAAGCTGGCCGTCCTGACGTGCAGCGACTTCGCGGCCTGCGACAACTTCGACAAGGAGTGGTCGACCGCCGGGACGCAGCAGGGCACCGGCTTCCAGGTGGTCTACCGGGCTCGTTCGTCGATCACCCAGCCCGACTACACGTCGGAGTGCCTCGCCGCGCAGCAGGCCGGTGCCACCGCCATGATCATGGCGCTGGACACGGCCAGCGTCGAGCGCCTTGCCGGCGGGTGCGCCCGCCAGGGGTTCCACCCGCTCTACGGGCTGCCCGACGAGCTGGCGCTGCCCTCGCTCGCCGGCGACCCCAACGTGGACGGCGCGATCGTCCCCTCCAAGATCGCTCCGTTCATCGACCGCAGCGTCCCGGGGGTGAAGGCCATCTACGACGCCTACGCCCAGTTCGCTCCCGGCGCCAGCCCTTCGGGGGCATCGCTCACGGGATGGACCTTCGGTCAGTTCTTCGCTGCCGCGGCTGCGCACCTTCCGGCGAATCCTTCGGCACAGGACGTCGTCGACGGTCTCAACCAGATCAAGGGCAACGACCTCGGTGGCTTGACCTACCCGCTCACCTTCACGTCCGGGCAACCGTCTGCCCGGCGGGTCTGCTGGAGCGTGAGCGTGGTCCAGAACAAGGCGTACACGAAAGTTCCGGGTCCCACGCTGCAATGCAAGTGACCAGGAGGTGGTCCCGAGCGGGCGGGGCCCGCAGGCCTGCGAGGAGCCGGCGATGAGCCGGCGGTGGCTCCTCGGGGCCGGCTGGGTGGTTGCCGTGACCGTCGGCGGTGCCATCCTGACGGCGGTGGCCGGGCGTGAATCGCCCGTGCCGGTTTCGGCCGCGTCCGCGGCCGCGTTCCCGGCCTCGGCCTCGGTCGCTGCGTCGCCGGCGAGCGCAGTGTCTGCTCCTGCAGGGCCTTCGGCCGCCCCCGGCGTTGCCGCAGCTGGGCCGGCGGTTCCCACTGCCGCGCAGCCAGTGCAGCCGGCTCGGCCCGCTGGTCCCCGGACGGTGTCGCCTCCCGAGTCCCAGCCTGTGGTGTCGCCTGGCGGCGGGGACGTCACGCCGACGACGACGGCGCGCGTTGCCGGGGTGTCCTACGTCCTGGACATCCTGCAGAAGGTGATCTCGGTCGGTCCGGGCATCGCGAACGGGGTTGCGGCGACCGTGCTCAGCACCGCCTTGGCCGGGCTGCCCGGTGGTATCGACGCGAAGATCGTCGAGGGGACCGGCAAGCTCGCAGAACAGCTGAGTACCGAGGGCCCTCTCACGATCGAACAGGCCCGCAGCCTGGTTGCTCAACTCTCTGTAGTGAACCCCGACGTCTCGCAGGCGCTGTCGCTCGTGGCGGCGGCGCTGAACGGTGCCTCGAACCCGGCGCTTTCACCGCTGGATCAGACGGCCCATCAACTTGCCGAGGTGCTGACGTCGCTGGGGGAGCCGACCGCAACGCCGTCCCCGTGATCCTCCCCGTGATCCTCCCCATGATCCTCCCCGTGATCCTCCCCGTGATCCTCCCCGTGATGAGGGCGGGTCAGGCAGGCGTCTGACCGCCGGCCTTTGACCCCGTGGTGGCCCCGTGCGGCCGTGGCCGGTAGAACCCGGGGGCCAGGCCCTCGGGGAGCACCGCCCGGATCGACATCTCCTTGAGGGCGGCTTCGACCCGGGCAAGCTCGTCCCGAAGCGCTCGTTTCTCGGGGTCTTCCTTCGGGCGCCCCGGACCTTTGGACAGCTCGGCGACCGCGCCGCGACGTACCGCCTCCCGGATCCGGCTCAACTCTCCCGGGCGCAACCCGTGGCGTTGCAGGATCTCGTTGACCGGCTGGGTCTTGGCGGCCGCCTCGAGGAAGATCGCGTACTTCTCCTCCGGGGTGAACCGGGTTCCACCCGTCATCTCCGATCAGCTCACTTGCGCTTGGCCGCCGGCTTCGAAGCGGGGGCGGCCTTCTTCTTCGCCGAGGTCGTCGCCTTGGCCACCGATGCCGTGGCCCGGGTCGCGGCTTGAGCAGTTCGGGCCGCGGAGGCGACGGCGGCTGGTGCGGCAGGAAGTGGTCCGTCGGGGACCGCCGAGGCAGGAAGTGGTCCGTCGGGGACCGCCGAGGCGGCCGTGGCCGCGGTCGCGGCGCTCTGGAGCTGCGCCAGCCGGTTGACGGTTGCGGTGAGATCTTCGATGGCCGAGGCGAGGGTTGTCAGCTCGTTGGTGATGGGACTGCTGTCGGTGACCGCCTCCTCGACATCCGCTGCCCGATCGAGGATGTCGTCGACGAGTCCTTTGGTGTCGTCGACCATATCCCCGATCCAGCGGGTGAAGGTGTTGTTGCGTCTGGAGCCCATCGACTGCTCCCTTCGTCCGGATCGTCCGCGGTCGATTACGCGTTGCGTCAGAGTTACACGACGCGTAAGCCCGTGTCAAGCGGCAACCGGAGGTCG
>WNFB01001188.1_pt1 | contig 43176 bp, 43 predicted proteins | sample 5400501 | NCBI WGS metagenome assembly WNFB01 (sample SAMN13153341, study PRJNA577476) | soil metagenome | isolation source: 200 cm saprolite under Douglas fir tree site 2 hole 1 | place: USA:California | collected 2015-04-18 | reverse complement strand
AAGGCGCTGAACGTTACCGGCCGCACGATGGACGCCATCTACGTGGAGCGGGCTGGCTGGCCGGAGCAGCGAGTGGAACGGGACGTGGAGCGCTTGCGCAAGCAGAAGCTCGACTACTTCGGGCAGATAGTGGTCACGCGGCGGCGATGAGCCACGGGATAGTCCATTTCATCGGTGCGGGACCCGGCGATCCGCAGCTGCTGACCCTGAAGGGAAAGGCACTGATCGAGCAGGCCGACCTGATCGTTTTTGCCGACTCGCTGGTAAGCCCCGACGTTTGCCAGTTTGCCAGGCCTGGCGCGGAGGTGCACGGCAGTTCGGCCCTCACGCTGGAGCAGACCACCGAGCTGATGGTAAGCGCCGCCAGGGCGGGGAGGCGGGTGGCGCGACTCCAGAGTGGCGACCCCTCGGTGTACGGGGCCATCAACGAGCAGATCGCGATCCTGGAGCGCGAGGGCATCGCCTACGAGGTCGTGCCCGGCGTGTCGTCGGCGTTCGCGGCGGCCGCGCGGCTGGGAGTGGAGATGACCGTGCCGAACGTCAGCCAGACCGTGATCCTGACGCGCCGCTCGGGTCGCGCCTCGCCCGTGCCCGATAAGGAGCACCTGGCGAGCCTGGCAGAGCACCAAGCGACCATGGCTATTTTCCTGAGCGCGGCCATGACGGGCAAGGTGGCGCGCGAGCTGCTGGAGGCCGGCTACCCCGCGGAGACGCCTTGCTGCGTCGTTTACAAGGTGAGCTGGCCGGACGAGAAGATCGTGCGCGCCACGCTCGCCGACGTCGCCCGCAAGGTGCGGGCGGCCAGGTTCACCCGGCAGGCGATCATCCTCGTCGGGCAGGCGTTCGGGGAACGCTCAGCCGAGCGGTCCAAGCTGTACGCGGCGGACTACACGCACCTGTTCCGCGCCAAAGCGCGCTGATGGCTCGCTACCTGGCCTGCGGCGAGGCTGCGATTACCGTCGAGTTCGGGGACGAGATCAGCCCTGAGCTGCACCGCCAGGTGCGGGCTTTCGCGCTGGCAATCGAGCAAGACCCGCCGCCGGGGCTCTTGGAGCTGATGCCGACCTATCGCTCGGTGACGGTGCAGTTCGATGCCAGCCATCCGGAAGCCGATCAGATGGAGCTTCGACTGCGCGAGGCCGAGGCGAGCTCGACCTCGATCAAGGTTAGGCCGGGCAAGCTGCACGTCATGCCGGTCCACTATGGCGGCGAGGACGGCCCCGATCTGGACGATGTGGCCCGGCTGCACGACCTTACGGCTGATCAGGCGATCGATCTCCACAGCAACCGCGAGTACGTCGTCTACTGCGTTGGCTTCAGCCCTGGTTTCGCGTACCTGGGAGGGTTGCCGGCGGAGCTGCACACGCCACGGCTGGGCACGCCGCGCAAGCTGGTGCCCGCCGGCACGGTGGGCATCGGCGGGCAGCAGACCGGCGTGTACCCGGTGCCGACACCCGGCGGCTGGCGGCTGCTGGGGCGCACCAACTTCACCTTGTTCGATGTGAACGCCGAGCCGCCATGTCCGCTCAAAGCCGGCGATCGGGTCCTCTTCCGAGCGGTCGACCGTCTGAAGCGGGGCGCGAACGCGCGGATGAGCGTCGCCGCGCAGCCCGCCGGCCAGCCAGTGCTCGAGGTGCTCAAGCCGGGGCTGTTCACGACGGTGCAGGACCTGGGCCGCTGGGGCTATCAGGCATCGGGAGTGAGCGTGGCCGGCGCCATGGATCCGCTGGCGCTGCGCATGGCCAACGGCCTAGTGGGAAACGAGCCCGACGCGGGGGCGCTTGAGATCACGCTGTTGGGACCGACCCTGCGAGCTGTCGGCGCCTGCATAGTGGCGCTGGCCGGAGCGGAGGTCGAGCCGCGGCTCAATGGCCGCCCGGTCATGGGGACTGTCGAACTGAAAGTCGGCGATGAGCTGGAAGTGGGGCGGACGGTGCGCGGCGCGAGAGCGTACCTGGCAGTCGGCGGCGGCATCGACGTGCCGCTGGTGCTGGGCTCGCGCTCGACGTATACAAGGGCCGGCTTCGGCGGGCTGGAGGGGCGCGCACTGCGCGCCGGGGACACCATTTGTCATGCCGAACGCAGTGAGGAATCCGCACCCCGCGCGCGGATTCCTCGCTCCGCTCGGAATGACAAATGGCTGCCGCTGCCTTCGGGTGATGAGATCACCGTTCGAGTCGTGCTTGGGCCGCAAGATGATTACTTCTCGGTGGAGACGATCGAGGAGTTTCTGAGGAAGGCGTTCCAGATCAGCAGCGATGCCGATCGCATGGGGTACCGGCTTGCTGGGCATCCGCTGCACCATCAAGGCCCGGCGGAGATCGTGTCCGATGGGGTGGTGCTGGGGTCCATCCAGATTCCGCCGCACGGCAATCCCATTGTGATGCTGGCGGACCGGCCCTCGGTCGGCGGCTACCCGAAAATCGCAACCGTCATTGGCTCTGATGTGCGCCTGGTGGCGCAATGCCGGCCGGGCATGCGGCTGCACTTCCGGCAGGTGAGCGTGGCCGAGGCGCGACAAGGTCTGCGCGAGGAGACCACGGGAGATCCGCGGCTGCCGGTTGAGGAGGTGCGAGATCTCCTCTCAGCTATGCATCGAGCGGGCGCGCGTCAAGCGGAAGTGGAGAGCCCCGGCTTGCGCATTCGCTTGGACCGCTAAGCCTGGTAGCGTAGGAGCATGATGGCCGAGCAATCCCTGCGCGACCTGCTGCGGCAGGCAGCGGTCAAGAGCTATGGTGAGCAGCGCGCGAGCGAGCTGGACAAGCGCTTGGCCAGCATCGCCCACTGGCTGTGGCTGATCGACCAGGAGCCCCTCGACCTGCTGGACGAGGAACCCGACCATGGCCACTGATCGGCTGTGGAACGCCACCGCCTCGGAGCTGGGGCGGCTTGTCCGCCAGGGCGAAGCTTCACCAACCGAGGTAGTCCGGGCGCTGCTGGACCGAATCGAGGCCATAGACCGCGGCGTCCAGGCGTGGGAGACGCTCGACCGCGACGGCGCCCTCAAGACAGCGCGCGAGCTCGAGAGCGTGTCTGGCGACCTGCCGCTGAAAGGCGTGCCGGTCGGTGTCAAGGACATCTATCTGACCGGGGGGCTGCGCACCACGGCGTCATTCCCCCCATTCGCCAACTTCGTGCCCGAGCACGAGGCCGAGGCCGTCATGCGGCTGCGAAGGGCCGGAGCCATCATCCTCGGCAAAACCGTTACCACCCAGTTCGCGCTGGCCGATCCACCGCGCACGCGGAACCCCTGGAACCAGCAGCGGACGCCGGGTGGCTCGAGCAGCGGCTCGGCGGCAGCAGTCGCGGCGCGTATGGTCCCGCTGGCGCTAGGCACGCAGACCAAGGGCTCGGTGCTGCGGCCAGCAGCGTACTGCGGAGCCGTTGGCTTCAAGCCGACGTTTGGCCGCATCAGCCGGCGCAACGTCTTCCCGATGGCCTGGTCGTTCGACACTATGGGCTTCATCTGCCGATCGGTGGAAGACGTGGCGCTTACCTTGGGCGTGATGGCCGGGCCCGATCCGGACGACCCGTCCAGCTCTAGCCGGCCAGTAGATGATTACCTGGCGGCCTACAAGGCCCCGCGCTCAGACCCACCCAAGCTGGGGCTGCTGCTGGATTACTTCGATCGAGCCCAGCCGGCGGTCGGCGAGCAAGTGCGGCGAATGGCACGCAAGCTGGAACAAGCCGGCGCGCAACTGGTGGAGCTGCGCATGCCGATGGACTTCGAGCTCGTCAGCGCCGTGCACGACGTCATCATGCACGTGGAAGGCGCGGCGGTGCACAACCAGCTCATCGCGAAGGAGCCAGGCGGCTACGCGCCGCTGCTGCGGGAGACGATCGAGGCTGGGCGACTGATCCCCGGCACGGGCTACGTGCAGGCGCAGCGCCTGCGGCGGCGGTTCCGAAATTGCATGGAGCCGCTGCTGGAGCAGGTGGATGCCTTGCTGACGCCGACCGCATCGAACGTCGCGCCCGGGCCAGAGACGACCGGTGATCCGTCGTTTCAGGCGCCGTGGACGCAGATCGGGCTGCCGGCTATCAGCCTGCCGACCGGCTTGAACGACGAGGGCCTGCCAACGGCCCTGCAGTTGGCCGGCCGGCGTTTTCAGGAAAGAGCGCTGCTGGCCGTGGCCCGCTGGGCCGAAGAGGTCATCGGCCCAGCGCCTGCGCCAGCCCTCTAACTACATTCCGGTTACGAGGCCGATCTTGTTGCCCTCCGGATCGGTGAACATGGCGATGCTGGGGCCGCCGGGGATGTCCATCGGCGGCATGATGGTCTTGCCGCCCAGACTCTCGGCCTTGCTCAATACGTTCTGAAGGTTGTCGACCCCCACATAGAAGCCGGCCCACGGCTGGCCATCCTGGCTGGCGGCGACACCGCCGTTGATGCCCTGGCCGCCGTTGTCGACCATGCCGTAGTGCAAGTCGTTGTTGCTGTCGATCTTCCAATCGAACAAGCTGCTGTAGAACTGCTCCAGCTTCTTGCCATCCTTGCCAACGATCTCGAAATGCATGACTGGGGCTCCCATGATCTTTCTCCTTAGAAGGTGGTCTGCTAATCATCTCACCATGGGGCCCAGTGGTGCAATTACCGCCCCCCTGGTATGGTTCTTGCTTGCCTGCTGGATCAGGCGCAAGGAGTCGGTAAACCACCAGGAGACGAAGATGGTCGACGAGAAGAGAGGTCCACAGCCAGGTACGCCGCAGGCTCGCCACGGCGGCGAAGCAGTTAAGCAGAAGTACGGCGCGAAGTTCTATTCGCAGATCGGCAAAAAGGGCGGCGAGGCGGTCAAGCTGGAGAAGGGCCCCGAGTTTTACGCGCAGATCGGCAAAAAGGGGGGCGAGGCCACCAAGCGCTCGCACGGCTCGAAGTTCTATGCCGAGATCGGCCGCAAAGGCGGCGAGAAGGGCGGAGCTAAGGGCTCGCGACGACGCAGTGCGTAGGATTCAGGATCAGGTGCTCTGAATCCCGAATCCCGATAGCTGAATTTCGCGTCAGAGGCGCGTCGCGCCGAAGACGACCAATAGGCCGGCCAGGGAGACTGTGCCGTACTCAACTAGCATGGCCTGGCCGAACTGGCCGGTGAGCAGCTGGCGCATGAGCCCCACCAGCACGTAGAAGGCCAGCAGGAGCAGCAAGCCGCCGGCCGCAACGCCCATTACCCAGTAGTTGAGTGGCCATAGCAGCTCGGCCATAGACAAGCCGGCGGCGACCGCGTAAAGGTACGTCTTCAGGTCGCCATCCCGGTCCAGGGTCAGAAGTCGCAGGGCGAGCGCCCCACTCACCGCGGCAATTAGCGGCGCGGAAATGACGGTGCGCTCTTTCACCTCGTAGATGAGCAGGTAGTAGCCCAAGGCCAGGGCGTAAGCCGAAAGCGTCAGCAGCAGCCGCGCTGACTGTGCGGCCAGATCCTCCTGGGGTTGGACCAACAGGTACTCGGCGTGGATGAGCCCGTAGAGCAGCGCTCCAGGGCCGAACACGCCGATAAGCCGGAACGGCCCCGCCCCGAGCTCGTGAGCCACTGAAGGCGCCGCCAGCGCCAGTGCCGCCGGCAGGATCAGCCGCACGCCGGAAAAGCCGTAGTCTGGGTGCGCGTGCAGCAAATAGGGCACGGCCACGCAGGCAAGCACGGCTAAGGCCAGCCCATAGACCGGCAGCACGGCCACGCTGAGCGTGAGCGAAAGCCCCAGCGCCATAGTGAACACCAGCGCCAGGACAAGCAGGCGCTGCCGCGGGATCATGCGGCGCCTTCGGCCACCACGATCAAGGCTGGCGATGTGATCTCGTAGGACTCCAGGTCGTAGCTGCCGTAGACGGCCATCGGCTCCAGCCCGGCCTGGCGCATCAGCAGCTGCAGCTCGTAGCGGTAGGTGTAACGAAAGTCGAGCGTGGTGACGAGCCGCTCCACGCTGCTGCCCTTGACCTCGTCGTAAAAGTAGGTGACATGCTCGATCTGCTCCACGGTATCTACATCGCGGGCGCTGAGCTTGGTCACCCAGGACTGATGGGCGGGATCCCACTTGGTGAACTCGTGGATGAGCTTGGCCTCGAGGTCGTGCAGACTGACGCTGTAGGGATTGATGGTGGAGACTACGGCTCGCCCGCCCGGAGCCAGGTGGCGCGCGATTCGCTGCAGGGCCGCTTCCTGATCGCGCACCTCGAGCAGGTGCATGAACGAGTTGAGGGTCACCGCCACGAGGGCAAAGTGGCGGCTCAGGTCGAAGCTCCGCATGTCGCCCTGGACCAGCTCGACCTGCTGGCGACCTTTCCTTCTGGCGAGGGCCAGCATGGCCTCTGAGCTGTCCAGGCCGACGGCTTCGTAGCCCTCGGCAACCATGGCCAGGGCGACGCGCCCGGTGCCGCAGGCGAGATCAAGAAAGGGGCCACCGGTACGTCTCAGCAGCTGCAGGTAGAAGTCGAGATCGGTGGTGTAGTCCTCGTACTCCAGCTCGTAGTAGCGCACCAGGGCGTCGTACCCCGCGGGCGGCGTGTCGCTCAAGCTGTGGCTGCCGCGGTGGACTCCTGGAACTCGCGTTTGGCCTTGTCCAGTAGCGCGGGCTCGGCCAGCAGGTCGATGGCGGTAAAGGCCATGGCTTTGGCCGCCTCGAACGTCGCCTGAAATGCCCGATCCGTGGCCGCCGCGGCGGTGAACTCGCGCGTGTGATTGGGCACGTGATCGACGATCTTGAACATCGGCTGGATGGCCGGCACGCGCCAGCTCACGTTCCCCATATCGGTCGAGCCAAAGCCTCGATCGGATTCCATAGGGCAATCCACGCCCAGCCGCAGCATGGCATTGGAGTACAGCTCCGCCAGGGTGGGATTGCTGTTGATGGTCTCGTAGCGCGGCGACACACGCCGCCATTCCCAGGTGCAGCCGGTAGCTATCGCGCCCGCCTCGAAACAGTTGCGTACCTTCTCGATCAGCTCGTCGAGGTCGTCGTTCTCGGTGGCGCGGATGATGAAACTGCCGCTGGTGTGCTCGGGCACGATGTTGGGTGCGTCGCCCCCGTGGCGGATGATGCCGTGGATGCGCGACGACGAGCGGATGTGCTGGCGCAGGGCGTCGATGTGGTTGAAGCTGAGGATGAGGGCGTTGAGGGCGTTCACGCCCTTCTCGGGCGAGCCGGCGGCGTGGGCGGCCTTGCCATGGAAGTCCACGTCGTAGTGCTCGCAGGCTAGAGCCTGGGTCTTGACCACACTGTGTGCGGTGGGATGGACCAGCAGGGCGGCGTCGATGCCGTCCAGGGCGCCCTTGTCGGCCATCAGCTGCTTGCCGCCGCCGCCTTCTTCGGCCGGCGTGCCCAACACCAGCACCCGGCCGTTGACCTTGCCGAGGACCGCCTGCAGGCCGATGGCAGCGGCAAGTGGCGCGATGGCCATCAGGTTGTGGCCGCAGGCATGGCCGATCTCGGGCAGGGCGTCGTACTCGGCCAGGAAAGCAACCGTTGGGCCGTCGTTGGAGCTGGGCAGCGCCGCCTTCCAGGCGGTGGGCAGATCGCAGATGCCGGCGGCGACTTCCCAGCCCAGCTTGTGACAAGCTTCCAGCAGCCAGGCAACGGATTGCCGCTCCTCGAAAGCAAGCTCGGGATGCTCGTGGATCCGGCGGCTGAGGGCCACCAGCACCTCCCGATGGCGGTCGATTGCTTCGGCGGCAAGCTGCTTCAGCTCGTCGTTCATGGTGCCGAGTCTAGCGGGAATTGAGAATTGGGAATTGGGAGAATAAGGCCGTTGAGGCGAACGGGACGGCTGTGGCCGGCAGCAGTGATTGCTGTCCTGGCCTGGCCGGCCATCCACTGGCTGTTCTGGCCCGGCTACCTCTCAACGTACGACGGCATCTACCACCTAACCCGGATGGTCGAAGTTGACACCCTCGTCCGGCAGGGCATCCTGTACCCACGCTGGTTCGCCGATTTCGGGCAGGGGCACGGCTACCCGATCTTCACCTTCTTCCCGCCCTTCGGCTATCTGCTGACGGAGCTGCCGGCGCTGCTGCTCGGCGATCTGCCGCTGGCCATCCAGGTGTCGATGGCGGCCAGCATGCTGGTATCGGGTTGGGGCATGTACTTGCTCGCGCGCGAGCTCGCAGCCGGACGGCTCGCGGCGGTGGCGGTGGCCGCGTTTTATGTCTACTTCCCCTACCACGTCCAGGACGTCTACACGCGCGGCGGCATGCCCGAGCTGTGGGCCATGGCGTGGCTGCCGTGGTTGGTGTGGGCGCAGATCCGCGCCACGCGCAATCCTAGCGTGATGGGCATCGCCATCGCGGGGCTGCTCGGGGCAATCCAGATCGGCACGCACAACATCCTGGCGGTGTTCATCCTGCCGGCCTCGCTGGCGATGAGCCTGGCCTTCGCGCCTCTAAAAGGGCGCTTCGTGCTGGCCTCCCTGGCCTGCAGCGGCCTGGGCGTGCTGCTGGCCACCGGCTACTGGCTGCCGGCCATCGCCGAGGCGCCGCTCACCCGAGTTCGGCAGCTCGCCGGCGATTGGCTGCCCAACCACACTTTCGAGATCAGCCAGCTGGTCGACTGGCGATTTTTTACGCCATACGGTGACCAGACTTACAAGCTCACGGCGCTCGAAGCGGCCGTGGTGGTCCTCTTGCTTGCTCTGCTGCTGTGGCGCGGCGCGAAGGCACGGCGGCGTCTGCCGGAGATAGGCCTGGTTGGGCTGATGCTGGCCCTGCTGTTCCTGCTCACGCGCTGGTCGGTGCCCTTCTGGCTCAACGTGCCGCTGATGGGCTACATCCAATTCCCGTGGCGACTGCTGATCCTGGTCGGCTTCGTCGCGGCCGTGATGCTGGTGCTGGCGGGCAGCTGGCACCGCTGGGCGTGGACAGCCTTGGCGGCACTGGCCGTGGTGACCGCGGTGTCCTCGCTGGGCCAGGTGCCGGACTCGCGCTTCGCCCCAGCCGGTCCCTTTGACGCGCGCACGCTCGAGAGGCAGGAATACGGCAGCGCGCTGGACGGGGTGGCGATCGAGAGCGAATACCAGCCACGGACCTCGAGTCCTGATCTTGTGAAGGCCTCGCAGGGCAAGCGACTACCCGGCGACGATACGTCCGCACCGCCGCTAACGATCCAGGAGCTGGCGATCCGGCCCGACGGAATCCGGGCAGCGGTGACTGCTTCAGAGCCAACCCGGCTGCGATTGCAGGCGCTGTACTTTCCCGGCTGGCAGGCGCGCCTGGATGCCAGCGCATGGCCAATCCGGCCCGCGACGCCCGCCGGGCTGATCGAGGCTGACGTGCCGCCGGGCAACCACACGCTGGAGGTGGCTTACAGGGGCACTGGCGTAGAACTGGCAGGTGGGCTGATCTCCGGCTTTACGGTGCTTGTCTTGGCCGCCTGGCTGCTGCGGCGCCGGCCGCTGGCGCTGGCGGCGGCGGTGCTTGTTGTCGCCGGAGTGTCGGCGCTGTTGTGGCGGCCGCCGGTGCCTCACACAGCAATCCTGCAAACGGGCTCGCAGCTCTCAGCGGACCAGACAGTTGTTGGCATGAGCAGTCCGCGTGCGACTACGCGCGGGATCGAGCTGGATTTGTTTTGGCTCTACCATGCGCCTCGCGAGGCGCCCTTCGACTTCGTGCTCCGGAACGCCGCGGACGAGGAAGTGCGGCGCACGCCGGCCAGCCAGGCCACGACGATGCCCTACGAGTACGTGGCGGCCAATGAGCTGCTGCGGCGCCACTACACACTGACAGGATCGCTGGGGCTGCCCGGAGGCAGCTATATGGTGTCGCTGGAGGCGCCGGGGACGGCAGCGCCGCTTGGCGCCGTGGTGCTCTCCGGCGGAGAGCAGGCGGCCCACCAGGTCAACGTGCCGTTCCAGGACGGGGCAACGTTGGCGAGCTACTCGGTGCATCGTGTTAAGAAGCAACCGGGGCTGAGCTTTGACGATTTGTCTGGCCGCGCTGACGGCACGGCCTACCCCGGCGATTTCCTACTCGTGAGGCTGCTGTGGCACAGCCAGCACGCCATCGATCAGAACTACGTCACGTTCGTACATTTGCTGGATGCCAGCGGCAAGTCCTGGGCTTCGCACGACAACCAGCCGAACGCCACGTTGCAGGCCACCGGCAGCTGGGTGCCCGGCCAGAACGTGCCCGACCAGTTTTTGCTTCGCTTACCGGAGGAGATGCCCCCCGGGGTCTATCGATTGGAAGCAGGGCTGTACCACATCGGCGAGCGCGGTTACCAGTTCTTGCCTCTGGCGAACGGCGGAAACTCGGTGCTTTTTGGGTCGGTGAAGGTTCGGCCGCGGACCCCGGCTCCGTCTGCTTCGCCTATTGCTCGGTGGAGCGAAGGCATAGCGCTGCTTGGGTGGCGGCAAGGCCCGGACCTGGCGTTGACGTTCGACTGGGCCGCCGCAGGTGAGCCGCCGCGGGACTACACGCTCTTCGTACACCTCTCGGATGGCTCGGCTAAGGTGGTGACTCAAGCTGACAGCTCGCCGCAAGGCGGCGCGTTCCCGACCAGCGTGTGGGAGGCGGGCGATCGGGTTTCGGATACACACGTCGTGAGGGGCGCGCCGGCGGGTCAGTGGCGGCTCTCGATTGGCTGGTATGACGCGGCGACTGGTCAGCGGCTGCCCCTGGCTAGCGGTGGCGACGAGCTCGACCTAGGTGACATTCAGGTGCCTGGGGCTGCCGTGTCATCCTGAGGCGGCAGGCCTCACGATGACATGCGAGGCGCTGCCGGAGAGGGAATGAGTTGCGGCAGACGCAGGAGCAGAACCTCCAGGGCCATGCGGGTATTGATGACGCCAGCTACTTGGGCGCGCGCAGCTTGGACGGCACGGATAGTGGACTGAACGTCGCGGCTGCGGAGCTGGCTGGCGGCAACTTCCAGGGCTGCCAGCTGGTCCTTGTTCACGGTGCGTTCCGCGCAGCCTTCCGCGACCAGGAGGGCATCGCGCAGCCAGCTCAGCCACAGTTCGAGGACGTCGTCGACGGCTTCCGGAGCGCTGGCTGCCAGCGCTTCGGCCAGGCGCAAGCGCTGCACGGTTCCGCCGCGCAGCGCTTGTAACAGCGCGTCAAGCGCCGCCTGGCGCTGCTCCAGCAGCGACGGGTCCTCAGCCGCGGCCATGGCCCAGCCGATGCGCCCGGCGGCCAGCGCGGCCAACGTTTGCGCTCGCTCGGTCTCCACGTCCCGCAGATCGACGAGCGCCGCGGCGATGGCTTCGGCCGATGGAGCCCGCAGCTGAATGTGCTGGCAGCGCGAGACGACCGTGGGCAGCAGCGCCCTTGGCGTGGAAGCGGTCAGGATCAAGCACACGGTTGGGGCAGGCTCCTCCAGCGTCTTGAGGAGGGTGTTCTGCGCGGCCGGGGTCATATCCTCGGCATTCAGCAGCAGGTAGACCTTGCGGCGCGACTCGAACGGCAGCAGGCCTGATCCGTACTGGATCGACCGGACATGATCGGTCATCGCGCCACGCTCCGTAGTCCACTCGTCGATGACCATCATGTCGGGATGCGAGCCAGCCAGCGCCTTGACGCAGGACGCGCACTGGTAGCAGGGACCAGGCTCCGCGCTGGGAATCTCGGCATCGCCGAACAAATTGGGGGTGGCTTCGCCCTGCCAGGCGGTGCAATTGAGGGCCATCCCGAGCTCTCGGGCGAGGGTGGATTTGCCGATCCGATCGGGCCCGGTGATCAGGTACGCGTGCGAGATCCGGCCCTGGCCGAGGCTGCTTTTCAGCAGCTCCACAGCGGCGTCATGCCCGCGGGTGCGCCACATGCCCAGAATCGTAGCCGCCTTGCATACGTATGATTCGGCACATGGCTGAGCACTACGACGTGGTGGCCATCGGCGGCGGCACCGGCGGGATCACCGCTGCCAAGCTGGCCAGGGCAGCCGGCGCGCGGGTGGCGCTAGTCGATCGCGAGCGGCTGGGCGGTGACTGTCTGCACACCGGCTGCGTGCCCACCAAGACCATGGTCGCGTCGGCTAAGTTGTTCCACGACATCAAGCGCGCGGAGATGTTCGGGATCAAGGTCGGCCCCCCCGAGATCGACTTCGCGGGCTTCATGGCCCGCAAGCAAGCGGTGATCGACGAAATCCAACAGACCGAGTCGCCTGAGGTGTTTGAGGTGCTCGGCATTGACGTGCTGTTCGGGCCGGCGCACTTCGAGTCGCCGCACGAGCTTCGGGTTGATAAGGGGTTGATCGAGGCGGGCAAGTTCGTGATCGCCGCCGGATCCAGCCCGAAGATGCCCCAGGAGCTGGCGGCCGCGGGCGCGCTCAGTAACATCGAGCTGCTCCAGCTCACGCAGCTGCCCAAATCACTGATCATCGTCGGCGGCGGGCCGATCGGGACCGAGTTCGCGCAGATCTTTCAGCGCATCGGCTGCCAGGTGACCCAGGTCCACCCCGGCGACCACATCCTGCCGAAGGAAGACCGCGAGCTGGGACAGGCGCTGGCCAAAATCCTGGCCGGCGAAGACATCCGGTTCGAAGCTCGTGCGCGGGTGACGCGTGCCTGGCGCGAGGATGGGCTGGTCCATGCCGAGCTGTCGAGCGGCAAGCAGCTCTCGGCCGAGCAGATGCTGGTGGCCGCGGGCAGGACGCCCAATGTCCAGGACCTCGCGCTCGAGAAAGCAGGCGTTGCATGCGACGAGCGCGGCGTGAAGGTGAACGAGGAGCTGCGCACCTCCGCGTCACACATCTGGGCCTGCGGCGACGTCATCGGCGGCTACCTGTTCACGCACGTGGCCGATGAGCAGGCGCGGACTATCGCCGCCAACCTGCAGGGCAAGCACAAAAAATGGGCCGACCGCGTCGTGCCCTGGACGACGTTCACGGATCCCGAGCTGGCGCGTGTGGGCCTGACGGAGGCCGAGGCGCGAGCCAAGTACGGCAACAGGATCAAGGTGCTGCGCTGGCCGTTCAGGAAGATCGACCGAGCGCTGTGCGAGGGCGAGCCGGAAGGGCTAATCAAGCTGATCACCGCGCCAGGCTGGCTGCGCGGGCGGCTGGGCGGCGAGATTGTGGGCGTGCACATCTTGGGCGAGCGCGCGGGCGAGCTGCTGCACGAGTTCCTGCCAATCATGAGGGCCCGCCTGCCGGTTGGGCTGGTAGCCTGGCCAATCCACGTCTACCCCACCCTTAGCGTAGGGGTCCGGGCCAGCGTCGGCCAGCTATTCACCAAGGACATTTGACAAACTAACGGTATGGAATTCCCCAAGGCCGTGACCATCTGCGACGTGGGCCCGCGCGACGGACTCCAGAACGAGGCGGCGCCGATCTCGACTGAGGACAAGCTGCGCCTGGTGAACGCGCTGATCGCGGCGGGCGTCCCAGAGATCGAGGTCAGTAGCTTCGTGAGCCCCAAGTGGGTGCCCCAAATGGCGGACGCCGAGGAGCTGTTTGCCCGCGTCGATCGCTCGAAGGGCACACGGCTGATCGGCCTCGTTCCCAATGAGCGCGGCTACGAGCGCGCCGCCGCGGCCAAGGTGGACCTGGTGCAGCTGGTGGTCATGGCCAGCGAGACGTTCCAGAAGAAGAACGTCAACCGCACGGTGGAAGACGGCATGCGCGAGTGCGAGGCTATTGCCAGGCGAGCGAAGGCCGATGGGCTGGCAGTTGCGATCGCCTTTGGGACGTCCTGGGGCTGTCCCTACGAAGGGCACATCGATCCGGCGCGGGTGGTCGACCTGGCCAACCAGGCGGTAGAAGCTGGCATTGGGAAGGTCACCTTCGCCGACACCACCGGCATGGCCGATCCGGCGCACGTCTCGGCGCTGCTTCAGATGGCCAAGCGGACTATCCCGGTGGAAAGCATCGCCTGCCACTTCCACAACACGCGCAGCAGTGGCTTCGCTAACGTTGTCGCCGCGCTGTCCGAGGGTGTGACCCAGTTCGACAGCTCCATCGCTGGCCTGGGCGGCTGCCCCTTCGCCCCACGAGCCACCGGCAACATCTGCACCGAGGACCTCGTGCACATGCTGCACGCGATGGGCATCCGGACCGGCATTCGCCTCGACCAGCTGCTCGAGACGTCGGCCTGGATTGAGGGCGTTATCGGGCGGACGCTGCCGGGCCAGGTGGCGAAAGCCGGGCTGGCCTTTCCTGAATTAGCGGCCTAGGCCACGCTTTTCGGCATCGGCTGCGAAAGAGGCGTCGACCAGCTTGTCGAGATCGATGCTGGCCGCCTTGGGGTTGGTGTCCGCGACGATCTCTTTGGCGACTTGGAACTGCTCTGCTTTCGGGACGGGCAGCGTGGGAAAGAGCTTCATGTAGATGTCGTAGGTTTCGGCCATGGCGGCATCGTCGTCGCTCTTGAGGTACTTCTTCAGCACCGACACGGACAGCGCCTTGTCCTGCTTCTGGCGCTGCATGGCTTCCACGGTGGCATCGATGTAGCGCTGCATGACGGGGCGGTTCTGGACGACCCAATCGCGCTTCGCCACGACGACCTGCTCGGCGAAGGGCTGCTTGGACGTGCCCAGGTCAAAGATCGGGTGCAGGCCCTGTTTTAGGAGGGCTGGAGCGCTGGCCGGGTTCTGGGCGGCAGCCTGAACCACGCCCTGGAGCAGGGTGGCGGTGGTTGCCTGCGCATCCCCTGTCTCGACGAAGCGGACGTCCTTTTTGGCATCGAGTCCGGAAGCCTTGAGCGCCACGCGCATCTCGATGTCGGACTGGCCACCGAAGCGGCTGACGCCCACAGCCTTGCCCTTCAAGTCGTTCATGCTGGTGATGCTGGGCGGCGAGTAGATCTGGAAGGGCGACAGGGCCAGCGGTACGGCGGCAACAACCAGATCGGCCCCGCCGGCGACGGCGTTCAGGATCGATGGGCCGCCGGTGTTGCCGACCACCACCTCACCGGCCACCAGCGCGGCGATGGCCGCGGTACTGGCGATGAACTTCAGCTCCACGTCCAGGCCGTGTTTCTCGAAGATGCCGGCCTCTTTGGGGAGCCAAGCCGGCAGCTCCTGAGGCACCGGCTCGCTGAAAGAGGCGGTCAGTTTGATGGGGGTGGCGGGTTTCGAGGCTTGGGCGGTGCTCGCCGAAGGTTGGGGAACGGATGTGGAGGCGCAGGCTGCTAGGAGGAGGGTGAGCGCCAAAGACAGCTTGGTGAGGCTCAAGGTTCCCTCACCCTAGCCCTCTCCCGCCGCCGCGGGAGAGGGAATTAGTTGGGGGAAGAGCTTCTTGGCGTTCTCGCCGAAGATCTTGGCCTGATCTTCGGGGCCGAAGGCTTCTTGTACGGTCTCAATCGCCAGACGCAGGTCGCCGATGGCAAAGGGGTAGTCGCTGCCGAGCAGGATGTGATCGGTGCCGAACGACGCGGCCGCCATGTGCAGGGCGGGCACCCAGTAGCTGACCGCGTCGTAATAAAACTCCTCCATGTACTCGTAGGGCGCGCGCTGGATGTTCTGGCAGGCCGGGTGGACGCTGTGGGATTTGCCGAAGCGGCCGATGAGCCCAGGCAGCATGCCGCCAAGGTGCGGCACGATCAGCTTGAGGCGGCGGTAGCGATCGAACATCCCGCTGAACATCATGCGGTAGACCGTTGCCGCTGTATCGTAGACGTAGGCCAGGTCGGCGCTCTGGTTGAAATCGGTGACGCCTTGAACGCACGCGGCCGTCAAGGGATGCAGAAAAATGGCCGTCCCGCGCCGGTCCAGCTCGTCGAAAACGGGCGCGAGCCGCGCATCGTCGAGCCAGTTGGCGTCTACGTTCGTGCCCAGGCAGACGCCCACCATGTGCAGCTCGTCCAGGCAGCGCTCCAGCTCCTTCAGGGAGTCATCGACGTGGGGCAGTGGCAGGCTTCCGAAGCCGAGGAAGCGGTTGGGCCATTTGGCCACGGTTTCGGCAAAGTCGTCGTTGCTGATACGGGCCAGCTTCAGCCGATCGGCCTGGCTGCCTTCATACGCCTGCGGGACGGAAAGCGAGAGGACCTGGTACTGGACATCGAGCTGGTCCAAGTACTCCAGCCGCTCCTCGGCGTTCCACATGGCCGAGTCCGTCTTGATCTTGCCTTGCAGCGTGGCGTGGGTGGCGCGCTCGCGCGGCGTCTGGGGATTGGCGAAAATGCGGTCGAGCTCAGCGAGGTAATCGCGCGAGTACAGATGGGCGTGGACGTCAACCTTGAGTGGGGGCATCTAGTAGAACTTGGAGCCGCCGTCCGCCACGATCATCTGGCCGGTCATGAAATCGCTGTCGGGCGACAGCAGGAACAGCATCGGCCCGATCAGGTCCTCCGGCGTCTGGATGCGCTTGATGACGCGGCTCTTGCTGGCAGCCTCGCGCATCTTGATGATCTCAGGCGTGGGGTTTGCCTCGCTCAGCGTTGAGCCTGGCGCCAGCGTGTTAACGCGGACGTTGTAGTCGCCTAGCTCGTGCGCCAGCACGCGCGTAAAGCCGACCACGGCGGCCTTGGCCGAGGTGTAATGGATGCGACCGCCGGCGCCATCGAGCATGCTGCCGGAGCCGATGTTCACGATCTTCCCGTAGCGCTCCTTCTTCATGTGCGGCACCACGGCCTTGCTCACTAGGAACATGCCCTTCATGTTCACGCGGTAAACGGCGTCCCACTCCTCTTCGGACAGTTCCTCGATGCCGACGCGAGAGATGGGGATCGTCGCGAAGATCGCCGCGTTGTTGACCAGGATGTCGATCTTGCCGAACGTGCGGATGGTTTGGTCGACCATGTTCGCGACTGACTTGCTGTCGGACACGTCCGTCTGGACGGCCAACGCCCGGCCGCCGTCCTCGCAGATCTCGTCGGCGACACGCACCGCGGCCTGGCCATCCAGCTCGGCGACAACCACGGCCGAGCCCTCGCCGGCAATCGCCTTGCAGTATCGAATGCCGATGCCATTGCCGCCACCGGTGACGATGGCGACGCGCCCATCAAGCTTGCCCATGGAGGCTAGGTTACCCTACCTCCATGACGCCCGTCGAGGCGCTGGAACGCATCGCCTACCTGCTGGAGCGCGGGCGTGAGGAAACGTATCGCGTGCGGGCCTATCGGGGCGCGGCCGAGGCGATCCGTGGCTTCAGCAAGGAAAACCTGCGACAGCTGGCCGAACAGGGCAAGCTGCGCAGCCTACCGGGCGTGGGCGAGAAGACCGAGCAGGTCATCCGCGAGGCGCTGGCGGGCGAGATCCCGGCCTACCTGCGCAAACTCGAGGGCAACCTCGACCAGGCCGAAGACGAGCGTGGCAAAGCAATCCGAGCGGCGCTCAAGGGCGACTGCCACGTCCACTCCGATTGGTCGGACGGGGGCTCGCCCATCCGGGACATGGCCATCGCCGCCCGGGATCTCGGCCATGAGTGGGTCGCGCTGACCGACCACTCGCCGCGGCTCACGGTCGCCAAGGGCCTCAGCCCCGAGCGGCTGCGCGATCAGATCGAGGTGGTCCGCGAGGTCAACCGCGAGCTGGCGCCGTTTCGGATGCTGACCGGCATCGAGGTCGACATCCTGGAGGACGGCAGCCTGGACCAGGAGGAGGACCTGCTGGCCGAGCTGGACATCGTGGTGGCCAGCGTCCATTCCAAGCTGCGTCAAGACAGCGAGGGCATGACGGCGCGCATGCTGGCGGCCGTGCGCAACCCGCTGGTGAACGTGCTTGGCCACTGCACCGGCCGGCTGGTGGTTGGGCGCGGCCGGCCAGAGTCGACGTTCGATGCCAAGGCGGTGTTCGGCGCCTGTGCCGAGCACGACGTGGCGGTGGAGATCAACAGCCGGCCGGAGCGCCTCGATCCGCCCAAACGGCTGCTGCGGCAGGCGCTGGAGCTAGGCTCCAAGTTCGTGATCGACACCGACGCCCACGCGCCGGGCCAGCTGGAGTGGCAGCCGTACGGCTGCGATCGAGCGGCGGCCTGCGAGGTGCCGCTGGAACGGATTATGAATACGCTGCCGGCGGATCGCTTCGTCCAGTGGACACACGCTAAGCGCTAAGGAGCCCTCGCCTAGCCTCTCCCACCGCGGTGGGAGAGGGACTACAATCCCTCTCATGGAAGCAACGGGCCGGCTGCTGACGATCCGCGAGTGCGCCGAGCGGTTGGGCATGACCGAAGGCCAGCTGCGGGAGCTCGCGCGCAAGGGCAAGCTGCCCGCCAGCAAACAGGCCGGCCGCTGGCTGGTGCAATCGGCCGAGCTGGACACGTTTCGGCCGGTCCGCCGCCTCGCGCCGGCCACCAAGAAGCGAGCTCGGCTGGCCGAAGGCGTGGCCGTGGACGACATGATCCACCAGCTGCTGCACAAAGGCCTGTCCGTGACGCCGCCCGCAAGCAAGCAACAGCAAGCGCCCGCCACAGTCAAGGAGCGCGCGCGCGCTGCCCAGGGCAAGGCCCTCGAGCACCTCGAACAGCGGCTAGATAAACCCCACCCGCCAGAGCGCTCGCTCTAGCGATGAAAGTTCCTCGCCCGCCTGCGGGAGAGGCTAGGTGACCACCCAGTACGAGACGGTCGAGGTCGACGGCCGCGAGATCAAGGTCAGCAACCCCGAGAAGGTGTTCTTCCCGGCGCTGGGCGCTACCAAACTGGAGCTGGTCCACTACTACCGCGATGTGGCCGCGGGGGCGCTGGCGGGCGCGCGCAACCGTCCTACCACGCTGTACCGCTGGCCAAATGGCGTGGAGGGCGAGGGCTTCTTCCAGAAGCGCGTGCCACCGAGGCCAGATTGGATGCAGACCGCCACCGTGCGCTTTCCGAGCGGCCGCTTCGCCGAGATGCTGGTGCTGGCCGACGCCGCGCACATTCTGTGGGCCGTGAACCTGGGCTGCATCGACTTCAACCCCTGGCCGGTGCGCTGCGACGACGTCGATCACCCCGACGAGCTGCGCGTGGATCTCGACCCCACGCCGGGCGTGGCCTGGGACGACGTGCGGCGCACAGCGCTCGTGGCGCGCGATGTGTTGCAGGAATACGGACTTCGCGGTTTTCCCAAGACGTCCGGTAAACGCGGCATTCACATCAACTGCAGGATTGAGCCGCGGTGGGGCTTCACTACCGTGCGCCGCGCCGCCCTGGCCTTCGCCCGCGAAGTCGAGCGCCGCATGCCGGGCGTGGCTACAACCGCGTGGTGGAAGGAAGAGCGCCAGGGCGTGTTTGTGGACTACAACCAGAACGCCCGCGACCGGACAGTGGCCTCGGCCTACTCAATCCGTCCTGTACCGGATGCCACGGTATCGTGCCCGCTCGATTGGTCCGAGGTGGCCGGCGTGGACCCGCGCGACTTCACCATCCGTACGGTGCCAGCCCGTTTTCGGGATCGCGGCGACCCTGGAGCCGACATTGACGCCCACGCGGCCACCATCGAGCCGCTGCTCGATCTCGCCGACCGTGATGAGCGCGAAGGCCTCAGCGAAGCCCCCTGGCCACCACACTTTCCCAAACAGGACCGCGAGCCCCCGCGCGTGCAGCCCTCGCGGCGCCGCATGCCCGGTTGACCCCGGGCCAGCTCACCCTCTATCGGATCGTCCGCAGCAATCCGCCGAACCTGCTGGATTTCACGTCAGATGAGGCTTTGGGCAAGAAGCCGCGGCGGCCGCAACGCGAGGACCCGAGGCTTTATCGAGGCATCTCCACGTGGGACAGCGTGGAGACTGCCGCCAACCGAGCTCGGGAATACCATCTTGGCGAGTTCATCGCGCAGTTGGCAATTTCGACGGAAGACGCCGTCGTCATTGCGCAGACGCGAGGTCCAGGACATTACAGCGTCGAAGCCGCGCCTGAGGTTCTGCTGGATTTGGTCCAGGCCGTTTTTCGAGTAGAGTCTGGGATAGAGAGATAGGTGTGTACGAGCTGATTGACGTCGAGAGCGGCAACTTGTCTGGCGAGTTCGACACTGAAGACGAGGCCCTCGAGGCCGTCCGTGACGACATCGGGATGTACGGCATCGAGTCGATTGACACGCTCGCGATGGGTGTGATCTCTGACGACGGCCGCGACGTGAGGTGCCTTGCCAAGGGGCGCGACCTGGCGGAGCTGGCGCTGGCTCGGGCGCCTAAGAAGCGCTCGGCTTAGGGGAAGCGCCGAGCTTCAGCTGTTCCCAGGTGCACTCGCGCGGGGGTTTGTCGTCGCGCCAGCGAAGGAAACGGGCGGCGTGCCGGAAGCGGTCGCCCTGGAGGTAGTCGAACTGAACCTCGCAGACGAGTTGCGGGGCGATGTTGACCCATTCCGTCTCGCGGCCTTGCGACCAGCGGCTCTGGCCGCCGGGTGAGCGGCCCCAGCCGAAGCTTTCGCCGCCTTCCAAAGGCCGCAGTTTGTCGAGCACGACCTGCGCTTCGGAGCGGGAGAAGCTGGAGGTGTGGCCGACGTAGTGGAGCACGCCGGCATCGTCGTACAGGCCCAGCAGCAGCGAGCCCAGGCCTTCGCCCTTACTCTGCTTGCGGTAGCCGCCCACCACGCAATCCACCGTGCGGTGATGTTTGACCTTGACCATGGCGCGATCACCCGGCAGGTAGGTCTGGTCCTCGCGCTTGGCGACGATACCTTCCAGATGGATGCGCTCGAAGTCGTCGAACCAGCGCCGAGCCTCGGCCGTATCGGCCGTTTGGGGCGTGAGCAGGACCGTTGACTCCAGGCGGCGCACATTGGCCAGGAACTCGTAGGTGGCCGCACCCACGCCGGCCAGCTTCCGCTCCAGCAGATCGCGCCGGCGCTTGAACGGCTCGACGCACAGGTTGTCGTCGCCCAGCGCCAGCAGATCGAAGGCGACGTAGCTGGCGGGGATCTCGCCGGCCAGCTTGCGAACGCGCGACTCGGCCGGATGGAGCCGCAGCTGGAGGGAATCGAAATCGAGACCATCCGAGGTGGCGATGATGATTTCGCCATCGACCACGCAGCGATCCGGCAGGATGTCGCACAGGACAGGCAGCAGCTCCGGGAAGTAACGCTGCAGCGGCCGCTTGTCGCGGCTGCAGACCTCCAGATCCGAGCCATCGCGGAACACGATGGCTCGGAAGCCGTCCCATTTGGGCTCGTACAGCCAGCCAGGTCCTTCGGGAATGTCGGGCTGGAGCTTAGCCAGCATCGGCGCCAGCGGCGGGTTGATCGGCAGATTCATTGGCCCAAGCCTAGCGGCCCATGTAGGCAGGCCCAGCCGGCACCGGGCGCGACGGTGTTTGGGGCGGGACGAGCTGCCAAATGCGGAAGTCGTGCGCATCCGTGCCTGCGGCCAGGTATTTGCCGTCCGAGGACCAGGCGGTGCCATTGACGTCGTAGCCGACATCCTCTTTCGCCACCAGCTTGCCTTCGGCGTCGAACAGCTTGAGGTCGAAGGCCACCGAGGAGACGGCGATCAGCCTGCTGTTGGGCGAAAACGTCGCGGTGCCGAGCTGGCGGCCTTTGACCAGCTCGCGCGTTTGCTTGGCGGTGGCGGGATCGAGCAGCACGACAGAGCCATCGTCGTAGCCAACGGCCAGGCTGGCGCCATTGGGGGACAGGCTGAGGCTGTTCACGGATTTTCGCGAGGGCGAGGGCTTGAAGCTGCGCGCGGCCTTCGTCTGGCCGTGGGCGAAGAAGCTGACCTGGCCCGTATCATCGCTGGCGACGATATCGCCGCCAGGCAGCCACCACAGAGCCCGCGTGGTGGCGTTGGGTAGGTCGAAGGTCTCGATCAGGCTGCCATCGGCGGCATCGAACACCTGGATGGCATTGCGGCCCTGGGCCAAGGCCAGCTGGCGACCATCGGCCGACCAAGCCACCGCCGGGTGGCTGCCAGGGAAGGCCGTGTAGCTGTGGATCACCTGCAGCTTGTCGCCGCGGGCCTGGCGCACGCTGCCGTCGGCGGCCGCGCTGAGGATCTGCGTACCATCCGGCGACCATGCCAGACCACTGACGAAGCCGCCATGGAGCTGGGCCACGAGCGGCTCCTCGTCGTGCTTCTCGACGGTGTAGATGGCAATGGCTTCGACGTTGTCCTTGCCAATGGGCTCGGTGATGTACTCCTTGAGCGCCAGACCGGAGCTCGGCGCCACGCTCGGGGCGGTGGAGCTCGGTGCGGATGGCGCGGGGGTTGCTGAGCAGGCGGCCAGGAAGGCGCCCAAGATGACGCTCGCTAGGCCCCTCCTATACTTCGCCAGTGCTCGGGAGGGACGCCGCATAATCTTCGGCGCTGGCCTGTGGCGATGTCTCGAAACAGCGTTCATCGTGTTCATGGGGCTGGGCGCGCTAGCTGGGCTTTCCTATCTGTACAAGCCAATTCTGCGGTTGATCCGTAAGAGAGCCAGGAAACAGTAACGTGTGCGGCATCATCGGCTACGTTGGCGCGCGGCAGGCCGTCCCGGTCATCCTGCAGGGGCTGCGCGGGCTGGAATATCGGGGCTACGACTCGGCCGGCGTGGCCGTCATCGATGGCCAGGTTGAGATCCCCATCCGCCGCTCGGTCGGCAAGCTGGATCGGCTGGTCGAGGTTATCGAGCGCGATCCGATCGAGGGCAACATCGGGGTGGGTCATACGCGCTGGGCGACGCACGGCCGCGTCACCAACATCAACGCTCACCCGCAGTCGGACTGCAACCGCGAGCTGGTCGTCATCCACAACGGCATCATCGAGAACTTCCTGGCGCTGAAGGAGGAGCTTGGCGGACAGGGCCACATCTTCGTATCACAGACCGACACCGAGGTCATCGCGCACCTGGTGGAGGAGAACCTCAAGACCACCAATCTGGTCGAAGCTTGCCGGCTGGCCTTCGAGCGGCTGCAGGGCCACAACGCCATCCTGGTGATCAGCCGCCGCTACCCCGATCAGCTCATCGCCGCGCGGCTGGGTAACGCCGGAGGCATCGTGCTGGGCTACGGCGAGGGTGAGATGTTCGTGGCCTCGGACCGGCTGCCGATCATGGAGTACACCCGCCGGCTGGCGTTCTTGGGCAATCGTGAGCTGGCCATGGTCGACCGCAACGGCGCGCAGGTCTACCGGCTCGACGGCTCAACCGTGACTCGCGATCCCGAAACGGTGATGTGGGATCCGGTAGCGGCGGCCAAGGGCGGCTACAAGCACTACATGCTCAAGGAGATCCACGAGCAGCCGCAGGCGCTGACGGACACGATCCGCGGCCGGGTGGACTTCGAGAGCGCCAAGGTATACCTCGACGAGCTGAACCTGGCCGACTCAGATGTGGCTGCCATCAAGCGCATCCAGATCGTCGCCACGGGCACGTCCTGGCACGCCGCGCTGGTCGGCAAGTTCCTGATCGAGACGCTGGCCAAGATGCCGGTAGACGTCGAATACGGCTCCGAGTTCCGCTATCGCGAGCCACTGCTGGAACCGGACACGGTGGTGCTGGCCATCACGCAGTCCGGAGAAACGGCCGACGTGCTGGCGCCGATGGAGCAGACGCTGGAGCGCGGGTTGCGGACGCTGGTGCTGTGCAACACGCCCGGCAGCCGGGCGGCGCAGATCGCCGATGGCGTGCTGTTCAGCCAGTGCGGGCCCGAGATTGGGGTGGCTTCGACCAAGTGCTTCACCGGCCAGCTGGCTTGCCTGCACATCCTGGGGCTGTTCCTGGGCTCACGCCGAGGTGTCCTTCCCGCGGACGAGGCTCGCGCCCAAGTGGACGAGCTGGCGCGGCTGCCGGAGCTGCTGGCCGAGCTGCTGGCCCGCGCCGGCGACTATGAGCGGCTGGCGGCGACGTACTTCAAGCGGCGCGATTTCCTGTATCTCGGCCGCGGCATCAACTACCCCATCGCGCTGGAAGGCGCGCTCAAGCTCAAGGAGATCTCGTACATCCACGCCGAGGGCTATCCGGCTGGGGAGATGAAGCACGGGCCCATCGCACTGATCGACGAGAACATGCCCGTGGTCACGATCGCCACTCAGGACCACGTGTACGACAAGATGGTGAGCCAGATCGAGCAGGTCAAGGCTCGCGAGGGCATCGTTATCGCGGTGGGCAATGATGGCGACGAGTCGCTGGCGGGCCGCGCCGACCACGTGCTGTACGTGCCCAAGACGACGCCGCTGCTGCAGCCGGTGCTGAACGTGATCCCGCTGCAGCTGCTGGCCTACTACATCGCCCTGCGCCGCGGCTGCGACGTGGACCAGCCGCGCAACCTGGCCAAGTCGGTCACCGTCGAATAGGTGGTCGGGTGGTTGACATGCAATGCATTATTGAGAGGTAATGGCCAAGTCGGTAAAGGCCCGCATCCGCGTTGGTTCACGCGTTCGCGTCAAAGGGCAACAAATCGGAGAATGGCGCGGTGGCCTAATGCTTCGTGATAGCAGGGGAACCGTTATTCGCCCTGACGAGGATGTTGACCTTGGCTACTACGTGGTCAAACTGGATGTTCCGGCTTTGGCAGAGGCCCAGCTGAGCGGCGAATGGCGAGAACTGGATAAACAGCCGGACGGCACAGTTGAGCTAGGAGAAATCGTCTGGCTGGATGACAATTTGGAGCTCCTCGAAAGCTAATCCAGCTGGCTCCACTCACCCGCGCCCAGGACTGCTCCGGAACTGGGATCGACGTGTCGATAGAGGCCTGCCCGCCAATCAATTTCATGCCATGTAGACCGGCCGGCCCGCGGGTGTGAACATTTTTCGTACTCCCGGTCAGTCTCGGGGTTGTACCAGACTCGTCGCGATATCTTCGCCGACTTGCTTTCTCGCTTAGTCCATTTCGACGTCGCGAAAGCCGGTAGTGGCATAGCGCTACGCTAGCAGTCTCTCGTACCGTTGCCTCTCCCAAACGGCTCTGTTGACACTGCCAACGTAGCAGCGCCGCTATAGTTTTGGCCGTGCATCCTCTGTTCGCCGTATTCAGCATGCCGCTGGACCCGATCATCCTTCGGATCGGGGGGCTGGCCATCCACTGGTACGGCCTATTCATCGCGCTGGGCATCCTGGTGAACGTGCCCATCGCGCGGCGCGAGTGCAAGCGAAAGGGCATCTCCGAGGACCTGGTGTTCAACCTGGCGGTGTGGTGCGTCATCTTCGGCGTGATCGGCGGACGGCTGTACTACGTGGTGCAGGCCGACCAGCCGGGCGGCTTCGGCTACTACCTCGATCATCCGGGCGAGATTTTGGCTACCTGGGAAGGCGGCATGGCCTTCTACGGCATGGTGTTCGCCGTGTTCCTGACGGTGGTCGGCTACTGCTATTGGTCCAAACAGGGCCAGAAGCTGCTCTGGTCGCTGCTCGATATGGTGGCGATCTTCCTGCCATTGGGCCAGGCCTTGGGCCGGCTCGGTAATGTGGTCAACGGCGATATCGTGGGCTACCCGTCGAACCTGCCGTGGGCGATCGTGTACCCCAATCCCAATGCGCTGGCCCCGGACCACGTCACAGCCTTTCAGCCGGCCTCAATTTACGAGCTGCTGTTCTCGCTGGCGCTTTTCGGCTCCTTATGGTGGCTGCGCACGCGCGTCAAGGTGCCGGGCCTGTTGTTCGCGTTCTACGCCTTCCTGTACAGCGCCGGGCAGTTCGGCATCTTCTACCTGCGGGACAACCCAATCACGATCCTGGACCTGAAGCAGGCGCAGGTGACCTCGCTGGCGGTAATGCTGGCGACGCTGCCGCTGATGGCTTACCTGCTGCGGCGGTATGAGCTCTCGCGAGCAGCCGGCTCGGGAGAGCCACCCGAGGACGGCGGCGCAGTGGAAGCGGAGCCCGCGGTCGAGGAGGCGCCTGCCGAGAAGCCGAAGCCGGCTCGCCGGCGGACTCGAGCCAAGCCGGCTCCAACGGCTTAGACGAGGACTTTGTCATTCCGAGCTAAGCGAGGAATCCGGGCCCCTACCACGGATGCCTCACGGCGTTCGGCATGACAAAGGACCCTCTGCGCTTCCGTCCCCAGTATGCTGCGCTGATTCTTGCCGGCATCCTGCTGATCGCGGCGGGGCTGCGGTTGTATGGCGTCGACTGGGACGCCGGCCAGCACCTCCACCCCGATGAGCGGTTCATCGTGATGGTGGACACCGGCATCCAATGGCCGCATAGCTTGGGCGAGTATTTCGACAGCGCCCGTTCGCCCCTGAACCCCTATAACCGCGGCTTCGGCAACTTCGTGTACGGCACGCTGCCGATTTTCCTGCTCAAGTTCGTGGCCATGCTGTTGGGCCGCGACACGTATGACGGCGCGCTGCAGGTAGGGCGGGTGCTGTCGGCGCTGGCGGACGTAGGCAGCGTGTGGCTGCTGTTTCTGGCCGGCCGGCGGCTGTATGGGCAGCGGGTCGGCCTACTGGCAGCGGCATTTCTCGCCTCGAGCGTGCTCGGCATCCAGCTGTCCCACTTCATGGCGGTCGACACCTTTACGGTGTTGTTCCTGATGGCCAGCTTCTACTACGCGGTGCGGCTGCGGCAGGGCGGCAGCTGGCGCTGCGCGGCGGCCATGGGCGTGGCGTTCGGACTGGCCATGGCCTGCAAGCTGTCGATCGCGCTGGTACCGCTGCTGTTCGCTGGGGCGCTGATCGTCCGGCTGGTGGAAGCTTGGCCTCGCGGGAAGGCCCTGCCGGCCATCGCTGGCGGGGCGGAGGCGGTGTTCGTACCGGCAGTGACGTTCAGGCCTACCGCCGCGCGGACCCGCCCGGCGAGCGCCGCATGGCCGGTGACGAGCGCCGAAAACAGCCTATGGCGGGCGGCCGGGCTGCTGTTCTTGGGGCTGGGCTGCGCGGCCATTGCTTTTCGCGTGTTCCAGCCATATGCCTTCCAGGGGCTGATAAGCCTCTCGCCCAAATGGCTGGCGGACGAAGGTTCGCAGAAGGCGTTCATCGCCGGCACCGTGGATATCCCATTCCTGTTGCAATGGGCGCACGCGACACCCGTCGTGTTCCCAGTCAAGGATCTGGTGCTGTACGGCATGGGCTGGCCACTTGGGCTGCTGGGCCTCGGCGGGCTACTCATAGGCGCCTATCAGCTGCTGTGGCGCCGCCAGCTGATCCATCTGCTGCCGGTGGTCTGGATCGTCGCCAACGTGCTGTATCTGGGGCTGCAGCAGTCGAAGACGATGCGGTACTTCTACCAGCTCTATCCGTTTTGGGCGCTGTTCGCCGCATGGCTGGTATGCACCGCAATTCAGAATTCAGAATTCAGAATTCAGAAGCTTCGGGTGGATTGGGGGCTGGCCCTCGGAGCGTTTGTGCTGGTGGCGACGGCGTTCAACGCCTATGCCTTCACACGTATCTACAGCCGGCCGAACAGCCGGGTCGCGGCCAGCCAATGGATATACCACAACATCCCGGCCGGCCAGACCATTGCCGGCGAGCATTGGGACGATGCCCTGCCGCTGGCTTTGCCGGGACTGACGCCGGATCGCTACAGGCACGAGACGCTGAACCTCTATGACGACGACAACCCGGCCAAGATCGACATGATCGTCCGGGGCCTGAGCAGCTCCGATTACGTGATACTCAGCAGCGACCGGCTGTACGGCTCAATCACCCGCATCCCGCAGCGCTACCCGATCACGACCGCGTACTACCGGCTGCTGTTCCAGGGGCAGCTGGGGTTCGAGCTGGTGCACGAGCAGAGCTCGTATCCCACGCTGTTCGGCATCCCGTTGAAGGACGACCGGGTGATGGGTTATCAGGGACTGGCGGCGCAGCTCCAGCCGGACGAAGCCTTCACGGTGTACGACCATCCCAAGGTGCTGATGTTCCAGAAGACCCCCAGCTTCTCGCCCGAGAAGGTGCGGGCGCAGCTGTCGGCAATCCCCTGGCAGGACGCGCAGCGGCTCAATCCCAAGCAGGCCAGCTTGCCGGCCACGCGGCTGACGCTGTCGCCGCAAGACCGCGCGGCGGACGAGGGCGGCGGCACCTGGTCGGCGCTGTTCAAGCGGAACAGCCTGGTCAACCGCGTGCCGATCCTGGCGTGGTGGCTGGCAGTGGAAGCGCTTGGGCTGGCGGCCTTTCCGCTGATGTTTCTGGGACTTCGGCGGCTGTGGGATGGCGGCTGGCTGCTGGCCAAACCGGCCGGGCTGCTGCTGCTGGCCTACATGGCCTGGCTGCCGGCCAGCTTGCACCTGTCGACGTTCAGCCGGCGCAGCATCGCCTTAAGCGGGCTATTGATCGTGCTGCTGGCGGCGATCAGCCTGGTGTGGCAGTGGCCGGCGCTGCGCGGCTGGCTTCGCTTGCACTGGCGCCGCGTGCTTTTCGGCGAGGCGTTGTTCGCACTGCTGTTCGGGTTTTTCATGGTGGTCCGCATGGCCAACCCAGACTTGTGGCATCCGGCGCTCGGAGGCGAGAAGCCGATGGACTTCGCCTACCTGAACGCGACGTTGAAAACCACCTACTTCCCACCCTATGACCCATGGTTCGCCGGCGGCTACATCAATTACTACTACTTCGGGTTTGTGATCGTCGGGACACTTCTGAAGGCGCTCGGCATCCTGCCGGCTGTTGGCTACAACCTGGCGGTGGCGCTGCTGCCCGCCTTTTCAGGACTCGGGGCTTTCGTGGTTGTTGCCAGCCTGGTCGGCTGGAAGCGAGGCCGCCCACGGGACGCTCTTGGGTTCGGCCTGGTGGCCGTGGTCCTGGTCACGATCATCGGCAACCTGGGGGATGTGCCGCTGCTGGTGCACTGGCTGCAGCACGCGCCAATCCGGATCGAGTGGTGGTACTGGAACGCCACGCGTGAGATTCCGGAAGTCATCAACGAGCTGCCGTTCTTCACGTTTTTGTACGGCGACTTGCACGCCCACGCCATCGCGCTGCCGTACACGCTGCTGGCCATTGCCGGCGCAACGGCGTACGTGCTGTCGCGCAGCAGATGGTCGCTGGCGCTACTGGCGCTGACGCTGGGGGCGCTCAAGCCGACCAACACCTGGGACTTCCCGACCTACCTGGTGCTGACGGCGGCCTTCCTGGTGATTGCGGACTGGCCGAGGTGGCAGTGGGCTCTGGTGAAGGCCGCCGGAGTGTTGGCCCTTGCCACCGTGTTGTTCCTGCCCTACTCGCAGCATTTCGCCACACTCTACTCATCTGTCGAGCCCTGGACTGGCAAGCGGACGGAGCTTGGACCATACCTGGTGGTGCACGGCATCTTCCTATTCATCATCGCCTGCTACCTCGTGCGCGAGCTTCGCTTCTCGCCGGCCGGCCGGCTGGGCCGCCTGCTGGTGCGCCATCGGAGCCGGCTGTTCACGGCCGTCAGACGCGCGGCACTCGCGCCGGCTACGCCCGGCCGCCGGCTGGGGCTGACCTACCTAACGGACGGGCTGCTGGTGTTCGGGTTCCAGCTGGCGGTGCTGACGGTGCTGCGGATGTGGCTGCCATTGCTGCTGGTGGTCATGCTGGGGCTGGCCGCCCTGGCGCTGTTCAGCCCCAGCGCGCCGGCGCACAAGCGGCTGACGTACGTGCTGATCGGCCTGGGGCTGGGACTGAACCTGGCCACCGAGTTCGTGGTACTGCAGGGCGACGTCGGGCGCATGAACACCGTGTTCAAGTTGGACCTTCAGGTGTGGGTCCTGTGGGCGCTAGCCGCCGCCCTGGCGCTGTACGACATGTGGACCGAAAGGGCTCCAGGTTCCCTCACCCTAGGCCTCTCCCGCGGCGGCGGGAGAGGGAACTGGGTCTTTGCAACCGCGACCCTGCTTATCGCCGCCGGGATGACCTACCCAGTGGCGGCCGGGCTGGCACGGGCGCACGATCGGTTTAGCCAGCTGCCGCTGACGGTGGATGGCGAGGCATTCATGGCGGTGTCCACCTGGCAGGACAAGCAGCCTATTCCGCTGAAGCCCGACCTGGACGGGATCACCTGGCTGCAGGACAACGTCCAGGGCTCACCGGTGATCCTGGAGGGCCGCGGCCGGCTGTATTCCTGGGCCAACCGCGTATCCATCTACACCGGCCTGCCGACCGTCCTTGGCTGGGACTGGCACGAGATCCAACAGCGCGGCCTGTTCGGCGATCAAGAGATCCAGCGCCGGGCGGGCGACGTCACGAACATGTACACCAACCCCTCGCTGGAGGCTATCCGGCCGCTGCTGCGGCAGTACGGCGTGCGCTACGTGTACGTTGGGCAGTTCGAGCGAGAGACTTACCCCGAGAACGGGCTGGCCAAGTTCAGCGATCTGCCGGCGGTGTACCAGAGCGACGGCGTCGCCATCTACGAAGTAAATTAGGGCGGCGGCCCTATGCGACCGAGCGCGCCTGTCCGATAGAATTGGCCCGTTGGAGGCTGTGCGATCGCGCGGCCGTAATCTGATCATGGGACGTTGATGATCGAGGTCTCGGGACGTGCTGCGCTGACTCGACGCGCGCTCTGGCCATTAGGCTTGCTCCTCGGCGGCATTCTGCTGGCCGGCTGCGAAAGCCCTCAGACGACCCTCTCCCCAACCACGCAGTTCGCTGACGAGATCCAGTTCCTGCTGAAGCTCACCTTCTGGGCGGGCGTGGGCGTGTTCGTGATCGTCGAAGCGATCCTTGTGTGGATCGTCTTCCGCTACCGTGCGCGGCGCAGCGACACGGGCTTGCCGCCGCAGATCCACGGCAACACGCCGGTCGAAATCATCTGGACCATCATTCCGGCCGTGCTGCTGGCCATCGTGGCGGCCTACACCACGCCGATCATCTTCAGCACGCAAGCGGCGCCGCCCAAGGACGCGCTGCCCGTCAAGGTCATCGGCCACCAGTGGTGGTGGGAGTTCCAGTACCCGACCCTGGGCGTGACCACGGCCAACGAGGTCCATATGCCGGTGAACCAGACGGTGACGTTCGACCTCGACTCGGCCGACGTGATGCACAGCTTCTGGCTGCCGCGCATGGGCGGCAAGCGCGACGTCATCCCCAACCACAACAACAACTTGTGGTGGACGCCCACGGAGATCGGCACGACGCCCGGCCAGTGCGCGCAGTACTGCGGTACATCCCATGCGAACATGCGCATGATCGCCGTGGTGCAGTCGAAGGACGACTTCGACAAGTGGGTGGCCGAACAGAAGGCGCCGCCGGCGCAGCCCGCCGGCGGCGAGGCGGCCGACGGCCGGACCATCTTCTCGCGCAGCGCGTGCATCGGCTGCCACACCATCCAAGGCGTGTCGCAGGGCAAGATCGGGCCCGATCTGACGCACGTGGCCAGCCGCACCCTTATCGCCTCCGGCATCCTCAAGAACACGCCGGACGACATGGCTCGCTGGCTGCATGACCCGACGGCCCAGAAGCCCGGCTCGCTGATGCCAAACTTGCACCTGAGCGACAACGACGTGAACGCCCTGGTGGCGTACCTGGAGAGCTTGAAGTAATGGCAACACTCGTTAGGCCGGCTCCCCGGCCGATGACGACCCTACCGCGGCCGCAGGCGATGACCGGCCTGTGGAGCTGGATTACCACGGTCGATCACAAGCGCATCGCCGTCCTGTACGGCGCCAGCGCCTTCATCCTGTTCCTGATCGGCGGCATCGAGGCGCTGGTCATGCGCCTGCAGCTGTCCACGCCCAACGGGCAGGTGGTCGACGCGGATACGTTCAACCAGCTGTTCACGATGCACGGCACGACGATGATCTTCCTGGTCGTCATGCCGCTGTCGGTGGCGTTCTTCAACTACATCGTGCCGCTCCAGATCGGGGCGCGTGACGTCGCTTTCCCGCGGTTGAACGCGCTGAGCTACTGGATTTTCCTGGCAGGCGCGGTCTTCATCAACCTGGGCTGGGTGATCGGGCAGGCGCCTGACGCCGGCTGGTTTGGATACGCCAACCTGACCGAGAAGCCGTACTCCATGGGCCTCAATCAAGACTTCTGGCTGCTGGGCCTGCAGATCCTCGGCATTGCGAGCATCCTGGGCAGTCTCAACTTCTTCGTGACCATCATCAACCTGCGCGCGCCGGGCATGCGCATGATGCGGATGCCGGTGTTCTGCTGGATGACCATGGTCACCAACATCCTGATGCTGCTGGCCTTCCCGGTGATCACCGTGGCGCTGGTGCTGCTGCTGTTCGACCGCTCGTTCGGGACACACTTCTACGTGCCCAGCGGCGGCGGCGATCCGCAGCTGTGGGTGCATCTGTTCTGGGTATTCGGCCACCCTGAGGTGTACATCCTCATTCTGCCCGCCATGGGCATCGTGTCGCAGGTGCTGCCGACGTTCTCCCGCAAACCACTGTTCGGCACGCCGTTCGTGATCTATTCCGGCATCGCCATCGCGTTCCTGTCGTTTGGCGTGTGGGCGCACCACATGTTCGCCCAGGGCCTGGGGCCAACCGCCGACGCGGCCTTCGCCTTCAGCACGATGGCCATTGCCGTGCCGACGGGCGTGAAGATCTTCAACTGGATCGGCACCATGTACAAGGGCCATCTGCACTTCACCACCGCGATGCTGTTTGCCGTGGGCTTCATCGCCATGTTCATCATTGGCGGCCTGAGCGGCGTGATGCACGCCTCGCCACCCGCCGACCTGCAGCAGAACAACACCTACTTCATCGTGGCCCACTTCCACTACGTGCTGTTCGGCGGCTCCATCCTGGGCCTGTTCGCCGGCATCTACTACTGGTACCCGAAGGCCATCGGCCGGCTGATGAACGAGAAGCTCGGCAAGTGGCATTTCTGGCTGATGATGCTGGGCTTCAACGTGACCTTCTTCCCCATGCACTGGATCGGTCTCGACGGCATGCCCCGACGCATCTACACCTATCCGGAGGGCATGGGCTGGGACAGCTACAACATGGCCGAGACGGTTGGCGCATTCATGATTGGCCTGTCCGTTCTGCTGTTCATGTACAACGCCGTGTCGAGCATGCGGCGCGGCCAGGTGGCTGGCAACGATCCCTGGGACGCACGCACGTTGGAGTGGTCGATCCCCTCGCCCCCACCGCACTACAACTTCGAGGAGATTCCGGTCGTCACTGCCATGGACGACTGGTGGCACAGGAAGTACGGCGCCCTCGGCCACGAGGCCGAGCACGGAGCGCCGGCCGCGCCGCCGGCTATGGCGGGCGCAGCGGTGGACGTGCACGCCCACGCCGAGCACCCGGCTGGGGGCGGCCATCACATCCACATGCCGGACCCGTCCTACTTCCCGATCGTGGTCGGCATCGGAATGTTCATCATGGCTCTGGGCGTGATCACTAACTACTGGATATGCCTGGTTGGGTTCGCCTTCGTGTTCGCCGGCATTTACGGCTGGTCCTTTGAGCCGGTAACCGCGCCGGAGCCGCCCGGCAGCACCGCAACGGCCTCGCCCGAGACGCCACGCACGCCGGTAGCCGCCCACTGATGGCGGTCGAAGCCGTCCCCAACCCCGCCGTCGCGGCCGACCACACCAGCACCGGCCTGAACCACCGCAAGATCCTGATGTGGACCTTCCTCGGCTCGGAGTGCATGTTCTTCGCGTCGCTCATCTCGAACTTTCAGGTGCAGCGCGGCCGCAGCCTGAACGGCCCCTATCCGGACGACGTGATCAACATTCCGTTTACGTCCATTAGCACCTTCGCGCTCCTGATGAGCTCGCTCATGATGGTGCTGGCGCTCGCCGCCATCCAGCGCAACGACGTACGCGGGCTGAAGATATGGCTGCTGGCCTGCGCCTTTCTTGGAACGCTATTCCTGGGCGGCCAGTTCTTCGAATTCACACAGTTCGTGGCCGAGAAGGGTCTCAAGCTGAGCACGAACTTGTTTGGCGCCTCGTTCTTCGTGCTTACGGGGTTTCACGGCACGCACGTGACCATCGGCGTTATCTGGCTGATATCCCTGTACTTCGCCGCCGCCCGCGGCAGGATCACCGTCAAGGACAGTCTCAGCGTCGAGCTCGCCGGCCTGTACTGGCACTTCGTCGATATCGTGTGGGTGGCGATCTTCACCATCGTCTACCTGCTGAAGGTGTAGCTGATGGCTACGCACGTCCAGGAAGAAGGCCACCACCCATCGGCGTCCGGCTACGCCAAGGTCGCCATCGTCCTGTTCGTCCTGACCATCTTCGAGGTGGCGGTGTACTACATCGAGCCGCTGCGCGTGCTCGATTTACTCGCGCCCATCCTGTTGGTGCTGTCGGCGCTCAAGTTCTGCGGCATCGGCGGCTGGTACATGCACCTGAAGATGGACCACAAGATCTTCTTCACGCTGTTCGCAGCCGGCGTGACCCTGGCCGCCACGCTCATCCTCGTGCTGATGGCGCTGTTCGGCGAACTGCTGGAGCCGGGCAAGCCGATCATATCCATCTCGACTGAGCTGACGCGCTTCCAGGCCAGCGCCAAGCCTCAGGCTGAGGCGGGCGCGCCCTCCGGCGGGCTGCAGCCGCGGATCGATCCCAAGTCGATCGGCAACGTGGAGCTGGGGCGCGAGTTCTGGATCCTCAGGGGCTGCAGCGGCTGCCACCTGGCGCCGGGCATCCCCGGCGGAGGCCAGATCGGCCCCAACCAGGCGCATTTCGCTGACCGGCCGACCATCGCCGGTGGCGTGCTGCCGAACAGGCCCGAGTCCGTTGAGCGCTGGCTCAAGGACCCGCCGGCCGTCAAACCCGGCACGCTCATGCCGAACCTGAGCCTCACCGAGGACCAGATCAAGGATCTGACGGCGTTCCTGTACTCGCTGCCGTAGATGGCACTCACCCTGGGCGCCCTTCTGACCCATTGGAACTTCGAGCCGTCGGTGATCACCGGCTTGCTCCTGGCGTCGGCGGGATTCGCCTGGCTGCAGCGACGGCCGGAGCTGGCCGTCTCGAGGGGCCGGCGCGTATCGTTCGCGATCGCCATCGCGCTGCTTGCGCTGGCCTTGCTCTCGCCGCTGGACGAGATGTCCGACAAGTACCTGCTGGTGGCGCACATGATCCAGCACCTGCTGATAGTGCTGCTGGTGGCGCCGCTGCTGGTGCGGGCGCTGCCCTTGCCGTGGGCCGCTCGGCTCAGCATCAACCCGGTGCTGGCGTTCGCCATCTTCAACCTGGTGTTCGCGCTGTCGCACGTTCCAACGTGGTATCAGGCCACGTTGGTCAACGAGCCGCTGCACGTCTTGGAGCACGTGCTGTACCTCGGCACCGGCATGGTCAACTGGCTGCCGATCCTCAACCCCGCGCGCGCTCGTCGCATGAGCGAGCCGCTGCAGATGCTGTACCTCTTCCTCCAGACGCTGCCGATGTTCCTTATTGGCGCGCTGCTGTCGCTCAGCGACTCCGCTGTGTACCCGCTCTACCTGCGCGCCCCGCGCGTCGCCGGCATCAGCCCTATCGAGGATCAATCCCTGGCTGGTCTCCTGATGTGGATCGGCGGCAGCTTCTTCTACCTGGGCGCGCTCACGATCGTCTTCTTCAAATGGGCCAACCGGGAAATGGACCAAGATATTCCTCTCCCACCGCGGTGGGAGAGGCTAGGTGAGGGCTCCCCAGATCTCATCGAGGACGGCGGAGGTGTTCGTGAGAACCACATCATTGGTGAACCGAATTACCCGGGCCACGCCCTGGTTAAGTAGAAATCGAGGATGTAAGGACCGATTGAGTGTTGACGCCGAAATTTGAAGCCGTCGAAGTGACGCGATTTCAGGAAATACCACGGCTTGGCTTCAGCATCCGTTGGCTGATTTCGAGGATTTCGGCGCCGTTCCGGGGTGGTGCCGTACCTTCGCATGCAGGCCATTATCAGGTGCCCTCACCTAACCTCTCCCACCGCGGTGGGAGAGGAATTCTCTTGGGTTTGCTGCTGGCCTTTACGCCTGTGGCGGCGTATGCCCAGGCGAGTGCGCCGCCGAGTCCGTCGCAGGGGGCGGCAGCGGCGGCCTCGGCTCAGCCGGCCTCCGCGCCTGGCGCAGTGCAGCCGGGAACGGCCGCATCCGCGGCAGCTTCAGCACCGGCGGTACGCGGTTTGCCCACTCCGGTAGGTGCCAACCTGCCGCCCGGGCAGCCAGAGCCGCTGAGCTTGTTGGCCTATCTGCTCATCGCCTTGGCGATCGTCTGGTTCGTGGCCGCGATCGTCGGCATCGTGCGGCTGCTGATGCGGCCGCAGCAGGGCCCATACGCCGTTGCAGTGCCGGAACCCGAGCGCGACCGGCCGTTCCTGTCGTTCATCATGCCCTTCACCGCGCTTATCACGGTGGCGATCATCGTCACCGTTTTCGGCGTGTCATTCCTGTTTTTGGCCAGGATCTCGCCCAAGATATTCGACACCGAAGTCTACCCGCTGGCGGTGGACCTGTTCATCGTCTGCTTTGTGATGATGGTGGCAACAATCCTGGCGCTGAGGGGTGGCAAGGACCAGCACACCGAGGTACATTAGGGCGAGGTAACCTGCCATGGCCGAATACGACGAAGAGGCGGCCGGTCGAGCGGCGATGTGGACCTACATCTGGGTCATGGTGGCCTTCAAGATCGTCACGGCCTCCTTCGTCTTGTGGTACACGCAAGCGTTCGGCTTCTGGGTGATCATGATCGCGCTGCATATCCCCTGGATCGCCGGCGCGATCTTCCTGGCCGGCATCCCCGGGGCGTTCTACTGGCGCCTGGTGAAGGTACGAGCCCGCCGCGCCGAGCTGCTGCGGCAGGAGTTCAACGTGGTCCCACCGGGCCAGGAGCTCGAAACCGTTAAGGTCTAGGTCCCAGCAGCTGGCGCGCCGATGCTCTAATCAGTGCGATGCAGTTCGGGGTCTACGCTCTCCCCAGCTATCACCCCGATACGGACGGCTCGCAGGGCGCATTCATGCGCAAGCTGGTGGACCTGCTGGCTGGCGCCGAACCCCTGGGCTTCGACGCCATCTGGCTCAACGAGCATCACTTCCACCCGTTTGGCGGCATGATCCCATCACCACCCATGCTGCTGGCAGCGCTCGCGCAGCGGACCAGCCGGGTGACGCTCGGCACGTCAATCGTGATCCTGCCGATGCACCACCCTATCGAGATCGCTGAGCAGCTGGCGATGGTCGATCTTATGTCAAATGGGAGGGTGCAGCTCGGCTTTGGCCGCGGCTTCGTAGTGTACGACTACGAGGTCTTGGGTCTGCCCTACACCGATGCCCAAGAGCGCATGCTCGACGGTCTGCAGGTGGTCTTGAACGCCTGGCCAGGCGAGACGTTCACCCACGAAGGCCCGTTTTACCACTTCCAGGACCTGCAGGTCTGGCCGCCTGGCCAGCAGCCGCACCCGCCTGTGTGGATCTCCTGCTCGCGCAATCCGAAAAGCTTCGAATGGACGGCTCAGCAGGGCTACAACCTACTGACGATCGGGTTCATCAGCCCCGTCGCCAAGACCGCCGCCCTCACGCGGGTGTATCGCGACTCCTGGGCGGGGCCAGGCGACTACCAGATCGGCACGCTGTACCACGCCGTGGTCGCTGCAAGCGGCGCCAGGGCGCGACAGCTGGCGCTGCCGGCCGTACAGCGCTTTCTGGCGGAGAAGGACGCGGCCAAGGACCTATCCAAGGCGCAGGAGCTTCGGGCAGGCGCCGGCGGCGCCACCGAACAGCTCAGCATCGAGCGCATGATCGACGAGGCGCGGCTGGTAGCCGGCAGTCCGCAAGAAGTGGTCGACATGCTGCGCCATCTGGAGGGCGAGATCGGCTTCACCCAGGTGGACCTGATGTTCCAGCTGGGTGGGCTGCCGTTCGAAGCGGCGCGCGAATCGATGGGGCTGTTCGCGGCGGAAGTGATGCCGAAGCTGCGCAGCTAAGCGGGGTTCAGCCAGTGCTCGTAGAGGTCGACGAGCACGGCGTCTTGGGGGCCACCCTGGTATTTGGGCCAGACTTCGGCTTGAGGGAATTTCACCAGGTACAGCGGTCGCTCGGGGAGACCATCGCCGCCATGGGCCAGCTGCTCCGGGTTCCGGAACTCGCCCTCAATGCGCTCGATCACGCCGGTCTTGCCTTGGATGTACCCAGGCGTGCGGTAGTGGTGCGGCGGGCGATCGACGCGGACCCTCACGCGGTCGCCGGGCTTGAACTTCATGGCGTCCTATTATCATGCCCTAAAGACGGCTGTAAGGAGTTGAGCATGTCGCGAGTCGTAGGGCTGGGCCATGTTGGCATCTACTGCTGGGACCTGGAGAAGATGACGGCGTTCTACCGGGACTTCATGGGCATGCAGCTGACCAAGCAGAATTGGAAGGCCGGCATGATCTTCTTCAGCACCGATCCGCAGCGCACCGACCATGAGATCGCGCTGATGAGCGGCCGCCCGCCAGGCGAGGAACCGCACCTGATCAACCAGATATCTATGCGTGTGGAGACCCTAGCCGACCTGCGCGACTTCCACCGCCGGATCAAAGAGGCCGGGCTGAAGATCGACGAGGTGGTCAGCCATTGCAGCGCCGTCGGCTGCTACTTCTTCGACCCCGAGGGCAACCGCACGGAGGTGTTCTGGCTGACGGGACGGCCGTGCTGGGTGCCGGCGCTCGAGCCCGTGGACCTGGACCACATGTCCGACGAGGAGATCATGACTCTGGTCGATCGGCAATGGCAGCGGCTGGGTCACGTCGAGCCGGGTGGCGTGCTCGATCCGGCTATGGCCGTCCCGGCCTAGAACTCTTGGGCGACGTCCGGTTCGAGCCCAGCCCGCGCTGGGTGCGATCGATGTTTGGTGGCGTGATGGTGGCCAGCAGCAAACGCATGCGGCTGCTGTACGAGCCAGGGCGCCTGCCGGTCTACTACTTCCCGCGAGACGACGTTCGACAGGATCTGCTGGCGCCCAGCGATCACCTCACAGAGTCGGAGCACCTGGGCACGGCCCGGTACTTTGATGTACACGCTAGTGAGCGCAGGGCGGAGCACGCGGCCTGGTGTTATGACAACCCAGAGCTGAGCGGCTACGTCGCCCTCGACTGGAACGCGATGGACGCCTGGTACGAGGAGGACGACGAGATTTTCGTCCACCCGCGCGACCCTTACAAGCGGGTGGACGTGCTACGCAGCTCGCGCCACGTCCAGGTGGTGCTGGGCGGCGAGACTGTGGCCGACAGCACGCGGCCCAGCCTGCTGTTCGAGACGCACATGCCCGTGCGCTACTACATCCCGCGCATGGACGTGCGACTGGAGCTGCTCACGCCCTCCGAAACGCGCACGCGCTGCCCCTACAAAGGCGTGGCGTCCTACTGGTCGGCCAACGTGAATGGCCAAGCCTTCACGGACATCGTCTGGGGCTATGAGGTACCCATTCCCGAATGCCCCAAGATCGAGCAGCTGATGTGCTTTTTCAACGAGCGGGTCGACGCTATCTACGTCGACGGCGACCTCCAGGAGAAGCCCCAGACGAAATGGTCGCTCTGATGTCTAGAGAGTCCGGCCGAGGGCTTCGGCGACTCGGCGGATTTCGTCCATCAGGGCGGCGAACTTCTCCGGCTTGAGGGACTGTGGGCCATCCGATTTTGCGTGAGCAGGGTCGTTGTGGACCTCGATCAGCAAGCCGTCAGCGCCGGCGGCTACGCCGGCTCGGGCAACGGCAGGCACGTAGCGCCAGCTGCCGGTGGCGTGGCTGGGATCGACCAGCACGGGCAGATGACTGGCGTGTTTGAGCACGGGCACGGCGTTGATATCGGTCGTGTTGCGGGTGGAGTCCTCGAACGTGGTGATGCCGCGCTCGCACAGCACCAGCTGGTGGTTGCCCTCGGCCAGGATGTACTCCGCGGCCATGAGCAGCTCTTTGATCTTGCTGCCCATGCCGCGCTTCAGCAGGACGGGGTGGTTGGACTCGCCGGCGCGCTTGAGCAGCGTGAAGTTCTGCATGTTGCGAGCGCCAATCTGGAGCATATCCGAGTAGCGGGCCACCAGCGGCACGTCGTGCGCATCCATGACCTCGGTAACCACCGGCAGGCCCGTCTCTTCGCGCGCTTCGGCTAGCAGCTCCAGCCCCTCCTCGCCCAAGCCTTGGAAGCTGTGAGGTGAGGTCCGTGGCTTGAAGGCGCCGCCGCGCAGCATGCGAGCGCCGGATTCCTTGACGGCGTGAGCCACCTCGAGCACCTGGCTGCGAGACTCGATGCTGCACGGCCCGGCCATGATGACCACCCGCTCGGTCGCGCCGATGCGCACACCCTTGACGTCTACAACCCGGTCCTCGGGATGGTAGGAGCGCGAGGACAGCTTGAACGGCTCAGAGATGAGCTGCACCCGCTCGACTCCGGACAGCTCCGAAAACTGATCGGCCAGCTCGGCCTTATCGATATCGACCTCGCCCAGGACGGCGATCACTTTGCGCTCGACCCCGGGGTTGATGAACGGCCGGAAGCCGGCTGCCTCGACCTCCCTTACGACGCCCTGGACCTGCGCGTCCGAGGCGCCCATCTTCATGACGATGACCATGGCGCTACATTTTGTCATTCCGAGCTGGAGGCGAGGAATCCGTGTCCCGGTAACGGATTCCTCGTTGCGCTCGGAATGACAAAGGTACTCAGCGGGCCAGCGGTACTGGCGTAGCCTGGCCCACCGAGCCGACGGGAGTGGCCTGCACTGGCGTGGGCAGCCCGGCGACGGGAGTAGCCCGCGCCGAAAGCGGGGTCGGCGTGGCCGGCGGAAAGTTCGCCGGCGTGGGGAAGGCGAACTCGTTGATCGGCGCGAAGGTCGTACCGTTCCAGAAGAAGCCGTCGTCCTTGTAGCGGCCGGGGCAGCAGGGGTCCTCATTGGGCTGCCGCACCGACTGCTCCTGCCAGATGTTCCGCGCGATCAGCCGCACCTGGCCATGCTCCAGGTTGGACTGCTGGAAGATGGGGGTGAGCTGGCCACCCTGGAAGCGCAGCACGGCATAGTCCAGCGCTTCAGCCACGCCCTCGAGACGCGCCTGCACCAGGATTTGCTGGGTGCCATCGTTCACTAGGTCGGCCAGGTGGTAGCGCATATCCACGTAGCGTTTGCTGGGGTCGTTCGGCCAGGAGGCCGCCAGGCTGTATTGGTTGGTCTTGGGATCCCAATTCCAGAACTGCAGGTTGTAGATAAAGTTGCCCTCGTACTCGCCTTTCTGGTGCTGCAACACGGGCGTGGGCGACGGCGGCGGCGAGGGCCGGCGGTCGCCGGCGATGATGATCAGCGTCTGCTGGCCATTGCGGAGCAGATCGGAGTACTGGTGCTCCTTCACGTAGGAGTGCGGCGTGACGATGGGGTTGGGCGTCGCCAGCGGCGTCGGCGTGCTCCAGGGAGTAGGACTCGCGCCGGCGCCCGCCTGGCCCAGCGGCGTGGGCGTGGCAGCCAGCAGCGGGTTCAGCGTCTGCGAGGAGCTGGTGACGAGACCCAGGCTCTGCGGCTGCGCCGGCACGACGGCCTGGCCGCAGGAGCTCAGGAGCAGCGCAGCCAGCGCGAGGGTCAAAGTCCGCCGCATCACTTCAATTGTCGGATTGGAGCTGCCCTAGCATTAGGCCGTGGCCAGCCAGATTGGCCCGGCACGCTTGGAGGCGGTGCAGGGCGACCTTACGGAGATGGACGTCGACGCCATTGTGAACGCTGCCAACGAGCAGCTGCAGGCGGGCGGCGGCGTGTGCGGCGCCATCTTTCGGGCAGCCGGTCATGCCGAGCTGCAGCGGGCGTGCGATGTCGTGGCGCCCTGCCCAACAGGCGAGGCGCGCATCACGCCCGGTTTCAAGCTGAAGGCCCGGCACGTCATCCATGCCGTGGGGCCGGTGTGGCAGGGCGGCAGCCAGGGCGAGCCCGAAAAGCTCGGCAGCGCCTATCGCTCGTCGCTCGAGCTGGCCAGGGCTGAGGGGCTGGCGTCCATTGCCTTCCCGGCCATATCGACGGGCATTTTCGGCTACCCGTTCGAGCTCGCCACCGACGTAGCGGTAGGCGCCGCGGCGGAGGTGCTGCGCCAGGATGCGGGATCGCTGCGGCGGGTGGTGTTCGTGGTCAGGGATGATCGGGGCAAGGCCCTGTACGAGCAAGCCCTAGGTGCTTTGTGAGTTCCTCTCCCACCGCGGTGGGAGAGGAAACATTTCATACGGATCGAGCCGTTCGCGGCGATTACGGCGGTGTTATGGGGCTCGGTGTTTCCGGCGGCGCAGGTGGCGCTGCGAACGCAAACGCCGTATGGGCTGGCGTGGTGGCGGGCGGTCGTGGCCTTCGGGTTCCTGACGGTGGTGGCCTTTGCCGGCGTTGGTCCGGCTATCGACCTCAAGCGGCTGCGGGGCCCGGCCTACATCCGACCGGCGGTGCTGTCCTGGCTGCAGCTCACCGGCTTCGCGGTGCTGTTCAACTTCGGCGTGCTCGCCTCCGGGCCAGTGGTAGCCGCGTTCGTGGTCAACTGGTCAGCTCGAGCCCGGCGGCGCTGCTGGCCTTTGGTCCCGACAGCCTAGCGGCGACGTTGTGGATGGGCATCTTCGGCAGCGGCTTGGCCTACGTGCTGATCAACTACAGTTTGCGGCGCAGCTCAGTCTCTCAATCGGCCCTGGCGCTGCTGCTCATCCCCATCGTGGCCACGCTGCTGAGCCTGCCGCTGTTTCACACCGCGCTGGCGCCGATCCAAGTTGGCGGCGCTGTCATCTGCCTGGGCGGGATGCTGCTCGCTGCGCTAGACTGACGACATGTTTACCGGCGGTTTCAGCCACGCGCCCGAGCTGATCATCATCCTGGTGATTGCGCTGATCATCTTTGGCCCCAAGAAGCTCCCTCACCTCGGCAAAGGCCTGGGCGAAGGCATCCGCGAATTCCGTAAGGCCACCAGCGGCGAGGCTGACAAGGAGGACGAGCAAGCCAAGGAGGAAGCGGGCAGTGGCGCCGTGACCGCGGCCTCAGCCACTACGCCTCCGGCCGCCACTGGACCGCAGGCCTCGACCGACACCACCAAAGGGTCGCCCGCGGCTACGCCGCCACCGGTGACGCCCAAGGCGTAGCCCCACCCTTCACCACCGGGCACGCTCACCCTAGCGCTCTCCCGCCGCGGCGGGAGAGCGGATGACCAGCGGACACCAGCGCAATACCCCGATCGGCGGCCTGGAAGGACACGCCCCGGAGCTGATCGCGAACGGGGAATTTCGCCCCATTGATGGTCACCGTGACGCCCGGAAACACGTCGCGGTGGATGATCACCCGCGCAGCCCGATAGCGGGCCAGATCGCGCTCGCGGTCCGGACCGGGGCGGACGGCGCTCAACCAATCGAGCTCGAGCGATGTCGGCACGCCCGCGCTGGAACCGGCGGTGTTGCAGCTGATGCCGTTGACAGCCTTGACCTTGCCGCCGACGATCGAGCCGCGGCCCATGGCGGTGACGGCCCCATGGCAGACCACACTGGAGCGCACGATGGTACTGATGACCGTCAAGTTGCCCTCGCACGTGACCTCAGCGGAATCGATGAAGCGCGCCGACATCTGCCCCCCGCAGGCGATCTTGCTCTCCCCGTGGCCGTGGATGCCGCCGCTGATGAGCAGGTCCTTGCCGGACTCGATGCCAGCGGAATCGACCATGCCGTCG
>WNFB01000892.1_pt1 | contig 43262 bp, 50 predicted proteins | sample 5400501 | NCBI WGS metagenome assembly WNFB01 (sample SAMN13153341, study PRJNA577476) | soil metagenome | isolation source: 200 cm saprolite under Douglas fir tree site 2 hole 1 | place: USA:California | collected 2015-04-18 | reverse complement strand
TCGCGATCGGCGCGCTGCTCGGGCCAGAGGCCGGCATCCTGGGCGCCGTGCTCACCGTCGTGTTGACCGCGGCCGTGTGGGCAGCGACCGGCCACGCGGCCGGCGAACCCGTGATCCGCGTCGGAGAGCAAGGGTTCGGGGTCGTCGCGCTGCTGCTGCTGGGCTTCGCGGCGGGCGCGATGCGCGTCCTCGGTGTCCGCTTCGACCCACGTAAGCGGCGGGTCGAGGCGATCGCCGAAGCCAGCCGCGCGCTCGCGGGCATGGAGCCGGGCGAGTTCATCGACGTGTTCCTCGAGGCGATGCTCCACGTCCTGCCCGGCGATCTCGCGCTGCTCTACTCGAACGCCGCCGGTGACGCGCGCTTCGTGTCGGCATCACGCCCCGCGCCGGGCCTCGCGCCGGAGACGCTCGCGCCGCTGGTGCGCGAGACGATGCGCTCGGCGACGCCGCGCACCATCGACGAGCTGGGCGTGGACGAGCGACCGATCATGACGGCGCGCGCGGCCGTGCTCGTACCCGTCTCGGTCGCGGGTCAGGAGGTGCGTGGCGTGCTGGTGGTGGTCGACCGGGAGCGGGCGCGCTTCGGTCCGGATGACCTCATCCGGCTGCGTCCCTTCGCTCAGTACCTGTGGATCGTGCTCCGAAGCACGCCGATCAAACCCGGGCGCGCCGCCGCGCAGGTGCGGGAGCGGACCAGCTAGCTCGGGCCGACCTCGCCCTTGTCGGGTCGCGCTCGAACGAACGCCACGGCTTCGGGATCGCCGTTCTCGACAGCGCGCAGGAGCGCCGCGGCCTGGAGTCGCGCCGCGACCCACTCCTCGTGTGTGACACCGGCCCGCTGCCACGGTTGCATCGGGACGAACGATGGGCCACGGTCCTGCACCGAACGACCCTCGTGTGAGGGAATGCAATGGGGGTTCTTCCTACCCCGCTCAGGCGTCACCCGGCCAACTAAACTCCCCCGCGAGGAATAGGGAGGGCAGCCGCGATGCCGACCATACGACTACCCGCAGAGACCGAGCACAGCGACATGGTCAAGAAGATCGACGCGATGATCCGCGAGATCTCCAAGGCATCCGCGATGACCCCCTCGAGCCGCGCCCTCGGCCTCCGTCCCTCGATCCTCATCGGCAATCACCAGGAGCTCGCGCACGTCATGGCCACGCGCACGCTCCTCAACCTGCAGAAGCGGATGATCGCGCTGGCTGTCGCGGTGACGAAGGCCGCGCCCTACGAGCTCTACGCGCACACGCGTGGTCTTCAGCGCGAGTACGGCCTCGACGACGGGCAGATCGTGGAGCTCGTCGCCGCCATCGCGCACGTGACGAGCATCAACACGTTCGAGACGGCGATCGCCGCGTTCAACGACGCCGCGCCGATCCGCGCGCAGGAGGCCTCGGCCCCGGCGCTCATCGAGGTGCGCGCAAAGCTCGGCAGCGTGCCGCGCTACTTCCTCTACATGGCCGGCGATCCGCAGTACGTGAAGATCGTCCTCGACCGCGAGGTCGCGACGATCCACGAAGGCGAGGTCTCGCGGCTCAACAAGGAGCTCGTGGCCTACGCCACCAGCATCGTGAACGACGGCAAGCTCTCGATGACCTATCGCGCCGAGATGCTGCGCAGCCTCGGCATGACCAACGAACAGATCTTCGAGGCCACCACCGTCGTCAGCGTCTATGCGAAGAACTGCGCGTTCTCGACCGGTCTGCAGCTGGAGCCGTCCCCAGCGTAGGAGGCGCACCTCTGACCGATCCGGAGACCCTACGGCGCCGGATAGCGATCGCGGCGATCTTCGAGGAGACCGCGGACACGATCGTGGACCGCATCGCCGCGGAGGCGGCCCGTGCGAGTGGCCTCACCAGCCTCGCCGCCGAGTTCCTGGGGCGGTACACCCTCGCCATCCGCGGCGTGCTTCCCGCCGCGCTCGACGCGGTGCGCGAGCCCGATCCGGCGTTGCAGGCCTCGAAGCTGGACGGCGTCGCCGCGAGTATCCGCGCCGTCTCCGATGCGCATCACGTGCCACGGCTCGTCGAACGCGGCCTGGTGGTCGTCGCCTTCCGGATCGTGAGCGAGGTCGTCCGACGCAACGCCTCCGCGCACGGCTTCACGCCGGAGCATCTGGACGAGGAGCTGAAGGTGTTTCAGGAGGACCTTGAGCAGCGGCTCGGCTAGCATCGGCCCTGGCGATGAGGTCCGCCATCGAATGCCGCCGCAAGGCGGCTGATGACCTCTACCGATCTACGACCGGTGGAGGTGTGACATGGACCCGCTTCTCGTCGCGACGATCCTCACGCTTCTGGTGCTGCTCGCGTCGATCGCGAGCGTTGAGCTCGGCCTCTCCGTCGCGATCATCGAGATAGCCGCCGGTGTGATCGCCGGGAACGCTTTGGGTCTGACGCCACCGTCGTGGATGGACTTCCTCGCATCGTTCGCTGGGATCCTGCTCACGTTCCTGGCCGGCGCCGAGGTCGACCCCGGCGTTATGCGCCAGAAGCTGAAGGAGTCCGTCCTCATCGGCGGGCTCTCGTTCTTGCTTCCGTTCTTCGGCGTCGGTGTGTTCGCGTATTTCGTGGCCGGGTGGGACCTGCGGCAGTCGGAGATCGCCGGCATCGCGCTCTCGACCACCTCGCTCGCGGTCGTCTACGCCGTCCTCGTCGAGACTGGGCTCACGAATACGCAGATGGGCAAGGTCATCATGGCCGCGACGTTCGTCACGGATCTCGGGACGGCGCTCGCGCTGTCGATCCTCTTCATCCAGCCCACGCCGTATCTGGGCGTGTTCGTGCTGGTCTCGGTCGCGGTCATCGTTGCGATGATCGTGCTGCAGCGGCAGTTCTTCGACCGCTACGGCGATCGTGTGATCGAGCCCGAGATCCGTGGCGCGGTGTTCGCGCTACTGCTGCTCATGTGGACCGCGGATCTGGCGAAGAGCCAGGCCGTGCTTCCCGCCTTCCTCCTTGGTCTGGCGATCGCGCCCATCTTCAAGCGCCATCCCGAACAGCAGCGCCGCTTCCGTGTGGTCGCGTTCTCATTTCTCACGCCATTCTTCTTCTTGAAGGGCGGGATGAACGTGAGCGTCGCCGCGCTCGCGACCGCCGTGCCGCTGCTCCTCAGTTTCTTCGGGCTGAAGATCGCTTTGAAATTCGCAGGCGTGATGCCAGTCGCGCTCCGCTACCTGCGGCCGCATGCGACCTACACGACGCTGCTTATGAGCACAGGCCTCACGTTCGGGACGATCTCGTCCCTGTACGGCCTCAACGCGGGGATCATCGATCGGACGCAGTTCTCGGTGCTGATCACCGCGGTGATCCTGTCGGCCATCTTGCCGACCGCGATCGCGCAGGGCTTCTTCTCGCCTCCGGTGCACGCGCTCGCCGCCGCTGAGGCGCAGGCGGTCGAGGACGAGGAGTTCGAGCCGCGACGCTAGAACGACAGCTAGATCTGGGTCCCGATCGCGGCTAAACGAGCGTCGCTCCGAGCGTCTTCTCCAATTCGCTGAGCGCGTTCTTGTGCCCTTCCGGGTCGAACGACGTGACGGCGTCGCGCACGACCTCGACGGCATAGCCGAGATTTCGCGCATCGGCCGCGGTGTAGAGGACGCAGATGTTGGTGCAGTCGCCGACGAGACGGAGCGTGTCCACGCCCTTCTCGCGCAGCGTGATGTCGAGATCGGTGCCGAAGAAGCCGGAGTAGCGGCGCTTGGGGATCACGGCGTCGCCGGCGGCGGGCGCGAGCTGCGGGATGATCGTCGCGCCCTTCGTCCCGTGGATGGCGTGCGGCGGGAACATCTGGAACTCGGCGTCGTCCGGCAGGTGGTCGTCGGTTAGGTAGACCACCGGCTCACGGGCCGCGCGCGCACGCGCGAGCTCACCTTTGATGACGTCGATCACCGGTGGCATGGACGGACCGCAGTAGAGGGTGCCGGTCGGGTCCGCGAAGTCGTGGATCATGTCCACGACGACGAGCGCGCGCGTGGTCCTAGTGCGAGCAGGCCTTGGCGGTGCCGGCCTGGTCCGCGGTCTTGAACGACTGGCCGCACCCGCAGCTCGAGACGGCGTTCGGGTTGCGAAGCGCGAACCCGCCGCCCATGAGCGCGTCGACGAAGTCGATCTCGGAGCCCTTGATGTACATCGCGCTCATCGGGTCCACGACGATGCGGACGCCGTCCTGCTCGATGAGGGTGTCGTCCTCCTCGCGGCCTTCCGCGAAGGTCATGCCGTACGAGAAACCGCTGCATCCACCCGGGGTGACGTAGACGCGGAGGGCGAGGTCGTCGCGACCCTGCTTGGCGATGACTTCCTTGAGCTTGTCGGAAGCGCGCGTGGTCATCGAGACGACCGGCTGGTCGATCCCGGTCCCTGTCTCCTGCTGCTCGATCGCCACGTGCACTACCTCCTCGCGGTCTGACGCAATTGTATGCCACGTAGACTCGATTTCATGCCCATTTCGCTCCATCACCAAATGGGCGTTCTACTGCGGCCTGCGCGAAGCGCAAAGGCCAAGCAGCCGAGCGCAGCGGAGCTGCGCGAGTATGGAACGGCCCTCGGATTGGCCGAGATAACACGCCCCGTAGCGCTTTCGGAACGCGATGGCCTGTGGTTCGCGGCGGGCGAGGGCCAGGCGCACCTTTCGGCGCAGGCCGACCTCGCCCTCCACGGCCGGCGCCACTTCGCGCTCGAGATCGACGACCTTGAGACGAGCCGCGCGAAGCTCGCGAGGCACGGCGCGCGCTTCGAGGAGGCCACGCCGATCCCCGGCTGGCGGCGCTGTTATGTGTTCGACCCGTTCGGCAACAAGATCGAGCTGGATGAGATCCCGGCGAGACGATGAGCCCGTTCCGCTTCTCTCCACGGCCGAACCACGCGCACGAGATCAAGTGGCGCGAGTGGGGCGATGCCGCGTTCGCCGAGGCGAGCGCGCAGAACAAGCCCGTGCTGCTCGCGATCAGCGCGGTGTGGTGTCACTGGTGCCACGTCATGGACGAGACCAGCTACAGCGCCGCCGGGAACATCGAGATCATCAACGAGCAGTTCGTGCCGATCCGCGTCGACAACGACGAGCGCCCCGACGTGAACCGCCGCTACAACATGGGCGGCTGGCCGACCACCGCGTTCCTCACGCCGTCCGGTGACATCGTCCACGGCGGCACGTACATCCAGCCGGAGGAGATGTACCGCACGCTCCTCGCGGTATCGGAGCTGTGGCGCGACAAGCGCGACGACATCCAGCGTCGCGTGCTCGAAGCGCGCGCGCAGGAGGATCAGGCCCGCGCGCCGAAGCCGGGCGACATCTCGCGCGAGATCGTCGACCTCGTCGGCGCGCTGGTGCGCGGCCAGTACGACCCCGAGCATGCCGGCTTCGGGCGCGAGCCGAAGTTTCCGCAGACAAAGCTTCTGCGCTTCCTGCTCGACGAGCACCGTCGCGGAGGCGCGCCGGAGCTCGCGACGATGCTGCAGCGCACCCTCGACGCGATGTGGGAGCGCGGCATGTACGACCAGGTCGCGGGGGGCTTCTTCCGCTACGCGACGCTGCGCACCTGGGGTGCGCCGCACTACGAGAAGATGCTCGAGGACAACGCCGAGCTCCTCGCGATCTATGCCGACGCGCACGCCGCGTTCCCGGACGCGGGCTACGACGCGACCGCGCGCGACGTGATCCGTTGGATGGACGCCTCGCTCTACCAGCCCGAGACCGGCCTCTGGAGCGGATCGCAGGACGCCGACGAGCACTACTACACGCTCGACGCCGAAGAGCGCGCGAAGCACGACGCGCCGTTCGTCGACCGAACGCTCTACACATCATGGAATGCCCTCGCCGCCGCGGGTTACCTGCGCGCAGGAGAGGCGCTCGACGATCCCGTGCTGCGCGAGCGCGCGGTCGAGGCGGCGCGCGCGATCGACACACGGATGCGCGACAAGAGCACTGCGCTGTGCCGCTCCGACGATGGCAGCGGGCCGAAGCTGCCCGATCTGCTCGGCGACGCGGCCGCCTTCCTCTCGCTGCTCGTGGACCTCGGCGACGTCAGCCGCGCGGGCGCCGTCGCACGGCGGATGCGGGAGCAGCTCGAGGACCGCGAGCACGGTGGCTTCTTCGACACGCCCGACCGTCCTGGCGTCGGTCGGTTGACGCGACGCGAGCGCCCGATCGAAGACAACGCACTCGCGGCCGAGGCGCTGCTGCGGCTCGCCGTGCTGAGCGGTGACGACAGCTGGCGCGAGGTCGCGCTGCGAGCGCTGCGGTCGTTCGCCGGCGAGTACCGCGCCTGGGGCCAGTTCGCCGCCGGATACGCGAACGCGGTCGCCCGCGCGCTGCGGGAGCCGGTCTCGGTGGTCGTGGTCGGCCCGCGGACCGATCCGGCGGCCACCGCGCTCTGGCGCGCCGCGCGCTCCGCGGCCGATCCGGACGTCGTTGCGATGCATCTCGACCCGGCGCGCGACCGCGCGGCAATCACGGAACGCGGCTTCCCGGACCGCGTCGCGGCGTACGTCTGCGTCGGCACGGCCTGCAGCGCACCGCTCACAGGCGCGGATTCGCTCGGCGCGGAGCTCTCGGCATCATTCCTGCGGCTTGCTCGTGCGTGAGAAAACTGATCGAGGCGCCGGCCCAAGCTCAGACGGTCGTCGGCGTCTTCCGCAGCGAGGTCGCGGCGCGTGACGCGATGCGCATGCTCGAGACCGCGGACATGCCGCCGGACCGCATCGGCATCGTGAGAGACAACGTGCGCCAGGCGCGCGAGGTCGCGGGGTCCTATAGCCCGCAGGGCGCGTTCATCGGTGCGCTCGTCGGTGCATTGATCGTCGCGTTCTATGTGGCCTTCGGCGGCGACGTCGTGCGCCAGAACGTCGTGGCCATCGTGATCGGCGGTGTGCCGATCGTCGGCGGCCTCGCGTTCATCGGCTGGCTCGCCGGGCGCGCGCGTGTGTTCAAGGACGAGGAGTATGCGCATCTCGAGGAGGACGTCGAGCAGGGCGAGATCCTCGTCTCGGTCGTGTGCGACACGCCGGAAGGCGCCGATGTCGCGCGCGCGATCCTCGAGCGCGCGCACGCCGATGAGGTCCGCGTCGAAGACACCGCGGACGCGGTTTGATCGGGGTGGAAGGGGCCAGGCCCTGCGCTAATTAGAGCGCGGGCGCGCCCCCGGACCTCGAGCACCGTTCGCATCCGGCGAAGTATCGTGCGCCGATGCCCGTTGCGCTTACAGACAGACTCCGCGCGCGCGGCGCGGTGCTGCCCGACTACGCCGGCCGCGGCCTCCTGAATGTGCCGGCGACCGTGCTCGCGGCCTTCGGCGCGCGCACCGCCGACGACCCGCCGCCGCTTGCGGACCTCGATCCGGCGCTGCTCGACGGCGCGCGCCAGATCGTGGTCGTGCTGGCGGACGGTCTCGGCTGGTGGCAGCTCGAGAAGCTCTGCGCCACGGGCGCGACGCCGTTCCTGGCGCGCATGGTCGAGCGCGCGAAGCGGCGCGAGAACGCGCAGCTGCTCGAGGCGACGACGGTATTCCCGTCGACCACCGCGGCCGCCATCACCGCGATGCACACCGCGCGCACGCCGCAGGAGCACGGCAACATCGCGTACTTCGTGTGGCTCGACGAGTTCGAGCAGGTCACGGCGATGCTCCGCTGGGGTCCCGCGATCACGCGGCGCGGCTCGTACTTCGACGACCCGAAGATCGATCCGAAGGCGTACATCAAGGTTCCCTCGATCCACGGCCGCCTGCGCGAACGCGGCGTCGCCTCGTACGTGGTCGAGCCCGAGATGTTCCGCAACGAGGCGATGACACGGATGCACGCGCGCGAGGCGACCTACGTCGGCTACCAGCTGCCGACGACCATGGGCGTGCGTCTGCGCGAGCTGGTCGAGGGCCGGCCGCATGGAGCGGCGCCGGCCTACATCTACGCCTACTGGTCGGGGATCGACACGTCCTCGCACCTCTACGGACCGATGAGCGAGGAGGCCGCGGCCGAGGCCGCGAGCTTCGACCTCAACCTCGCGCGCGCCGTCGGCGACCGCGCGGCCGGCGACACGCTCGTGCTTCTCACGGCGGACCACGGCCATGCCTTCACCGACCCGGACAAGGTGGTCGACCTGCTGGGGGACGACGAGCTGCGCGGCCTGCTGCGCAATCCGATCGCCGGCGAACCGCGACTGGCTTTTCTGCACACCGACCACCCGGCCGAGGTGCGCGATCACATCGAGGGGCGCTGGCCCGGCCTCTTCACCCTGCTCGATCGCGACGAGCTGCTCGCCGCGGGCTTCTTCGGCGGCCGCGGCGACAATGTGCTGGCGAAGAAGCGGATCGGTGAGGTCTGCGCGATGCTCACGACCGATCGTGCCGCGCGGATCATGCGCGTCGATGGGCAGGACTTCCGCCACCGCGGCTCGCATGGCGGCATGACTCCGGACGAGATGCGCATCCCGATCCTTGCGTGGCGCGCCTGAAAGGAGCGGTCCGATGATCTTCGGTGCTCACGTCATCGTGTACAGCACGGACGCGGATGCCGATCGCGCGTTCCTCCGCGACGTGCTCGGATACTCGAACGTCGACGCCGGACACGGCTGGCTGATGTTCGCGCTCCCTCCAGCCGAGGTCGCCGTGCATCCAGCCGAGACGAATGGCAAGCACGAGCTCTACTTCATGTGTGACGACCTGAAGGCCGAAATGTCCGCCCTCAAGAAGAAGGGCGTGATCTGTTCGGATGTGGAAGAAGCGCGCTGGGGATCGATCACGAGGATGCCGCTTCCCGGGGGAGGCGAGGTCGGCCTCTACCAGCCGAAGCATCCATCTCCGCTGGCCCACTAGCATTCGGTCGATGGCGACAGCCTCATATCTTGACGCGGTGGCCGGCGGCATGGTCGCGGCCGCGGCATTTGAAGACGACGACGCCGCGGTGCAGGCAGTCACGCTGCTCCGAGAGTCCGGCGTGCGCGAGCAGGACATCAGCGTCCTCGCCGCGGACCCGGAGCGCGCCGCGCTGATCGCCGGCGATCGCGCGTGGATCCCGTTCAAGAAGTGGCATGGGCTGCGCGCGCTCCTCGCGAAGATCCTCGGGAAGCTCCTGCCGGGCCGTGGCCTCCCGCACGAGGTGCGCGAGCGCTACGGACGCGCGCTGCGGGCGGGACAGGTCGTCGTCATGGCGGCGGCCGGCGGTCAGCCGCCGGACACCATCGCGGCTCTACTGGAGCAGGCGCGCGGCTCGGCCGTGGATCAGTGGTGGCAGTCGCCGGCGTATCTCTTCGCGCCGCCGGAGCTCGCCGGACCCTTCTAGATCGCGACGAGCTAAGAGGAGGCTCCGATCTCCTCCACTCCATGTCGTAGGAAATAGCGGCCGTGAGTCCGCTTCAGGTCTTCGAGCGAGTCAGCGCCAAGGAGCACAACCTCAACGTCACCGCCGTGCAGCGCACCAAGTCGCGCATTTCGAGCGTTGACTGCCTCAGTAATCGCGGTAATGGGAAACTCGCGGGGACTCTCGAGGAGTTCACCGCGGGCGCGGTCGTAAACCAACAGGAAGTACTTCATCGGATTGATATTAGCCGCGCTAGAGCATGCCGCGAATACGATCCAACTCAACCCTTACGGCATTGAAAAGCTCGCGGGTCTCGGCATGAGCGCTTCGCACACGCTCTTCGCCAACATCGAGTTCCGCCCGTGGAACTTCCTCACCTCTACTCGCTGCGGCGTTGAGCAAGTCGCGTTCCTCGGTCGCGGCTTCAAGGATCCCCCACGCGATCTCGAAAGCTTCAACCGCACTCGCCCACGCCTTCCAGTCCTCAATGATCTGCGTCCGTCGAGCCAACTCGCCTGCGGTCGACGCGTTGGGCGGCTGGCCATATCTGATCTGACGACCCCAGATATCACCGAATCGCTCCATACCGTCAGCCACGCGTGCTGGAGGTCCGTCCGGACCTGGATTTCCACGGGATAGCCTTCCACCTCGACGACAAGATGCAGCGCCTTGTATCCATGCGTCGGTGTCGCTCTTCGGTCAACCGTTGTGGCACTTGACGGGAACTGAGCCGCAATTCGGTTCGCCAGCCGATCCTGCTGGGATCGAGTGAGCCCGTTCTCGCCCACGATTCGTATGCCCGCAATGTCCCTCATCGTGCTCAATCGCGTCCGCTCTCGTCGCAGTTTCTCGATGATCGTGTCGACGGTTTTCAAAGGTCGCGACGCGACCGTCAGTTGAACGCCCTCAAAGGATGGCGGGTCTCCGAGTAGGTTTCGCACGACCGCACTAACCGCTTCCAATGCCGGGACGTAGCGAGCCTCAACCTCGCCAAGAAGAACGACATCGTCCGCCAGTGGCGGATCGTGTCTCCCCAATCTGCGTCCAAGAGCGTTAATGGCTTTTGCGTCAGGAGGAGGCATTCCCGGATGTTGCTCCTTGCCGGCAGCTAGTGCGACAGGTCAATGTCACTCATACCGCAGCGCAGCGAGCGCCGACATGCGCATCGCGCGGCGCGACGGGAGGAAGCCGGCGACGAGGCTTACGAGCAGCGCGAGACCGAGCGATCCGAGCGCGAGCGCCGGGTCCACAACGAAGATGTTCGACGGATTCGTACGTGGATTGAGCTGTCGAATGATCTCCTCGATCACCTTGCCGCCGCCGACGCCGAGCGCGAGGCCGATCGCGCCGCCGAAGAGGCCGACGACGCCGGCCTCGGCCAGGAACAGCAGCCGGATGTCCTGGGGCGCCGCGCCGACGGCCTTCATGATCCCGATCTCCCGCGTGCGCTCGAGCACCGCCATGACCATGGTGTTGGCGATCCCGATCGCCGCCACGAGCAGCGCGACGCCGCCGATGCCCGCGAGGATGCCGCGGAACACGCCGAAGCCCTGGTCGATCTGGTCGATCACCTGCTTCAGCGAGAACGCCGAGTAGCCCAGCTCCTGCACCGAGCTGACGACGTCGCCGACGTACTTCGAGTCCTCGGTCTCGAGCGAGACGCCGCTGTACCCGGTCATTCGCCGCATGTCCTCGGGGGCCAGGCCGCGGTTCTCTGCGGCCGCGACGATCGCGTCGTCGAGCGCGATGCGCACCGAGGTCTGCGAGGTGTTGCGCTCGTCGAAGACGCCCACGATCGTCATCACGTAGTCGCGTGGGGTCCCGCTGCCTGAGATCCGCGTCTGACCGAGCTTCACCGCGCCGCCGAGGCGCAGCGTGACCCTCCGCCCCACGGCGCCGTCGACCGTTGGCGCGATGAGCCGCGCGAGATTGCCGGGCACGACCGCGACCGCGCGATCGTTCGGTGCGAGGTGGCGGCCGGCGAGCAGATCGCCGCGGTCCACCGGCGCGTTCGGCTCGATGCCCTGCGGGCGGATGGGCGCATCCTCGCCGCCCTCGAGCAGCGTGCCGAGCGGCGCGTCGAACTGGCGGTACACGCCGTCGACGTGGGGGATGAGGCGGAACTTGGCGACGTTGTCGTCGGTGATCGTTCGCGCGACCGCGGTGAGGCCGGTCGAGCCGGGCTGGAACGGCTGCACCGTGACCAGCCGCAGGTCGCCGATCGAGAAGATGCTGCGCTTCACGTTCTCCTCCGCGCCCGACGCGAGCGCGATGAGCAGCACGACCAGCGCGGTGCCGATGGCGACGCCAAGGATCGTGAGCGTCGACCGCACACGCGCGCGGCCGACGTTGCCCAGCGCGAGCGCGAGGAGGTCCGAGGTCCTCATGCGACGAGCCGACCGTCGCGCATGCGCACGACCCGCTGCGCGCGCGCCGCGATCGCGGCGTCGTGCGTGACCAGCACGATGGTCTGACCCTTGGCGTGGAGCTCGGCCATCAGCGCGAGCAGCGCCTCGCCGTTGGCCGAGTCGAGGTTGCCCGTGGGCTCGTCGGCGAGGAGCAGCGCGGGATCGCTGATGAGCGCGCGGGCGATCGCGGTGCGCTGCAGCTCGCCGCCCGACAGCTGGCTCGGACGATGACCCGCACGCGGGCCCATGCCCAGGCGATCGAGGATCGCGGCGGCGCGGCGCAGCCGCTCGTCGAGCGCGACGCCGGCGAAGAGCAATGGGAACGCGACGTTGTCGATGACCCGATAGCGTGGCAGCAGGTTGAACGCCTGGAAGATGATCCCGACCTTGCCGCGGCGGTACCGCGCGAGGCCACTCTCGTCGAGCGCCGCGAGGTCGACACCGTCGACGATCACGCGTCCGGCCGTCGGCCGCTCGAGGCCGGCGAGGATGTTGAGCAGCGTCGACTTCCCCGAGCCCGACGGGCCCATGACCGCGAGGAACTCGCCGCGGCGGACCTGCAGCGACAGACCCGCGAGCGCGGCGACCGGCGCGGTCCCGGACTCATACGTTCGTTCGAGGCGGTCCGCCTCGACGATCAGCTCGGCCGCTTCAGCCATGCGCGCAGCGCCTTGTCGAAGGCCTCGGGGGCCTCGATGTTCGCGAGGTGCCCAGCGTCGGGGATCACGGTGAGAGAGCTGTGGGGGATGCCCTCGTGCATCGTCTTCGCGTTCGCCAAAGGCGTGATCGCATCGGCTTCGCCGACGATGACCGCGGTCGGCACGGCGATGGCGCCGAGGTCGGCGATGCTGTCGTGCCGCCCGCCCATCGCGATGCTCGCCTGCGCCACCGCCTCCGGCCGCTGCGCGCGGATGATCTCCTTCACCGCGGGCCACTGCGGCGCGCCCTCGCGCAGCCACTTCGGCGGCGCCTTGAGGACGGCGTCGACGCCGTGCTCGCGGATCAGCGCCGCGAGCCGGATGCGGTTCTCCTTGGCCTCGGGTGTATCGCCTTCGGCCTTGGTATCGATCAGGGCGAGGCGCTCGACGCGCGCGCGGTGGCGGCGCCAGATGGAGAACGCGACGTACCCGCCCATCGAGAGCCCGGCGAAGGCCGCCCGCTCGACCTGCGCGGCGTCGAGAACGGCGATGACCGCGTCGGCATAGTCGTCGAGCGTCGGTTGGACCCTCGGGAGCTCGCTCTTCCCGAAGCCGGGGAAGGACGGCGCGATGATCGGCGACGCCGCGTCGGAGAGCGCGCGCACCTCGCGGTCCCACATCGAGCGATCGAGCGGAAAGGCGTGCAGGAGCACGAGCGCCGGCATCGCCGTCCAGTGTGCGACAGAATCTAGATATGCGGGTGAAGAAGATCGCGACATCCGGTCGCGAGCGAAGCGCGAATCCGATCTTCAAGGGCGACGTCGACTACCAGACGCTCGTCGGCGAGGATGTGAGCCACGACCTCAGCATGTCCGAGGTGCACTTCCGCAACGGCGCGCGCAACAAGTGGCACCTGCACTCGACGGATCAGATGCTCGTCATCACCGAGGGTGAGGGCATCGTCGCGGATGAGAAAGAGGAACGTGTCGTGAGCGTGGGCGACGTGGCGTTCATCCCGAAGAACACGAAGCACTGGCACGGCGCGAAGCCCGGCCGCGACATGACCCACCTCTCGATCCTTGGACCAGGCAAGACCACCATCGCCGAGTAGGGCCGTGACCCGCTCGCGAGTCATCGTCGGCGGGGCGGTCATCGGCCTCATTGCGATCACGATCTGGCTGGCGGTCGAGGGCACGACTTCGATCGGCATCGCGAAGATCGTCGGCTATCAGCACTACGGGGACGAGCGCGGGATCGTCGTCTTCGTCGGCGTCGGAGCGCTCACTGACATCGCGGAGCGCACGGTCGAGGCGGATGCGAAGACCGTCAAGGTGACGGTGCATGTGCGGCGGCCCAGCGGCTCGTTCCCCGCGTATCTCATCTACCTACCCGTCGCGATACCGCTGCATGACGGCCTCGGCGACAGACGCGTGCTCGACCAGGACGGGGTAGATGTCAAGGACCTTGGTGTCTTTGGACCGCCGTTCCCGACGCCGCGGCCCTAGAAGGGCTTCGGCAGCTCCGCGCCCGCCATGCGCTCGAGGCGCGCGATGCGCTCCACGATCGGCGGATGCGTCGAGAACAGTCCGCTGAGTCCGCCCGGCAGCAGCGGCTGCACGATGAAGAGCGGTGCGACCGCGGGATTCACAGGCAGCGGGATCTGCTTGCTGTACGTCTCGAGCTTCCGCAGCGCCAGGGCGAGTCCGAGTGGGTCGTGTGTGAGGGCCGCGCTCTCGTCGTCCGCGCCGTACTCGCGCGAGCGCGAGATGGCGAGCTGCACGAGCATCGCCGCAAGGGGCAACAGGATGATGCCGAGCAGCAGGCCGATCAGACCCAGCTGCCCTGAATCGCGCCGATCGCGGTCGCCGCCGCCGAACCACAGGGACCACTGCGCGATCTGCGCGAGGTAGCTGATCGCGCCGGCGATCGACGCAACGACCGCCATCACCAGGGTGTCGCGGTTGCGGACGTGGCCGATCTCGTGCGCCAGGACCGCGGTGAGCTCGCGCTCGTTCTCGATGCCGAGGAGGCCCTGGGTCACCGCGACGACGGCATGCTGCGGATCGCGGCCGGTGGCGAACGCGTTCGGCGCCGGCTGGTCGATCACAAAGACGCGTGGCATCGGCAGGTTCGCGAGTCGCGCCACGTTGCCGACGACGCGATAGAGGTCGGGCGCATCCGCTTCGCTGACCGGCTTGGCACCGGCGAACGACAGCGCTATGCGGTCGCTGAACCACCACGAGCCGAGGTTCATGACGAGTGCGATGCCGAGGGCGAAGGGAACGGCCGACGGGCCGAAGAAGAGCCGTGCGCCGAGGACGAGGAGCAGCGTGAGGACCGTCAGGAGCCCGACGGTCTTGATAGTGTTCATGCTTCGATTGTCACACTCTTTTCATGAAGGAGCTGTGAACATGGTCTCCGCGGGCTCCAAAGACGTGCCTGCGTACATCGCGGCGGCGCCGGCGAAGGCGCGGCCGCGGCTGCGGCAGCTCCGGAAGATCATCAAGGACACCGCACCGAAGGCGACCGAGACGATCAGCTACGGCATGCCGTATTACTCGTATCAGGGCCGGCTGATCTACTTCGGGCTCGCGCGCGCCTGGCTCGGGCTGTACCTGCTCGGGCGCGCGAAGGCGCGCTATGCGAAGGGGCTCAAGCCGTATCTGTCGGGAGCATCCACCGCGCGGTTCTCGCTCGATCGACCGCTTCCGACCGCGCTCATCCGAAAGGTCGTCAAGGAGCGCGTCGCTGAGAACGAGGAGCGGCAGAAGCGCCGCAGATCAGCTACGGCTTGGCCGTCAGCAGCCTTCCAGTCATCGTCCAGAAGATCGGACCGAGGACGACGGAGGCCAGACCGCCGGTCACCAGGATCGCCACGCTCGAGTTCAGGACCGTGGCGGCGAACAGGATGAGGAGATCGATCCCGGCGACCGTGGCAAGCTGCGCGTAGCGCGGACGGAGATCGGTGCGGCGCGCGAGCTCGCGGCCGACCACGATGAGCCACAGGCCCGCCAAGCCGAATGTGGCGAAGCCCCGCGGGTCGGTGGGCGAGAGGTCGAGATCCGCGAATCCCTGCGCGTCAGCGATGGCCGCGTACGCGCCGTGCGTTGCCGACAGCAGCGAGTACGCGATGCCGAACGCCGTCAGCCACATACCGATCGACCCGCCGATGTAGGCGCCGACCGCGCCGGTCGCGACGGTCGCTGAGATCGCGCCCGCGGCGATGAGCGCCCACGCGAGCGTGGACGCGGTGGCGTTGTTCGGGTCAGTGCGGACGAGGCCGAGATAGACGATGGCGTAGAGGATCGAGAATGCCGCGACCGCGTACGCGGCGAGACCGCCGCGCCGCAGGTACGCCTTGTCGCCGTCCATCGGCGGCAATCCTATACAGCGCTCACCACCTCGGTGAGGCGGAACTTCGGCAGCTCGAACACGACGTACGACGGCAGGCCGAGCATCTTCCAGAGCGATCGGCCGTCTTCCTGCGCCCGCGCCGCGACGAACAGCGAGATCACCGTGCCGTGGGCGATCACCGCGACGTTGCCGCGGTTATCGGCCACGGCGCGATCGACGGCCGTCGCGAAGCGGCGCAGCGCGTCGTCGGCTGATTCGGCGCCGAACACGATCTCGGACGGCCGCGCGAAGAGTTCTGCGACGCGCCGCTCGAACTCGGCCGGCTCGAGGAGACCGGGCTCGGGGCGCTCATGCTCGTGGAGGCCGAAGGGCGATTCGAGCTGCACGCGAAGCGCCTCGGCCACGATCGCCGCGGTCTCGAGCGCTTTCGGCTCGGTGCTCGAGACGATCACCGACGGCTCGTACGCGCGCAGCCGCTCCGCGAGGCGCTTCGCGCCGGCGATGCCTTCGGTCGACAGATGCCAGCGTGCCGCGGATACGTCCGGCCGCAGCTCGGGCATCGCGTGCTTCGCGAGGATCAGCGTGCGCATCAGACCTCGCGGCGCGAAAAGCTCCAGATCGCGACGCCCAGGCCGATGGCGATCCAGGCGATGGTCCACGCGACGTAGAGCGGGTCCGGAGGATCGGCCGCGAAGAACGGATTGCTCGCGACCGCCGCCCCAGCCGAGCGCGTCGCCGCGATGATGCCCTCAGGCTCGAGCGCCCAGATCGCGCCGCGCCACATGCCGTCCGTGGGGAGGATGAGCCGCGTGGCCGTGCCGACGTGCGCGGCGGTCGCGTTGTTCAGCGCCAGGCCGACGCCGCCAACGATGCCCCCGATCCAGCCGACGCCCCAGAGGACGAGCGCGACCACGCCGCCGACCATGCCCGCGAGCCGTGTCGAGAGCGCGAGCGCGAGCGTAAGCGCGACCGTGCCCTCTAGCGCGGTGAAGCCGACGAACTCGAGTGGATGGGGCGGGACGTACTGCACGATCCGGTCGACCATGAAGAGCTGGAGCGCCGTCGTCGGCAGCGCGTACACCAGGATCGTGATGACCACGCCGAGCCACTTGCCGAGCACGAACTCGGCACGCGACACCGGACGCGCAAGGATCGCGAGGGCCGTGCCCGACTCGACGTCGCCGGAGAGCGACGGCGCGCCGGCGAAGACCGCGGAGAAGGCGAGCGTGAAGCTGAACATGAACCCGACCAGGATGAGCAGCTGCGAGACCACCGCGACCTGCTCCACGCGCGTCATCGGGCGCGTGCCGACCGTCGTGATCTGACCGAAGCCCCAGCTGGTGAACGCGACGACCAGCAGCGTGAGGCCGAGCAGGACGAGGAACAGCTTCCGCCGCAGCATCTCGGTCACCGTGAGGCGCGCGATGGTGAGGATCAGCATCTAGCTGCCCTCGAGGAGGCGGAGGAAGCGATCCTCCAGCGACTCGTGCTTCGGCTCGACCGCGTAGACACGGCCGCCCATGCGCACGATGGCCGCGACGAGCTCGGGCACGCGCTCCGCGTCGACGGCGCGCACCACCAGCCACTCGCCCTCCTCGGTGATGTTGGCGAAGCCTGCCGACGCGAGCTGCGCGACGCCGTCGCGTGGCAGATCGTTGATCCGCAGCCGGACCGTGTCGGTGCGCAGCAGCTCGTCGAGCGTGCCGTCAGCGATGATCTTGCCGCGGTCGACGATGATCACGCGGTCGCAGACCTGTTCGACCTCGGACAAGAGATGCGAGTTGAGGAACACGGTGACGCCGCGCTCGCGCAGCGTGCGGATGATCTCGCGCACGTCGTGGCGGCCGACGGGGTCGAGCGCGCTCGTGGGCTCATCCAGCAGCACGACCTCCGGGCTGCCGAGGAGCGCGACGCCCAGGCCGAGGCGCTGCTGCATTCCCTTTGAGAAGGTGCCGACGCGGCTGGCGCCGCGGTCCGAGAGCCCGACGACCGCGAGCGCGTCCTCGATCTCGCGCTGCCAGGCCGCGCGGTCGATGCTGGCGAGCTCGCAGTGGAGCGCGAGCACCTCACGCGCCGTCAGCCAACCCTGATAGCGGAAGAGCTCGGGCAGGTACCCGACGCGCCGCCGTGAGCTGCGCTGGCCGATCGGCCGTCCGAGGATCTCACCCGAGCCGCTCGTCGGCGATGCCAGACCGAGCAGCAGCTTCACGGCCGTCGTCTTCCCTGCGCCGTTCGGCCCGAGGAAGCCGAACACCGCGCCACGCGGGATGGTCATCGTCAGACCCGCGAGCGCCTGGATGCTGCCGTAGCGCTTCGTCAGGTCCCGCGTGACGATCGCGGGTGCGTGGATCAATGCAGCGAGTTCGCCACCGCCAGGATCTGCGATTCGGTCAGGGTACCCGCCACACCGAAGACATAGCCGTCCTTCGACCAGATCACTGCGCTGCCGAGGCCGGTCGAGTCGCCGACGAACACGCCCTGGACACCCTGGACGGTCACGGTCTTCGAGGTCGCCATGTCCACCGGGATCGGTACCGGCAGCGTGCTCGAGGGATCCTTGATCGCGCGGATCTGCGCGGCGAGCGCCGGCGTGATGCCCGGCTGCGCGAGCAGGTACTGCTGCAGCTGCTCGACGGTGACACCATCCGACTGCACGAGCGGGCCCTTGCCCTGGGCGATGATCAGCCTTGGCAGGCTCGCGAACGCATCGGCGCCGGTCGCGGACTTCGGCGCGGTGCCGTCGTCGAAGTACTGCACGACCGCGGGCCCGCCGGTGATGAAGAGCTTGCTGCCGTCGATGTTCGCCGGCATGGGCGGCGCGGTGCGGTTGAGGCGCGCCGCGGCGGCGCGCGTCTTGTCGGCGCTGAACGTGTAGGTCGCGGTGGTCCGGTCCATCACTCCGTAGCGCGCGTTGACGACGCTCACGCCAGACGGGAGCTGCGAGGGCACGAGCACCTTCATGCCCGTGGCCTTCTCGGCGGTCGCGATGTCCGGGACGTCGTACGGCTTCGGCGGCGACGACCACGTGAGCGTGCCGTAGGTCGTGAGTCCAGCGGCGCCGGTCAGGTCGGCGCTGGTGATCGGCACCGCGACGACCGTCTTTGGCTCGAAGAGCGTGATGATCGTCTCGGCAACGCCGCTCACGGTGAGGAGCGTCGCGATGAGCGCGACCGAGGCCGCGGCCGCGAGGCCTTTGATCCAAATAGAAACAACGCCACGCTCTCCGCGCGAGCGTGCCGGCGTTGCGGCGGTGGCCGGATTGATCCGCTCCCTCTCGATGCGCTCGCGGATCCGCAACAGCGCGCTTTCGCTGTCCACCGGCCGCTCGGCCACCGTCATCAGTCGTTCGATGTCGTGCTCGCTCATCGTGTGACCTCCCTGCGGAACGCCTCTTCGGCCCGGCCGAGCAGTGTTCCGATGCTGGATCGGCGGAGCCCGAGGGCCGCCGCGATCTCTTCGTAGGACAGACCGCTGTGACGAAGGACGAGCAGCGCCGCGGCGCGCTCGTCCATGCGCGCGAGAGCGGCGCGGACCTCGGCGTGCGACTCGGCCTCTTCGGCGCTGCGCGCCGGGTCGACCGCGAGGTCCCGCTCGATGGCGTGCACCGTCTCGCGCCGGCCGCGCCGCTCGCGCGAGCGGATGACGTTCAACGCGGTGTGGGCCGCCGCAGCGTAGAGCCAGGCCGGCGCGTAGCCCGCATCCGCCGGATGCTTCCGGTAGAACGCGACGAACACGTCCTGGGCCACATCCTCGGCCTCGTCCGCGTCGCGGACGATGCGCTGTGCGATCCAGACCACGCGTGGGTACTCCCTTCGGAAGAGCGCCTCGAAGGCCGCTGTCAGTCCCGGCGCGGCACCCGCCGCCCGCAACACCGCTACGGCTTCCATGTCTTCTTTCAAAGCACCACGGGCCCGCGGATCGTGACAAGGGCAGCGTCCTCGGCCTCGTAGTCGAGGTTTCCGGCCGCTTTCGGGTCGTCTGGCGGATTCTCCGCATACCAGAGCAGCGCGCGCCGCAACCCCTCTTCGCGCGAGACGACCTCGCGGTAGCCGAGCTCGCGACGGATGCGTGAGGTGTCGGACACGAAGTGGTGATCCCAGATGTCCGGTCGATCGTCGCGCAGATGCGGCGGCATCTCCTCCGAGGGCCGGATCACGAGCTGGCCGCCCCAGCTCATCTGCTGGCCGATGAGTCTCACCCAGTCGCGCAGCGGCAGCGCGTCCGGCTCGCCCACGTTGTACACGCGACCGGCCGCGCGATCGTCTGTCGCCACGAGCGCGACCGCGTGCGCGGCGTTGTCGACGTGCGTGCGTGACGCACGGAACGCCGCCTCCTTCGTGCTCATGAGGATCGCGCGGCGGCCATCGCTGATGCGCTTCCAGACGCGATAGAAGCGGCGCTGGCCATCGCGCTCGCCGTGCACCATCGGAAAGCGCAGCACCGTGCCCGCGAGCTGCGCGTCGCTGAGGGCCACGCGCTCGACGAGGATCTTCTCGTAGTCGTCGTTCCATGCCGGGGGCGGGTCCTTCAGCGGCCAGTTCCCCCGATACACGAAGTGCTTCTCCCGCAGGGGTGAGTCCTCGTCGAACGGTGGCTCAAGCGGCGGGCCGGGCTCGGTGCCGTGGAGTCGCCCGTACGCGCGGTAGACATCCATGCTGCTCACGACGACGAGTCGCCGCGCGATCCCGCGGATCGCGTCGGCGACGGCGCGTGCCTGCGCCTCGGTCATCGCGCGCATGTCCACGACCACGTCGGGCGCGAAGGCCGCGATCGCGGCGCGGTGCTCCGCGATCCGGTCGCGATCCCCATGGATGTGACGGACGTCGCCGGGCAGGTCGATCTCGTGCTCGCCGCGATGGAAGATCGCCACCGCGTGACCGGCGTGCGCCAGCTGCCGCACGACCGACGGGCCGACGAAGACCGTGCCGCCGACGACCAGGACGCGGGTCACAGGTACTTCGCGAACCAGCGCACCGTTTCGACCGCGGCCTTCGTGCGGTTGGCGGTCTTCGTGAAGCCGTGCCCCTCGTCCGGGAAGATGACCGCCTCGACCTCGACGTTGCGCTTGCGCAGCTCGTCGACCATCTGCTGTGCCTCGATGAGCGGGACGTTCGTGTCGTTCGCGCCGTGCAGCACCAGGAGCGGCGTCTTCGCGCGATCGAGCTTATTGATCGGCGAGAGCTTCTCGAGCAGGTCGCGCTGCGTGTCCGGGTCGCCGTATTCGGACTTCGACACCGCCGCCATCCACGGCTGCGTGTGCTGGAAGAAGGTGAGGAAGTTCACGATGCCGCAGACGCACGCCGCGCCGGCGAAGAGATCGGGGAACTCGGTGATACCCGCCATCGTCATGTAGCCGCCGTATGAGCCGCCGGTGATGCCGAGGCGCTTGCGGTCGGCGACGCCGATCTTCACGACGTGATCGGCGCAGGCCTGGATGTCGCGCACGCCATCGAAGCGCTTCTCGCGGTCGTCGAGGTGCACGAAGGTCTTGCCGAAGCCGGTCGACCCGCGCACGTTCGGCGCGAACACCGCGATGCCGCTGGCCACCAGCGCCTGATAGGTACGGTTGAAGATCGGTCGCTCCTGACCCTCGGGACCGCCGTGGAACGACAGCACGCACGGGCCGGGCGCTTTGAAGCCCGGCGGCACGTACAGCAGGCCGGAGAGCTCGAGTCCGTCGTGCGCCTTGAAGCGCTCCAAGCGCGGCTTCACCAGCGCGGAGAGCTCGACGCCGGGATGCGCGCTTTCGGTGATCCGGCGGAGCCGCCCGCCGATGTCGCCGAGCCAGATGTCGATCGGCGTGGCCGAGCCGTACGCCGCGAACGCGATGTGGCGGCCGTCCGCCGAGAACACCGGCGTGCTGATGAGCTCCGCCGGCAACGCGACCTTGGTGCGCTTCCAGCCCTTTCGCTCGACGATCTCGAGCTCGTCGACGCCCGCGACGTTCCAGACCAGGACGACGAGCGAGGCGTCATCGGAGAGGCGCAGCCCCTCAAGCTCCGCGTCGTCGCGTGTCGCGATGTACTCGAGCGCGCCGGGCGCGTTCTTTCCCAGCGCGATGCGCGCGAGGCCGAGCAGCTCGCGATCCTGGTCCGCGATCAGCCAGACCTCGTCGTCGACGAAGCGCGCCGCGAAGTACTGCGACTGACCTTGATGCGGAGTCAGCGGAGCCTCGGTGCCCGACACGAACACATAGCAGCTGGAGTCGCCACGCGCGACGACGCGAGTGAGGGCGACTCGCTCGCCATCCGGCGAGGTGTCGGTCACGCGCGTGATCCCAGCGCGGCGGCCGACCGGACGCCAGGCGTTCGTCGCGACGTCCACTGCGAAAGCGTCGTAGCGCGCGGCATCGTCGCGGCTCGAGGCGATGAACAGCGTCTTGCCATCGCGCGACCACATCGCGATCTGGTTGTTGTCCTTTCCACCCGGCGTCAGCCGCCGGAGCCCGCTGCCATCCGACCGCACGACGTAGACCTGCTGATTCAGCCCGCCGCCCGGAGCGACCTCGACCGCGATGAGATCCTCGGTCGGCGACCACAGCGCGTTGGACACCTGGTCGGCGAACGCGGTCACACGCGTGGGCCACCCACCGTGCACGTCGACGGTCCACACCTGCGGCGTGCCCGAGAGGTCGCCGATGAACGCGATGCGCGACCCGTCGGGCGAGAACGACGGCGTCGAGCAGAATCCGACGCCAGCGAGTCGCTCGACGCGTCGCGTCAGTTCGTCGTCCTTGTCGGCCATCGCTAGATTGTCCCCCGATGGACTTCGTCGTGTGGATCCTTGGCGGACTCGGGCTCGTCCTCCTGCTGGTTCTGATCGTGGTCGCTGGCGTTGTCATCGGTGGCACATTGCCGCGGGATCACGTCGCCGCGCGCACGGTGTCCTGTCGTCGATCGCCCGAGGCCATTTGGGCGGCGATCAACGATCCCGCGATCATGGAGGCGCGTGGTCATGGGATGGGAGGAGCGAGGTGGTGGAATCCGTCCCGCCGCGACTGCTGGTGCGCAAGGTCGTCGGCGAGCGCGACTACGGCGGTACCTGGACCTGCGAGATCACGCCGACGGCCGAGGGTTGCACGCTCACCATCACCGAGAACGGCTACGTCTACAACCGCTTCTTCCGCTTCGTGTCCAAGTACGTGATCGGCCACCACCGCTCGATCGACGGCGTCTTGAAGCGGTTGCAGGAGCGGTGATGCTGGTCCGCGAGCAGCCGGCCACCGACCTCACCATCGCGACGCGGATCCTCTCGCGCGCGGGCGCGCTCGCGACGGATGGACGCGTGACCCTCCGGCTGAACGACGTCATGTACATCGGTGGATGGGGCATCGGGCTCGCGACGATGACGCCGTACGACGTCGCCGTCCTGCTGCTGCGGGACGGCTCGACGCTGCACGGCGCTCCGCCCGCCGACGTCGAGGCCTATCTCGACGCGCATCGCCGCATGCCCGATGCCGCGAGCGTCGCTCGCGTCGGCGACGGCGAGTACGTCTCGGCCCCGAGCCTGCGCGGCTGCGTGGTCGCGGCGCTGCGCCGCGCGCGCGGCGAAGGGGCCACGCACGACGAGGCGGTGATAGAGCAGGCGTGGCTCGACCTGGTGTCGCAGGCGCGGATCTCGGGCGCGCTGATCGGCGCGTTCCCCACGGAGGACGAGCCGATCCCCTAGGGGTGGTGTTCGTCAGCCGAGCGGTCGAGCGACCGGGCGCGATGGCTGGCGAGCGTCATGCAGAGCCTTTCCGCGTGGACTGGATCGGCGCGATCCTCGACAGCATCCGCGACATGCAGTGCCCCAACTGCGGTGCGCGCCTGGCGTCCTGCGGCGTGAAGGGCATCACCGCGGAGCAGAACGCGCTCGTGGTGCGACTCGCCTGCAGCATCTGCGGCGAGAGCAGCGTCGCGGTCGTGCGGCGGGATCGGCCGGAGCTCGCGGATCCGCTCACGCTCGACGACGTGCTCGACGCGCACGAATTCCTGGAGACCTGGCACGGTCGGCTGGGGGAGCTCATCGCGCCGCGACCAGCCGCGTAGACAGGGACCCGCGTGCAGGCCCCGCGGGGACGCGGGATGATGCCGGCATGGATCGCCGCTTCCTCGACAGCCTCGCGCGGCAGATCGCAGAGATCCGCGAGGCCGGTCTCTACAAGACGGAGCGGGTCATCACCTCGCCGCAGGGCGCCGAGATCCGCGTGCAGCCGGGCGACGAGGTCATCAACTTCTGCGCGAACAACTACCTCGGGCTGTCCGACCATCCGGCGGTCGTGAGGGCTGCGCACGCCGCGCTCGATCGCTGGGGCTATGGCATGTCGTCGGTCCGCTTCATCTGCGGCACGCAGGACATCCATAAGGAGCTCGAGGATCGACTCACGCGCTTCCTCGGGACCGAGGACACGATCCTGTACGGCTCGTGCTTCGATGCGAACGGCGGGCTCTTCGAGACGATCCTCGGGGAGGAGGACGCCGTCATCAGCGACGCGCTGAACCACGCGAGCATCATCGACGGCATCCGTCTCTCGAAGGCGAAGCGATTCCGTTACGCCAACAACGACATGGCCGATCTCGCGAAGCAGCTCGAGGCCGCGAAAGATTCGCGTTTCAAGCTCATCGCCACCGACGGTGTCTTCTCGATGGACGGGATCGTCGCGAACCTCCCCGCGATCTGCGATCTCGCGGACAAGTACGGCGCGCTCGTCTTCGTCGACGACTCGCACGGCGTCGGATTCATGGGCAAGAGCGGACGCGGCTCGCACGAGGCGAAAGGTGTGCTCGGCCGGGTCGACATCATCACCGGCACGCTGGGAAAGGCGCTCGGCGGAGCGTCGGGCGGCTACACCAGCGCGCGCAAGGAGATCGTGGAACTCTTGAGGCAACGCAGCCGGCCGTACCTGTTCTCGAACACGCTCGCGCCCGTGATCGCGGCGACCAGCGTCGCGGTGCTCGACCTGCTCGAGTCCGCGTCCGATCTGCGCGAGCGCCTCTTCGCGAATGCGTCGCGCTTCCGCGCGGGGATGACGAAGGCCGGCTTCCGCCTCGTCCCCGGCGAGCATCCCATCGTGCCGGTGATGGCCGACCGTCTCCTGGCCGAAGGCATCTATGTGATCGCATTCAGCTTCCCCGTCGTGCCGCGCGATCAGGCGCGCATCCGCGTCCAGCTGTCGGCGGCGCACGAGCCGGCGCACATCGACCGCGCCGTCGCGGCGTTCACCAAGGTCGGCCGGGAGCTCGGGGTGATCAAATGAAGGCGCTGGTGAAGAGCAAGGCGTCGCCGGGGATCTGGATGGAGGACGTCCCGAAGCCGGCGATCGGACCGAACGACCTGCTCATCCGTGTCCACTACGCCTCGATCTGCGGCACCGATCTGCACATCGTCAACTGGGACGCCTGGGCGCAGCGCACGATCAAGGTTCCGCTGGTGCTCGGGCACGAGTTCGAGGGCACGATCGTCGAGATCGGCAGCGAGGTCTCGGGCTTCTCGACCGGGCAGCGGGTGTCGGTCGAGGGCCACGTGACCTGCGGCCACTGCCGCAACTGCCGCGCGGGCCGGCGCCATCTCTGCCGGAACACGAAGGGTATCGGCGTGGACCGCGACGGCGCGTTCGCGGAATTCGTATCCGTCCCGGCGTCGAATGCCTACGTGCTCCCTCCGGGCATGCCCGATGAGATCGGCTCGTGCCTCGATCCGCTCGGCAACGCCGTCCACAGCGCGCTGTCGTTCGAGCTCGCCGGTGAGGACGTGCTCATCACCGGAGCGGGTCCGATCGGCGTCATGGCCGCGGCCGTGAGCAAGATGGTGGGCGCGCGCTACACCGTGGTCACCGACAGCAACGCGTACCGCCTGGACCTCGCGCGGCGCATGGGCGCGACGCTCGCGGTCGATTACCGCACCACGACGCTCGATCAGGTCATGACGAAGCTCGGCATGCTCGAGGGCTTCGACATCGGCCTCGAGATGTCGGGCTCCCCCGAGGCGCTCCGCTCGATGCTCCAGTTCATGAACCACGGCGGCCGCGTCGCGCTGCTCGGCATCCCCAGTCAGGAGATCCCGATCTCATGGGATCAGGTGATCTTTCGCGGGCTCACGCTGAAGGGGATCTACGGGCGCGAGATGTTCGAGACCTGGTACCGCATGGGCTCGATGCTCCAGAGCGGGCTCGACATCACGCCGGTCATCACGCACCGCTTCGCGGCGAAGGATTTCGCGAAAGCGTTCGACGTGGTGCGGTCGGGTCAGTGCGGCAAAGTGGTCATGGACTGGGCCGGCTAGGTTAGTACGAGCGGGGGACGCCGGTGCTCGTCTGGAGTGCTACACCGTCGTCAATGGGCCTCGAGAACCTCGTCTACGGTCTCATCGCCGGCATCGCGTTCGTCCTACTCGGCGTCGCGTGGCGACCGAGAGAAGGTGGTCGGCCGGTCACCGACGAAGACCGCATCGAGACGCTCGGATGGATGCTCGCGGCCTGGTTCTTGATCCTCGTCCTGCAGTTCGCGGGCGCCGGCGCACCGTTCGCGGTCGTTACCACCGTCGTCGCCGCGGCCCTGCTCATGTACCTCGTGGGCAGGCGGATCATTCGCAGATCACATCCGTAGCGCTCGCCCCGGCGTGACCTGAGGCGCGGGCACCTACCATCCCGCGCAGTGTCTCGTCTCGTTCTCCACGACGCTGCCCTGGCCGATGGCACGTCCGCGACGCTCCGCACCGGGATGAGTCTGGCGATCGAGGACGGAAAGATCGCCTGGATCCGGCCGAACGACTCCGCGGACATGACCGGCGCCGAGGTCGTCGACGCCGGCGGTGCGACGATCGTCCCGGCGATGGTCGACTGCCACAGCCATCTCACGATGCAGGGCGGCAGCCACTGGATCCAGCGCGGCGACGATCCGCCCAACGTGCTCCGCCAGGTCGCGCGCGACAACGCCAAGCGCCTCGCGCAGGCGGGGATCCTGTGGGCGCGCGACGTCGGCGCGGCTACCCGGACATGTGGGTCACCACCGACAGCGACGGGCTGAAGGATGCCGCGCTCGCGCAGCTCGCGCTCGGCACCGACCTGGTGAAGCTCTACATGGACGCGCCCGGCGGCGTGCGCGAGTCGCCCTTCACCGTGGACGCGGTGCGCGAGACGGTGCAGGCGGTCCACGCAAAGGGCGCGAAGGTCGCCGCGCACTCCGGATACTTCGACGGCGCGCGGGTCGCGGCCGAGGGTGCCGTCGACTCGATCGAGCACGGCATGGAGCTCGACGACGAGATCGCGCGGATCATGAAGCTCAACGACGTGACGCTCGTCACGACGCTGTCGGTGTTCGCGTCGTGGGAGACGTTCGGCCGGACGACGACCATCGACCGGTTCACCGCGCCCGAATTCAAGGAGCGCATGGCCAAGCGCAAACAGATGGCCTATCACTCGGTCACGGCCGCGCGCCGGGCCGGCGTGCGCATCGCGACGGGTTCGGACTTCGGTGGGGGATCCGTGCGCGCAGGTCACCTTGCCTGGGAAGTCGAGCTGCTCGTCGGCGCTGGGCTCGAGCCGTTCGAAGCGCTCGCGGCCGCCACCCGCAACGGCGGCGCCCTGTACGGCGTCGATCACGCCGGGCGGATCGAGGAGGGCATGCCCGCAGATCTCGTACTCGTCCACGGCGATCCGCTGTCTGACGCCCGCGCGCTCTGGCGGGTGTGGGCGGTCTACCAGCGAGGGGTGCGCGTCGCGTAGCCGGGTCCTGACCATCGCCGCGTTCGTCACGGTCGCGCTCTGCTGGAGCGGCAGCTGGACATTCGGCAAGCTCGCTGTGTCGTCGGTCCCGCCGTTCGAGCTCTCCGCGATCCGCTTCGCGCTCGCCGGCCTGCTGATGCTCGGCATCGCGCGCGCCGTTCGCGCGCCGCTTGGCCTGTCGCACTGGCCGCTGCTCATCGTCGCGGGCTTCTTTGGCATCTTCGCGTACAACGCGCTCGTGTTCTTCGGGCTCACGATCTCGCCCGCGTCGGATGGAGCGCTCATCGTGCCGACGATCAATCCGGTGCTCACGGTCGTGTTTGCGACGGTCATCGGTGAGCGCCTCAGCTGGAACAAGATGGCCGGCCTGGGACTCGCGACGGTCGGCGCCGTCCTCGTGATCGCCGCGGCGACGGGGCTGACGTTCACGGGCCAGCGCCTCACGGCCGATCTCCTCTACCTCGGCGGCGCCGCGACGTGGAGCGTGTACGCGACGCTCGGCGGCATCACCACGCGGCACGGCTCGCCGCTCGGTGTGACGGCGATCGCATGTCTTGCCGGTTCGGCGATGCTCTTCCCGCTCGGCTTCCTCGAGCACGGCTATGCCGACGTGCCAAGCTGGTCGCTCGGCGCGTGGGCGAACATCGCCTACCTCGTGGTCTTCGCGACGACGGTGGGCTTCGTCCTCTTCTACTGGGCGGTGCGTCGATACGGTGCGGGCATGGCCTCGATGGTCAGCTACCTCGTGCCGATCTTCGCGCTCGTGCAGGCGGTGACGATCCTGGGCGAGCAGCCTGCGCCGCTCGAGATCGCTGGCGGGGTGGTCATCCTCGCTGGCGTACGCGTCGCGACACTGCGCTTCAGGCCGGACAACCCCATCGAGGAAGCCATGCCCGCGTAGCCAACCGAGAGCGGGCTGATCCCACCCGTCGCCCATCTGGGTGAGGCTGAGCGCCAGCCCGTGCCCTTCCATCGCAGGGGCACGGGGTCGTCGCGGGGTCCGCAGGGTGGGTGGCGCGACGGCCTCGTGTTCTGTTTTCCGCTCAGCCGAGATGGACGATCGCGTCGACCTCGACCAGCAGCGTGTCCCGGGCCAAACCCGCAACCACCGCGGTGCTGCTGGTGCGCAGCTCGCCCATGATCCGCTTTCGCGCCTCGACCAGAGTCGCGAGATACGCGCGATCGGTCACGTAGTTCGTGACCTTCACGATGTCCGCGGGCGCCGCGTTCACCGCGCGCAGGCAGATCATCAGGTTCTGTAGCGCGCGCTCGCACTGCGCGTCGATGTCGCCGACGCCGACGACGTTGCCTTGCTCATCGAACGCCGTCTGCCCGGCGATGAACGCGAAGCCTCTGGAAACGACGATGTTCGCGTAGCGTGGCGAGCGGAAGAGGCGGTCTAGCCGCCGGCGAACAGCGCGACAGCGTCGTCGCGCATGGCGTTCACGAACCGGTGGCCGATTCCGGGATAGGTCTGGAAGCGCTCGGGCACGCCGAGCGTCTGCAGCGCCCGAGCGAAGCGCGTGGCTCGCTCGAGGCGCGTGGTCCCGCCGACAGCGTCCCACTCGCGCACCACATCGGCCGGGTTGGCGTCGAGCTCGCCGACGCCGACGAGCGCGCGGACGTGCATGAGCGTCGCGATGTCGAACGGATGCTGGTGATTCCAGAGCGCGAAGTTGCCCATGCCCAGCGGATAGGGCGCCTGGCTCGTGGGCATCGTGTAGGTGCCCGCGGAGAAGGATGCGAGGGCGGCGACGCGCTCGGGGTGGCGGAGCGCGAAGCGATGCGCGCTCTGCGCGCCGCGCGAGAACCCGACGAGGTCGATCGCCGGCGCAATGTGGAAGGGGGACTGGGCCGTGACCTGATCGACGAGCGCGACGAGCGTCTGGTCGACGCGCAGGTCGGCGGCGGTCAGGCTCTCGCTGTCGATGATCGGGTCGTACGCCGGGCTCGGCGCGAGCAGGAGCCAGCGATGTTGCTCCGCCGCCGCGACGAACGGCTCAGCGAGATCGCGGCCGACGCCGCCGAGGCCCGGCAGCACGAGGACGAGCGACACCGGCGCGGCCGGGTCGCGTGCGACCGAGTCGGGCACGAAGAGCAAAGTTGTGGCGTCGCTCCGCGTAAGCCGCTGCGGGAACGCGGTGGTCGCGATGCCCGCGGTCTGCCAGCGCGCATCGAGCGCCGGCGCGACGCGCACGTACGTGACGGTCGCGATGAGCGCGAGGACCGCAAGGCCGAGGAGGGCCACGAGAACGCGACGCATATATGCACGCTGGACCCGCGCCGAGTCGCCGAGGCCCCCCGATGGGGGCATATCGAGTAGCGTTTTCGCATGCAGCAGCGCCTACCGCTCCTCTTCTACGCCGACGGGTACAAGTTCCCCGACGTCTTCCACCTCACGAAGTTCCTCTCGCCCGATCCGATCATCGCCCTCGAGGACGGCAAGGAGATCGTCGTCGTCGCGAACTCGCTCGAGGAAGGGCGCGTGCGCAAGCAATCGCGCGCGACGAGCGTGTTCAACATCGACGCGTTCGGCGCGAAGGAGTTCTCCGCCAGGGGCATCTCACGTGAGGAGCTCGACGCGAACGTGATCGCGCGCTTCCTCGCGTCGCGCGGTACGAAGAAGGTCGCGGTGGCCGCGTATTTCCCGCTGGGCATGGCCGAGCGGTTGCACGGGCTCGGCATCGAGGTCGAGGTGACAGACCTCGGGGAGCGCCGACGCGCGAAGCGGCCAGATGAACTGGCGGCGCTTGACGCGGCGCAGCGCGCGACCGAGGACGCCTGGGCCAGGGGCGTCGACGCGCTCAAGCGCACCACCGCGGGCAAGGACAAGGTCCTTCAGCTCGACGGCGCGCCGTTCACCGCCGAGCGCCTGCGCGCGATCGTCGAGGGCCGGTTGCTCGAGCTGGGCTACGCGTCCGACGGCGCGATCATCGCGCCCGGGCAGCAGGCGGCCGACCCGCACATGATCGGCAGCGGCCCGATCCACCTGGCCGAGCCGGTCGTCATGGACATCTTCCCGCAGCACAAGACCACGCGGTACTGGGCGGACATGACGCGCACCGTGTCGAAGGGCGAGCCGTCTGCGGAGATCGTGAAGATGTATGAGCTCGTCAAGCGCGCGCAGGATGCGGGCATCAAGGCGCTCAAGCCCGGCGTCACCGGCCGCTCGATCCACGAGATGGTCGAGGACATCATCTTCGCCGCCGGATACGACACGCTCCGTCCCGGACAGCAAAACGGTTCGCGCGCGAACGGCGCGCTGCCGAGAGGATTCATCCATGGCCTCGGGCACGGCGTCGGTCTCGAGATCCACGAAGCGCCGAGCGTCGGACGCGGCGGCACGTCGCCGCTCATGGTGGGCGACGTCGTCACCGTCGAGCCGGGCGTGTACGACCCGGAGATCGGCGGCGTGCGCCTCGAAGACATGCTCGTCATCACCGAGACCGGCTCGCGCAACCTCACGCGCGCGCCCCGCCAGCTGATCGTCTAAGGCCAGACCATCGAGGCTCTCCTCTTCGGCGTCGGCGCGGCCGTCGCGTTCGGCTTCGGCGACTATGCGGCGGCGATGGCCTCGCGCCGCGCGGGGGTGGCGCTCACCGCGCTCGGGATGCAGATCATCGGCGTCGGCGCGGTCGCGACCGTGCTCGCGGTGCTCGGCCGCTGGCCACACTTCGCGTGGGACCAGGTGCCGTGGGCGTTCGCCCTCGCGGTCATCGGGACGCTATCGCTGGTCGCGCTCTATCGCGCGTTCGCCCTCGGGCCCATCGCGGTCGTGAGCCCGATCGTCGCGAGCTACGCCGCGCTTAGTGTCCTCGGCATCGTCGCGTTCCTCGGCGAGCGTCTCACCGTCGGCCAGGCGGCCGCGATCGCCGCGACGTTCGTCGGGGTGGTCATCGCATCGACGGACATCCGTGAGCTGCGGAAGACGCTCGGGCGGCCGGTGGAGGGCGTGCGCATCGGCGTGCTCGCCACGGTCGGCTTCGGCATCTGGGGCGTGATCCTGTCGGCGGCCACCCGCGGCAACGATCTCTACGCGCTGGTGATGATCTGGCGCGTGTTCGGCATCGCGATGGTCGGTACGTTCATCCTGTGGCGGCGTATCCCACTTGCTCCGCTCTTCGTGCCGGCGACGCTCGCGATCGTCGCGCTCGTTGGCGTACTCGATATCGGCGCGAATCTGCTGCTCATGCTGGGGATCGAGTCCGGCTACGCATCGTTCGTGATGACCGGCAGCGGCGCGTACCCGATCATCCCCGCGGTGCTCGCGATCCTCGTCCTCCGCGAGCGCCTCGCACCCAATCAGTACCTCGGCGTGGCGATCCTCGTCGCGGGGCTGGTGGGGTTAGGGCTCCAGAGCTGAGCTCTACCCGTGGGCATGGAGGTACGCGACGGCTGCCTGGATGACCTCATCGACGTTGGGGGTCTTCGCATCATCCTCGACGGTCTGGTCGGGCACGACGCCCTTTCCCGGCCCGTTCAGGTCCTCGCCCGTCTTTGAGTCCTGCATCTTCGTCAGCGTCACCAGCAGCAGCCCGCCGTCGGGAAGGTCGCGTGGCTGCCCGCTGCCCACACACCCAGCGGTGCGCGTCCCTATCACCGTACCAGCGCCGTTGGAGCGCACGCCGGCCGCGATGATCTCGGAGCCCGAGGCGGAGTTCTTGTTCACCAGGACGACGAGCGGGGTCGAGAGGCCGAGGAAGCGCCGCGGGTTCACGTCGATCGGGTTCTTCTGCCCGTCCCGGCCGGTCTGGAAGACGAGGGCGCCGCTCTTCACGAAGAGGCTGCCGACGTCGACCGCGACGGAGAGCTCTCCACCCGGGTCGTCGCGCAGGTCGAGGATCACGCCGCGCGCCGACTTCATCTGGCGCACGGCGTTCGCGGCGTCGTCCGCGACCGTCGAGATGAGCTGCTTGATGCGGACGTACGCGATGTCACCGCTCTCGAGGCGCGATTCGGTGAGCGGCGTGGTGAAGCGCGCGCGGGTGATCGTGAGCTCGACCGAGGTGCCGCCGCGATCGAACACGATCGTCACCGGCGTCCCCTCGGGGCCGCGCACGCGGTCCGCGACCTCACCGGTGGTGAGCTTCGAGACGTCCTCGCCGTTGACCTTCATGATCTTGTCGCCCTTGCGGACGCCGGCCTTCTCCGCCGGCGTGTTCGAGATGACGTCGATGACCTCGATCGGCGAGTTCGGGTCGGACTGGTTGATGGTCACGCCGATGCCCGAGACCGGCGCGGGCGGACGGTTGAACGTCTTCGCGCGGTCGGGGTCGAGGTAATAGGTGTGGCACTCGTTCATCGACCGCGCCATGCCGTCGACGGCGGCGCGCTCCACCAGGTCCTTCTTCGCGTTCGGGTAGCGCGCGAGCACAGCGTCGAGTGAGGCGCTCAGCTTCGCGAAGTCCGACCACTCGCTGCCGGTCAGCGTCGGGCGGTCGACGACGGGGTTGGCGTCGATGTTGGCGGTCTTCAGATACGTGGCGACGCTGTCAAGCGCTCCGGGGATGAGGGTCGTCGAGCTGGGCTTGTCGACGTGCTTGTCGATGATGATCTGGAAGGCGGCGGAGGCCGTCGCGTACTGCGTCTGCGACGGCAGGAGCTCGTGCGCGAGCTCTGGCGGGAGGATCGAGCAGCCGACGGCGACGACGGCGAAGAGGATGGCAAGGGGAAGCCGGCGCAAGGTCATCTACTGACCAGCATATGAGGACCCTATTGGCGAAGTTTCAGTGCCGGGCGAGCGAGGGTCAGGCCACCTCGGACATAAGCAATTTGCGCAGACGGCCCAGGGCGCGGAACTGCAGCGCGCGGATCGCACCCTCGTTCTTCCCGAGGACCTTCGCCACCTGGCGGCTCGACATGTTCTCGACGAACCGGAGGACGAGAACTTCTTGCTGCTCGGTGGTGAGGTGCTTCACCGCGCCGCGGAGCGCGTCGACCTGCTCGCCGCGGACCGCGCGATCGTGCGCCGTCGGTCCCTCTTCGGCGACGCCGTACGCGTCGTCGAGGTCGACCGTCGGGCGCTCGCGGCGGCGACGATCGGTCACCGCGTTGCGCGCGATGGTGTAGAGCCACGCGAGGAACGACTTGCCCTGCCAGCGGTAGCGGTGGATGTTCGCGAACGCACGAGTGAAGACCTCGCTGCTCGCCAAAGGCGGCGCGGTCACCGCTCCGGGCCCGGTCGATGACATCCGGGATCGGCGTCAGCAGCTCGAGAGGTATGGCCTGCGCTTTGGCGATGTCGACGTTGATCAATGTCACGACGTGAGTGCTCCCTATCCCGACCTCGTGGTGAGGACGACCATATCGACGGCTTTCGCTCACGCCAATACGCCATCGGTACCAAATAGGTCACATGTACCGACGAACGAGCGCGGACCGTACGGTCGCGACGAAGGTCCTAGTACGAGCAGCACGCTCCGGAAGCGAGCGAGCGGGGCATCGTATGGAATGAAGACGGAACAGCGCAGGGCGGGAAACGCGCGGACTTACAGCTTCGGCTTGAGGACGGCGATCGCCCTGTCGACCGCGCTCGCGTCATCCGCGGCGATGTCCGGCGGGATGCCCCTGTTGTTGTAGGCCGCGCCCGTCTGCGCGCCCACGTACTCCTCGACGGTGACGTCGATCTCTCCGCCGTCGCTGAACGCCGTGGGCGACTCGGCGCCCAGACAGCCGACGGTCGTGGCGCCCACGAGCGTCGCGCGCTTGTTCTCCGAAAGCGACTGCGCGAACACTTCGGTCGCCGATGCGCTCCTCGCGTTGAGCACGATCGCGATCGGAAGCTGGTACCTGTCAGGCAGACGGAGATCCTTGTTGGCCGACGCGGTCCCGGCGTTTCCGGTCTTCACCGTCGTCTTCAGCGTGGGCTCGCCGTTCAGGAAGAAGCTCGCGGCCGCGTCCGCGCCGTTGCCGCCGGGGTTGCCGCGCAGATCGAAGAGCCACGCCTTCGCGCCCGCGTTGACCGCGGCGTCGAGCGCCTTGCGCAGCTCATCGGTGATGCGATACGTCCCGGTGACCGCCCACTGACGGAACGTCACGTAGGCGATGCCGCCCGGAAGGATCTTCGCCTGAAGTCCGTTCGCGTCCGGGCCGAACACCGTAGTGCCGCTGGATGGGACCTGCGCGCCGCTGCCGGTCGAGGATTCGGCGCGCGAGCGGAAGACCTGACCGGTCTTGCTGATGTACGAGGTGTGGCAATCGGGCGCGATCTGGATCATCGCGGCGATCGCGGTGTCGGCGATGCGATCGGGGGAGAGCTGGGGATTTCGCGCGGCGAAGGCGGCAGCGGCGTCCGCGAATGCCTTGAAGTCCGCGAGCTGCGTGTCGGTGCTGTCCTGGAACTCGATGGCCGGGAAGTCGGCTGTGCCGCCGCTGGCCTTGGCCTCGCGCGTGATCGCGTCGACCATCGCCTGGAGCGCGGCGCGGCTGGAGGGCTTGTGCACGTCGAGGTCGACGAATGCGCTGTAGGCGATGTCGAGCCGCGTGCGCCGGATGTCCGCGGTGCTCGCCGCCGACGGCGACGCGGTCGAATCGGGCGAGGGGATGCAGGACGCGAGGACGAGCAGAAGCGCGGGGAGGAAGACCCTCGATCTCACCCGCAGTATTTCTTCTTCGCCGCCGCCTTCCATCCGTCGTAGAACTGCGTGGAGGTCACGTTCAGCACCTTCGGAAAGACGTTGGCCGGGACGGCGTCCTCTTTGAATCCGAGCGCGAGCTTGCGGTACGCGTCGACGCCGCCGTACGTCGCGTAGAGGTACTCGACCATCGTGTTGGCGAAGGCGTAGTACTGCGGCGAGAGCTCCGGCGGCGCGTCCGGCGCGGCGCCGTCCTCGAGCTGCTTCAGCGTCGGCGTCGGTGTCTGGCAGATGACGAACTTCTTCACCTCGTCGGTGCGCGACTGTCCGACGTAGTCGGGCCAGCCCTCGACCAGCCACCAGGGGAGGCGCGCGGTGATGCCCGGGCTGAACTGGTCCTGCGCCCAGTGCAGCCACTCGTGGCTCATGAACGTGATCGTCGCTGGGGAGACCGCGCCGTTCGCGTCGAACCAGTAGCGGAAGAAGCGGACGTACGGATCGCTCGCGACGTTCGTGAGATGGAAGCCGACGACGGTGCAGCCCTGGATGCCTGAGACGCTGCGGGTGGGGTAGAAGCGGATGGCCAGCGGGTCGCGGCGCTGCGCCGAGAGCACGTTGTCGAGCACGACCTTCTTCGCGGCGACCGCGCCCTTGCCGAGCGCATCGATGACGTCCTGGTCGATGCCCCAGTAGTCGATCTGGATCTCCTCGACGACGACCTTCTTCTCGCCGCCCAGCTCGTCGTCCTTTGGCTCTGTCTGGAGCCATTTGCCGTCCGCGCCCTTGCGGAAGAAGAGCCGCCGCATGCCGGTCGAGCCCTCCTGGACGTAGGCCCGGACGTAGGTGTCGAGGTACGGCTCGATCTTGCCGACCTGGCCGGCGTTGCCGACGCCCTGGCGGCCGGCGATGTCATAGGCCTCGTTGGCGCAGCGCACCAGCGCGCGCCGTTCCGGGTCGATGGTCGCCTCGTAGGTCTTCTGGTCCCGCGTGGCGACGGTGTCGTGCTGCCGCTGCAGGAGGGCCTGGATCTCGCCGCGCGTCTGCTCGTTGATCGCCGGCTTCGCGACTGCGGCGGACGCGCTGGCGGAGGTGTCCGGCGGACTGGACGAAGGGGAACAGCCGATCACGAGCGCCGAGACGCCGAGGACCGCTGCGAGCAGCCGTTTCACCTCGAACAGCATATTGGCGCGGGGCGCGGCCAGGTTCAGTCCGCGGCGGTGGTGACCTTCGCGCCCTGCTTCGCGGCGTGCTCGGCCTGCCATTCGGCCGGCGACGCGCAGAAGCCCTCGTAATCGATGTACTCAGTGATCGTCGGATGCTCACCGCACACCGGGCATTCGGGGTCGCGGCGGAGCTTGACCTCGCGGAACGACGCGTCGAGCGCGTCGAACAGGAGGTACCGGCCGACGAGCGGCTCGCCCGCGCCGAGCAGCAGCTTTAGCGCCTCGTTCGCCTGCAGCGACCCGATCACTCCCGGCAGCACCCCTAAGACGCCGGCCTCCGCGCATGACGGCGCGAGCTCCGGGGGCGGCGGTGTCGGGAAGAGGCAGCGGTAGCACGGACCCTGATGCGGGCTGAAGACGGTGAGCTGTCCCTCGAAGCGATAGATGCTCCCGTGCACGACCGGCTTGTTCCACTTCACCGACGCGTCGTTCAAGAGGTAGCGCGTCGGAAAGTTGTCGGCGCCGTCGATGATCACGTCGTAGTCGGCGATGATCCGGTCGATGTTGTCGCTCGTGAGTCGCTCCTGGTACGGGATCACCGTGACGTCGGGGTTGAGTGCTTCGAGAGTCTGTTTGGCGCTGATGGCCTTGGGCTCCCCAACGCGTTCTAGGTTGTGGAGGATCTGCCGCTGCAGGTTCGACAAGTCGACGACATCGGAGTCGACGATGCCGAGCGTGCCGACGCCGGCAGCCGCGAGGTAGTACGCGGCGGGCGATCCGAGACCGCCGGCGCCGATGAGGAGCACTTTGCTCCGCAGGAGCTTGTGCTGTCCGGCCTCGCCGACCTCGGGGATCAGCAGGTGACGGCTGTAGCGCTGCGCCTGCTCCGGCGTGAAGGACTCAGGCGTGACCCAGTCCATTCCCGAATCCTTCCAGCGGTTGAAGCCCCCGGCCATCGAGATGACGTTGGTGTAGCCGAGCTTCTGCAGTGTGTCCGCGGCCATCGCCGATCGCACGCCACCAGCGCAGTAGAGGACGGTGGTCTTGGTCTTGTCGGGGATGCGGTCCTCGGCCCACTGCTCGAGGAAGCTCTTGGGCACGTGCACCGCGCCCGGAACGTGACCCGCGTCCCACTCGTCCTTCTCGCGCACGTCCGCGAGCTGGACGTCCGAGGAGCGCAGCAGATCGGCGACCTGTTGCGGGGTCGCCTCCTTGACGCGCTTCTTGATCTCGGAGAAGTAATCGCGATACGAGGGCATGGACACGCTCCCTGTCGTGAAGTCTAAACCGACCGCATCGCTCGGAAATTCCAAACTGTGCGTCCGGCTGCGAACCGATATGGTCGGAATGCGTGGAGAACCTCTACTTCGACACCATCCAGTTCCTTTACGACCTGGCCCTCGCGATCCTCGTCGGCGGCGGCCTGGTCCTCGGCGCGGCGGTGGCTCCTGCCATCTTCCGGACGGTTCGCTCGCGCGGCGAGGCCGGCGCCATCTTCGGCGCCGTGCTCGCCGGCTGGGACGGGCTCGCGATCCTCTGCGTCATCACGGTCGTCATCACCAGCGCGCTCAAGGCCGGCTTCGAGATCACCGGCGCGCCCGAGGGACGCCTCATCGCGCGTTGGGTCGCCCTCGTCGTCCTCGCCGCCGCGGTCCTGTATTCGAGCGGCTACGCCAACCCGGTCGCGCGCTCCCTTCGCGCGCAGAGCAGCGCCTGGGACGACCTCCCCGAGAGCTCACCGCTGCGGCACGAGTTCGCCGCGCTGCACGCGAGCTCGTCGCGCGCCATGCGCGTGGCCATCCTCGCCGGCCTCGTCGCGCTCGCGCTGTCCTGATGCGAACGCGCGCCGGCTCCCTGAAGGAGGCGCTCGAGGCTCATCGCGCGCGTGTCGAGCGCGCGAACCGCGTGCGCAACGCGACGCAACTGGTGGCGATGGTCGACGCGGTCGGCTTCTGCTTCGCGTTCACCGGCGAGGCGTCGTACCCGGTGCCCGCGTGCTTCGACCACCTCTCCACGAGCGAAGACGGCAAGAAGTGGGAGTGGATGTGGCCGTGGAAGGACGAGCTGGCGGAGGCGAAGAAGCTCTACTACGGCAAGCTGCTGGTGAAGAAGCCGACATTCGTGTCGATGAAGATGCTGCCGACCTTCTATGCCACGTTCGGCCGCGCGGGCGAGACGGACGATCACCTCGACGACGTGCGTGCCGGCAAGCTCTCTGACCTCGGGCGGCGCGTCGTCGAATACCTGCAGCATCGCGGGGAGACGCAGAAGAAACGGATGCGCGCGGACCTCGGCATCGAGTCGAAGGAGGGCCGCAACGATCTCGAGCGCGCGATCGAGGAGCTGCAGCGGCTCATGTACGTGGCCCGCGTGAAGGCCGTCGGCGAGCGCAGCGACGACTACAACTACACCTACGACCTCTTCGTCCGCCGCTACCCCGAGACGGTGAAGGCCGCGGAGCGCCTGGGGTCGTCCGAAGCCGCGGCTGTGCTCCTCCGTCGCCTGCTCGACCTCGCGGGCGGGGTCACGCCAAAGCAGGTGCAGCGGCTGTTCGACTGGGATAGCGATCGGGTCACGAAGGCGATCGACCTTCTCGCGAAGAAGCGGCATCTCGTCGTGATGGACGGGACCGTGGTGCTGCGAGAGCTCGCGCGATGAACGCGCGTGCCCGGTACGATACGCGGGCCTAAGTCGTGGATATCCATCAGCTCCGTTCCTGGATCTTCGAGCTGTACGAGCCGCTCGAGAACGAGCGCCAGTACATCGTGTTCGACGCCGCGCGCGGCAACCTCCTCATCGATCTTCCGCCCTTCGGCGCGCGTCCGCTGCGTCTCGTGCAGGGCACCGGTCGCGCCTCGCTGCTCGTGGCGACGAACGCGGCGCGCGCGCGGGAGGCCCAGAAGTACCGCGAGACGCTCGGCGTTCGCATCGCCGCGCACGCCGACGACGCCGCGCAGGTCCCCGGCGGTCCCGATGTGATCCTGTCCGACGACGAGCTCGTCCGGCCGGACGCGCGGGCCATCCGCGTGAAGGACAAGGGCGAGGGCGCGACGGTCGTGCTGCTGCGCAAGGCCGGCGGCGTCCTGGTGTGCGGCGACCTCGACCTCGCGAGCGAGGCGGCGCGGCAGCTGGAGAAGCTCGAGTTCTCCGTCGTTCTGTCCGCGCGCCGCTCGCCGATGTGGAACGCCGGCCGGGATACGCTGCTGCAGCTGCAGCGCGATCTTCCGAAGCCGAACCGCCAGTTCTCGATCCTCGTCCCGCCACCGTGGGACCTCCAATACAAGGGACGGCTCGAGGACAAGATGACCAACCACGACCCGATCGTCCCCAAAGAGGAGACCGCCCCGCGCGAGGCGGCCATGGGCCCGAACACCCTCGTGGTGTCGAGCCAGGCGCGCGACCTCATCGAGCGCGCAAAGCGGCCCGTGCCCGCGACAGCCGCCGCGTCTGCGTCCGGTGGGACCGGTGCGCCGGCTGAACCGCCGAAGGTCACGCAGCGCCCGAAGCCGTTCGCTGAGGACTGGGACGCCGCGGGCACCGACAAGCCGCCGACGACGATCGCGAATCCGTCGGTGGACATCGTTCCGGAGCTCGGGACATATCTCCCCCGCCCGCTCGGAGAGCGGTTCAAGAAGGTGGCCATCGAGGACCTCGTCGGCTCGCCGTACGTCGACTGGAACTTCGGCGCGATCGATCTCTCAGCGCAGGGCGATGAGGTCGCGTTCAGCTGGAACAAGACCGGCAACTTCGAGATCTACAGCGCGCCGATCGAGAAGCCAACGCTGTACCAGCTCACCGACGGGACCGAGCGCAGCGTCAGCCCGCGCTGGTCGCCGGATGGGAAGCAGATCGCGTTCCTGCGCGACCGCGGCGGCGACGAGCGCTGGGATATCTGGCTGGTGGACCGCGCCGGCGAGCACGAGCGCAACCTGACGAACGAGCCTGCGGTCTCGCACCGCGACATCTCGTGGTCGCCCGACGGACAGCGCATCGCCTTCGTGTCGAACGTGAGCAGCCGAGGCTTCGGCGTCAGCGTGGTCGACATCGGCACCGGCGCGAAGCGGGCGCTGACCGACGGAGCACGCGACGATCTCCAGCCACGTTGGTCGCCCGACGGCAAGAAGATCCTCTTCGCGTCGCGCCGCGAGAAGGCGCGCGCCAACGTCGGTCTCTACCTCGTGCCTTCCGATGGGACTGTGGTGACCGCCCTGGACGTGCGGGAGGGCAAGGACGGTGAGGCGTTCCACGCGAGCTTCTCCCCGGAGGGCGATCGCATCGCGTTCTGCACGAACGTCCGCGGACGGTATGAGCCGGCAGTCGCCAAGCTCGAGGGCGATCGCGTGACCGCGGTCGACTACCTCACACAGAACATCCACGACGAGACCGAGCCGACCTGGCGTCCCGACGGGCGCGGGCTTCTGTTTCTGCACAGCGAGGAGTCGGAGATCTCGGTCCGGCGCGTGTTCACCGTCTCGCACGCGACACATGCCATCGCCGACCGGCCGGGCGTGCACGCGTCGGCGCACGTCGGCCCCGACTCGGATCTCGTCGCGTACCTCCACAGCGGTGCGCGCGAACCGTGGGATGTCTACGTGACGCGCGAGCGCATGGTCGCGCCGAAGCGGCTCACCCGTTCGCTCCCCTCGACCGTCGATCCTGCGACGCTGGTCGAGCCGATCCACGTTCATTACCCCGGCGCCGATGGCCGCCAGATCCCCGCGCTGCTCTACGTGCCGCACGCTGAGGCGCTGCGCGGCGGCGCGCTTCCTCCGGCGATCGTGCACATCCACGGCGGACCCACCGGCCAGCACCTGCGCTGGTGGGACTACTCGTCGCAGTGGTTCGCGAACAACGGCTACGTCGTGCTCGCCCCGAACATCCGCGGCTCGACCGGGTACGGGCGCGAGTTCCAGGAGGCCAACCGCGGTGACTGGGGCGGCAAGGACCTGCAGGACATCGTGAAGGGCGTCGAGTGGCTCACGCAGGAAGGCATCGCCGATCCCAAGCGGATCGGCGCGTACGGTGGCAGCTACGGCGGATTCATGACGCTCATGGTGTTATCGCAGGCGCCCGACACGTGGGCCGCCGGCGTCTCGGTCGTCGGCGTGGTGTCGTGGAAGACGCTCTACGACACGACGCGCGGCGACCTCAAGGACTACCTCGAGCGTGAGCTCGGCGATCCGGAGAAGGTGCCGGATCTGTATCGCGATCGTTCGCCGCTGACGCACGTCTCGAAGATCAAGGCGCCGCTTCTCGTGCTTCAGGGTGCGAACGATCCGCGCGTGCCGCGCAGCGAGGCGAAGCTGATGACCGACGCCCTCAAGGCCGCGGGCAAGACCTACGACGAATACGTCTACGAGGGCGAGGGCCACGGCTTCCGCACGCGCGACAACCGGATCGACGCGCTGCGCCGCACGACCGAGTGGTTCGACCGCTTCCTGCAGCCGCGTGCCTGATGCCGTCGTCGTCGGATCGGGGCCGAACGGCCTCGCCGCGGCGATCGCGATCGCGCACTCCGGCCGGTCGGTCACGGTCTATGAAGCGAACGCTGAGATCGGTGGAGGCACGCGCTCTGCGGCACTGACCCTTCCCGGCTTCGTCCACGACGTCTGCTCGGCCTTCCATCCCATGGCCGCCGCCTCGCCCTTCTTCAACGGCCTCGCGCTCGCGAAGCACGGGCTGCATTGGGCGCATCCCGACGCGCCGCTCGCCCATCCGCTCGACGACGGCACCGCGGTCGTCATGGAGCGCTCGGTCGAGGCGACCGCGGCGCGGCTCGGCGCCGATGGCGACGCGTGGCGCGAGCTCTTCGCGCCGCTCACGTCGCGCTGGGACCAGCTTTTCGCCGACACGCTCGGGCCGATCACGCGCGTCCCGCGTCATCCGCTCCTCTATCTGCGCTTCGGCCTGAGCGCGATGCGCTCGGCGCGTGCACTCACGCGACGCTTCACCGGCGAGCCGGCGCGCGCCTTGTTCGGGGGAGTCGCGGCGCACTCATTTCTGCCGCTCGAGCACCCATTCTCTGCCGCGTTCGGCCTGGTCATGGGTATCTCCGGGCAGACCGTGGGCTGGCCGGTCGCGCGCGGCGGATCGGCGCGCATCGCCGACGCCCTCGCCGCGCACCTCACCTCGTTGGGCGGCGTGATCGTCACTGGCCGGCGCGTGCAGCAGATATCCGATCTGCCCGACGCGCGTGCGTATCTCTTCGACACGTCACCCGCGAACCTCGACCTCATCGCCGGCGACCGTCTCTCGGGAGGCTACCGCCGCGCGCTCCACCGCTATCGCCGCGGGCCCGGCGTCTTCAAGCTCGACTACGCGCTCGACGGCCCGATCCCGTGGCGTGCGGCGGAGTGCCTGCGCGCAGGCACGGTGCATCTGGGCGGGTCGTTCGACGAGATGGCCGCGGGCGAGCGAGAGGTGTGGCGCGGCGGTCACGCCGAGCGGCCCTTCGTGCTTGTGGGTCAGCAAAGCCTGTTCGACGAGACGCGCGCGCCGAAGGGCAAGCAAACGGTTTGGGCGTACTGCCACGTGCCGAACGGCTCGACCTTCGACATGACGACACGCATCGAATCTCAGCTGGAGCGCTTCGCACCGGGCTTCCGCGACCGCGTCCTCAAGCGCACCGTGATGACGCCCGCGGACATCGAGCGCGACAATGCGAACGACGCCGGCGGCGACATCTCCAACGGCGCGCACTCGATCCCGCAGCTCTTCATGCGTCCGACCTGGGCCATCGATCCATACCGCACGAGCGCGCGCGACATCTACCTCTGCAGCGCCGCGACGCCGCCGGGCGGCGGCGTGCATGGCATGTGCGGCGCGCACGCGGCGCGCAGCGCTTTGCGTCGCGCGCTGGCGTGATCGAGCTCAAGAGCGACGCAGCGGCGCTCGCGGTCGACACGGCGATGGGTGGTCGCATCGTGTCCTTGGTCATCGGTGGCGTCGAGCGGATCCTGCCAAAGGCGAACGCGCGCCCGAGCGCGCTCGCGACCGGATGGGGCTGTTACCCGATGGTCCCCTGGCCCGGCCGCCTTTCCGAAGGCCGCATTCCGACAAAAGAGGGCGAGGTCCGACTCGAGCAGAACCGCCCGCCCACGACGATCCATGGACTCGTCTTCGACAAGCCGTGGC
>WNFB01000184.1_pt1 | contig 43264 bp, 31 predicted proteins | sample 5400501 | NCBI WGS metagenome assembly WNFB01 (sample SAMN13153341, study PRJNA577476) | soil metagenome | isolation source: 200 cm saprolite under Douglas fir tree site 2 hole 1 | place: USA:California | collected 2015-04-18 | reverse complement strand
ATCCAGCTCGTGCCGTCGGACTGTTCGAGGTGGCCTCCGGTGGGGAGAGGAGCCGAGCGGTCGAAGACTCCGATGTTGTCGAGTCCGAGGAATCCGCCCTGAAAAATATTCGCGCCATCCGGATCCTTGCGGTTCACCCACCAGGTGAAATTCAGAAGCAGCTTGTGAAAAACTTTTTCGAGGAATCCGCGATCGGCGACCCCGCGCACGCGCCGTTCGATTTTGTAGACGCGCCACGCGGCCCAGGCATGAACGGGCGGATTCACATCGCCAAAGGCCCATTCGTAGGCGGGCAATTGACCGTTGGGGTGCATGTACCATTCGCGCGAAAGAAGGATGAGCTGTTCCTTGGCAAAATCCGGATCCACGAGCGCAAGCGGAATGCAGTGAAACGCCAAGTCCCATGCGGCGTACCACGGATACTCCCATTTATCCGGCATGGAAATAATGTCGTCATTATAAAGGTGAGTCCAGTCCTTGTTGCGGCCTTCCCAGCGGCTGTCCGGCGGCTTGGGGCCGGCGGGATCGCCTTCGAGCCAAGTGCGCACATCGTAGTGATAAAACTGCTTGGACCAGAGCATGCCTGAAAACGATTGCCGCATCACGGCCTTCGCATCGTTCGAGAGCTCTTTCGGAATTCTTGTAGCGTAAAACTCTTCAGCTTCCTTTTGGCGCGTCGCGAAAAGGCCTTCGAATCCAGCATCAAAGTCGTTGGTGGCGGGAACGCCTTCGGCGCGTTCTTGTGTACCGGGAGAGACGACTCCCCCCACCATACCTGCACCCGTATTCATCCCACCGAGAGGCTCGAGGTCGGTGAGCCGCAACTTGAGTGTGATGGACTGGCCCGGATCAAGTTGCAACGGGTAGTACGCCGACATTTTCGTTCCCATCTGATCCGGATTGACGGCGGCCTTATTGCCGTAAATCAAATATTCGTGGAAGGCGTCTTTCACGTAAGGTGAGCGATTTTTTCCGCCGAACAAGCGTGAGTTGTTCGTCTCGTTTTCCGTGAAAAGCAACTCGGGCTGCCCAGCGCATAGTAGCCATCGCTTGCCATACTGCCAGTGCTGCAACTCGACGCAAGCGCTCCCCGGCACACTCGTCCCTTTGCGCGCCAGCGGTCGCCGCAGATCTTTGCCCCAGGACCACGTGTTTCGAAACCAGAGTTGCGGAAGAATGTGCAATGCCGCGGCTTCTGGCCCGCGATTAACTGCCGTGATTCGAATGAGCATGTCCTCGACGTCAGCTTTGGCGTACTCCACGAAAAGGTCGAAATAACGGTTCTGGGAAAAAACACCGGTGTCAAGCAATTCGAATTCTGGCTGGCCGCGCCCGCGACGCCGGCTCTCTTCCACCAGGATTTCATAAGGATATGCGGCCTGCGGATATTTGTAGAGCATGCGCATGTAACTGTGGGTGGGCGTGGAATCCAGATAGAAGTAATACTCCTTCACATCTTCGCCGTGATTGCCCTGATTTCCGGTGAGGCCAAAGAGCCGCTCTTTCAGAATGGAGTCGCGCCCATTCCATAACGCCAGCCCGAAACACATCATCTGGTGACGGTCGCTGATTCCGCCGATGCCGTCTTCCCCCCAACGATACGCGCGCGAACGCGCGTGATCGTGCGGGAAAAATTCCCAGGCCGTTCCCCCCGGACTGTAATCCTCGCGGACCGTTCCCCACTGCCGCTCGGAAAGATACGGCCCCCAGCGCTTCCAGTGCTTCTTTCGAATGCACGCTTCTTCGAGCCGGCGGTCTTCAGTGGTCTGGATTCGTGGCATCGTTGGATGACCCTCGATCAAAAGTTTCAGGTTATAGTCGCACTTTTCCTCAGCGGCAGCATCGTTCGAATCAGCAGGCGTGTCCGTTCCGGCAAGCCCCACAGGCGTCAGAATGCCTCTGTGCATCGGATGCTGGAGACTTTATTTTGGTGCAGACTCACTAAAAGAAGATTGCCGTCCCCAAGGCCGTTGCTTCTGCTGATTCGCCGGCGAAACAGCGGGGCGAAGTCATCCGTTGCACTCTCGCAGACCGACCAAGTATCAATGGATTGAGGACTGTTTTGAGGAGACATGTCATGTTCGAGTCCAGAAGCTGCCCCACCCTTAGCCAGCGTCCGGCGCTGCGCCTTGTCAGAGCCCTCCGCAGCAGCGTGGTGATTCGGCTTGTTCATTCGGCAGGATGTTACCGTAGTTGAGTATCGCCATGGCCAGAACGATGGAGATGATGGCCACGGCGGTGAGGATCTCCAACAGGGAGAAACGCCGTTGATATTGCCTCGAATCCGGTGTCATTGAGAATGCTCCGAGGAAGTTCCTACGCACGGCCAACTCTGCCCTGTATAAAAGGAGTGCGCTCACAACCAACCCATTTTCTTGAGTAAGTGGTTTAGATTAAACGTTTTAGCCAGACAGAGAAGGGGTGAAAGGGGGGAATTGGTGTCACAAAACGTTAGAATGTACGCCGCCGAAGAACATGTTTCGGAAACGATATTTATAACTAAAGAGTTAACAATAGATGGAGGCGGAATCGACGCACTGCCCAGCCAATTCCGCGATACAATCGGCAGGGCCCTGCACGACGAACCGGCGATGGTAGAGCAACAAGGCTCGCAATCCGGCGAGTTCCTCGCCTCCTCCAGCTCTTCCCGGACCGCCGTGCAAACAGCTCGGCACGACGTTGCCGTGGCCAGTATGCTGCCCGCCTACGGCTGAATTGACCGCCAAGACTCTTCCGTGCAGATCGCCGATGCCAAGAATAGTTTTGCGTGTGAAGTTCGCATCATTGGAAAAAACCGAGGCCACGAGTGAACCTAATCCTCGGCGTGTGACGGCGACGAGATCCTGCAGACCGTCATAAGCCACCAGCGTTGCTACCGGGCCGAAAACCTCCACATCATGAACGTATTTTGCATCGAGTCCCTCCCTGCAGGAGAGAAGCGCCGGTTGCACAAAGGCGGATTTTTGCAGATCGGCGTCAATCGGCTGGAAATTCTTGTCACCGCCAAAAAGGACATCGCATTCCTCCTTCAACTTGGCCAGTCCTTCCAGGCAAGTGGACTGCTGTGCTTTGTTCACGACCGGCCCCACTTTTGCCTCGGGGTTCCGGGGATTGCCAACTTTCATGGAGCTCAAGCGCGCAGTGACGGCATCGCCAAAGGCTTTTAGCAGCTCGCGCGGAACAAGCACGCGCCGGATCGTCGTGCATTTCTGGCCGGCCTTGAGCGTCATCTCGCGGACAACTTCTTTTATCAGGAGATCGAACAGGTCTGTTCCGGGAACGCAATCAGGCCCTAGAATTGCGGAGTTTATACTATCTGCTTCAATGTTGACACGAACGGAACGGCGCAGGATGTTGGTATGCGAGCGAACGCGCGCGGCGGTATCAGCCGAGCCGGTAAACGAAACGATGTCCTCTTCTCGGACGTGGCCCAACAGGTCGCGAGCGGAACCGCAGATGATGGAAATTGCGCCAGGCGGCAAGATATCCGCCTTTACAATATCTTCCACCATCCGGTGCGTCAGCCAGGCTGTAGGCGAAGCGGGCTTCACCACGACGGGGACACCGGAGAGCAGCGCAGGCGCGGCCTTTTCGCAGAAACCCCAGGCGGGAAAGTTGAAGGCATTGATGAATACGGCCGCGCCCTTCGCGGGCATCAGAAAATGCTGCCCGACAAACGCGTTGCCCTTCGACAGCGGAATCACTGCGCCTTCCTTCAACATTTTTCCTTCCGCCAGCGCCCGCCCAATCTTGGCGTAATACTTCATGGTGTAGATTGCGCCGTCCACGTCGAATGAGGCATCGGCCTGGTTTGCTCCCAAGTTCAAAAGAGAGAGCCGAAAATATTCGTCGCGATTTGCAGCCAGGGCGTCCGCGATCTTGGCCAACATTTCCGCGCGCTGCGCATAAGCGAGTTGGCGTAGCGCGGGTCCGCCCTGAGTTCGTGCAAACGCAAGTGCCACTTCAAGATCGACGCCCTGCGAAGAAATTCTCACCAACTCGTCTCCGGTGACTGGATCGATGAGCGTTTCACCGGGACCATTGCCCTCATTCCACTGGCCATTCACGTAGTTAGAAAGCTTCATCGCTGGACCTCCGTCGATTTCACCATCTTAGCCCTGAAACGGACCCTTAGGAATGATACTCGAAGTCCAAGCGGCGCCTTCCAAGCTCGGAATAATACTGCATATTCAGGTCAATTGGAACGGAGCCTTCCAGTGAATTATTCCCCATAAATGCGATTGCAACAATCAGAAACAAAAGGGCTTATTGTATGGCATCATTTCGTCGATGGGATGGTGGGGACGCCCGCAATGAATTCCCCTTCCACCTTGACCTTCAAGCGGTCACATGTATTATAATGCATATTCGATTCGTGAGCCCATGAGTACGCCATCCAGCACTAATCCCAAGGTTGCGAGTCTACACCGGGCCACGCCGATTCCCGATGGCGATTTCTTGCTTTTCCTCGGCAAGCGGGTTCGTCAACTGCGCAACCTCCGCGGAATGACCCGCAAGATCGTGGCGCGGCAAGCCGACGTGTCGGAACGTCACCTGGCGCAGCTCGAGGCTGGAGAAGGAAACGTCTCGATCGTTTTGCTGCGCAGGATTTCGGCCGCGCTTAACGTTTCTCTTCTCGACCTGTTCGCCCCAGAGGTGGAAGAGCCCGCCGAAAAACAAATGATCCAGCGATTCCTCGAGCGTCTCCCCAATCACCGCCTCGAAGATGTCGTGTTCCGGCTGATGCGTGACTTCAGTCCGGGCGAAAAGGTCCGTCGCAAGCGCATCGCGCTGATCGGGCTGCGCGGAGCTGGCAAGTCCACACTGGGATCGAAGCTGGCGCTCGAGATGCGTGTCCCCTTTATCGAACTGGACGGTGAAATCGAGAAAGATACGGGAATGCCCCTCGGGGAAATATTTTCGCTCTACGGGCAATCCGGCTATCGAGCGATCGAGCGCCGCACTCTCTCGAGAGTGCTCTCTGAACATGAGTGCGCGGTGCTCTCGGTGGGAGGAGGGGTAGTATCTGAAAAGGAGACCTTTGACTACCTCCTCTCGCATTGCTACACCATTTGGATAAAGGCGCAGCCGGAGGAGCATATGTCGCGGGTCCTTGAACAGGGAGATTTTCGCGCCATGGCCGGGAACGACCAGGCGATGGAAGACTTGCGGCGAATCCTCGAGGCACGAGAACCGCTTTACCGGCAAGCGGACATGGAGCTCGACACCTCGGGCAGTTCCGTGGAAGCGAGTTTTTCGAGATTGAAAACCACATTGCAATCGAATTTGCAGTAGGAGGATCTCGTGGACGTTGTAGCAACTCAGGAATCCCATGCGAAGATGGAAGCGGTCGATTTTCAAACCGATCCTACGCGATACAAACATTGGCGTCTCGCGTTTGACGACCCGGTAGCCACCTTGACCATGGATGTAGCGGAGGATGGTGGAATCCGCCCGGGCTACAAACTGAAATTGAATTCCTACGACCTTGGCGTGGATATCGAGCTGCACGATGCGTTGCAGCGCATTCGATTCGAGCATCCGGAGATTCGTTCGGTCATCATCACCAGCGCGAAGAACCGCATTTTTTGCTCGGGAGCCAACATTTATATGCTCGGTCTGTCCTCGCACGCGTGGAAAGTGAATTTCTGCAAGTTCACGAATGAGACCCGGAATGGGATCGAAGATGCAAGCGCGCATTCCGGATTGAAGTTTCTCGCTGCCTGCAATGGAACAACGGCTGGAGGCGGTTACGAGCTGGCACTCGCTTGTGATGAAATCATTCTCGTAGACGACCGCTCTTCGGCGGTCAGTCTGCCGGAGCTGCCTTTGCTGGGTGTTCTGCCCGGAACGGGCGGGCTGACTCGAGTAACGGACAAACGCAGGGTGCGCCGCGATCATGCCGACATGTTCTGCACAAATCCGGATGGCGTTCGTGGTCAAAGAGCGAAGGAGTGGCGGCTAGTGGATGACGCCGTCAAGCCGCAGCAGTTCGCGGAGCACATCAAACAGCGCGCGTTGACGCTTGCTGCAGTGAGCGATCGCCCTGCCGGTGCAAAAGGCGTGGCTTTGACTCCCTTAAAGCGCACGATCGATGAAGCGGGGCTGCACTACGAATATGTCGATGTGAAATGGAGTCATGAGGCTCGCACAGCAACGGTTACCGTACGCGCCCCAGAGACGGTTACCGAAGATAGCGTGGATAAAGCTATTGCGGCCGGTGCGAATTGGTGGCCGCTGCAAATAGCGCGCGAGCTGGATGACGCGATTCTGACTTTGCGTGCCAGCGAGCTGGATTTGGGGCTGTGGATTATCAAGACCGCCGGAAACCGGGACGCCGTTCTCGCCATTGACGAATTCATTTTGAATCACCGGGACAATTGGTTTGTTCGCGAAGTACTGGGAATGATGCGACGGACGTTTGCGCGGATCGACGTCACGTCCCGTTCCATCTATGCAATCGTTGAACCTGCGTCCTGCTTTGCAGGCACACTACTGGAATTGGCGTTCGCAGCCGACCGCATCTACATGCGCGATACGCAGGAGGACGGAAGAATTGCAAGCATGACGCTTTCGAAAATGAACTTCGGGCCGCTGCCAATGGTCAACAAACTTTCTCGTCTGGCGGCGCGATTCTACAGCGATGGTGCACAAATCGAGACGTTGCGCCGCGTGATTGGAAAGAAGCTTTCCGCGCGCGAGGCGCTCGACGTCGGCCTGGTTACCGCCGCACCGGATGATCTCGACTGGGAAGACGAAATCCGCCAAGCCATCGAATCGCGGGCGGCGCAGTCGCCCGATGCCCTGACGGGGCTCGAAGCAAATCTGCGCTTTGGACCGGGGGAGACGCTTGAGACACGAATCTTCGGCCGCCTCTCCGCCTGGCAAAACTGGATTTTCATCCGCCCAAACGCCGTCGGCGCCAGCGGAGCGCTGAAAGTATACGGAACGGGAGCGCCGGTGAAATTCAACTGGGAAAGAGTTTAATGGACGGGCCCGAGCCTGGACTTCTGAGGAGATCGCCATGATTAACTACACGGAGAAAATTCCGAACAACGTCGATTTGGGCAGAGACCGGGTCCTGCAGCGCGCCCTCGAGCATTGGCAGCCTGCTTACATGGGCTGGTGGTACGACATGGGCCCGAATGAGAGTCACAACTACGAGGTTTACCTCCGAACGGCAATCAGCGTCGAGCCGGACGGCTGGGCGCAGTTCGGCTATGTGAAGATGCCGGATTACCGCTGGGGCATTTTCCTGCAGCCGCGCGACGAGAAGCGTGAAGTGAATTTCGGGAGTCATAAAGGACAGCCGGCCTGGCAAGAGGTGCCCGGCGAGTACCGCTCGACTTTGCGGCGGGTGATCGTCACTCAGGGAGACACCGAACCAGCCTCGGTGGAACAGCAGCGTATGCTGGGGGCCTCTTGTCCATCCATGTACGACCTGCGAAACATTTTTCAAGTGAACGTCGAAGAGGGGCGCCACCTGTGGGCCATGGTGTACTTGCTGCACCGCTACTTTGGGCGCGATGGCCGCGAGGAAGCCGAGTCTTTGCTCGCGCGGCGATCCGGAGACGCCGATAACCCGAGGATTCTTGGCGCTTTCAACGAGCCGACGCCGGATTGGCTGGCCTTTTATATGTTTACGTTTTTCACCGATCGCGACGGCAAATTCCAGCTTTGCGCTCTGGCGGAATCCGGCTTTGATCCGCTTGCCCGCACTTGCCGGTTCATGCTCACCGAGGAAGCGCACCACATGTTCATCGGGGAAACGGGCGTCAGCCGCATCATTCAGCGAACCTGCGAGGTGATGAAGGAACACAAGGTCGAGGATCCTTCCGACGTGCGCGCGCTCGGCGTGATTGATCTACAGACGATTCAGAGATACTTGAATTTTCACTATAGCGTGACGCTTGATCTTTACGGGTCGGATGTCTCTTCGAATGCTGCGAACTATTTCACCAGCGGCCTGAAGGGACGATTTGAGGAGACCAAGATCAATGATGACCACGTGCTCAGCGAGGCTCTCTATCCCGTTTACGAAGTCATTGGCGGCAAGATCGTTCAGAAGGAAGTGCCTGCATTGACCGCACTAAATGAGCGGCTGCGCGACGACTACATTCGGGAAATCGAATCTGGACTCAGCCGATGGCAGAGGGTTATCGATAAGGCGGGCGTTCCCTTCCCTTTGACCTTGCCGCACAAGGGCTTTCACCGCGCCATCGGCAATTTTGCGGGACACTTTATCAGCATCGACGGCGAAGTTCTGAGCGAGAAAACCTGGAAGAAACAGGAACATAAGTGGCTGCCGAGCCCTCAGGATCAGGCGTTCGTGCAATCGCTCATGTGCGGGCGCGTTGTGGAGCCGGGGAAGTTTGCGAATTGGATCGCGCCGCCGGCGCGCGGCATCAACAATCAACCGCTCAACTTTGAATACGTTCGTTTCAACTGATTGCATCCCGGCCTGTAAAGCGCGGGGCGGGGCTTGCCTGAACTCTCGCGGCACTCGTAAATGAAGGTGATCTAGATAATGCCAAAGGTCGTGTATGTTTCGCCCGCGGGTGATGCCCGGGAGATAGACGTGCCCGCCGGCACGACCGTGATGGCCGCAGCACTGAAGAATGGAGTCGACGGAATCGTCGCCGAATGCGGCGGCGTGTGCATGTGCTCGACGTGCCACGTTTTCGTGGACGAACAATTCTTCGATCGGCTTCCGCCAGCACAAGATACCGAGGAGGCGGTGCTTGAGATTTCCGCGGTTGAGCGGCGGCCCACGAGCCGCTTGAGTTGCCAGATCAAAGTCACTGACGATCTCGATGGCCTTATTGTTCGATTGCCGGAGAAGCAACGGTAATGAAAAGCGGCACCGTCATCATCGGCACCGGGCAAGCTGGTTTCCAGACGGCGGCGTCGTTGCGGACAGAAGGCTACCTCGAAAAGATAACGCTGATCGGCGAGGAGCCGCACATCCCGTACCAGCGGCCGCCGCTTTCGAAAGGCTTCCCGCTGGGCGCCCAGGATTTCGAAAGCATCGAACTGCGCCCCAAACAGTTCTATCAAGAACACCAAATCGATCTGGTCCCAGGCGAAAGAGTCACAGCAATTGATCGAGCCACAAAACAAGTACACCTCGAGTCCGGCGGAACTTTTCCCTACGACATGCTCGTGCTGGCTGTTGGTGCCCGCAATCGCACGCTTTCTGTCAAAGGCGCGGGACTCAATGGGGTCCTTTATCTACGGTCGCTTGACGAGGCCGTGACTGTGAAAGAACGGCTGAAGAACGCGCAAGAAATTGTTGTGATTGGCGGAGGATTTATCGGCCTCGAACTCGCCGCGGTGGCTTGCTCGCTCGGAAAATCCGTGACAGTCCTCGAAGCGCTTCCGCGGCTGATGCCGAGGGCGGTCGCTCCACTCATCTCGGACTTTTATCGTGGTCTGCATACAAACAAAGGCGTCAAAGTAGTGTGCGGCGCGTCCGTTTCGGAAATGGAAGGCTCGGGCCTAAAGGTGCGGGGAGTCTTGCTGAATGACGGCACTCGATACCCCGCCGACTTGGTGCTGATCGGCGTAGGCGTCGAGCCAAATATAGAACTCGCGCGGAAGACTGGACTGCGCATCGCGAATGGCATCGCTGTGAACGAATATCTGCAAACAGAAGACGAAACCATTTTTGCCATTGGAGACTGTGCCGAGCATCCATGCGAGTTTGCCGGGGCAAGGATCAGGCTGGAATCCGTGCAGAATGCGGCCGACCAGGCACAGTGCGCCGCCACCACAATCGCAGGGCGACGAAACGTATATCGAGCCTTGCCGTGGTTCTGGACGGATCAATTCGACGTCAAGCTGCAAATGGCCGGCCTTTCGAATGGTCACGATTGCACCGTTTCGCGAGGCAACGCGGAAAGCAGAAAGCTTTCCGTTTTTTATTTCAAAGAAAGCCGTCTCATCGCAATCGACTCGATAAATCGTCCGCTTGACCATATGATAGGGCGTAAATTGATCGCCAATCGCGTAAGATTAACGCCCGCGCAGGCTGCGGACGAGAGCGTGGACTTGAAAAAAATGGCGAGCTCCCGTGGCGCGGCTTACAGCTAGCCAAACCGGTCGGAAGAATCACCCGCAGACCGCTGGCGTGCTTCGAATGCAGTGAAGGACGGGACATCTTTGGAACCGATTATCGATATTCACGTTCATATCATGCCGTACCACATGGTGAAGCCGTCAGCGCTGGATTTGATCAAGCATGGGCGCGGGGACTTCGCCGCCGTGGAAAAATATTCGGCCGATCCCAAGGCATTTCTCGCATTTCTGGACACTCTCGGAGTGGAGCGCGCGGGGCTTATCAACTACGTCGCGCCAAAAATCATCGGATTCACGCCGGAAGTGAACGATTGGAGCGCAAAGTATTGCAGCTTTGCGCCGGATCGTCTCATCGCGTTCGGTGGAGTTCTTCCCGGGACAGTTCCCGATCCGGGCGAGGAAGTAGACCGACTTGCAAAACTCGGAATTCGCGCCATCAAAATGCATCCTTCGCATCAAGTGCTTTCGCCGAATGATTACATGGACGGCAACCGAGGTCTGGCTGCGGTTTACGAGCGGGCACAGGCGAATGGCATGCCGATCATGATTCATACGGGGACTTCGATTTTTCCTGGCGCGAGAAATCTGCATGCGCAACCGATGCTCTGCGATGATGTGTGCATCGACTTTCCGAATCTCGTGGTCATTCTCGCGCATGGCGGCCGACCGCTGTGGATGAACGAGGCGTTTTTCCTGATTCGCCGACACAAAAACATGTATATGGACATCTCCGGCATCCCACCGCAGAAACTGATGGAGTACTTTCCTCGAATCGAAGACGTGGCAGATAAAGTTTTGTGGGGCACGGATTGGCCCGGGCCGGGCGTTCCGGCGATTAAGGGGAACGTCGAGAAGTTCAACGCCCTGCCGATTGGGGCCGCGGCGAAGCGCAAAATTCTGTACGACAATGCGGCGCGGCTGTTTCCGCGTTGAATGGTCTTTTCAGCATGTGTTTCAGAATGTGAAACTTGATTTCATATAGTGAACTCCTGAAGTTATTCAGTAACTGAGAGACCGATGCCCTTCTACGATCAGGCCAATGAAACGGCGCCACGAGAGCAGTTGCAAACGCTTCAGTTCCAGAAGTTGCAAAAGCTGTTTAGCGAGATTTCCGGTCGCAACCGATTCTACACCAAGAAATGGGACGACGCAGGCATCGTAGCGCCGGATATTCAGTCTTTCTCAGACTTCCAGAAACTTCCTTTCACGGACAAATCCGAGCTTGTACGCGCGCAGGAAGAAGCGCCGCCCTTCGGAACCAACGCGACCTTCTCCGTAGAGGCTTACACGCGCGTTCACCAGACGTCCGGAACCACGGGCACGCCGCTGCGCGTCGTTGACACGCCCGAAAGTTGGGAATGGTGGGGCGACTGTTGGGGGCATGTCCTGAAGGCTGCAGGCGTAACCACGGCAGATCGCGTGTTCCTGGCGTTTTCCTTCGGCCCTTTCATCGGCTTCTGGGCAACAGTCGAAGGAGCAAGAAAAGTAGGCGCGATGGTGATTCCCGGCGGCGGCTGGGATTCCATCCAGCGCTTATGCATGATGCGTGACCTCGGAGCGACCGTGGTGTGCTGCACGCCAACCTATGCCCTGCGGCTCGCGGAGGTTGCTCGCGAAGAACACTTCGACATGCGCACCATGCAGATTCGCACGCTGGTCCACGCCGGAGAGCCGGGAGCGAACGTGGCGCGAACGAAATCGCGCATTGAAAAAGAATGGAATGCGAAATGCTTCGATCACGCGGGCGCTTCCGAAGTGGGAGCGCATAGCTTTGAATGCGAAGTTCAACCCGGAGGGATTCACCTCATCGAAAGTGAATTCATTGCCGAAGTTCTCGATCCCCAAACCGGGAAGGAAGTGCCCACTGGTGAAATCGGGGAACTCGTGATCACGAATTTGGGGCGCGCAGGATTTCCGGTGATCCGTTATCGCACCGGAGATCTGGTGCGGTTGAATCTGTCTCCTTGTGCGTGCGGACGCACCTTCGCGCGCTTCGACGGAGGTTTGCTTGGCCGGAGCGATGACATGGTGACGATCCGGGGTGTAAACGTCTATCCGACGGCGATTGAAAATGTTATCCGTCAGTTTGGAAGCGTGGACGAGTTTCAAGTGACGGTGACAACTCTGCACGAGATGCACCACCTCGAAGTGCAAATCGAAGTCGTATCCGGAAATGATGCTGAACGCGTTCGAACGCACGTCGAGCAGGCCATCTACCACGCGCTTTCACTTCGCCCTACGGTCACAGTGGTGAAACCGGGCGCTCTCACCCATTTTGAGATGAAAGCCCGCCGCTTCCGTCGTCTGGACGGCCCTTCTGGAAAGCAGCCAGGGTAGCCGGAATTCCGTCAGCACGCCCAGCTAGCAAAGACCTTACTTCCGTCCAGCCACAATCTGAACAGTTGTTCTTTTTCTGAACGATTGTTCAGAATTCTTTGACATAAGCGACACGAAGGTGGACACTAGGGAGGTGGAACGATCCCGTAGCTTGCTGTCGTTCGAACGATGGAGTAAGAAGTTGCCAATGAACCCGGCGAAGAATCCACGCAACGGCCATCTCAGACGGCGCTATCTTGCACGGCGCCTGGAGATCTTGCGCGCCGCTGGTAGAGAGTTTCGTGTCCGTGGATTCGCCGAGACCGGCATGCGCGATATCGCGAAAGCCGCGGCCCTTTCTCCGGCAAATCTCTACAACTACTTCCGCGGCAAGCACGACATCCTCTTCTTTTGTCAGGACAATTCCCTTGACCGCATGATCGCCGCCCTCGACAAGACCCGCCGCATGCGAGTGAGCGCAGCCATAAAGCTGCGCATGGTAATCGTCTCACATTTGCGATGCGTACTCGACGAAGTCGAGGGATCCGCCGCGCATCTTCTGACGACGGCGCTGCCGCCACGCCAACAACGCTATCTGGTTGCAAAACGTGACAAATATGAAGAAGGCGTGCGCAATCTGATCGTTGCCGGAATGCGCTCGGGGGAATTCGCCGCTTGCGATCCGGCGCTTGCAGTGCGCGCTATCCTTGGAGGTCTGAACTGGAGCGTCCAGTGGTTCAGCCCGGAAGGACCGCTAACGGTGTCGGAAATCGCGGAGAGATTTGCAGACTATTTGATCCGCGGCTTGCTGGCCAAACCGGATGCTCTACAACGACTTCCCTTTGAGAGAGACCCGCATCGCGCTCTACGCGAGTCTCTTCCGCAGAACGAAAAAAGCGTGCGTCGATCCGGTGACACTTTCGCGAGGTGATTTAACGTGACCACACTGCCCATCGAATCGCAAAAGTCGGCACAGATACGCTTCACGTTGAACGGCGAAGAGACCGATGTCTCCTTTGCGCCCTATAAAACTTTGCTCGAGGTTCTGCGCGAGGATCTCGGTCATACGGGCACGAAGCACGGCTGTGAGCTGGGAGAATGCGGCGCCTGCGCCGTGCTTCTCGACGGCAAGCCCGTGCTCTCTTGTCTCGTCCTTGCACTGGAGTGCGGCGGAAAGCAAGTCCTGACGGTCGAGGGCCTCGGAGAAGACGGAAATCTCCATCCATTGCAAGATGCCTTTGCCGATCTCGGAGCGGCGCAGTGCGGCTATTGCACGCCGGCAATTCTGGTGACCGCGAAGGCTCTACTTGATCAAAACCCTCACCCGAGCCGCGATCAGATCCGCGAAGCGATCTCCGGAAACCTGTGCCGGTGCACAGGCTATCTTCAGATTTTCGAAGCCGTCGAAGCCGGGATGCTCAAGATCTCGGACAAAAAGGAATCCGTAACGTAGATTGCGCAGCGAGGACACGAACACGCACTCAGGAGGGCGCATGCCGAATGAAAAAGATTCGCGAAAGACACCCGCTGACGCCCCAAAGGCTAACGAGCATGCACTCCGCCTGATCGGCGTCCCCCGGCGCAGAGTCGATGCTCGCGCGAAGGTGACCGGCCAAACGCGTTTCGCCGACGACATTTTCCTGCCGCGCATGGCGTACTGTAAGCTTTTGCGCTCTCCCCATCCTCACGCGCGCATTCGAAAAATCGAAACATCGCGCGCCTCCGCTCACCCCGGAGTCTATCTGGTGCTTACCGGGAAAGACCTCCCCATCCAGTACGGAATTCTTCCCGTCAGCCAGGATGAGCAAGCTCTCTGTGTCGATCGCGTGCGGCACGTCGGAGATCCAGTCGCTGCCGTCATCGCGCGCGAAGAGCTGACGGCCTTTGAAGCGCTCGACTTGATCGATGTCGACTATGAAATCCTCACGACGATCTCCGATCCCGAGGAAGCTCTAGCGACTCCTGAGCCACGAATCCACGAATACGGCGAAGAGGGAAACATTCATAAACTCGTGGCGCTGGAGTTCGGCAATGTGGAAGAAGGCTTTGCCGAAGCCGATGAAGTTTTCGAGGACATTTTTTTCTTTCAGGGGAGCACCCATCTTCCTATCGAGCAGCACGCTGCGGTCGCCATCAAGGATCCGGATGGGAAGCTGACCATGTGGTCCAGCACACAGACCCCGCATTATCTCCATCGCGCGCTCGCCAAGGTCCTGGAAATGCCGGCGGCCCATATTCGGGTGATCGCCACGCCCAACGGCGGCGGTTTCGGAGGAAAGAGCGATCCGTTCAATCATGAAATCGTTGTCGCCAAGGCTGCTCTTATGCTCGACCGGCCAGTAAAGATCTGTCTCACACGCGAAGAAGTTTTTTATTGTCACCGCGGCCGCCATCCGGTCCTGATGAAAATCAAGACCGGTGTCAAAAAGGACGGCGCGATTACTGGGATGCATCTGCAGACCCTCATCGACGGTGGCGCATATGGATCGTACGGAGTCGCTAGCACGTTTTACGCGGGGGCGTTGCAAACGACGACGTACCATATTCCGCGGTATCGCTACCAAGGCTGCCGCACCTTCACGAACAAACCGCCCTGCGGGCCCAAGCGTGGACATGGAACTCCTCAGCCGCGCTTCGGTCAAGAAGTCCAACTCGACAAGATCGCGGAGAAGTTGAAGATTGATCCTGCTGTTTTGCGGCTCCGCATTGTTGAATCTTCAAACGCCGTGACGGCAAATTTCTTTCGCCTTGGCACCGTCAATCTTGCCGAGTGCATTCGCCGCATCGTCAAAGTCTCCGGTTGGAAGGAGAAATTTCGCAAACTCCCTGAGGGCCGCGGCGTGGGCCTGGCCTGCTCCGCTTATCTGACTGGCGCCGGGCTTCCGATCTATTGGAACAAGATGCCGCACTCGGGAGTTCAGCTCAAATTCGACCGCAGCGGTGGTGTAAGTATTTTCTGCGGCGCGACGGAAATCGGGCAGGGCTCGGACGATGTTCTCGCAGGAATCGTTGCCGAAGTCCTGGGCATCGACACGTTTGACATTCGGCTGTTCACCGGCGACACCGATCTCGGCCCCGTGGATCTTGGCTCCTATTCGAGCCGCGTCACGCTGATGGCGGGAAACGCGGCATTGCAGGCCGCGGAGCGCGGAAAAGCCATCATTGCCGACGCGGTTGCGGAAAAACTGGAAGTGCCCAAAGGACGGTTGCGCTTTGCGGACAAACGCGTATTCGATTCCGCTGCACCGGAAAAGGGTCTCACCTTTCAAGAAGCGGTTTGCCTCGCCGAAGCTCGCTTCGGGACGATTGGCACCGTGGGCTCCTACACTCCGCCGAAGTCTCCAGCGCTGTACAAGGGCGGCGGTGTAGGGCCATCTCCCACCTACTCTTATTCCGCGGCTGTCGTCGAAGTCGAAGTGAACAAGGTCACCGGTTGGGTCACCGTCCCAAAAATCTGGATCGCGCATGACATCGGCCGCGCCCTGAATCCGACGCTGGTACGCGGCCAGGTCGAAGGCGGCGTCTACATGGGTCTCGGCGAAGCGCTCATGGAAGAGCAGGAATTCCGGCGTCTTCCGAAAAAACTTTCTCACGCGCTGGTGCACAAATTCCCTTCGATCCTCGAATACAAGAGCCCTACCTCGCTGGACATGCCCGAAGTGATCACCGAGCTGATTGAAGAGCCAGATCCTCGCGGCCCGTTTGGAGCGAAGGAGGTCGGCCAAGGCCCGCTCCTGCCGATCATGCCGGCGGTCGCCAACGCCGTATACGATGCTGTCGGTGTGCGGATCGATGAAATTCCAGTCACCCCGGAAAAAATCATGAAAGCCCTTGCCGAAAAGAAAGCAGGACGTGACCCGCGTTTTGGACCGACTAATTTCCCCCATGTCAATTGGCCCGAGGCACTGCGAGTTCCCCCGCCCTGGGAAGGGGGCGACGGCAATGCGGTGAACGACGTTCCTCGTCGCGAAAAATCTCGCCGTGAGAAAGAGAAGGTATTCGCGCCATGATGCGGCTGCCTCTTTTTGAATTCCGTGCGCCGCGCACACTGGAAGAAGCCGCGCGCATCCTGGACGGGGAGAGAACGAACGCAATGCCGCTCGCAGGCGGCACGGATCTGCTCCCCAACATGAAACGCCGTCAACAGGTTCCGCGGATGCTGATGAGCCTCCGTCACATTGAAAGCTTGACCCGCATCGCTTTGAGCGGTTCCGGCTCACGGCTCGGCGCCTGCCTTACACTTTCCGATATTGCGTTAGACCCGCGCTTTCGAAATGGATTGACAGCGCTGGCGCAAGCGGCTTCACTGGTGGCCACTCCCCAAATCCGAAACATGGCGACGCTCGGCGGAAATATTTGCCTGGATACGCGCTGCAATTACTACGATCAAAGCTACGAGTGGAGAAAGTCCATCAATTTCTGCCTGAAAAAAGACGGCACGACCTGCTGGGTCGCGCCGGGCAGCCCAAAGTGTATGGCGGTATCCTCGACGGACACCGGGCCGGCACTGATGGCACTCGGGGCGCGAGTCCGGCTGGTGTCGCACTCGGGGGAGCGCGAGGTCCTTCTTTCGAATCTGTACAACAACGATGGGATCGACTACATCAAGCGTCGGCCGGATGAAATTCTTGCGGAAGTATTGCTGGATTCTCTGCACGGATGGAAGAGCACGTACTGGAAACTCCGGCGCCGTGGCTCGTTCGATTTTCCCGTGTTATCCGTTGCAGCGGCGGCGCGCCTCTCCAAAGATAATGTGGTCGAGGACGCTCGCATTGTCGTGGGTGCAGCAGCCTGTCGTCCGCTGGCCGCCACGCAAGCCGCGAAATCACTGTTGGGCCGCCCCTTGAATCCGCAAGCCATCGAAGAAGCCGCCGCACTCGCAGCCCGAATCGCCAAGCCGCTTGACAACACGGATTTCGACATGACCTGGCGCAAGAGGGTCACCGCCGAATTTGTAACCTATGCGTTGCGCGAGTTGCGCGGCGACGATGTGCGAACCGAGCGTGCGAGTTTCACGCGCTATGCTTTCGAATAATCAATTCGGATTTTCAAGCAGCAAAGCGATTCCCTGGCCGCCGCCAATGCAAGCCGACGCGATGCCGTAGCGCAGTTTGGAGCGCCGCAATTCTCGCGAAAGCGTCAACGCAAGCCGAATTCCCGTTGCCGCCAATGGATGGCCGATCGCAATCGCGCCACCGTTCACATTCAGTTTGTTCCGGTCGAGACGCAACTCACGCTCGACAGCGATGAGCTGCGCCGCAAACGCTTCATTGATCTCGAAACGATCAATCCGGTCCATCGTAAGTCCAGCGCCTTCGAGTAGCCTCCGAATGGCCGGAGCCGGCCCCATACTCATAATTTCCGGACGCACACCGACAGTGGCGACAGCAGCTATGCGTGCGAGCGGCTTCACGCCCTTTGACCTTACGTACGCACCGGTGCCCACCAGCGCCGCTGCCGCGCCATCCACGATCGCGGAACTGTTTCCCCCCGTCTGAACGCCCCCGAACGCCGGCCGGATTTTCGAGAGCGCTTCGAAAGACGAAGGGCGAATGTGCGTATCCGAAGTGATACTCTCCACTCCTCTGGGCAGTTGAATCCCACGCGGCTTGTACCCGCTCAGTTCGAAAGTTTCGCTGACAAGGGGAACTATCTCTCCCGACAGGAAGCAGCTCTTTTGCGCCGCGACTGCGCGCGAAAAGCTCAATTCCGCGAAGCGGTCCACATCTTCGCGCGTGATCTTATACGTCCCCGCAACACTTTCCGCGGTTTCCCCCATCGTGACGCCCGGAGCCGGATCCAGCAGCGCTTCCCACAAAAAATCCTTGAACTCCACCTGGCCCATGCGAAACCCGCTGCGATGAGTGAAAGCAGCAACGGGATTTCGGCTCATCGATTCCGCGCCGACGCAAAGACCGAGTTGGATTTTTTTGAGCGTGATGGCATCGGCTGCCTGGCTGATTGCTTCCACGCCCGTGCCGCACACGCGCTGCACTAGCAGCGCCGGCCGTTCGGTCGGAACACCTGAATAGAGCCCGATATGGCGAGGCAGGACATACGCGTCAAAACTGGTTTGCGCCACGCTTCCCGCGATGACGGAGCCCACATCAGCCGGAGCGATTTTCGCGCGTTCGAATAAGGCGCGCGCCGCCTTGATACCGAGGTCGGTCGGCGAAACAAGACCCAGCGCGCCGTTGTAGTCCGCAAACGGTGTTCTGACTCCATCCAGCAGCCAGATATCCTCATAAGCCATGAACAGCCCGCTTGTTCCCATAGCCATGACTCAATTCCCTCTTGCATTCACGCTGGGCGCAGAAGATCCGAGCGTATCCTTAATATAGGATAACTAAACGGCGCGCGGAACCCCCTCGAAAACCTTTACCAGATGTTTCATGTCAGTTTTAGTCGGAACATCACCGGCCGTTGTGACGATGCTGGGCCGCAGCTCCGAGATCCATGCTTGGATGTCTTGAACAGAGGATTTGTCATATCCCCCATCCAGCCCAACCGCATCAAGTGGCAGGGCGATACCAAAAGCCGTGCCCTCATCTTCGGGCAAACCCTTCCGTCGGCGCGATGTTATGACGTCAGCAGGCGCGCATTTGACGCCATTCCAGTTCTGTCGAAGAATCATATTCCAATGTTCTTGAGGAAAAGGACCACAAGGGAATAGGAGCAGAGGAAGCGCTTCATAGAAGCGTACAACATTGATTGTCGGCCCGAGCAGATTCGCCCAAGCATCGCAGCTCTCCGCTGAGAGAGCTGGAACGATCTTTTCCTGAATGATAATCAGGTCCGCGCCGGCCTCCAGAAATTTGGAGGCCATCTGCGTCGCGACGGAGCCTGCAAGTTCCAGCGCGGCCTCCGATATGTCGTCCCAGCGTAAAAATCCTCTCTTCTCCAACTGGGTAATCCGGGCAGCTAGAGTCAGCGGACCCGTTACACCCGCCATCAGCAGGAAATCGCGGTTCGCGAGTGCCTTCATCCTTCGGATCACTTCGACGGCCACGGGGACCCGCCCGCTAATCGCCGCCTCTTCCGGAGAGCGCAAGCCCTCCGGCAATTCTCCAATCCGCACTGGATGAGGCCAGTGAATTGTCGGCGCCTGATCGTCCGCTTTGCTTTGCAGTGTTGCACCCAGAGCTTCCACCTCAAGGTAGGGATCGCAGTAGCAGGCCACACCGTCTGCGCGCAGATGCGTTCGCAGTTGCCTGAGCGCACTTGAAATCTTTGTAGGATTCCAAAGAAACACACCGAGTGGAACATTTTCCACTTTGGCGCCGAGAGAGAACACGATCGGCAAGAAGAGCGGCCGAGCCGGCACAATCCCATTCAGCAGCCCTTTCGCCATCTGCCGGGGAGTGAGACTTCGTTCCATCAACTATGGCCTGAAGACCGGCCCCGTCGGCTTGGCATCCGGCCACGTCCCATAAAATTGCAGTGCGTCCTTCGGCGGTGTCTTTTTATTCCATTCCTGCTCAAATCGGTCGAACGAGACCCCCCGCGCCAGTCGAGCATTTTTCTCCTCCTGGCGCTGTTGGTTTGTCTTCACCACGTCGATTTTCCGGCGTTCGGGTTCATACGCGATCTTGTAGATGTTCTGCGCTGTCCAATCCGAAATAATATTCTTCTTCAGATCCTCCATGACCGATTCCGGATCTCTTTCCAATGGATCTCCGTAGCCGGGACCACCGCCGCTGAACCCGAAGAGCAAATCTCCTTCTTGATAGACCTTGGGAGTCCGCGCCACGAGCTCATATTTCCAATCGCCATGAATCGTGTTTTTCTGCAGCATGTCCAGAAGATCCATGGTGAGTGGGGAATTCTCTTTTTTCATGTCGTCAAGTAGTCCGGGCTTGCGCACACTGATTCCTGGAATCGGCGAAGAGGCATATCCACCAAACAGAGGCTGGCCCAGCGGCACCTTGCTCCCGTTTCCCATGCACATGGAAACCATGTCGCTGACTTTGTGGATCATCCATTGTTGGACAGCGCCTGATCCGCCTCGATGGTGCCCGTGGCCGCAGGAGTCCTTCCAATGCTGCGAGAGCATCACGGTCAATGGCAGTTCACTTTCGACCTGCTCCGAATCCGGAGCACGCCCAAATGCACACCAGGCGAAGCCATACGAGTCCATGCCGTCGTTCGCTGCTCGGCCGCCCTGCCCCTGGGTGTTCAGAGAAAATGAGAGAACGTCGGAAACCGCAAGTTTCCATTGCGACAGGCCCGCGCAAATCTGCGCGGTATGCTGGCTGCCCGGCGCGGCGGTCACCTGCTGCCAAAGCCCCGCGCAAGAGAACGCCATCTTGGCAAAACTGTTGTGCGTCGCATTCCGGCACTGCATCCCGATGTAAACGCAGCAGCTTGTCGCCGCGGCTTTATCCGGGTTGAGAATGATGTTGGGCGGAAAAATGAAATCGATCGGAGCAAACGTCGAGCTGCAAATAGGCAAGTCGTGGAAGACGTACTCGTACATGAAATTCGCGATGTGACCTACTACCGCCTGCGAGTGAACATTGTACGAAGACGGATTTTCGGGCGAAGTCCCTTCGAAATCGAAAATGAGTTTCTCGCCTTTCTTGGTCAACGTCAGATAACACGCTCGCACAAGCGCCGGCGTCCACCCAATGGCATCGTTGAACACCACCGCGCGAAACTTCCCTTCCGGCAAAGACTTGATCTTCTGGCGCGCGCCGGATTCCGCGGTTTCAAGCATCTTGCGCAGCAAACCGACCAAATACTCTTCGCCGCGCTTCTCCACCAGCTCCAGTAATCGCACGCGCACTCTGTCCGCCGTCGTGCATCTTGCTCGCAAATCAGAAATAAACATCGCCGGCGCACGCAGCCCATACACCGAATAAAATTCCAAAAAGTCATTCCTCAGCTGATAGTTCTCCCCGATCTTCATCGGGGGCATGTTCAGCCCCTCTTCGAATCGCGACTTGGCGCTAACCGGCATGCCCCCCGGCTCGATGGCACCAGTTTCCGTCGTATGCAAAGCAGCCGTCGTCCACGCCAGCAGCTTCCCCTTATAGAAGACCGGCATGAGCGCGACTTGGTCCGGATTGTGAATCCCTCCATAGAGCGCATCGTTCGTGTACCAGATGTCCCCTTCGTGAATCCCGGGATTCTGCGAGTAATACTTGAGAATGAATTTGATTACGATCGGCTGAATGATCGCATGAAGATAGGTGCCACAAGCCGCGTTGATCAAATCACCGCCCGCCGTAAAAATCGCCACCATGGAATCGCCCGACACGCCAAAGTAGCTTCGCGATGACCGGATGAAAATTTCCATCGCCTCATCGAGGATATCGTTGCTGACCTGCACGCCGATCTCATAGTCGCCCTGCCGCAGCGTCTTCGCGCATTCCTCTTCGTAGGAAGAAGCTCTCGCCGGCTTCAGCCATTCCAGCTTTTCGGCTAACGTGGGTATGGGCATGACTCTCCTTGCTTCCTCCCGCTGGCCTAATCTTCCAGAATCCCCAGTCCGCGTTCATCTATGGAAAATTTCATCGCAGCCGGCACGACCAGCGTCGTATATTCCCCCTCGACCACCGCAGGCCCCTCAATCACGTTTCCTGGCCGCAGCGATTCGTAGCCGTAGATCGGCGTCGTCTTAAATGACTTTGCTTCCGGCCAAAACACCGCCCTCTCACCTTTCCGCGCCCCGCTGGGATCGCTTCCCTCCAGCTTCATCTTCGGCAATTCAACTTTCTTTGTCGCAACAATAGCCTTCAAGATAAAACTCTCAATGAAAACTCCGCCCTCAGGATTCACCACGAACGGACTAAACGCCTCGCTGAATTCCTTTTCGAACGCATCGCACACCGCGCGAACATCCTCCACCCCATGCAGCGCCAGCAGCGGCGAAAGCGTCCGCTTCACGTGAAACTGCCCCCCATAGAGCATGTCGAGTTCGAGCACAAAAGTGCCCGCTTGAATATTGAGCCCATCCGCAACCAGATCCCGCTTGGCCTGTTCAATCAAGTTTTCCACGGCGAGATTAAACGTAGCGAACTCCTCCGAAGGCTTCTGCGTCCCCGGCTCCAGCAAAGTAATTTTCTTCGACGCTTCATAAACATGCATGATGTCCATGGTGGACGAGCCGAAAGCACAAAACACCGGCGAAAAATGAAACACCACAGCCTTTCTCACGTCCGCTTTGTACCCTTCGACGTGCGTCGCCCCCGCCCCTCCGCCAACAAACAAAACGAAATCCTCCGGACTATACCCGCGCAAATGAACTTCCTTTACAATCGCCGAGGCCATGTTCCCATTCACAATCTTTCGAATCACCTCCGCCGCCTGCTCGATTTCTATCCCCAGCGGCTTTGCAATCTTGTCCCGAATCGCCTGGACAGCAGCATTCTTATTCAGCCGCATCCTGCCGCCGAAATAATATTCGGGATTGATGTAACCGAGCACCACATCTGCATCGGTAACAGTCGGCTCCTTTCCCCCACGGTTAAAGCAAGCCGGTCCTGGCATCGACCCAGCGCTTTTCGGTCCCACCTGCACCCGATTCTGCAACAGTTTGTTCAGCCACGCGATCGATCCACCGCCGGCTCCGATCGACAGCGTCTTGATCATCGTGATCCCCACCATCCACCGATCGATGATCGGCCGGAAATCGTAGCTGCGCACGCTGTCCTTCACCACCAGTCCGACGTCGAAGCTCGTCCCTCCCATGTCCGTCATGATCACGTTCTGATACCCCAGCGTTCTTGCGACGTGATGCGCCCCCATCAGCCCAGACACGGGACCGCTATTAAACGTGCGGCTCGCCGTCGTTCGAAACACTTCCGCAATCCCGCCCGAGCTCTGAATCATCAACAAAGGCTTCTTGTATCCGCGCTCGCGCAGCTTGTCCCACATCGCCGAAAGTTCAATCTGCATCGAGCGTTGCAAGTACGCATCAAGAATAGCCGCGAGCGTCCGCTCATATTCACCCAGCTTGCCCACTACCTGCCCAGCGAGCACCACCGGCAGATAGCCAATGTGAAACTCCTTGTACTCGTCCCGAATAATCTCCTTCACCCGCTTTTCGTGAGCCGCATTCAGGAATCCCCAAAGCAGCGACACCACAAACCCCCGAGCCCCGCGATTCACCAGGTAGCGGACCTTCGACCGCAGATCGTTTTCATCTAGAACTCGAATAATATTTCCGCGCGAATCAATGCGCTCTTTCACGCCCACAATCATGTCCCGCGGAATCAGCGGCTCCGGTTTTTCCTGAATCGCCAGGTTCCGCCGTTCGGCCACGCGCATTCCATCAATCCACTGCGCGCCTCGCCCGATCAACACCACATCCTCGTGCCCCTCGGTCGTGATTAATCCCAGCCGCGGCCCTTTCCTTTCAATCAGGCGATTCATCGCAATCGTGGTGGAATACCGAATCATGTCGATGGAGGGAAGCAGCTCCTCCATCTTGAGGTTCAGCGCGCTAGCCCCTTCTTCAATCACCTTCGAAAAGCAAACAGAAAGGTCGTAAGGCGTGGTAGGAACTTTCTTAATCAGAGTTTTCCCACCGAAATTGAGCACCAGGTCGGTAAACGTCCCGCCCACGTCTATATCGATGGAATTCATTCCGCAATCTCAAGCCGTTGCGCACGTATGAAAAACTCGCCTTTGCGCAATCTCTCTTTCAAGCTGTCCAGGTCCATCTCAATGTCCCAAGTGATCGGATGTCCCGGCGGAAGATATTCCGTCTCGATCTGCGTTCCGCAACCGGGACAATAAATCTCCACAATCCGCACCCACAGCGGGTCCGGCGAAAAATTAAATTCTCCCGAAACCAGCGGCGGATGAATTTCCCGCGGATCGCGGTCGTAAAGCAAACAGCCCTTCTTGTAATTTTCCCGCGCCGGACCAATTTCATGCCCGCAACGATTGCAAAGCCACCGCTCCTGCTGAATATCCAAGTCCAGGTATTCCGTGATCCGGATGCGGCTCTCCTGTTCGGATGCCATCGCGTTCCCCTCGCCTCCCTCTCTGCCCACAGCCGAATGTTTTCCTAACGCCTGTTCAGTTTCGCGTTTCCGAATTGGTCGAGCACCAGCGTCCAGCCTTCCGGAACTAAATAAGTGCTGTTCGCGCCTTCCAGCACCGCGCAACCCTCCACGCGATTCCCCGGCTGCAGCAACTCCCAGTGATAAAGCTGCGCTTCGCCCTTCGAACTTCCCCAGGCAACTTTTCTCTTGCCTTTGATCGCGTGCGTAGAATCGGCTCCCTGCAAGGAGTTTTTCGCAAGCGCCGGCTTGGGCATGGCCTTTCGAATTTGTACGCGGAGCAGCTCAATCGCCGCCTGATCGGAAGCTATTCCAGTTTTTCCCTCGCAGAGGTCGCGAAGACTCCTCCCATCACGGAAAGACGTTTCCGGAATTGTCACCGGTATCGCCGGCTTTCCTGGACCAGAGATTTCAAGCTCCATCGAGTATTCGATTCCGTCCGTCTTAATTCCCTCACCGAGCAAATCGCGCAAGCTCTCCGCCTTGATGTCCTGAAGCACGCGGTTGAGTCCGTCTGACGCGCCGTCTGAAAACGAGGTGATCTTCGGCATTCGTTCATACACGTGAGAAATGTCGGAAACAGACGATCCAAACGCGCTGAACACCGGACCAAGCGAAAATAAATAGACCTCATCCAGTCCGGCCTTCTCCGCGACACCGCAAGCAAACAGTCCTCCGTTCCCCCCATAAGCAAAAAGCGCATGGCCGCCAAGACTTCTTCCCAATTCCTCGCCTGCGTGCTTGATCAGATTCGCCACCGCGCTGAAAGCCACCCCAATGATGTTCCGGCAAGCCTCCTCAGCCGATATCTTCAATGGCCTCGCAATCATCTCCTGAATGACACTGCGCGCGGCCTCCAGTTGAATTGCCTTCGTCCCGCCAAGAAAATAGTCCGGATTGATAAACCCCGAAGCCACGAACGCATCCGTGAGCGTGGGCTTGTCTCCTCCGAGCCCATAGCAAGCTGGGCCGGGAAGTGAGCCCATGCTTTCAGGCCCAATCGTTATCTCCCCAGGCTTGCCGTTTCCCCGCGCCTTGACGACGCTGCCTCCGCCGAGCGCGATGGATCGCAAATAGGGAAGCGAGATCTGCGCGGGAATCCCAAAAATATCCGACGGCCTCCTTTGTACCGGCTCCGAATCCTGCAACACGCTCACTTTCGCAGTGGTTCCCCCGACGTCCAGCGCGATGACGTCGCTAATCTTGTAAACCTTTGCGAGATGTGCGCTGCCGTGGATCCCGAGGATGGGACCGGACTCAATCGTGTCGATCGCCTTCGTCTTGGCAATCCCCGCAACGCCTCCGTTGATGTGGCTCACCAGAAACGTTCCCGCATAGCCGTGCTCTTGCCGCAGATCATCCTCCGCCTTGAAAAGCGTGGCCGCCAGTGCCCCGTGCGTGTAGGCATTGATGATCGCGCAATACGTTCGCGTCGCATCGTCTGCACTCTTCGAAATATCGCTTCCGGCCAGAACCGGCACCGAACCCAGGAAGTGATCCGGGTACTGCTGATCGACGATGCGTTTGATTCGAATCTCCGCCTCAGGATTGCGGTGCGCACCCTTCAAGCTGACGCAGATACGCCGCACTCCGCCCTCCAGCAGCCCGCGCACGCCATTCATAATCCCCGTCTCGCTCGTGGAATCGTCCACTCCAATCACGTCACGCTCGGAAATGATTCCTTTCAGCACCACGCTGTGCGCATCCCGCCCGTACAGATTTTTTTCGTGTCCGCGTGAAATGAGCAAGCCAATCCTCGGCCCGCTGGATTCAGCAAGCACGTTGGAAGTAATCGTGGTGGACCAGCGGATCAGTTCGAGGTTCTCCAGGAACGCATCCACGTCGGCATAACCCAGCTGCGTGGCACCCTGTGTAAGGCATGCGAACAGGCACACCGTCAAGTCGTGCGGAGTAGTGTCCACTTTCACGCACACGAGCTTCTTCCCATCGATGAAAATCCCATCCGTCAATGTTCCGCCGATGTCGATATCCGCTGTCAGCAAGATGGCCTCATGGCTGGATTGTTTTCATTGCCCTGACAAATTCTTCGGCGCGAATCGTCCACCCGAAAAATTTCTCTACGTTGTACAAAGTCGCCTCATGCAGCATCTCCGGACCCGCTGGCATGGCTCCATCCGCGATCAGGATCGGCCAGTAATCCTGGAAATACGCGTCTCGCAAAGTGGACTCCACGCAAACGTTTGTAGCAATGCCGACGAAAAAAAGATACCGGATGCCCCGCGTCCGCAGTTGAGAATCCAGCGTCGTCCCTGCAAACCCGCTGTACCTCGTTTTGATTACCACCAAATCCCCAGCCTCCGGCTTCAGTGCCTCCACGATCTCGAAATCCCACGTGCCTTCCGTCAGCAATTTCCCTTTCAATTCCGGCTGACAATTCATCAAGTGCATCGCCAGTTCTTTATGCCAATTCGGAGAATTCGGCCCCCCGCTGTTGCTCAAGTCCGGTTTGTATCCCATTTGAACGTAAACAACCGGAACCCTAGCCTGCCGTGCCGCATCCAGAACGGTTTTAATTGAGCCGACGACTCGCGGGGCATCGGAAATGTCCATCTTCGCAATGTCCAGCATCCCGCCCTTCGACGCAAACGCATTCTGCATGTCCACCACAACGACCGCGGACTTCGCCAGCTCAACCTCCATCGGCCCCGGCTTGGCATTCAGCTTCAGCATTACATTCTTCTCTTCTAGAAAAAAAGCTAGTCCCGCCCCGCTTCCAACATCTTTTCGGCAAGGCCTGTCGGATTCGTGAACATCACTTCGTGGCTCCCGGGCATCTGCACCAGGCGGTAGAGGCCCAGTCTGTTCGACATCCGCGGATGCCACCCCCATTCCCCTGGCGGCAACGCAATGTCTTCCGTGCAATTGATATAGCCCTTCGGGATGTCGAGCGAGTAGAACTTTTTCAGGTCCAGCTTGTCCTTGGCAGGCTGCAGAGGCTCGGGAGAAAGCAACGCGTAAGTGCGCTTGGCCGTCTCCAGGTCCCCATCATTGATAAACGCCTCGCGCCAAACCGGAAAAGGTAGCAGAAAAGAATTGTCCGCGGATTCTCCCGCCATTTTCTCAAAGAGCGCAGCCGTAGCAGGAGGCGACTCGTCGAGCACACTATGGCCATCTCGAACGACAAAGCTGTTCTGAAACACAAGCCGCCTGATTTTCTCGGGAATTACTTCGGCAACTTTGGAAATGAAAGTCCCGCCAAAACTGTGACCGACCAGTACGAAATCCGAGAGAGACTTATCGATGATAAAGTCCACGATGGACTTCACGCACTGCGCATGCGTGACTTTCTTGTTGGCCCCCTTTCCGTAACCAATCGCCGTGGGAGCGAACGCCTTATGTCCCTGCGCTTCCAGGTGGCGGATCACCCCTTCCCAAGCGGCTCCGTCATGCCAGGAGCCATGCACCAGAACGAATACTGCCATTGCTGCTTCTCCCAAGAACGGTCCGATGCTTAGGCTGACTGGCGTTTCGAATCGCAGTGGGGCGAGGCCAAAGTGTTTCGCCCCGCTACTCTGCCGCCACAATGCCTGGCTTAGAAAGTAATTCTTGCCGCGAACTGGAACTGCCTTGGATTGAACGTGGTTCTCGGACTGCCGAACCCTGGATTGGACGGAGTCGCGACCCTATCCTTGTAGTGTTGTGGCGTGGCTCCTATGAAAACCGGCGCAAAATAGACGGAGAATACTTCATCGACGTTTGCTCGGTTCAACAGATTAAAGGCTTCGGCGACCACCTGCAGCTTCACATGCTCTCGAAGCTGGAAGTACCGGGACAAACGAACGTCCACAGACTTCAGACTGTCCCCGTGGTAGGTGTTCCTCGCGGAAAGTCCGACGCGGTCCGTCACCGGATTGGTGTCGTTGTTGGCATCAAACCCCGCGAATATCGTAAAGGGCCGCGCCGACTGCACCGTGATGATGCTGCTTAACTCGAAGTTTCGGAGGAAGGATTTCTCCGGTGCGGTGGCGACAAAATTAGCTATGAACCGATGGCGTAGATCCTGGTTCGAATTGGACCGCTCCAAATTTCTTTTGTACAGATCCTGGGGCGTGCTGACAAACGTCGTAAACGTCCCGTCATCCAGCGTCTTTGAGTAGGTATAGTTCGCACTCAACCGGAAATGCTGGCCGGCCCTCTCGCTCGCCTGGAGCGTCAGCCCGTGGTAGATGGAGTTACCGCTGTTATCCGTGTAATAGACAAGTCCGGAATTGTATTCCGGCCCATTGAAGAAGTCCTTGCCGAACTGCTGAGCGCCACCTGTGCAGTTGATCAGAACGTTGCTGCTATTCCGCGTTTGAGTGGCACCCACCGGGCAGGACACATTCAAGTTCTCTGCTCGAACCAGCTTGTGCGCGGAAACAAACAGATAGCCGCTGCTGATTGTCAGGCCCTTTCCGATTTCTCGATCGATCTCAAGGCTGGCCTGTTCGGAATAGGAGGTCCGGCTATTGGGGTCCACTCCGTCCGTAGCCACGGTGTTGAGGAACCTGCCAGAGGTCGCGGGGTTGGGAGGAAAGAAAAAGTTCGGCGGGACCTGCCCGGTGGTGAGCAGAACCTTGGCATCGGCTGCCGCGTTCGACAAATAGCCACTTGGCGTGGGCCCAAAAACAGTCGGATCTTGGTTGAGAGAGTATCCCGCAGTATTCGCGCCTTGACGCGGGCCCGGCAGTTCGGCCACATCGCAGGGAGCACCCGGAGGAATCGGACTATTCGAACTATTGAATATGTGGCAGTTTTCCGCCGGCGGCCGCTGTGGAAAGGTCACGAACAGGAAGCCCAGGTTGTAACGGTCGTAGAATATCCCGCCGCCGACTCGAATGACCGTTCTTCTGTTCGGGGAATAGGCGAACCCGATCCGCGGAGCAAAGTTATTTAAATCGTGCTTGATCTGCTTGGTGAGGCCGGCCTCGAAGTCCCACCGCACGCCGTAGTTAAAGGTCAGTTTGTGAGTGATCTTCCACTGATCCTGCACAAATAATCCATAGTAGGAGTGGTTTAGGTGAACGTTGAAGGCTTCCGTCTGTGCAGGCAGATACGCGAACGGCCAGTTTGGTGTATTGGGCGTGATTACGGGCGGGAGACTGCCCTCTGCGACCGCGCCCGATCCCAGCGGGGCGCCCCAGAAGACAATCGGCGTCCCATGGAATAGCGCCGCAGGGACGGGGCAAGTTCCCCCGCTCGGAAGCGGTGTCGGTGAGTTGTTGATGTTCACGTAATTGGCAAAGTCCGTCAAGCAGTCTAGCCCCGGCAGGACAATGCGCATCGGCGTGAAACCCGGCCAGGTAACTTTGTTCCGGACAAAATTTGTGTCAACTCCGAAACTAACAAGGTGCGCGCTCTTGACCCAGGACACGGTATCTGAAAATTGCACGCGCGACTCACCGATAAAATCGAACACCCCGAAGTTGTGTCCGAACAAAAACGTGTTGGGGATATCCAGGTTTGGCTGGCCCGAAACTCCGGGAAAGTTATAGTGTCGCCGCGCGTACTGCGCTAGGAAAGTGTTAACGAGGTTGGTCTTGAGCTGCGAGGACAGCGTGCCGACCAGGGATTGATCCCGAATGAAGGCATTGTGGCCGCTGCTCGGGGCTCCGATGCCGCCGCCATCCAGTGTCTGGCCTACCAGCACATTCAACTCACGCGCGTCGAAAATGTTGTAACGAACTGACAGGCGATGCTTGTCGCTCAACTGATGATCGAGCTTGATGATGCCGTTGTCGGTATCGGCGGTTTTCAAGACGTTAAGATTCTCAGGTTGGATTCCCAGGAACGCCTTCGCCGCATTGATTGCTCCCAGGTTGTTCCTCAGTAACTGCGGGAAGGTCGGCGCCTCCCCGCGCCGCTGCAGCTCATAGTTCATGAAGAAGAAAGTCTTGTCCTTGCGAATCGGTCCGCCGATCGTCCCGCCAAACTGATTTTGCCGGAGCGTATGAGGAAGCGTTCCGGGCTGCAAGAGCGAACGAGCGTCCGTGGCCTGGTTGCGAAGATAGTCGTACACCGAGCCGTGAACGTCATTTCCACCAGACTTCGTGACGATATTGACGATGCCCCCCAGTGCCCGGCCATACTCCGCTCCAAAACTGTTGTTCACCACGCGGAATTCGCTTACGGCCTCCTGCGAAGGCGTGGCGCGCTGAGTTGACGTCACCGTGTTGATGTTGTCCGCGCCGTCTACGGTGATGATATTGCTGAAGTCGCGCATCCCTCCGAAAGAAACTCGCGTGACCTCAAATTCCGTGAACGTGGATTGCAGGCTTGTGCGCCCCGTGGCCACACCTGGCGTCAAAAGAGCAAAATCAGTGAATAGCCGGCCGCTGATCGGCAGAGACCCGATTTGCTTCGTGTCGATGACCTGGCTAATTTCCGTCCGCGTTGGCTCCACCGGCGGTATCTCGGTGGTGACTTCGATTTTCTCTCCAACCGACGAAATCTTCAGATCGACGTCAATCGTGGCAACCTGGCCCACCGTGAGGACAATGCCGGTCCGCGTGGATGTGGAGAATCCGGTGGCTTGGGTTACCAATTCATAGTTGCCGGGCGGTAAGCTGGGAAGCACGTAAGAACCGTTCTCGTTCGAAACGGTTGAATACTTCCGATTGGTATCAACCTCGCGCAGCGCGATGGCTGCTCCGGCGACGGTACCCCCGCTTGTGTCTCGCACCGTGCCGTTTAGCTGGGCGCGGCTGGCGCCAACCTGCGAAAATGCCGGCTTCGCCAAACCTCCGAGAACTGCGATCCCAAGGACAGCCCACAACCTCAAGTGTCGCCTCATAATTCACCCCTTAGAGAAACGATTCGAACTAACGATCCTTTGCGACTAAATTCTAAATCTCCCCGACTGGCAGCAGGTCTAACGCCTGCTCCGCCAGCTTGTCAAGGCCTTAATCAGGTAAGTGCGCGAATATCGGCTGAAGCCCGATTCGTGAAGCTTTTCGCGCATGATTGATATTGCTCCATAATTACCAACTCAAATAAATCGCTGCCTCAAGAAAAAACACAGCGGCATTCGAATTGCCGCATCCGTCTCGCATTTTTTTTCCACTGGACTGCGGCGGCTTACCCGGCGAGCACGGATTTTACGGCGGAGACAATTTTTCTTAGTTGGGCAGCGCGAAATTTTCCAGCAGTTCGCTGAATGGAATCGAAGTATCGAGTGCCGTCACCATGTTCAGTGGAGCTTTCAGCGCCTGCGGCGACAACAATCTTGAGCAACACACCCGAGGCGGTCGAATCGAGCTCTAAGTTCACCTTGTCGGTCTCCAGCTCCGCGATCGGCTCACCTTGTTTGACCTTGCTGCCTACTTTCTTGAACCAGCGCACCACTCGTGCCTTGGTCGTCGGGATTCCACCAGACTTCGGAACTCGTAAAATCGTGACGATATTAGCCCTCCCGAATCGCGATCGATGATCTTCCTGGCTCTCCATTCCTTCTTTCAAACTCAATGCACCGCACGGTCCGCTCCCGCCCAGAAGGGCGTGCGGATGGCCTTTTTGTCCGTCTTTGCGGCTGGAGTCTTCGGAATTTCGCACCAGAATTCGACCGACTTTGGCGATTTCACTCCTCCGAGCCGCTTCTTGCAGTGCGCGACAATCGTTTCTTCCTTCAGTTCCTCGCCATCGCGAAGCACGACGATGGCTTTCACCGCCTCGCCCCATTTCTCATCCGGCACGCCGATCACCGCGCATTCGCGCACTTGCGACAATTCCATCACACACGCTTCGACTTCCGCGCAGTACACATTGAATCCGCCGGTGATGATCATGTCTTTCTTGCGATCAACGATGTAATAGAACCCATCGTCATCCCGGTAGCCGACGTCGCCCGTGTGATGCCAGCCGTGAGTTCGAATTTCCGCCGTGGCTTCCGGCAAGTTGTAATAACCAGCGCCCACAAGTGCCCCGCGCGCAACGATTTCGCCACTCTTGAACGGCGGCAGGAGTTTGCCGTCGTCATCCATGATCGCCAGCCGCACCGCCAGCGTCGGTTTGCCGCAGCTTCGCAATCGTTCCGGATGATCGCCCGCGGCCGCCGCCGCCACCGTCGCCGCATCGAGAAACGTCATGTACATGGGCGCTTCGGTCTGACCGTAGGATTGGCACAGGCACGGGCCGAAAACTTCAATGCCCTTTTTGAATTTGTCTGGTGAGACTGGCGCGGCGGCAATCAAAACCCGGCGCAGGCTCGAATATTTGTAATCGCCGAGTTTCGGGTGCGCCAGCAGCGCGTAGTATGCGGTCGGAGGCAGGAAAACGTGCGTAACGCGATAACGCTCGATGCTCTGCAGCACTTCCAGCGCGTCGAAGGCGGGAAGCACCACGTTGGTGGCACCGAGCGAGAACATCGCGAAGGCTACCACCCCCGCGGCGTGAGAAAGAGGCGCGGTGCTCAGGCACACCGGCTCGATGTCATCGCAGCGCAGATTCTGATGGGCGAGTTCCGTCATTGTTCCCCAGGAAAGATTCGTCACCATCACGCCTTTGGCGGGGCCCGTCGTGCCACCTGTCGGCACCAGACCGGCAAGCCGCTCCAGATTGCCGCGCGCGTCACCCCACTCGATCTCTTCCGCGGCTTCGCCTTGTTGTATGAATTTTTCCAATGACGTAGCACCATCCGTTTCTGCATCGATGCAGACGAAGTGGCGCAGCGAGGGCACAAGCGCTTTGATCTCGCGCACCTCTTCCTGAAAGCTGCGGTGATAAAACAGCCAGGACGTGCCCGAATAGTTCAGGAACTGGACGTTGGCATCCAGCGCGTTCCGGTAATTGATGGGGACCCACACGCCGCCGGCGCGCATCAGCCCCAGCATGCAGAGCAAGACGCGGGCGTCGTTGGGCGAAAAAATCGCCACGCGCTCCTCGCCGCGCAATCCCGCTGCCCACATGGCCTTCGCGATGCGCCGGCTGGCCTCCTGGGCCTCGCGGTAGGAATACTTCGTTGCGCGATCGATGATCGCAATTCTGTCGGGAAACGCTTCCGCTCCCTTGTCGAAATAATCGATTGCCCTCATTCTGCCTTTCTCTCGCTATCGGTTTCCTCGAAGCATAACGAAATGCCTCCGCGCGTCGAGTATTCGCTCACCAGACATGGCGAAAGCCTTCGCCCCATCCTTCGCTTGATGTCCACCTGCGGCAAGAAACATCGCGCCCGTCACGGCACGGCGCGCGTTTAACTGCATCTCTTCCTTTTGCCCTCGGCAAGCACCCCTCGCCGTCGCCTCACTCGGTCCGTTCGAATGTCCAGCGTCTTGCAAGGATCTCGGTTGGCATCGCTCATTTCAAAAACATGCACAGCTCATGTGCCGCCGCTTTGAGGTGAGGTAGAAATCGCATCAGCAAACCTTGGAGTGACACTCGCTGCGCGTGCGCGCCGACGTTGAGCGCGGCAACCACTTTTCCAGTCGGGTTTCGAATGGGCACGGCCATCGAGCGCAGCCCGTGCTCCAATTCCTGGTCGATGACGGAGTAGCCGTTGCGCTGCACCATGCGGAGAATTTGCCGCAGCTTTTCCGCGTTGGTCACAGTGCGTTCGGTGTAACGCGTAAATGCGATGCCTGCGAGCAGCTCTTCGAGTTTTTCCGGCGGTAGGTCGGCCAGCAGGATTCGTCCCATGGATGTGCAAAACGCGGGCAAGCGGCTCCCGACGCCGAGATCGATCGCCATGATGCGCGTCACGTTGGCGCGCGCGATGTACACAATTTCCGGACCGTCCAGCGTGGCGATCGAACAAGACTCGCGCAAAATATGACTGACGTGTTCGAGCACCGGTTGCGCCGCTACCGCCAGCGGCATCGAAGAAATGTAGGAATGTCCGAGCGTCAAAATTCGCGGGCGCAAATGAAAATGGCGGTTATCCTCGGAGCCCGCGAATCCGAGTTTCGAAAGCGTGTAAAGACAACGCCGCACTGCTGCGCGCGAAAATCCCGTTTTGCCGCTGATCTGCGAAATCGTAAGTTGCCGCTTCGTTTGCGAAAATGCTTGAATGACCGCTAGGCCGCGGGCGAGCGAGGTCATAAAGTTGGGGTCGCCTTCCAGTTTGTCGTATTGGGGCACTAGCGTTGGCACAGGTTCCACTACTGCTACAGAAGCAGGCGCGGTGCGTGAGTGTTTTCTGAAACCCGCATTCGAATCGGCCACCGGCATGGGCGTCCCCCTCAACTCCAACAACTCCGTCATTCGAACGACAGAGAGGATACACGAAATTTGGCCGATAGACGCACGCGATTTCGATAATCGGCTTGACGGTGGCGATTCGAATGCATAGATTGCGTTCGAACGCAGATTCGAACGGGGCGGGCTTGATTCGAGTCGAAGGGATCTGGGCTTCGAATTGCGTGCTGATACGATTTTGCTCAACCTGCTGGTGGGTGTTCGAATGTGGTGTGCTGTGGCGCGTTGATTTTGCGGAATGGGAGAGCGGGAGTAATGATTGGATGACGAACATCGTGGCATACCGGCGGGCCGCTCCGAGTACGCAGCCGAAGCATCTTCATCCGGCGTATGTGTCCTCCATCAAGCGCGCGCCTTCGAAGCCGCTAGTGTATATGCCGCACACGCTTACGGAAGTGACAGGACCGCTGTTTGGAAAGGAAGTGATTGACGTGAAGGCTTGCGATTTGACGCGGGCGCACAGCGGCGAGCCGCTCGGTGAACGGATTATTGTGAGCGGGCGAGTGGTGGATGAGGACGCGCGGCCGGTTGCGCATACGCTCGTCGAAGTGTGGCAGGCGAATGCGGCGGGACGCTATTTGCATAAGGCGGACCAACATGATGCGCCGCTGGATCCGAATTTTGCCGGGTGCGGTCACACGCTCACGGATGGTGAAGGGCGGTATCGCTTCGTGACGATACGGCCGGGTGCGTATCCTTGGCGCAATCATCACAACGCGTGGCGTCCCGCGCACATTCATTTTTCACTTTTTGGGCCGGCGTTTGCCACGCGGCTCGTCACGCAAATGTATTTTCCGGGCGACCCGCTGATTCCTTACGATCCGATTTTCAATTGCACGGCGGATGAGCAGGCTCGGAAGCAGCTGATTTCCGTTTTTGATTGGGGGAGCACGATCCCGGAGCAGGCGCTGGGGTACCGCTTCGACATTATTCTCAATGGCCGCGAGGCCACACCGATGGAGAGATGAGATGAAGTTTCAGGCAACTACGTCACAAACCGTAGGCCCTTTCTTTGCGATCGGGCTCACGCGGCTGAAGAAAGTCGACCTGGTGGGAGCAGGAGTTTCCGGGCACAAGATTACCGTTGCGGGCCGAGTGCTCGATGGCGACGGGAAGCCGGTTCCGGACGCGCTGCTTGAAATCTGGCAAGCAAACAGTCATGGCAAATACGCGCATCCGGAGGACAAACAGAACAAACCACTTGAGCAGGGTTTCCAGGGTTACGGGCGGATTGGGGTCGATGAGAACGGCGGATTTCGGTTCACGACGGTGAAGCCCGGTGAGGTTCCGGGGCCCGATGGAAAGATGCAGGCGCCGCACATTGCTGTGTCTGTATTTGCGCGGGGATTGCTATTGCGGCTGGTGACGCGGATTTATTTCCCGGAAGAGGCGGCGAACGCCGACGATTACGTGCTGAATTTCGTTGAGCCTGCGCGGCGGGGCACGTTGATTGCGAGAAAGAGCGGCGTTGCGGGCGCGTTCGAATGGAATGTCATTCTGCAAGGCGCCGACGAAACGGTTTTCTTTAATTGCTAAGAGTGCCGACAGCCAAGAAGAGGCTTGTTTTCCTGAGGGTAGGACGAGGTCGCACTTGAAAGTTTTCAGTTCAATTTTTACGCCTGAGTGTGGATCGGGTGAGATCCTTCGCTTCGCTCAGGATGGCACTCGCGGCGGAAGCAGCCAGAACAATTCGGTTATTGGCAGCGAGAAATTCCGATTAGAACGGATAGGGGCGTTTGCCGAGCTGGATGGTTACCCACTTCACTTCGGTCATTTCTTCGATGGACCAGCGGCCGCCTTCGCGGCCCATGCCGGAGTCTTTTACGCCGCCGAAGGGCACGTTGGCCTCGTCGTGCACGGTGGGTCCGTTCAGATGAACCATGCCGGCTTCCAGCTCGAGAGCGAACTTCATCGCTAGCTGCATATTGTTGGTCAGCACGGCGGAGGAGAGGCCGTAGGTGGAGCTGTTGGCCAAGACGAGCGCGTGATCCGCGTCGTTCGCTTTGCTCACCGCGGCGACCGGCCCGAATAGTTCGTCGCGGAAGGCGGCCATATCCGGCGTCACGTCGGCTACGACCGTCGGGTGATAGAAATTCCCTTCGTATTTTCCGCCGCATAGCAGCCGGGCACCGGCGGTGACCGCGTCTTTCACTTTCTTGTCGATCATCGGGCACTGGGATGAGCGGATCAGCGGTCCAATCACGGTGTGCGGATCGCGCGGATCGCCAACCTGGAGCTTTTGCGCTTTGGCCGCAAATCGTTTCAGGAATTCCTCGTAGACCGGCGCTTCCACGATGATTCGCGAGCCGGCCATGCAAATTTGTCCCTGGTGAATGAACAATCCGAAACATGCGGTGTCCACGGCATAATCGAGATCGGCGTCGCGCAAAACGACCAGCGGGCTTTTGCCGCCCATCTCCAAGACGACTCTCTTGCCGCGCTTGGCGCACTCCGTGGCGATCATTCTTCCGACCTTGGTGGAGCCGGTGAAGGTAATGAGCTTCACGCGCGGATCGTCGTACAGCACTTGCGCCATGGTTGGGCCGTCACCGGGCACCACGTTGAATACTCCCGGCGGCACTCCGGCACGCTCAAAAACTTCCGCGAGCTTCAAACCGATCAGCGAAGTTTCTTCGGAGGGCTTGAGCACGAAAGTATTTCCGGCGGCCAGAGCGAAGGCCACTTTCTTCAGAGAGAGTACGATGGGAAAATTGAAGGGGGAAATTCCCGCCACTACGCCGAGCGGACGGCGAATCGCCAGCGAGATCAGCCCGGGCACGTCAGAAGCCATCACGTCGCCGTGAATGCGCCGAGCCTCCCCGGCAATCGAGCGCACCATGTTGGCGGCAAACGGAACTTCAAAATGCGCTTTGCCAAATGTGGAGCCGGCTTCGTCGATTAGCAGTTCCACAAGCTCCGGAGTGGCTTTCTCCAACTCGTCCGCGGCGCGATGGAGAATTCGTTCGCGCTCGGCCGGCGGCGCCGCGGCCCACGATGTCTTCGCGGCGTCTGCGGCATCAATCGCGGCGCGCATGTGCTCCGGCCTGGCCATGAAGATGCGGGCGAACGGACGCTGGTTCGCCGGGTTGACGACATCGGAGAGAGCAGATGGCGGGACATCAATCGTTTTCCCGGCTATGTACGGAGTTGAGAACATGGTTTCCTCACGTGATGCAGATTGCGAAATAAAATTTGGTCACCGCGAACAATGTGCGAAAAACAATTCGAACGCGAATCGCGCGTGCGCTCGATGCGGATTTTTCGCCTCTGCTTGCGGAATGTCAAGCGCCCACGCCGGTTGCTCCGCCCCACACGCGGCGCGCTGTGTCCACGACGAGTTTCAGCTTGGCCCACTGCCGATCCTCGGTGATCAGGTTTCCTTCCGCCGTTGAAGCGAACCCGCACTGCGGGCTCAGCGCCAGATTTTCCATGGGGACGTACTTCGAGGCTTCTTCAATCCGCTTCACGAGCACGTCGGCGTCTTCCATCTGCGGAAGTTTCGAACTTACAAGGCCGAGGACCACGGTTTTGCCTTTCGGGATGAAACGGAGTGGAGCGAACGATCCGGAGCGTGCGTCGTCGTACTCCAGCAAGAAGCGGTCCACAAAGAGAGTGCCAAACATTTTATCGGCAATCGCGTCGTAGCCCCCTTCGGCGTACCAGTGGCTGCGATTGTTGCCGCGGCAAAGATGGATCGCCAGCGTGACGCCGGGGCGGCGCGCAGCTTTGAAGCAAGCATTGTCAGCTTTGATGGCCTCATCGAGCGCAGCGTCGGGGTCCGTTTTCAATTCCTTGCGAATCCACTCGCGCCACTTGGGGTCCATGTAGTAGCTGTAGCGGGGCGCGTCAATCTGAATGTATTTCACGCCGTCGTTTGACAACTTGGCGAGGTCGCTCTTGATGATCTCCACGATGTCCCACAACAGCGCGGAATGATCTTTGTAGACATTGTCGGTGATGCCGGCCTTGAAGGAAATGGCCGGAAATTGCGTGGCGCTGGGAAGGGTCATTTTGATCGCGACGGTGCTGTTGGCTTTCAAGAAAGGCAATTCGTGCCCGGTGAGCGGCCTGGTCAAGCGCAGTTTCTTGGCCACGATGCCCGTCACGCTGCTGACCGGCGCAGCTTCAGAGTCTCCGGCTTTCCAGTTTCTTGCCACGGCGTCACCCAGGTCAAAGCCTTCCACCGCATCGGTGAAATCGCTCATGAAATTCCGGCGGCGGAGTTCGCCATCGGTGACAAGTTCAAAGCCAAGCTCTTTTTGCTTGGCCAGAACGCGCCGGATGTGAAAGTCTTCGAGGCTGCGCAGGCGCTGCGGATCCTTTACGGCGTTTTTTCGCGCCTCTAGAAGTTCCGGGGGACGGAGAAAACTTCCCACGTGGTCGGCTCGGTATTGTGCTGCCATTCCGTGAACCCCCTAAGAAAACGGATCGTAAATGGTACCACGCGTGGCAACCGGCAACTCCGACACGCGTCTACCCAGCGCCCTGGAAAGCCGGGCGGCGAAATCTTTAACAAGAGCGATCTTCTGCCTGAGTTCTTCGACCTGAAATCTTCCGCTAGGGCCGGCAATCCCGAGAGCGGCCACGAGATGGCTTCCGCGCATAAACACTGGCGCAGCAAGGCCACTGAGCCCTCTCTCCAACTCTCCACTGTCGCTTGCATAACCCTGGCGGCGCGTCAAATCGAGAACGTACATCAGGTCCGCAAATTTGCTGAGAGTCAAGGAGGTGAACCGGGGCATCCCGTTACGCTTGATGATAGCGCGAATTTCTTCATCGGGAAGGTGAGCAAGAATCGCTTTGCCCGCGGCGGTGCAGTGCGGTTGGAAACGTCCGCCGACGGGCGTGCGCGCGGTGATGATGGAGTCCAGGCAATCCACGCGATCGAGGCAAATGATGCCGCCCGATCCCGGGACGGCGAGGCTCACACTTTCATTGCAGCGCCGGGACAACTCCACCAGGAAGCCGTGCGCTTCATTGCGCAGCGTCCTGGATTCCAGGGCGCGGCATCCCAGCTCGTGCAGTTTCAAACCGAGGCGGTATCTCTCGTTCGACGGATTTTTTTCGATAAGCTCGAATTGCTGCATGGCGTTGAGCAGTCGGTAGACGGTGGTTTTATTCAAACCAAGTTCGCGGGCAAGTTCCGTGATGCCCTTCTCGGGACCGTATTCGCCGAGGTGCAGCAGGAGCCGAAGTGCCTTCTGCAACGACTTGCTGGAGCCCGAGTCATTGCGCCGCCGGCGGCTGAGCTTTCGAATGCGCGGGGCAACTGGCAAATCAGTTCCTTTTGTACGTTTCGAAGCGGAGGAGAATTCGCTTGACGCTGGAGGCATTGTAGATAGAATCGCTGTGAAGTCAATATGAAACTCTGTTTCATATTATGAAACAAGCGATTTGGAAGGAATTGTAGCGTGCTCCTCCGTGACCCTTGGTATGCCGCCGGCTGGGACCCCGAGATCAAGCACGCGCCTTTTGCGCGCACGGTTTGCGGCGAGCCCATCGTCTTCTACCGCCAGACCAACTGCGAGCTATCATGCTGAGAAATCGGGGATGAACGCAACAGATCTACTGCGTGCTGATTGCAACATTTCCCTGCTGAACGATCTAGCGGTTTTTTCTGATTCCGCAAGAACCTGATATCCTCCAAGTTCTTTATGGTTTGCAAAACCACTCGAGCTGCACGCTCGGATTGGGCCACGGACAAGACAAATATGACCTCGGAACGAGGCTTTTATGGGTGGAACTTAGTCTTCATTCTTTGGACTCTGGATTTCCTCAACATGGGATTCCCGCTTTATGGCGGCGCGGTCATCCACACCTACATGCTGAAAGAAATTCCCATGAGCCGCAGCGCGTTCGGTCTGGGATTTACGCTCTTAAACCTGTTTGTGGGTATTCCCTCAATTCTTGTGGGCGCGTCCATCGTGCATTGGGGAATTCGCAAAACTTTCGGCATTGGTTCGGCGCTGATTCTTGTTGGCGCCCTGTGGCTGTCATTCATCGCTTCTAAGCCCTGGCATTATTGGGTGGGTTTCGGGGTGTTGACGGCCACGGGAATCAGTTTTGGGACTATCGTTCCGGCGGCAACAGCGATCACGCGATGGTTCAGCCGGTATCGGGGAAGAACCATGGCGGTGACGCTATCCGCTTCGGGATTTGCGGGTTTTTTTGTCGCGCCGGTGATCAACCGAATCCTGACGGCGAATGGGGGAAATTGGCGGCAGGCGTGGGCGATAGTGGCGGGAATTTCTATTTTGTCCGCGATTGTCGCGTTTCTGTTTGTGATAGAGCGTCCGGAAGACCTGGGGCAAATGGTGGACGGCGGGCCGGGCGCGGCACCTTCGGCGAAGGTGCCGGCGGCGCTTGCGCGGGTGACAAAATTTTCGTGGGAGCCTCAACAGGCATACCGAACACGGGCGTACTGGATGATTCTCGTTGGGGCAATAGCGTGCCAGTTTCCGTTTTTTTTCTTTACGGCCCATTGGCTGCTGCACTTGAAGGGCGTGGGCATTTCTCCTGCTGACGCCGCATGGGCGATGGGTCTCTTCACGCTGGGTGCCGTGTTCGGCCGGTTGGTCGGCGGCTGGCTGATGGACGCAATGGAGGGACGCTACGCGTTCATGCTGGGCTTTTGCTGCTATTTCTTGGGATCGTTTCAGGCGACTCGAGTTTCTCCGGAAGTGCTGTGGATCGCCTACAGCGCGGCGATTCTGTACGGGACGGGGTTCGGCTGGACCTTTATTTGCCTGAACACAGTCACGGGGCATTACTACGGACCGGCGGCTTTTCCCGAGTTGAATGGGATGATGCTGGTGCTGGCGGCTCTTTTTTGCTCACCGGCCGGCTACCTGGGCGGGAAACTGTTTGATTTGTACCACAGCTATAAACTGGCATTCGAAACGAACTCGGCCTTGGCGGCGATTGGAATCGTGGCTCTTTTTTTTGCGCAAATGCCGGCGCCGCCGGAAGCGAGCTTAGCCGTTCCCAAGAAAGAGATAGTCAAAAAAGTTAGCTGGGAGACTGGGATTCGAACGTAGATAGCCGTATCCAGAATCCGGCGAAAATTCAATACGATGCTGATTCGTCTTGATTCTTCTTGTGTCCCAACGCGAAACAGACTTTAACTGCTGAAGACGTTGGTGTTCAGGAATTCGTTGCGGAATTTGCCCTGGGGGTCGTACTTCTTGCTCAATTTAATAAAGTTCGGCAATCGCTTGTAAATAGCCTTTAGCTCCACAGGCGAAATTGTAAACAACTTTCCCCAGTGCGGCCGGGCCTTAAATGGAGCTAATTCTTTTTCAATCACCGGCAAGAGCGTTCTGACCGCCGGCCAATCCTGTTTCCAAGTGAAGTGGATTGTAATGCAGGGCTGTTCGTAACAAGGACTCAGCCATAAATGGTCGGCGGCAATCGTACGGATTTCCGAAATCATCAAGTGCGGGCTAACCCGGTCGCGCAGCCGCTCAACTGCGAGAATTGCTTCGACCGCATGCTGACGGGGCACGAAGTACTCCGATTGCAACTCTTTACCAGCGCTGGGGGTGAAGCCCATGCGAAAGTGCGGCATCCGTTCATACCAAGGGCCAGGCACGCCCATCTGTTCCGTACAGTTCTCAGCAGAAAGTTCAACAATGGGGTGCAGGTTCCTGGTAGCACGTTTGGCCCCGAAGAATTCCGGGGTTACGTTAAACGCTTGCCCCTCTTCGACGCGGCTCTTGATCCAAACTTCGTTGACACGCTGGTTCTGCCAGTCGGTAAAGAGACTGACGCTGTACCCGCTGGATTGGATGGCATCAAAGTTGTCTTTCACCGCAGCGAGCGGCAGGTTTTCGTAGACGTATTGGCGCATCATGAAAGTTGGCTGAACATCGAGAGTAATCTTTGTGATTACGCCCAACGCACCAAGACCAACAACGGCTCCGAGAAACGCTTGGCCGTCTTGTTGGCGGGAGAGCTTAACGACCTCGCCGTCCGCCGTGACAATTTCAAGCGCTGACACTGCCGTCGCAAGGTTGCCATTCTTTTCGCCCGAACCATGCGTTGCGGTGCTGCAGGCTCCCGCTATGGAAATATGGGGCAAGGAGGCCAGATTGTGCAACGCAAAGCCCTTGCTATGGAGGTGCGGGCACAGTTGACCGTAAGTCACACCTGCATCGACGGTCACGGTGCGCGCTTCCGGCTCTAACGCAACCACCTCGTCCATGGACTTGACGGACAGGAAGTTATCCGTGCTATCTGCTATGTTGTTGAAGCAGTGGCGCGTTCCCAATACCTTTAGTTTGCTTTGTTTCTTAACGTAACTCCGCACCTGTTCAAGCGAGGTGGCGGAGTACAGGCGGTCAGTACTGTATTCGAGATTGCCCGCCCAGTTCTTCAGCTTGTCTGTTGACGCCCAGGCCATCAGAGGTGAGATAACAGGGCTTGCGGCCACCGCGGCGAAGAGCCTGACAAAAGTCCTCTTGTTCATGGCTGCACCCCGAGCAGAATCGATATCGGCCACCGCAATTTTCTCTTTCCTGGCTTCGAAACCGCGGCGATTGTACACCTATTCAAACGAAACGATGGCCAGGGCTGCAATCGAATGCTGACGGAACAGCGCGCTGGAGTGACCATCTCAAGCGATCCCCAGCCTTTTCTGCATTTCCTCGAGAGACAAGCCTTTAGTTTCAGGG
>WNFB01000182.1_pt1 | contig 43322 bp, 37 predicted proteins | sample 5400501 | NCBI WGS metagenome assembly WNFB01 (sample SAMN13153341, study PRJNA577476) | soil metagenome | isolation source: 200 cm saprolite under Douglas fir tree site 2 hole 1 | place: USA:California | collected 2015-04-18 | reverse complement strand
TTTCCCGGGCTTCATCAACACCTACGGCATGCACACCTTGCACGGCCGGGCGTTGGCGGTAGCCACCGGACTGAAGCTGGCGAATCACGAGCTGACCGTCCTAGTGACTGGCGGCGACGGAGACGGCTTCGGGATCGGCGGCAACCATTTTGTCCACACCATGAGGCGCAATGTTGACCTCCTCTACATCGTGATGGACAACCAGATCTACGGCCTTACTACCGGCCAGACCTCGCCCACCAGCCGCATCGGCATGAAGACGAAAAGTATGCCCTTCGGCAACATCGAAGCGCCGGTTAATCCGATTTCGCTGGCTCTGGCCGCCGGGGCCACGTTCATCGCGCGCGGCTTCAGCGGGGAACAGAAGCACCTCACCCAGCTGATCAAACAAGGCATCCAGCACAAGGGCTTCTCGTTCCTGGACGTCTTCAGCCCCTGCGTGACCTATAACCTCGACAACACCTACCAGTGGTTCCGTCCTCGTATGAAAAAACTCGAGGACGATCCAACTTATGACTGTGCCGACTGGATGGCGGCGATGGGAAAATCGCTGCTTTGGGGTGAGGAGATCCCCATCGGGAAATTCTTTGAGCGCACCGATGTGCCCACCTTGCACGGAGCAGAGCCAGTTCTAAACACTGGCCCGCTGGTGCGTGGTGACCTCCAGATACCACCCGACGTAGTCGCGTCGTTCATTGCGGAGTTGATGTAGCTCACGGGCGCAGCTGTCTCTTCAGGATCGGCCGTACTCTGTCAGCGATGGTGTCGGCAACCAGTTTATTGTTGCCTGGCTTGGTGGTCGGTTCGACTATGCGGGCGAACAAAGGGTAAAAGGAATCCGTCGCGCGGGGTGATTACCGCTGGCACGCTTTTGGGTGTTTGCGAAATTGCGGTACACGCTTAGCTTCAGGGTAATCACCCAAGAATGGTGCGACGCCTCCGTCGATGGCAGACGACTAACATGTCACGTGGAGGATGGCATTGGTGTCCTTCTGGTCCTGCTCCAAAACCTTGATGGCCTCGGGGGTTGGCAAAACCAACAGCTTGATCTTTAGACGCTCGGCCTCGCGCCGTACTTCTTGCATCACCGGTAATCTGCCGTATGCACCACTGCCGATGACGAGTTGGCGGCATTTCCAGGGTATGTTTTCTTCAACGGACAGTGGCGTGTGTCCAAACTCCTGGCGGAATTGCTTGGATGCTTTTTTCTTGCGTTTAGAGATCTCCGCACGGTCGATTACGACATCATGTTCATACGTGCTGCCATCGATCTGGATGGAGCCGAAGGAGAAATTGTCAAACTGCATAGACGCCTCCTCGGAAAATGTGGTCAGGCACTCTTCTTCGAGGTGATCGCGGAAAACGCAGACCAGCGCTGCTCGACATTCTTGCTGCCGCAGTGCGGACAGGCTATCTTTTCGTTCTCATGCCGAGCAATGGTCAGAGTCTTCAAAAAGGTTTTCTTGCAGTCCCGGCAGAAGAATTCGTAGTTGGGCATACCGACCTCCAAAGTGCTGAAAGGTGACGACAAAATTCTAGACCCCTTGATTGGCAGGTTCAACATGTCAGGTCACGAATTTCTGCGTGCCTGGGACGAGGATCTTTCAGGAGATCCGGGTCACGGATTTTGCGAGGTTGAGCGGGCTGAAATTGGCGTAGACTGCACCCGAAACAGGTTCAGTGGCACATTTCAGTGTTCAGCGAAGGGAGGCCTCCTGCCATGTCAAGACCACCGTATCGTGCGTTGCAGGTAGCGCTGCGCATCTTTTCTGTGCTACTCGCCATAGGCGCGCTGTTGATGATTTTCGGGAGCCGAGATCTTGTAGTCCGCTTATTCCTACACCCTCCCGAGGCCGAGGTTTCGAGTCTGCTGCTCTTCCTTCTGAAGGAGATGGGTGGAATCGTGCTCATGGTCAGCGCGATGCTGTTTCTTGCCTCCCGAGATCCGGAGCGCAACCTGGCTATTGTTGATGGATTGATTGTGGGTCTTGTCATCCTCGCCGTAACGCCCTTGCTTTCGCTCTACACCGTCGACATCCAGAGAATCTATCCTGGCCACCTCATTTGGGGACGATCGGTGGTCAGGCTGGTGTTCGCAGCGTTCTTCTTCTATCTGCGGCCACGGGAGGTGCCTTCGAACCCGGCGGGGAATTCTTGAAGAACGAACCAGAAGGGCTAGGGACGAGACACCGTTCGCTTTCGGCTGGGTCTAAGAGGGAGGAAACGGACGCCAGACATGCCTCGAACCAAATGTGGGAGTAGAGCGCGTCACATCGGCCCGACTGGCATCCGGGCTTGTTATTAGTTGACTACTATTTTGACCGGCTGGAAGCCAGGATCCACCTGCTGTTCCCCAGTCTCTAATCCAGCCTCAAGAGCTTCATTCGCAGTCAAAGACGCTTTTCATCTCCCTCTTTGTGGTCAGGGTATAGACGACCGTACTTGGTGTAGGTAAAAATTGTCCTCTCGAAGTTTCAGCTTCCGCGTACCGGTGTTGTTGAAACCCCGCAGATATTGCCCTGCGCTGTTTGGGACGGGGAAGCAGAATCTTGGTGACGGAGACCGTGATGTGGGGTTGGCGCAGGGTCGGGCATGTCCTCACGCCAACTCCCAATCCTTCCGAGTGACTCGTGCCGTGAAGGCGAAAACCGCGGGCGACACAGATGGCAGAGGATCCGGTTCGATCGGTCTGCAGAGTGTGCCCTCCGCGGTTCGCTTGCTTCGACTTCGTTTCGGGCAACGCGTGCGCCCAAGGTTACTTGTGCTTTTGCACACTCTCGAATCCCTTTTCAAATTGCGTGACCAACGGAGTTTCGTCGGACTGGAGACCGTCGCGTGCCATGACGCGCCAGAGAAAATTGCCACTCGGCCCCTGATGGGCATCGTATACGGCCATCAGATCTTCGGAAGGCCTGCTCGTCACGAGGATGATGATGTCGGCTTCGGAGGGCCGATACACGATCGTCAGTTTGCCCCACTTCTGAATGGCGTTCTGCACAGCGCCGATCGCGTCCCGATCTTCCGGAAGCAGGTTCGGATTGAACTGATCTCCTTCATAGGAGGCAACGTACACATAGCGCGCATTCGCCAGAGTGCCCGGAAACGCTGGCACTTTCGCGGTGCTCGGATGGGGCGCAGCAGGCGCGGAAATCGCGGCCACCACAATCAAGCTGATAGCCACCAGAGAAAATCGCTTCATATATGCGCCTCCACCTACTTAGATGCCTTCGGAGAGGGCGGAGATGCTGACGCTCTCAAGTAACGCCTTACATGACCTGTGATACCGTGAAGCCGAGCACGGCGAGCATGCAAAGCAGCCCCTTATGGCATGCGTTCGATCAGCTTCCCCATCGAGGCGGCGCATCAGACTTCCGCCGAGGCTTAATAATTCGTGTTGCGGATCGGGCGCTTTCCGTGGATGTTAGGTGTTTGAAATTGCGACGGAAGAGCCGCCCGGTGGGGCGGCTTCCTCTGGCCGTGGGTAACTCGTCTGATTTACTACTACATCTTGATGGTGAGGGGTTCGGCGAGTTTGAAGCTGAGAGTGGACTCGGCGGGCAGGACAATCTCCTTCTCCCCGGTGTAGGCCGCTCCCGCGGTTCCCGCACCTGCACCCAATGCTGCACCGATGAGTGCGCCTTTGCCACCGCCGGCAAGACCTCCGATCAAGGCTCCGCCTCCAGCGCCGCCGCCGATGAAGGTGGCGGTACGTTTCCCCTTGCCCTTGAGGTAGCGGCTGACCGAACTTGTTTGCACGTCGTAGCTGCTATTGTTCGCCGTCACGGTCTCAAGGACGAGCCGGAGTACGGCGGCACCCTTGAAGCGGCCCTGTGGCACGGCTTCGACGACTCTACCTAATGCCTCGGCTCCTGCGGGAAGGACTACCTTGCCGTCTACTTGCACTGGGGTCGCAACGGTGGCGCTGAAGTGGTCGTCCTTCGCGCTCAGTTTGGAGCCCACTGCGCTGGCCAGGCGCACGGTGATGGCGGTACCTGGGGGGAGGGTGACTTGTTTTCTGCCGAATATATGCGATGTGGCCGAAGCTTCTACGTTGTCGCCTGCGGGTTTGGTTGAGCAAGCAACTGACGCCCAAAGTAGAAGGAGCAAGAAACTACGTAAAGCCAAGCGACGATTCACGGATACCTCCTGATTCGGAATCTTGATCGTAGCTCGAGCGGTGTTCTAAGTTGAGGGAGAAAGGCTCAAAGCGGGTGACGAAGGTAACTGAGTCTCGAGGCCTTGAGGAGCACCGGGGAATGCCAGACGGGATGCACTTTCATTTCTTTGGAGGCGCGATGAGGATTGAAAAGATTTCGGCGGTGACGTTTCGGGTTTTGAACATGAAGGCTTCTGTGCAGTTCTATCGAGATGTGCTCGGGATGGAACTTGTCTACGGTGGGGACGATGCGTTTTTCTCTTCGCTTCGCGCCAAGGACGCCAAAACCTCAATCCTCAATTTAGAGCAAGGTCATCCCGTTTCTGGCTGGGGACGGATGATCTTCTATGTAGCGGACGTGGATGGGTTCTGGGAGTACCTGCGGGGAAAAGGACTTCAGCCAGGGAGCCCGAGAGACGCATCATGGGGCGAGCGGTATTTCCACATGCCAGATCCGGATGGCCACGAGTTGTCGTTCGCGTGTCCGATCTAGCCGTCTTGCAACAGTCGCATGAACTCATCCTGATCGAGAAGCAGTTTGCGAAGATACGGGCGCAACATTGTTGGATGCAGGTTTCGTCCGGGATGGGTCTCCCCGGAAGGAAACAACATTCGGTATACGTTCCGGTTTCATGAACGATCTTGCTGAACCAGCCTTAGCCTTTGGGGGGATAGCCAAGTTTCCGGAGCACGCAGACGAAACGATTCCCCGGGAGCTGAGTCGGTAGGCATCAGTTGGACTTTAGGACACCGTGGCCTTCAACGCAAACGACGCCGACGTGTCGTGAGTTCGTTGAAGGAGCCCAAACGCATCGGCGGGGATGGAGTGAAAAATCGCGAAGGAGACTCCCACGCCGGGAAGGAGGTCTCATGGCGTACTTCAAGGTTCTCATTGAAATCTGGTGTGATTGGGATCCGAGGAAGAACGGAAGAATTGGCCGGACATGTTGCGCTTCGCGAGGGAGCTGTTTGTACTCTTCCGGAGGTCATCAGGGTTGTCGACCGTCCGCAAGAAATCGAGAATGACGCAGCAATGAGCTTTTTGGGGGAGAAGAGGGCGATGCCGACCAGAGTCCGGGGCAGGTTGTCGGGTGCAATATCCGGCCGAAAAAGGGCCGAGCGTTGGCACGCTCGGCTCGTGGTTTTTTAGTTAGGGATTCGAGACGCGAGTCTGTTGAAACGCGACTGACTGCCACTGGCCGCCTTTTTTCACGTAGACCCGGGTGAACATTATTTGGCCGGTCGCATCTTTTCCCCCCAGGGTCCCGTTCACGTCGGCCTTACCGGTGATCACTGCCGTGTTGCCATACACGCGTACCTTCATGTCGGAGAGCTCGTCAGACGTGAGTTTACTTTGCCCCGTTTTAAACGCGTTTACCATTTGCGACTTGTCCGACATCTGGCCATTCATGTTGATCAGGGTGTAGTCGTCAGACGTTTGCTGCTCGAGTGTTGCCACATCGCCTTTGACGACGGCGGCGGCGCGATCGGTCTCAAGCTTCTTCAATTCTTCTTCTGCGCTCGCAGCCCAGGCCGCGTTGAGCAACACCGCGAGAGACAATATTGATGCGAGTAGGAACGCAAAACTTTTCTGGTTCATGACCTGCCTCCTCTTCTTTGTGGGATCGGATCTGCTGATGACTATTTACGGGGAAACAGCTTAGGCCGGAGGATTGTTGCTGTCAAATCTTGAGGGCCGACTTGCTCATGGTGCGGATTGATTTGGATGAGTAGGCCGCCGCAAAGCTCTGCAGCGGCCTTGAAGGGAAACCGATGCGTGATTTATGGCTACGGCGTTAGCATACTGATGCGCGTGTCCCAATTACCCAAGGCACCGCGTGTGTTACCACATCTGCCAATCGGTGCAATGAGGTACTGAGTGAGAGTGCAAGACTGCCCAATATATTCGGAGGCGATCCAGATACTCTTGCCATCTGTCGCGGCGGAGCCGTAGTCGCCCCAGCGCACGCGGACCGGGTTGGGGAAGACCTGCGCTTGGTAAGCGGTGAAGCCATCGTCCAGCCCGACGCCAGCGGCGGCGATGTGAATGTCGCTGGCGCCGATCGACCCATCTATGCTGGCGTAGCCTGCACTCGGGTAGTTATCATCGCCGACGACCGTGAAAGCCATCACCCCTCGTCCGTTGGACGTGACCCCCATCGCCGGATAGGTCAGGTGATTGCCGGCCAGCGCCAGCGTACCTTGCAGTGCCAAACTTCCCACCACCGAGCCGGAGGATATGCTTGGCTTGACAATGAAGTACTCGATACCCGCCTTATGCAGGCCGTTCACGATAATATCCGTATCGAGCGCACCCCAGACCTTTCCATTTCCATACCCGACCTGCTGCATGCGCGTATCGTTGCTGTCCAAACGAGCGATGACCTCAGTGAATGGATCGCGCACGCCGATTAGGATTGGTGCGCAACTAGGATCATTGAGGCACTGCCCTTGCGGCCAGTCGCCGGTCGTCGGCTGGTTGGCTTTAGGCGGGATACCGTACTGATCAACCGCCATGAGGGCATTGGTAAGCGAGAGAGACGGGCTGCCGGAGCCGAGCGATGACGTGTTGGTCAGCGCCCACAGCACAAGCTGGTTGCTGGTGCCCGTGCCGCTGCACACCACTTCAGAATCGCACTGGGCTTCGTCTGCCGCGGTCGAGCTCAGGAAGTACTCGGTGCCGCCCTGGTCGTCAGAGAACTGGTTGCCCGGTGTCTGGGCCGGCCAGATGGTGAAGCCAGGCTTGCCGGCAGGACCAAGATTGGCGGTATCGAACTGCGTCAAGGTAATGCTGGCTGGAAGCGAGGCGAGTTGTTGGTTGGAGATGGCGTAAATCTGAGAGCCGTGGTATGCGTTCCCGAAGAAATCATACTCGTTTGTCTCAAGGTAGATGCCGTTGCGGTCAGCGCCAATGTGCGGGTAGTCGCCGATGCACGCTCGCGGATTGGTTCGGAAAGTCGGAGGCGGGGTGCCAGCCGGGGAACAGTGATGGTCCGGGGTGCCATCGGTGCCGTCGTCCTGCACCGGGATCCTATAGATCGTCCACGCGCCAGTCGGATCCGAGGTGTTGCTCACTGCGACATCGAGGTGATTCGGGCCAATGAATCTGCCACGAGTTGCGCCCGATGGCACCACCTCAAGCGTCAGAACTACATGCACGAAGTGCCCCGTCGTCTGATCATAGATGCAGCTCGGGTCGGTGACGAACGGGCCCTGCACAATGGTGGTGCGGTTGATTGCCGCCGGGTAGCCGTAGAATGTATTGAGATCCTGGATCCCGGTGGCTGGAGTACCGTTCGTGTGGAAAACCCTGATCACGTCATTGACGGACTCAACCACGAAACCGTTCCCCACGCACAAGCCCTGATCGGGTGGTTCCACCGAGAACTGGTTGCCGCCGTTGGCGAAGCGCTGCTTGTTGAAGTTCAATCCCTCCACACTGAGGTTCAACTCGGGGTTGGACTTGGCCTTCTTGTGCGGATTCACGGACCGGCCAGTGCCAGTGGTGGGACCGGAAAAGCTGCGATTTACACCGTGGCGGCCATCAGTGGCCTCGGCGGAATCCTGGGTGGCACCTTCCCCGGGGTTGGCGACCTCGGGGTTTTGGACCGCTGAAGTATCGTCCGGCGCCGCCGGCGCAAAAAAGGTTGTGCCGCTACTTGAGATTTGGCGTGTGTTCTGTCCACTCACGGGAAGCGTAAACATGACCGCCGCGATCAGCCCTGCAAATACCAGAACTGAAAAAAGTTTCCTGCTCATCGTCATTCTCCTGTAGTAGAAATTTGAGCCCTGCAGGCCTGCTACTTTGGACGATGTGGCGTAGGGAACCCACGGAATAGTACAGCAACGAAATGTCTTGTCAACTGAAAAGGGTGGATGGTCGGCGCTGGCTCGCCGGTCAGGTGCCAGGGAGCACATCGAATGCGGCCGCGGTGTGATTATTCGGAACGGACTTGCTTACGGTGCGGATTGATTTGGATGGATGAGGCTCACCTAGACCCGAAGGCGAGTCCAGTTATGTGTCTTAATTTGGAATTTGCTTCTGATCCAGCTTACCCATACCGACAACCCGATACCGAGTCTCTTTCCTGCCCCCCTTTAGATTAGGCCCTTTCCTTTTCGATTCGGAAATCAATGCCTTGGCCAATGGCAAGAGAGGGCTTTCTGTTACCCTGAAGATCGTAATACAAATTGTTGCAATCTACGCGGTAGACCCACCTTTTCAGCGAGCCAACGACGCCTGCGCTTCCGACGGTTTCAGTTCCAAGATGAGCGGCAATGACCTAACCATGTTCTGGATAGTACTTCGCCTGCGCTGAGTCCTGCCCTGCATCCTCGCGCGTCCAGTTGTCAGGAACGTGATCCGGGAGATCTCCGTGGACCTTGCCTGGGATGTCCCGCGCGAGAGGTTCCGCAATTGGAACCATACCCATTGCCCGTCATCCATTCGCGACAGAGATGCGCCACTCGCCTGAAACGAATCTGTCAGATGCCGGCGTACCAGGCATAGCCTCCTTCTGGAGACGCGGAGCCCAGACCCTTGCCGAAACCTTTCAGACTGTCGGTGACCGTCAGGTGGGTGATGTATTTCACGCTCTTGTAGCCAAGCTGGCGGGGCAGCCGCAGGCGAAGCGGCCCGCCGTTGCCCACGGGGAGTTCATCGCCATTCATCCCATAGGCGAGAAAAGTCTGCGGATGCAATGCATCGGCCATATCGATGCTTTCCCACCAGTCGGGATCGATAGAGAAGTAGACAACGTATCTGGCTTGCGGGTGGACCTCCACGAGTTGCAGGATGTGGGAGAGAGGCACACCGATCCACTCGGCTATATACGACCAACCCTCTTCGCACTGCAGTTGAGTGATCTGGCTGCGAGGCGGGTAGCTCTTAAGCTGGTCAAGCGAAAACGAGGCAGGCCGGGCAACCATGCCGTTGACGGAGAGCTGCCAATCAGCGAATCCTCCGGCCTGAAGGCGTTTGAAGGGTTCATTTAGGGGCGGGATTTCGTTCGCGAATGGAGGCTTCGAGATCTGGCTCCGAGGGAACTCACGAGCTAAGGAGTGCCTCGTGAGCAGACGCTGGAAAGCATAGGTCAGGGTTTCGCCGAGGCCATAGATTCCGCCGTGATCGGGCGGGACCAGCCCATACCTTTGCGCAATGCGCGCGGCCACGCCCAGGCCCCATGCGCCCGCTGTGGCCGAGAGTCCGGTTGTGATCAGTTTGCGACGTGAGAGATCGCTCATGTGTGCTCCATAGGTGTAGCGGCCCGGCCCGTGATCATCGCTCGCATGCGGCGCCTGAATCCGGCAAGACAAACCATCACAACGTGGACCAGCAGGAAGAGCAGGAGAGACAGGGAGACGAAGAAGTGAATCGTGCGCGCCGATTGCTGGCCGCCGAGCACAGTGACGGTCGCCGGAACCGCGGAAACAAAGGCGGGAGACATCGCCAGGCCCGTCCAGATTACTAACGGGAAAAGAACGAAGATCACGAACATGTAAGTGAGCCGCTGGAGCACGTTATACGACCAGGCTTCCGCCTCACTCGGCCGCTCGAAGCGCAAATGGCCGGCGAGCGTCGTCGAGAACGCCTGCCACGACAGATCGTTCTTACCCGGGAGCAAGTCTTTCCGCAAATGGCCAGTAAACAAGCCGAAGATTACATACAGTAAGCCGGTCAATACCACCACCCAGGCAGATTGAAAGTGGAGATACCGGCTCCAGCCGTTCTGGTCCGGCAGCACGTACCCGTAGCCGGTCGGCACCAATGCCCTCGAGGCAGGTATCGGCAGTTTGAACAGCGGTGGCGTCAAATCGTTGCCGGTTTCGCCCCAATAGAAGCGGGGGTGAGAGATCACAATTTCAACTCCGCTGATGAGCAGGGCAAAAAAGCACAGGGTCGTGATCCAGTGAGTGATGCGGACGAGGGCGGAATGCCGCGAAATAACCGTCGTGGTTGGGACGGCCGAGGCAGCACTCGGGACGCAAGCGGAGTCGCCCACGCGGGAATGGTACCATGTGGCGCGCACATCCGACATCAACGGGAATCCGCCCGGCTGTGTGTACTAGAGAAAGAGGAATGTCGTTGCCGCTGCCCAAGCGTGTCACGCCGGCGTCACAACCGGGCTTTGTTGGCTCTTGCAAGTGATTGAAAGTAGAAGTTTGTGGCAGCCGGACCTGTAAGCCGAATTCTTAGAATCAGTCGCCGTGAAGTGTCGATGATGTGAACTTTGGTAGTGATGGCAGGTTTTGCGTTACACCGGCGTCACAGTTTGGCGGTCCGAGACGATTGGGATGGACCTGTGGCAACTGCGCCCAGGTTTAGTATTAAGCGTGCTCCTCCAGGGCGCTCAGGAACCCGATCATAGCGATGGCAGAATCTCGGGACTTGGTTGTGTTCTCCATCCTCCGCGAGTCCACATGCTCCGAATGTAACAAGGCACTGTGGAAGGGAGACTTGTGCTGTTTAAGGACGGCGAGCGCGGACTCTGCATGAGCTGCGCCGATCTCGATGAACTTGTCTACCTTCCCAGCGGGGATGCCGCACTCACCCGCCGAGCTAGGAAGTATAGCCCTCTTTCGGCGGTAGTCGTGCGTTTCAGCCGCGCGCGCCGGCGGTACGAACGCCAGGGCATTTTGATTTCCGAAACCGCGCTCGACCAGGCCGAAGAGGAATGCCTGGCGGACAGCGAACTGCGGGTGTTGCGTCGGGAACGGGATACGGAGCGCCGCGCCAAGTATGATCAAGGCCTGGTCGCGCAAATGGCGAAGAAGATATCCGCGCTGTTTCCCGGTTGTCCAGCCAGAGAAGCGCGAGCTATCGCAGAACACACTGCGCGCCGGAGCAGTGGTCGGGTAGGACGCACTGCTGCCGGCCAATCGCTCGAGGAGGATGCGCTGACCCTCGCTGTGGTTGCGCACATTCGCCACGGTCAGACGCGCTACGATCAGCTCCTGATGGGCGGTTATGATCGCAACGAGGCCCGCGCTTTGATTCGCGAGGACGTCGATCGCGTGCTCGAAACGTGGCGCAGTCCTTCTTGACCTACTTAATCTAGACTGCGACCATTCGGCTTCCATCGTCCGCGAGCAACCTGGTGATCGAAGTTCACAAGCGGATCTGCGAGAGTTTGCTAATCTGACAGCGGAACCATGCCCCTGATCTCTGTAGCTCCGATCCTCACTCCTCAAGGTCGATTGACCCTAGTGCAAGATAATGACGCTGCGGCGGTGGACGCCGAGCTTGCACAACGGGTTCGAACCGCGTTCGCCCGCGGATCGGGACACGGCCTCCTGCAACTCGGTGCGAATGAGATCGGCGTGGCGCTTCCTGCCACGCTGTCCTACTGGCGGGAATTTGCCGGAATGTATGTAACGGCCATCTGCACGCGACCGGATGCCGTCACCAAGCAAAGCAAGGGTCACGTTCCAGTTCCCGCCAACTCGGAGTTCGACCAGTTCGTGCTGGCTGCGCCGCCGGTGACCGGCGCTGAATATCTGACAGCGGCGGTCTTGAGGGATCTCTGGCAAGAGCTCGATCAATCGTTTTGGGACGAATTGTCGGAAGCGAACTGTGGAGTGGAGGAATTCCTGAAGCGCCGCAATCCGGCTTGGAACCTGGTCGGTCGCGTCCATTTCAACCTTGCCGAAAACCGCGGGGACGAGGTGGCGCCGTTCGCTTTCCTTGCCACCTACACGGCCCGTCTCTCGGCACACGCCAAAGCGCAGCATCTCCCGCTCGGCGAGGCGTTGCGTGAGTATGCGGGTGCGGCGAACCGGGAACGCCTGCTCTCCCTGCTTCTTCCTGTGCAGCGAGCTGCTGAGAGCTGCTCCTGGCTGAAGGCTATGGTGGACGCGGGAGAGATTTTCCACCCCTTACGGTGGATGCCGGCGCAGGCGATGCAGCTTTTGAGCGATATGCCGCAATTGGAGGGCGCGGGTGTAGTGGTGCGGATGCCAGCGACGTGGCGAGGCAACCGCCCTCCCCGCGCGCGAGTGACGGGCACCGTCGGTGGTAGGCCGCCATCGGGGTTGGGGCAGGATGCGCTTCTCGATTTCCGCATGGAAGTGGTTCTCGATGGTGAGAGTCTTACGGAGGCCGAGGTTCAGGAACTGCTCAGCAAGTCCGATGGCCTTGCCTTGGTGCGCGGGCGTTGGGTCGAGCTCGATGCTCAAAGGCTAAGCCGAACGCTGGCGCATTTCGCTGAGATTGAGCGCAAGGCCATCGCCCAAGGCATCAGTTTCGGGGAGGCCATGCGCATGCTTGCCGGTACCGAGGTGGGCGGCGATGGAGATTCCGCCTCGCCGGAGGCGGAATGGGCGCATGTTGCTGCGGGGCCGTGGCTGGCGGCAACGCTGAAAGGACTGCGTAGCCCGGAGGGTCTAGCCCGCGTCGAGCCCGGCCCAGCCCTAAAGGGAACGCTGCGCCCTTATCAGCAAGTCGGCGTGCGGTGGCTCTATCTCCTCGCGACGCTCGGCCTTGGAGCCTGCCTTGCCGATGACATGGGACTTGGAAAAACCATTCAAGTCCTGGCGCTGCTGCTCGTGCTCCGTCGCGAGTCCGACGGCCATCGACAACCAAGCCTGTTGGTCGCGCCTGCCTCGCTACTGGCGAATTGGGCTGCGGAGATCGAGCGCTTCGCTCCGAGTTTGAAAGCGATCATCGCACATCCCTCCGAGCTTCCTGCCAACGAATTAAAAAACATGACGGCAGAGCAACTGCGGAATGTGGATGTGGTCATCACCAGCTACGGCACGCTGCTCCGGATTCCCTGGCTTGCCGATGTCTCGTGGAATCTGCTGGTGCTCGACGAAGCGCAAGCCATCAAGAATCCTTCTGCTAAGCAGACCCAGGCGGCCAAGAAACTGAAGGCAGCGGTGCGCTTCGCCCTCACCGGTACTCCCATCGAGAACCGGCTTGGCGATCTCTGGTCTATCTTTGATTTCATCAATCCCGGCCTGCTCGGCTCGGCCAAGGAATTTACGAGTTTTACTAAGCACCTTGGCGCGAGATCCCATAACCCCTTCCGCCCACTGCGCGAACTGGTGCGGCCGTATATTCTGCGGCGCATGAAGACCGACAAGACGGTCATCGCCGATCTGCCGAACAAGACCGAGGTTAAGGCGTTCTGCCAGCTCAGCCCCAAGCAAGCGGCGCTCTACCAGGGAGCAGTCGACCAGCTGACGCAACAACTGGAGGGAGTTAAAGGCATTCAGCGCAAGGGGCTGGTACTGGCGTTCCTCATGCGGTTCAAGCAGATCTGCAACCACCCCTCGCAGTGGTCGGGCGATGGCGAATGGAGTCCGGAAGACAGCGGCAAGTGGGCCCGCCTGCGCGACATTGCCGATGTCATCGCCGCCAGGCAGGAGAAGGTCCTGGTCTTCACCCAATTTCGCGAAGTGACTGAGCCGCTGTCAGCGTTTCTGGGATCGGTGTTCGGGCGGTCCGGGCTGGTTTTGCACGGGGAGACGGAGGTGAGAAAGCGCAAAGAACTGGTGCGTCAATTCCAGGGAGATGAGACGATTGGCTTCTTTGTGCTTTCCCTGAAGGCGGGAGGCTCAGGACTCAACCTGACCGCCGCCTCGCATGTGGTGCACTTTGACCGGTGGTGGAATCCGGCGGTCGAGAATCAGGCGACAGACCGTGCCTTCCGCATCGGCCAAGCCAAGAACGTGCTGGTGCACAAGTTCGTTTGCCGTGGGACCGTGGAAGAAAAAATCGACAAGCTCATTGAATCGAAGCAGCAACTTTCCCGGGACTTGCTGGAAGGCAGCGCCGATCCCTTGCTCACAGAAATGAATGATGATGAATTATTGAAACTCGTCGCGCTCGACCTAAACAGCGCGCAGGCGGAGGTGTAATCGTGTACTACGACTGGGGGTGGCGACCCTACGTGTCGTCCGCACAGCGACGGCTGCAAGGTTTACGCAAGATCGAGGGGTTGAGGAAGAAGGGTCATGCCGTCTCGCCTGTGAAGATTGAGGGCCGCACAATTGCCACGACCTTCTGGGGAAAAGCCTGGTGCGAGAACTTGGAACGTTACAGTGATTTCCAAAACCGACTGCCGCGCGGGCGCACCTACGTGCGCAACGGTTCGGTCATCGATCTTCAGATTGCCTCGGGCGAAGTGAAAGCGCTGGTTTACGGCTCGTCAGTCTACCAAGTCGCGATCAAAATCACGCCGGTAAGCAAAGCGCGCTGGAAATGCATCTGCAAAGACTGCGCGGGCACAATTGATTCTCTAGTGGAACTACTGCAAGGGCGTTTTTCCAAAGCAGTCATGGAGCGGATTTGCAGAGAAAAGACCGGATTGTTCCCCTCACCGAAGGAGATTCAACTTTCGTGCAGTTGTCCAGACTGGGCTTTCATGTGCAAGCATATCGCCGCCGTACTCTACGGCATCGGTGCGCGCCTGGACAAGGAACCCGAACTCCTCTTCCGGCTTCACCAACTGGATGAAAACGAACTCATCACCAAGGCTAGCGCGGACTTTCCTCTGGCAAGAAAGGGAGCAGCTCCGGGAAATGTCCTCCGCAGCGATGACCTTTCTGAGCTGTTCGGATTGGATCTCGCCCAAAGCCGCCTGCCCACCGCCAAGTTGTCTCCCAGTACCGCAGACAAGAGCAAGCGTGCAAAAAAAAAGAAGATGTAAAGGGCAAGCAGCCTATCGGGTCAGGTGGGAGTCTTGTGGGCTTGATTATCTGAGTTTCCGGTATGCGAATGAAGATCGTAGGCGGCCCGACCGTCGCTCCTTGTAAACTCTCAACGAGCAGAGGCGGGCCCTTGCTACCGCTTCGAACGCGCTCCTTTCGGGCCGTCCCTCTGTCCCATCACCGAAGATGGCCGCATCCCTCTTGCCCTGCTTCCCAGAACAAATTCTCGCGATTTTACTTCCAGATCTCCGACTGCGTGATAGGAATCCTCTTATCGCGGAACCAAGGCTTGTGGTCTTTGACCACCAGAAAGTCCACTTCGCGTTTCTGCTTGTCGCGCAGGTAGCGCAGATCGAAGTCGCCAAACCCAAGATCCGTCCAGCCTTCGACTGCCTTGAGCAAATGGCAAGCGACCAAGGTTTCCGCGCGCGCCCCGTCGTCCGCCAAGCCGCTCCAGTCCCGCTGGTACCACTTCCGTTCTTTGCGCAGGGCCTTGGCGACGTTCCTAAACCACGGGCGAACCATGAAGCCGTAGTGCAGACGGGCCAGCAGATCAACCCAGCGCTTCACCGTGTCAACGGAGACTTGGATTTCCCGGGCAAGATTGGAGTAGACGAGTTGCTGCGCGCTTTGTTCGGCGAGAAGTTGCATCAGCGTTTCCATGGTTCCCAGGTCGGCGACGCAGGTCCTCCCGTGAAAGTTGCTCGTGCCGCAAGGAACGCCACCGGCGCGTGAAAACGACTGTCGCGGCGGAGAAAGGGCTCGGGGAATCCTCCGTGCTCCGACAGCGCATCCCACTCGGCGGATGTGAGCTCAGCCAGTGGCTGAATCTCGCGTGGAGGCAAGTCTGTTCGCAGGCTTTCGCCCACGCTCCATGGATGCATGCGGTAGAGCAGATAGTGTCCCATCAGACTGTCACTGCCCCGGCGAAATACGTCCAGTCGCGAGCTTCCGGTTACGATCAGATGGACTCGATCGCCGTAGGTGTCGAAAAAGCCCTTCAGCAGAGATTTCCATTTGCTGTATTTGTGCAATTCGTCGAGCACGGCGACGGGAGATTTCGCCACAAGGCGATCTAACTGTAAAAACCACAACCTTGCGGTTTTTCTCTAACGTCAGTTCGCGAATAATTTCGCGGAACTCGTCCAGCTTGGGCGAGTGGCGGGTGCGCTTATCGGACAGGAACGTGGAGTTGCAGAGCATGCGCATGTTCTGGAGGCAGCACAGGATGCGGCGCAGGTCAATTTCCGAAAGCCACCCTTGGCGTTGCCACTTGTGCATGAGCTGACCTAGGATCTCGCTCTGTTCCCAGTACAATACTCAGCACAATAGGAATGTTAGATCAATGCTGATCGTGTTTGCCGGGTCGACTCGATTGAATTCTGCCCGTCTTGATTCTTGTAAATACCATCCGACTTGGTAGAAACTAAGGAGCAGATCTTGCCTCGCTCGACCCGTCTCGCAAACGGCAACTGCTTTACTCGAGGAATACCATAGCGTATGTCCAGGAAAATCGAAAAGCCGAATCAGAAAATGCAAGCATGGATCGATGCGCGACGGCGCCGCCATCTGTCTCACAGCCAGATACAGATGGCCCGAGAGCTTGGGTTGAACCCGGCGAAGCTGGGCAAGATCGATAACCATAAGCAGGAGCCGTGGAAACTGCCACTGTCACAGTTCATCGAGCAACTCTATTTTGAGCGCTTAGGCAAAACTACCCCCGACAACGTCGTGTCTGTCGAGGAGCGATGTCGGCTCGAGGCAGCGAAAAGAGAAGAAAGACGTGCCACCCGCCGGCAGCGTGCAATGGACAGCACATGAGGCACGACTACGGCGAGCGCGATATTGCGGCGCCGCGGGCAGCCCTCGACGACTGTATCGCCGCCGCCCACCGCCTTTTGCATTTCCGGATCCCCCTTGAACAGCCGGCTTGCCAGCTTAGGTGGTTCTTCAAACAGCACCGACAGGACCGGCGACGCTGGACCGCACTGGTCCAGAGGTATTGGACGTCTTACGCTCACTCAACCTACGGTCGCTTGACCAGACAGATAGCCTGGAAACTCTGAAGAAAATCGTCCTCACATTTGAGGCCAGGGCTGCACTCTGACGCTCCCTCTTTGATTAGGCTGAGCTACAAGAGATTGGGCTGACCTAGAAGAACCCTGATCTCTATTGTGTGCTACAATAGTAAATATTTTGTACCACACGGAAACAGCTTTGACAGAGCTGTTTCCTTGGAGAAGACTATGAAGCATAGCGTTCAATCGAGCTCCTCGCGAAGAAAGAAACACGCCAACATCAGCGGATCCAGGAAGCTGCGCGATGTGATGGTCATCGCCGAGAAGGAAGGTCTACTGCGCGGTGAACGCACGCGGGTGGTACGGGGAAGAATGCCGGAAGCCCTGGTCATCAGAGCGAAGAAGCGTACTGGGATTGATTCTGACACTGACCTGATCGAAGTTGCCCTGGCCAACATTGCGGTTGCCGACGACTACGCTGACTGGCTACTTTCTCGCCGCGGCGTGCTTGATCGAGAGGCTGATCTTGACTTCTGAGTTTCAGGGTACGCTCAGACGGCTCAAACCCGAAAAACACCGAGCACAACTCAAAGCGCGAGCCGAATCGGAACTTGAGTTCATCGACACCACCGGCAGCCGGCCCACCAAGTTGCTCTACGACACAGCGGTCTATATTGACATTCTCCAAGGCCGCTTCCCCCAGAACGGTGAACTGATGCTGCGGGCGACCGAGGCATGGCATTCCCCGGTCACTGAAGCGGAACTAGCGGCGACCTGCGGTCTGCTCGAGCCTGCTCATTCCCAAACGCGCGAGATCATCGAGCAAGTAGTTGCTGTAATCGACCGGCGGCCTGGCTATAGGACGATCACACCCGATTCTGAGATCTGGCGTGAAGCCGGAATCCTATCTGGAACGCTTGCCAGGCTGCAGGGCTATGGAAGAGACCAGCGACGTCGCGTCTTGAATGATGCGTTACTATTCGCGACCGCCAGAAAACACGGATGTGCGGTGCTGACCCGTAACGTTATTGATTTTGACTTCCTGCAGCAACTCGATCCTTCCGGAAAGGTTTTGTTCTATAGAGTAGGAACTCAGTCAGCCCGGCCTTCCGTTGCCTAGTGCCCGCCGAAAATTTGTCCAGCGGCTCATGAGACACAGCTTCTCAACTGGGCGGCACAGCACGACGCCTCCCCCCTTATAGAAAACATACTAACCCGTGAACAGGTGCGATCGGGTGGCACTGGCTTCGCCAGTATGCCGCACAAATGCGTCACACCGGCGTCACAACCGTCAAGCCCGCATGGATCCCAAGGAGTCAGTCATGACCGCAGGCGCATCCTTCACTTCAACGTCAACGCTATCCCCAGGACCTGGATTGTTCAGCAGTTACGACAAGCGTTTCCCTGCCAGTCCGCTATCGTTCTCCTCATCTTTGATCACGATGCCAAGTACGGATTCGAAGTTCCGGCAGCATTTGGTGAACCCCTCGGTTGAGACAAGTCTGCGCTAGGCAGAATTGGCGAGCCATGTGAACTTGCTTGCTACCTTACAAGTTTGCCTTGGCAAGTCGACGCAAGAAGCTCTCCTTGGCGGCGTGTGCTTGACGTACCTTCCCCAGTGCCGTTTGAAATCCAGCCGTCTGGCCATGGCGAACTGCGAGATCATGCAGGTCACTTAGCAAACTGACGGCTTTGTCGTAATCTTTAGGCTGCCGCATTTGGATGTGCGCTGCAACTTGTTCCCAGATTTCCGGCTGGCGTCGTCCTAGTTGATCGAGATACCGAGCCCGGCTTGCCTCGTCTTCCGCTCTTCGTTTTTCCGCTTCCGCTGTGCGCTGTTCGTTCAGCAGTCGGGCTCTCTCCTTCGCGCGCGCATGGGCCGCTGCCAGAAGATCGCCTGCCTTACGCCGTTCGCTTGCAGCGGGCACGTCGGAGGTTTGCTGTAAGTTCTTACGCCGAAAAAGTTGCACGAGGTCGTTTCGCCAGCGCTCGCCCTGCTCCACGACCGCAGTGATGAGCAACTCGTTCCTGTCCTTTTCCGGCAGGCCTCGAATCCATGCGGACAGCTCTTTACGGCTCGGTCCAGCGGCGAGCGGTTCTGAAGCCTGTGCTGCAACCTCGACGAGATCCTCATCGATTTCGAGGAATTCGATCAGCGCATCGAGGGGACCGGACAATTCTTGCATGCCTGCAGGCACGGGCGGCTCCAATTCATCTTCATCAAGTCCTCCATCCTGTGCACTGCGAAGCCAGCCGAGATAAAGGCATCGGAGGTCGCCGCGAAGCAGGTCTGAGCGCAGAGGCATCAGGGAGGCCATCCATCCGGTCCCGTCGTCCTCGCCATCCCACTCCGACTCGCTTCCAAATTCAACGATCACGAATCTCGCGGTCTTTCGTACACGCAGGGTATCGCCCGGGACCATGGCCTTGAGCAGGCTGTAGTCGATCGGTTCCTGCGGAAGGCGAATATAAAACTCATGTGTCCCCCAGTTCGCGACGTAGACAAAAGCGTCGAAATACTTCTCCAGCAGCTTGCTCGGATTGGCTTTCAGGTCTCCCCATTCGTAGTGGTTCGTGAAGCTCGTGGTGGTAATTGCCGCTCGCGTGGAGATCGAACGTAGCGCGGCCATCTCATTTCTCGTCAACGGATGGTCGATTGCTCGGAAATCGTAATACTGGTATTCGCTCACCAGGCACCTCGGCGCCAGTGGCGATAAGCAGCAATCCATTCCACCCCTGCTGGCGCCGGCGTTGTCAAAGTCAGGTCCACGATTGGGATCTTTTCCCGCGTCTTGCCCCGACGGCAGATGGCAACAATTCGGCCATCTAGGGTCAAGTCGACCTTTTCCACGTCAGCGTCGACGCCGAGGACTTTCACAGAGAACGGCAACGCTAGATGCTCCTCAACCATCGTAAGGAATCCGACTGCTTGTTCTTCTTCGGTGTAAGCATCCACCACCGCTTCTTCGATCAGTCGCGTCAGCCTTGCCCTGCTGAGCGAAGGGAGATTTGTCCCAGATCCTCTTTTCAGTTTCCGCAGATGCAGAACCGCCGGGCCACTGTTCCGTTTCGTCATGTTTCTCCGTTGATCGAAGGCTCTTTGGTAGATCGATTTTCGACCTGCTGAAAGAATGACGTTTCGTTGCTGGCGCCCCGGATCGTGTAGCCGATCAGGTTGTACCCTTTCAGGCGACGCGCGTACATTCGCGCCAGCATCAGGACGTCGGAATCCACGTAATCGTAGACTCGCACAACACGTTTGGCATCATGAAGTCGGTGGAGACGCCCTACGTATTGCTGTAGCGTTCCCTTCCAGGAAATGGGCATCGCCAGGAAGAGCGTATCCAAGCGAGCGTCGTCGAACCCTTCGCCTATGTAGCTGCCGGTCGCCAGAATGACTCTCGGCTCGCACTCCGGAACGGCCGCGATTGCCTCTGCTATCGATCGTCGTTGTTTCTCGCCCATGCCACCCTTCAGCATGAAAACGTTGTTCACTCTGCCAGCAAGCTCTGCCTCGAAATATTTCAAGTGATCAGTTCTGCCGGTAAGAAGCAACGGTGAACGCCCGTCTGCGGCTGCCTGGACGAGATCGGTAAGGATCAATTCATTGCGGACGCGGTCATCGACGAGTGCGGCGTACACTTCCTGAATCGTCATATCGGTTTGCTCAGGCGGCAAGCAAAAGTCTGTCAACCGAGGAACTACCTCATGCTCAAAAGGGGTGGCTGCCGTCATCGCGCGAGCGCTGAGCTTGAATCGAATCGGACCGCACTGCATATAGATGATGGGATGGTGTCCATCTTTTCGCTCGGGAGTTGCTGTCAGTCCGACGATGTACTTCGCTTTCACCTGCTTCATCACCTGCTCAAAGGTAAACGCCGATAGGTGGTGGCACTCGTCAACAATCACTTGACCATACTCTGCCACGAAGTCTTTCACGCCTTCTTTGTCGTGGCTACTTTGAAGAATGGCAATATCCACACAACCATTGCGTTTTGTCGTCCCTCCTCCGATTTGTCCGACTGACTTGGCGGGAAGGTTCAGAAACATTGCCAATCTCGCATGCCACTGGTCTAACAACTGTTGACGATGTACCAAGATCAATGTGTTCACCTTTCGTGCCGCGATCAGCCATGCTGCCACAGCCGTCTTGCCAAAAGCCGTGGGAGCACAGAGAATTCCTTCATCGTGCTGCACCAACGCATCAACGGCATCCTGCTGTAACGGGCGCAGTCGGCCGGAAAACTCCACCTCGATCGGACGGCCAACGAACCGTTCGTCACTGACTATTGGCTTGATGCGGTGCGATTTCAACAGCTCGATGACCTCCACTAGACAACCGCGTGGTAGGGCAACGTGGTTAGCGAGTTCCTCGCCACAGGCGATAACTCGTGGCTTGTTGAAAGTAGGAAGCCTCATTGCCTGCGCATTGTAAAATTCGGGGTTCTGGAATGCCCCAAGGCGAAGCAACCGGTTGAGCATCACGGAAGGAAGATCCTTCTTTTCGATATACAAAAGGTTGGCGCGAACCATTCGGACCTGCACCGGAAGGGGGCCTGGTATTGGACGCTCTGCTCGCTTTCGCGATGGTGGCAATGTCCAAGGGTCTTGTCCCTCATCTTGCGCGGAGCTGATTCTCACTCCGATAAGGTCTCCACTTCGTTGAGCTTCCAGAACGACGGCCTCAGCAGCAGAAACGGGCATCCGTTTCACGCTTGCCAGAAACGCCCATTGGTCACCATATGGACGAAACTCCGCATCTACGAAGATGCTGTTTCCATCTGCGCGCGGAAGCTTCTGCAGCGGCAGAGCGATCAGGTTGCCAAGTCCGCCCTTTGGCATGGTGTCTTGGTTGGGAAAGAAGCGGTCGTACGAATCCAATCCAAGTTGGTGACGGGACTCCATGGCCCGAGTCAGGATTGCACAGCCCAGTTTTCGCGCGGTGGTTGCGGGGATTAATCGGTCGAAGAAGATCCACACGTGGCCACCGTTGCCTGAGCGTGAACGCTCTAGTGCCGCTGGCACGTTCAGCTCGCGGCTTACGGCCAGAAACGCAGTGGCATCCTTTTGCCATGTTTTCTTGTCGAAATCGACCGCGAGAAACCAGCAGGTCTCATCCTGCAGAAGCGGATAAATGCCGATGGTGTGATCTCCGACGAGGTGCCCACGCACTACCTCGTCAGTCAGCGGTCTGAACTTCCGAGTCTGGCGGTCAACCTTCTTGCGGTCCTCGTCTTTGGCGCGAAGATAGGCCTTCCAGTCACGATCTGCCTTGGGCATGTACCCAGATCGCCCGTCGGTGTTTTCCCAGCGAACTGCATAAACATCGTCGCGACCGTGGAAGAGGCTCCGGAACAATCCGATTCGTTGTTCAGCTTTCAAGACAGGGGTATGAGCACTTGGTAGAACGCTCGTTGTGACGGGAATCCCGTTCGTGGACTGCACCGGAATCTGTATGCCGTGCTCCTGCAAGAGACACCGCAGACGAACATTTTCTTCCCGTAGGCGCTGCACCTCAGCGGGAGCAAATTGCAGGTCCAATAGTTTGGGATCAGATTCGTTCACGTAAAGCCATCATCACCTACTACTGCGAGAACTCGACCAAAGAATAATCTCACACCTTGCGGACGTCGCTGTGTGTCCGCGGGCAAAGCGAGAAAGCAGTCCACACACTAGGCCTCTTCGGGAGGGTGTCAGTTCTTTTTCGCAGTGGGTGTATTTAACGCCGGGTGCATATCGGTGAGTTCACGGATCTTCCGCAGGGGTTTAGGCTACACGAAGATAGCATCGTTCTTTCCACTGAGACTGGGATCAAGTGTTGTCGGTGCAGCGTTCTGGAAGTTTCGCCGCTAGTGGAGTGTGGTTGGCTCTTTCCCCGGTCTCATGCGCAAGGCGATTCTCAAGCAAGCGAAGACCGAGCTTCCGTCCCATACCGTTCAACCGCGTCACACCGGCGTCACAACGGGGATCCGGTGCTCTGTAAGTGATTGAAAATAAGAACTTGTGGCAGCCGGACCTGTAAGCCGAATTCTGTCCGCCGGATTGTTCCAGCGGGACGGTCATTCCTCTGGGCCGCGCATTGCTGCGAGGCTCAAGCGACCTACCCGGAGGTTGTGGCGCACCGAGCCGGCACGCGCCTAAAGCCGAAGCCTCAGGCTCCCTCCCTATTTGGTCTTGCTCCGTGTGGGGTTTGCCCTGCCCATCGCATTACTGCGACAGCGGTGCGCTCTTACCGCACCTTTTCACCCTTACCTCGATGCTGCCATCGGGGCGGTATGTTTTCTGTGGCACTTTCCGTCAACCGGGCTTGAACCTGGTTTCCCGGACGTTATCCGGCACACTGCTCTGCGGAGTTCGGACTTTCCTCCCGCGCCTTCCGAAGATGACACGAGCGACCGTCCGGTCCGGCTGCCAACGATTCATTATATGGGAAAGCAGTCTTCGGTCGTCAGGCGTCAGTCGTCGGGCGTGGGGTGCGCGCTTGCTCTGCTAGACTGATTGGCGGCCATACCGTGCTCCGGGTAGAGGTCCTGACGACTGATGACCGACGACTGTCCCCATGACAACCCTCGAAGCCATGCGTATCGCGCTGCTCTCGCTTTGGGCGAACAAGCTTCGGTCGGCCCTGACACTGCTCGGAGTGGTGATTGGCGTCGCTGCAGTGATTGCCGTGGTCACCTTTGTGAACGGAATCAACGGCTACGTGGCGGAGAAGATCTTTAATCTGGGCGCTGATGTTTTCATTATCAGCAAAGTTACTCCGGTCGTCACCAACGTGGACCAGCTTCTCGAGGGCCAGAAGCGCAAGGATCTGACCATGGAGGACTACCACGGCGTGCTGGAGTCTTGCAAGCATTGCGCCATGATTGGCGCCTCCACCATTAACACCAGCGGCCACGTAAGATATGGGGAGGAATCCATCAGCGACACATGGATCCGGGGATTGACGCCCTCAATGGCGCCGATTCTCGATCTCGACCTCACCTCTGGCCGCATGGTCAACGAGAACGATGAGGAGAACCGTTCGCAGGTGGGGGTGATCGGCACCGACGTCGTGGATAATCTTTTCCCCACCGTGGATCCCCTAGGCAAGGAGATACGAGTCGAGGGCGAAGTGTATCGCGTGATCGGTGTGGGAAAAAAGCAGGGAACTACGCTCGGCCAGAGCCGCGATAACTACGTAGCCATCCCGATCACTACTTATCTGAAGCAATTCGGGTCGCACACCAGCGTCCGCATTTCTGGCAAGGCGAATGGCGTAGGCACGGAGCTGGAAGCCGCGATTGATGAGGCCCGCGCCGTCCTGCGGGCCAGGCGCCATGATCTTCCCGGACGTCCTGACAGCTTTGCCGCCGAGACCAACGCCAGCTTTCTGAGCATCTGGTCAAACCTGAGCGGAACATTCTTCATCGCGATGATCGCCATTGCGGCGATTTCGTTGGTCGTGGGCGGCATCGTGATTATGAACATCATGCTGGTTTCGGTGACCGAACGCACGCGCGAGATTGGCATACGCAAAGCGATGGGAGCGCGCCGCCAGGATGTGATGCTGCAGTTCCTGATCGAGTCCGGAACCATGGCGCTGGTAGGGGGTTTGCTGGGAGTGCTCTTCGGGATTGTCTTCGCCAAGGGCATCACTGCGATTATCGGCATGCCCTCGGAAATCAAACTGTGGGCGGTCGGAGCCGGCCTGCTGGTGTCCGCCAGCGTGGGCGTGTTCTTTGGCGTGTATCCAGCCAAGAGGGCGGCTAGGCTGGAACCAATCGCCGCGCTGAGATTTGAGCTGTGAAAGATTGAGCAATTGAGCAATTGGGTAATTTGAAACCGCCCGGTTTGACAATTGCCCCAATTACAAAATTACTCAATTACTAAATTTCCATGCTGCGTAGACGCGATTACGGCGAAGTCGTCCAGATGGCGCTGGACACCATCCGCACCAACAAGATGCGGTCGGCACTCACAGTGCTCGGCATCGTCATTGGTGTCGCCGTCGTGATCGGCATTTCCTCGGTGGTGCGCGGCCTGAACGACAATGTCAGCCAGGTCATCAGCAGCCTGGGCTCGAACATCGTCTTCGCTTACCACCAGCCCTTGACGTTCGGCCGGCCCACGGAAGAGATACGTACGCGCAAGGAATTGACTTTCGATGACTTTGAAGCGGTACAACAATTGCCTCATGCCAAGATCGCGACCACTGGCATGCGTTATTTCCGGCAGGAATTTGGCACCGGCACTTACGAAGTCAAATATAACGGCCGCAAAGTCAAAAACGTCGTCCTCGAGGGAGATACTGGCACTTGGAAGGATGTGTTTGATCTCGACGTCGCCTCCGGACGTTGGATGAATGAGACGGACGAAGAGCATCACTCCCCGGTCATCATCCTGGGCTCGGATACCGCCGAAGAGCTGTTCCCGACCGAGGCACCCTTGGGTAAGGAAATCAATATTGACGGGCAACTGTTTACAGTGATTGGAGTCGCAGCCAAGCGCAAGAGCGTGTTCGCCGGAGGCAAAAATCCGGATGACAATATCGTCTACTTTCCCCTTAGTACGTTCCGTAAACTGCATCCCGAGCTCAAACAATACTGGATCAGCGTCAAGGCTACTTCGCACGACGACATGCCTAAGCTCATTGACGAGATTCGCGAGCTCTTGCGCCGCCGTCGCAAAGTGCCATCCAACAAGCCCGACAACTTCGCCGTATTCACCCAGGATTCTCTTTCCGATGTGTGGAACCAGGTCACCGGCGCCGTGTTTATCTTCATGTTCGCCGTTTCGAGCGTTGGATTGATCGTGGGCGGTGTCGGGGTGATGAACATCATGCTGGTTTCGGTGACCGAACGGACGCGGGAGATCGGGGTACGCAAGGCCATCGGCGCGCGTAAACGCGACATCCTGCTGCAGTTCACCTTGGAAGCCATCACCCTGACCGCGATGGGCGGCCTGCTCGGGGTATTGTTGGGAGCGATCATTACCTGGACCATTCCGGCGATCTGGAGCTCGCTGCCGGCGCGCATGTCCCTTTTCTGGGCCACTTTTGGATTAGGCGCAGCCGTCGCCGAAGGTCTGCTGTTTGGCATTTATCCAGCGTGGAAGGCCGCGAATCTCGATCCGATAGAATCGTTGCGCTACGAGTAGACTACTTCCATCGGCATGATTCACCACCTCCTGCGGATCATTGAGATTGTCGCCCTTCTGGGAGCAATTGCGAGCATGGCCTATTACGGCCTCTGCCTGTGGAGCGCGGTTGATTTTCTGCGCCAGCGAAAAGCGGCAGGCGAGGGCGCCCGCCCCACATGGTTCTTGCCGGTTTCCATCCTCAAGCCGCTGAAGGGTACTGATCCTGAGATGTATGAGAGTCTCAGAGGTCATTGCCTGCAGGACTATCCCGAATACGAAATCATTTTTGGGGTTAACGATCCCACCGACCCTTCCCGGCACCTGGTCGAGCGCCTGAAGTCAGAGTTCCCGCAACTCTCGATTCGCTGGATGGTCTGTGCGAAAAACCTGGGTGCCAACATCAAGGTGAGCAATCTGACGCAGATGCTGGTGGAGGCAAAGTATGACCGCGTCCTCGTGAACGACAGCGATATTCGCGTCCCGCTTGATTACCTGCGGCGGGTTATGGCTCCTCTGGCTGATCCTCAAGTAGGTTTGGTGACATGTCTCTATCGCGGCGTGCCCGGTGGCACCTTGGGATCACGCCTGGAGTCGATTGGCATCAGCACGGATTTTTCCGCTGGCGTGCTGGCCGCGCGCACCCTCGAAGGCGGCATCCACTTTGGACTCGGTTCGACGCTCGCCTTCCGTAGGTCTGATCTTGCGGCCATCGGCGGTTTCGAGGCGTTGGTGGATTATCTGGCGGACGACTATGAAATTGGCCGGCGCATGGCCAAACGGGGGCTGAGAGTACGGCTGTCCGATGTGGTAGTCGAGACTTATCTTCCAGCCTATACGCTGCGCCAGTTTGTGGACCATCAACTGCGCTGGGGCCGCACCGTCCGCGACTCCCGTCGCTGGGGCTATCTGGGGTTGGTGCTGACCTTCGGCGTACCCTGGGCGCTGTTGTCCGGGTTGCTAAGCCTGTCGCTGAGTCGCGGTATTCTCGCTGCCTGGGCTCCTCTGGTTGCGGTTATCGGCTTGCGGGTGGCAGTCGCAATGCTCGTGGGATGGTCGGTTGTGCGGGATCGCCAGTTGCTGGCTCTACTGCCACTGCTTCCACTCCGCGATGTGGCAGCCTTGCTGGTTTGGATCGCCAGCCTCGCCGGTCACACAGTGGTCTGGCGCGGCGATTCTTTTCGGCTGAAAAATGGTAAATTGGCCCGGATCAGGTGTTAGGACTTCTCCGATATTCGATATCAGGTCACGATCTAGACCGTCCCCAACACTATTTCGCCAGAGCCAGGAGGCCTTCGGCGAATTCTCCGTGCCAATGAACCGGCTCGTGCGTTCCGCCCACCTCTTGGTAGGTGACTGCATATCCTTTGTGCTTGAGGACCGTGACGAGACGCCGATTCGCCGCCAGCGGCGTCGGCCCGTCCCTCGAGACGTCCTCCAGCAAGCCCGCCTCCAAGAAGAACCGGAGCGGAAGTTTCGGAGCCGCCTCATACTGGCCAACCAGCCACTCCCATGTCACGTCTTTATCCTTGCCACGCCAGAACGCCCCGGACTGGGAAAGCACGTTACCGAACATGTCCGGCCGGCGCAGTGCGACAAAGGCTGCCGCCACGCCTCCGAAACTGTAGCCGCCGATAATCGATTTCTGCGGATCGCGAGTCACGTTCCCGTGCCCGTGGACCCAGGGCAGCACTTCTTGGCTCAGGAATTCGACAAACGCAGCGTTGTAGCCCAGTTCGGAACTGCGTGTGTTTCGCGCGTTGCCGATCAGTACGGCGACCATCGGCGAAATCTTTTCAGCATGAATCAGGTTGTCGAGGACAACAGGCGCGGGTATCCAGTTCTGATAAGAAAAACCATCGAAGAGCACGAGCAAAGGATATCCGCCTCGCGTCTTTGCGTCGTAGCCGGGCGGAGTGTACACCCAGATTGCCCGCTCATTGCCCAAAATAGTGCTCTTAAACAGATGCTGCGCCACGGCACCGGCGGCGACGGCCGGATGCCTAACAGTCCACGATTCGTCGGACGCGTGCGGCATGGAGGCAATGGAATACTCCACCTTCGCAGTACCGTTCTCGTCGAGAGAGATTTCCATCCGGTGAGGATTCAGCGGGTCAATCCTCGCCGACTGCTGGGGATTGTCGCCTGGCTTGACATCCAACAGGAAGCGATAAGTGAAGCGCAGGTCGTTTCTCATCCGCCAGCATCGATACCAGACATCTGTATCCGGCAGTCTGCTGAGTTGCAGTGTAGGCATGCCAGGCAAATTGGTAAGTGGCGCCTGCAGCGCAACATTCTGGGTTCGTGCGTCTCCACGCCAGACGAAGGTTACGGTGACCTCGGCAGTACTGTCTTTCGACGGCTCCATCAGCGGCGTGCCGACTCGCCTAGCCTCGCTCCAAAACTCGTCAAGAGCTCGCCGATCTCCGGAAGCCAGCCGGCGGTTCAGAGCGACGATGCGGGGGCAGGTCTCGACCGGCCGAATGATTCCTTCCGCCGCTGTGGGCATAGCCGTCGGGAGTTGCGTCAGAAGGCAGGTGCTGCAGGTCAGCAACGCGGCAGCGGCAAGAGCACGCCTAGTCGGTAGGACACGTCGGTTCATCGGTACCTTGTCCATGGTGCTCCAGGCACACCGCGCACACCACGCCCTAAACCTATCTGACACCTCGGGTGTAGGCAGAGTTCCATTGCCATGCCAACGAAAATGCCGAAAGAGCGCTAAAGCTTCGCTCGCACAGCACTCTCCATCGGCCGATTTTGCGGAATGATTCTGCCGCCCTTGCTGAATCTATAAATCTCTCCGCGCCAAAAGAAGGTGCGACTGCTGAAGCTGCCCAGCCAGATCAGGAAGCCCAGAAAATCGCGGACCGGATAGAGCCACGACAAGTACAAGGATCGCCGGTCGCCGATCACTGCCCACCCCACCGCGGCCGATTGGACCACTCGATTCACGAAAGCCGCGGCAAACAGCCCGACGGCCAACCCCAAATGCCCCGTAGCCGCACCAGCCACAAGCCCCAGAAGCCCAAACGGCGCAGCATAGGTCAGGCCAGTGCCTACATGCCCCAGCGGACGCGAAAAGCGAGTGCTCTTCATCCAACGCAACTGATCGCCCAGAGTTCTCGTCAGCGAACGAGGAGTGAGCACATGTTGAATGATGTGATGAGAGAAGATGACCTTATATCCCGCCGCCCAGATCAGATTGCCCAAAACAAAATCATCCGAATAGTAGTCGGCCGTGGCTGCGATGCCGCCGATCTTGTCCAGCGCGTCACGACGCAACGCCACCGCCGGCCCTAGCGCGAATCGAATGCCCTCCAACAGATCCGCGACCATAACCCCGGATGGCATCTCCACCGACATTCCCAGCGCCTCCAGCGTTGACCAGAAATCGCCGGCCGGCACTCCGCGGTAAGGGCAAGTGACCAGGCCAATTCCGGTATCCAGGAGCGTTGGAATCACATGGCGCAGAAAATTAGGCGACACCCGCACGTCGCTGTCACTGATCACAAAGTAATCATTGGCCGAGAGGGGAATCATTTTGCTCAGCGAAAAAACTTTCGCATTGGGCCAGGTGGGCGGGCCGGATACGACAATCCGGCTCTTGACCTGAGGGTATTGCTGACGGACTCTCTCGGCCACCTGAAGTCCTGCATCGTTAGCTTCCCGAGCGCCCAGAACAACCTCGAACGCCGGATAATCCTGCCGGAAAAAGCTTTCCAGATTTTCTTCCAGCTGCGCTTCCATTCCGTGCACGGGCTTGAAAATGGTGACGGCCGGCAGTGAAGATTCGGGTGTCGCGGCCGCCGCTTTCTGCGCCGCTCGGGCTCTGCGCCGCCACCGGAACGCCGCCCCCAAGACCATGAAAAGAAAAATCGTGGAACTGCAAACACCCAGCACCGCAATGCCCAGCAGCAAATCCCACACCGCCGTGGTAGCGGTCACGGCATCAGCTCTCGATTTGCGGGGGTGAGCAGGACTGACGTACCTAACAGGTTCATTCAGGATTCCGGCAAACAATTATACGAGAGGGATGGCGTGGGCAGAACAACGAGGAGAAGCTTTAGACAGAGGCTGCCGCGGCAGCCAGAGCGGGAGCGCCTGCGTCGAGAACTTCACGCATCTTAAGGGCCAAAGTTCTCAACGAGAAGGGTTTCTGTAGGAAGCGCGTGGTCACATCGATCGCGCCGTGGCGCGCGACCGTGGTTTCGGCGTAGCCGGAGACAAACAGCACTTTCATGTCCGGCCGCTCCGAGGCCAGCTCTCCCGCCAGTCTCGCCCCACCCATTTGTGGCATGACCACGTCGCTGATCATCAAATGAATGGGACCCTTGTATTCCCTCGCGACCGCCAGCGCGTCGGTTCCATTCTTTGCCTCCAGGACGATATAGCCGTTCAAGCTCAGGAATTCGCGAGTCGACTGCCGGACTGCGGATTCATCTTCCGCCAGTAGCACGGTTTCGCAGCCTCCGGAGTAGCCTTCCGCCGAGGGGACAGGCGGTAGCACGACCGCCGCACCTTTTGCCTGAGGCAGATAGATTTTGAAGGTCGTTCCTAAGCCGGGCTCACTATATACCCAAATGAAGCCGCTGTTCTGCTTCACGATGCCATACACGGCAGCCAGGCCGAGCCCAGTGCCCTTGCCTTCTTCCTTGGTGGTGTAGAAAGGCTCGAAGATATGCAACAGATGCTCCGGTGCGATTCCCTGGCCTGAATCGGTCACCGTCAGCAGAATGTATTCTCCAGGAGGAACAATGGAGTGGGCCTGGACATAGGCGTCATCCAACCGCACGCTTGCAGTCTCGATCAGCAGCGTACCGCCCTTGGGCATTGCATCGCGAGCGTTGGCAGCCAGGTTCATGAGCACCTGTTCGATCTGTCCCGGATCGGCCTTGACTTTGCCCAGTTTCGCCCCCGGAACAAAGGCCAGTTCGATATCTTCACCGATCAGACGAGGCAGCATTTTATTGACTTCCTCAATGATCGCGTTCAAGTCCAGCAGTTGCAGGGTCTGCATCTGCTTTCGTCCGAAAGCCAGCAATTGCCGGGTCAGGTCGGCAGCGCGACGCGAGGCCTTTTGGATCTCGTCCACATTACGCCGCAGCGGGTGTTGGGGCGCCAGCGAATCGAGCATCAGCTCGGCGTAGGAACTGATAACCATCAGCAGGTTATTAAAATCATGGGCCACTCCCCCCGCCAATCTTCCGATTGCGTCCATTCTCTGCGCCTGGTGAAGCTGGGTTTCCAGCCGGCGCTGGTCCGTCATATCCCGGTCATTGGAGATAAAATGCGTGATCTTCCCCTCGTTGTCTCGCAGGCGTAATGGTTTTCTCAACTACGAAGACGTCGCCATTCTTCTTGCGGTTGACCATGACGTCGCGAAAAACATTTCCTGAAAGAATGGTTTGCCACAATTCTTTGTAAAATTCAGAAGTCTGATGGCCGGATTTAAGGATTTGCGGCGTCCGGCCCATCACTTCCTCTCGCGAGTACCCGGTCAGCGCCTCGAACGCCGGGTTGACATACTCAATCATTCCCGTACGGTCGGTAATGATTACCAGGTCCCCAGATTGCTCCACCGCGCGCCAGAGCTTGCGTAGCGTATCCTCTGACTTTTGCCGCTGCCGGTCTTTGCAGTACGCGTCGATGGCGTAGCGGATGGTGCGCTTGATGGATGCTTCGTCGAGGCTCGGCGTTGGAACGAAATCCCAAGTTCCAGCTTTCAGAGCCGCGTCCACCGTAGCTTCGTCGACGTGATCGCTGAGAAATATCACCGGCGCACCAGGACCGTTCCGATGCAGCTCATGCAACAGCCGCAATGCTGCGCCATCTCCCAATTTGTATTCGCATAGCAGGAGGTCGTAAGTTGTTTGCCCCAGCCGCACCAGGGCTTCTTCGGGAGAGCGCGCGTGGTCCAGGCCCAGGTGCCCATCGCCGGTCCGGTTAAGAAGGTCACGTAGATGAGTGAAGTCATCCTTGTTTTCTCCCACCAGTAGTAAATGCATGAGCGTACTGCTGATGGCGGACTCTTTCGTGCTGCTCATACCTGGTCCTGTTACTCCGGCTAATTGCTACATCGGAGATTGGTGGTGGGGACATGGCCGGAGGAGTCCCGGTTACGAAAAAGAAGGTGGAATTGGCGTGCCAGATCGGGAACAGTGCAGTTGTGGGACAAACCCTGCCCGCAAACAACAAGTATCAGTCAGCCGGACCGCGCACCCGCTCTTACCCAGAGCGATTTAAACTAGAGGTTCGCACTGCTAATGATCGAAGCCACTTTCTTTCGTGACCTCGCCTACGTCTTCGGCGCCGCCGTTGTGGGCGGCGGTGTGGCCAAGGCGCTGCGGCAGCCGCTGATCCTGGGATATATCCTGGGCGGATTTCTCATCGGCCCGTTTACTCCCGGCCCCACGTTATCGGAAATTCATCAATTTGAAGTTCTGGCTGAAGTCGGAGTCATCCTCCTGATGTACTCGATTGGCCTGGAGTTCTCTTTTCGCGAGCTTCTGCAGGTGAAGTGGGTGGCGATTTTCGGCGGGCCGTTGGGGATATTGTTTTCCGTGGGACTAGGTGTAACCGCGGGATGGTTGCGGGGCTGGAACCCGGCCCAGGGAATAGCCGTCGGAGCGATCATTTCTGTGGCCAGCACTATGGTGCTTTCCAGACTCCTAGCGGACCGCGGAGAATTGCGCTCGCCCCACGGCCGATTAATGATCGGCATAACCCTGGTAGAAGACCTTGCGGTCGTGGTGCTCACCGTCCTGCTTCCCTCACTGAGCAATCTCACGGGAGGGCACTTTCTCGCATTGGGAATCGCCTTGGGCAAGGCGCTCCTGATCTTGACGCCGGTCATGTTCGTGGCCGCGAAGCTGGTGCCCCGTCTGATGACGCGAGTCAGCCGCATGGGGAACGAAGAGCTTTATCTGTTGGTAGTGCTGGCACTGGGTTTCGCCACCGCCGCGGTCACCCAGGCCGTCGGCTTGTCGCTGGCATTGGGAGCATTTCTGGCCGGGCTGATCGTCAGCGAGTCCGGGGCCACGCGAAAGATGCTCGACAACCTACGCCCCCTGCGCGACGCCTTTGTCGCCCTGTTTTTCGTCACCATCGGAGCGCTCGTGGACCCGCGCATCCTGATCTCCCAACCCTCTCTATGGGGCACGATTGTGATTTTGACGGTGGTAGGGAAGTTCGTGGTCTGGACCGCTGTGGTTTGGCTGTTTCGCTATCCGCCGCAAACTGCCCTCCTGGTGGGCCTGGGACTTACTCAGATCGGCGAGTTTTCCTACGTCCTGGTTCGCGTGGCCCGCGACGCCCAGTTGGTGACTGACGACGTCTACCACGCCACTCTGGCCGCGTCCGTAATCACCATCCTGTTAAACGGCTTGTTAATGAGAGTTTTGCCGAAAACGGCGATACCCGCCTGCTAAAATCAGGCGAATTCGGCCCGGCTCTCTCACCGGTTGTGTCGGGATTGTCCAGACGCGAATCCAGCACACATCCCGCCTCATCCGTTATTCTAGTAGTGGAGATATGGCAACCCGACCTAAATCTGCTAGTGAAGCTGACGTCACCGGAGTCTTGGAAGCCCCCAACGGTGACCGTGAGCGCGTGTTCGACCCGTTCCGCCAGCGGGGATATTTAGAAGCTGATCTCGATCCGCTCGGCTTTCTGCCGGTTGTGAACCATCCCGACTTGCGGCTTGAAGGCGAACTCGCCGATGAGGCCCGCCGGGTTTACTGCGGGACTGTCGGCGCCGAGTTCATGCACATCACCGACTCGGTGAGGCGCCGCTGGATCCAGGAACGCATGGAAGGTCCCCAGCCCGGGGTGGATCAGCAACACGTTCTCGACCAACTCATCCGGGCTGACCTATTCGAGCAGGTGCTGCAACAGCGCTATCTCGGCAGCAAGCGTTTTTCTCTCGAAGGCGTGACCGCCCTGCTCCCTCTGGTGGATGAAATTCTCGAGGCCTCGGGTCAGCGCGGTGCGGTGAATCTGGTGATGGGCATGAGCCATCGCGGTCGGTTGAACGTGATCGTGCACATTGCCCGGCGCGCCCCCGAAGAGGTCTTTGCCGGGTTTGAAGATGTAGACCCGCGCAGTGTTCTGGGCAGCGGTGACGTGAAATATCACATGGGCGCCACCGGCGAATACGTGACCCGCTCCGGGGCGAAAATTTACATCCATCTGGTTTCCAATCCCAGCCATCTGGAAGCGGTGGACCCTGTGACCGTAGGCCGTACGCGCGCCAAACAGGATCGCGCGCGCGAACAAGGCTGGGAGAAATATCTGCCACTACTCGTCCACGGCGACGCCGCTTTCGCGGGCCAGGGCATCGTGGCCGAGACTCTCAATCTCTCCGACCTGAAGGGTTACACCGTGGGCGGCACGATCCACATCATCGCTAACAATCTCCTCGGTTTTACGACCTTGTACAACGAGGAACACTCATCCCGTTTTTCCGCGCAACTGGCGCGCCGGCAATCCATCCCCATCTTTCACGTCAACGCCGAGGATGTGGATGCCGTGGTTCGAGTTGGCCGCATGGCCACCGAATATCGCTACACCTTCCAGGGAGACGTGGTGGTGGACTTGATCGGCTACCGCCGCCACGGGCACAGCGAGGTCGATGACCCAACTGTCACGCAGCCGCTGTTGTATCGGGCGATCAAGGACCATCCCCCGCTGTGGGAAATCTACGCTGAAGACACCGGCGTGGATAACGCGCAGGCCCGGGTGGAACAGATCCGCGCCGAACTGGAGGCGGCTCAGAAGAAAGCTAAATCCGTTCGCAAGAAACCCTCGCTGCGCGTCTTGCCTAAGTACTGGGATAACTACTATGGCGGCCGCTACAAACCGGAATATGAAGTGGACACCGGCCTGTCGGCCGCCGAACTCAGGGAAATAACCGCGAAGCTCACGACTTACCCCGAGGCCTTTCACATCCATCCCAAGGTGAAAAAGTTACTCGAGCAGCGCGCCGAGATGGGTACCGGCAAGCGCCCAGTGGACTACGGCATGGCTGAAGCGCTGGCCCTTGGAGGCCTGGCCAAGGCTGGTGTGCCCATCCGGTTTAGCGGCCAGGACACTCGTCGCGGCACTTTTAACCAGCGTCACTCCGTGCTGCTCGACATCGAAAACGAGCAGGAGTACGTGCCACTTGAGCATATTTCCTCAGGACAGGCTCGCTGCGAAATCTACAATTCCACGCTCTCCGAGGCCGGTGTGTTGGGATTCGAATACGGTTACAGTCGCGATTATCCCGAAGCATTAGTGCTGTGGGAAGCACAATTTGGCGACTTCGCCAACGTTGCCCAGGCGGTGATCGATCAATTCATCAGCGCCGGCGAAGATAAATGGGGACTGCTCTCAGGAATGGTTCTGCTCTTGCCCCATGGCTATGAAGGTCAGGGACCGGAGCACTCCAGCGCGCGCATCGAGCGCTTCCTGCAACTCGCGGCTCGCGACAATTTCCAGATATGCCAGCCTTCGAATGCGGCGCAATATTTCCACCTGCTGCGCCGCCAGGCTTTGCGCCACTGGCGTAAGCCGCTCGTGGTCTTCACCCCCAAGAGCATGTTGCGGCATCCCGATGCATCCTCCTCGATCGAGGATTTTACTCACCAGCGCTTTCTGAATGTGGTACCGGACACGGAAATCAGCGACGCCAGTCGTATCCTGCTGTGCACGGGAAAAATCGGCCATGAATTGCGCGGCGAACGCAGGAAAAGAAAAGATACGACAAACGCGATCGTATTCCTGGAGCAGATCTATCCGTTCCCCGAAAAAGAACTCGAACGGACATTCGCGCAATATCCTTCGGCTCGGGAGATTGTCTGGGTGCAGGAAGAGCCGGCCAACATGGGAGCGCTCTTCTATGTGCTACCGCGCCTCCGGCGCATTGCCGGCGACCGCTCCGTCCTGTCAGTGAAGCGTTCCGCCAGCGCCAGCCCTGCCACAGGATCAGCCAAAGCCCACGAGGTAGAACAGAAAACCCTGGTAACTCTAGCGCTCACCACAAAGAGCTAGAAAATTCATGTTCATGTGGCGCGTGCGCCTTGCCAGCGTGCTGTAGGCCAAAACCACTCTCGGCGTCCGCCGCGCAGCGCTCCGCCGGCTCTCGCAAACCTGGAAGTCACTTACTCCGTCATCCTCCCCATCCATAATGTTAGTCTTCCCGTTTAACCTCCATGCCTCACCGCTTACGAACTCTGCTTCTCCAGGTCGCCATCGACACCGGCGGCACCTTCACAGACTGTGTCTGGGCAGAGCGCGGCCAGCTCCGCATGCTCAAGGTTTTCTCCACTCCGGCCGACCCCTCACGAGCGATTGTCGAAGCCTTGGGAAAGATCAGCCCGACCAGGCCGGTGATTCTCCTCCACGGCACCACGGTCGGCACCAACACATTGTTGCAGCGCAAAGGCGCACGCGTGGCGCTGGTCACAACCGCTGGTTTTGAAGATGCTATCGAGATCGGCCGCCAGGCCCGCCCCAAGCTCTACGATCTTTTCTTTGATGGCATTGCGCCCCTGGTTTCCGCCGATTTGCGTTTCGGCCTGAACGAACGAACCGCCAGCGACGGGGAAATCCTGCAAGCGCCCTCGCGACAGGACTTGCAATCATTGCCAGACAAGCTTCGCCAAACCCATCCCGAAGCAATTGCGATTTCACTTCTGTTCTCATTCGCCAACCCGAAAACCGAGAACGCCGTCGCCCGCGCCTTGAAAGAACTCGGCCTGCCGCTCTCCGTCTCGCATCAAATCCTTCCCGAGTTCCGCGAATACGAACGCACCAGCACGGTAGTTGTGAACGCGTATCTGCAGCCGGTGATGCAGCACTATCTGAACAGCCTCGAACGCCGGGCACGAAGCCCGCGGCGATCCGGCGCGGCCCAGTCCCGCATCTTCGTTATGCAGTCGAGCGGAGGAATCACCAGCCTCGCTTCCGCGGCGCGCGAGCCGGTCCGCACCCTGCTTTCCGGCCCCGCCGGCGGGGTAGTCGGAGCCGCGGCCATGGCGCGCCGCAGCGGCGTTGAGCGAATCATCTCCTTCGATATGGGCGGAACTTCCACCGACGTTGCCCTAGTCGATGGCGAGATTCAGGCCGGCAGTCAAGCCGAGATTGCCGGCTTGCCGATGGGTGTGCCCATGCTCGACATTCACACCGTTGGCGCCGGTGGAGGTTCCATCGCCCGCTTCGACGCAGCCGGAGCGCTCCGAGTCGGCCCCGAATCCGCCGGCGCCGATCCCGGTCCCATCTGCTACGGCCACGGCACCCAACCCACGGTGACCGATGCCAATCTGCTTCTCGGCCGACTCCGGCCGCAACGCTTCCTCGGCGGAGATTTCAGGCTCGACCTTGAACGCACGCGCCGCCTGGTCGTTGAATGGCTCAAGCGGCACGCGGCGAATCTCACGCTGGAACAGTTCGCTGCCGGAGTGATCCGCGTCGTCAACTCCACCATGGAGAAGGCCATCCGCGTAGTCTCCATCGAGCGCGGTTACGACCCTCGGGAATTCACCCTGGTAGCCTTCGGCGGCGCAGGCGGCCTCCATGCCTGCGAATTGGCAGAGGCGCTGAGCATCCCGCGGGTGATGATCCCCGCTCTGCCGGGCGCGCTCTCCGCCTTTGGCACTCTGGTCAGCGACGTAGTGAAGGACTATTCGCGCACCGTACTCTGGCGAGTTGCGGCGAAACTTCCCGCAGAGCGGCTCGAACAGGAGTTCGCGGCGCTGCGCCGCCGCGCCGAAGCGGCCTTCCAGGAAGAGGACTGGAGCGGCGCCATCAACCACCGACATAGCGCCGACGTACGCTACCAGGGCCAGGGATACGAACTGAACATCTCGTACACCCGTCACCTGATCCGAGACTTTCGCTATGAGCACCAACGCCGTTACGGCTACAACTATCCCGAACGGGACGTGGAGCTCGTGACCCTGCGCCTGCGGTCAACCATCAAGTCATCCCAAGCAATCGCGGCAAGCAGTAAGATCCACGTGGGCCCGGCCGGCTCCGGCCGGCCAGGCCGAGAAAGACTCGGCAGGGCACCGCTCGACCGTGCTCCCGTCCTTTTCGGCGGCAAAAAACTCGCAGTCGCAATCTACGCCCGCGACTCCCTGCAGCCAGCGAAAAAATATTCCGGCCCGGCTGTCGTCACAGAATATAGCGCCACGACGGTTATGCCTCCGGGCAGGCGCTTCTGGCTGGATAAGTGGGGAAGTTTGTTGATCGAACGAATCTGATTTGGATACCGCCGCGACCGCGTAAGCCCAAATATCAGGCCCGCGCCTCCTGGCCGATGCGAGTGCAGGGTGTGAGATCCTTCTCCACCCACTCAACGAAAACCGCCTGGAACTCCTCCTGTGTGTACACTCCCTTGTGGATCAGCAAAGTGTTCATGGCATAAACCGTGGCCTCGAAAGCTCGTCTGGTGAAGCCGCTGCCCATTGCTTCCTCAAACAGCATGTGGGTTATTCTTCTCGATCTTCGGTGGGAACCCTGGTTGTGCTCATCAATCACTCTGGGGTTGTCGCATCAGCCATAAATCAGTCTAAAGTATTGCTGACGCCCCTCCAGTGGCTCCGGCGGACAAACTAGGTAGTAGGCCTGCTCCACCGCTACAATACTCCCCATGAAACCCAGCATCTTTGTCGTCGAAGACGACCCCGACATCTCCCGCCTGGTTCGGCACCATCTGGAAGCGGACGGATTCGCGGTCAAGGTATTCTCCACGGGAAACACGGTCATCGCCGACTCGGAACGGCAACGCCCCACACTCTTCATTCTCGATATCATGGTTCCGGGTAAAGACGGCCTCGAACTCTGCCGCCAGATCCGGCAAATCCCGGCGCTGGCTGCCACCCCGGTCATTTTCCTGACCGCGAAAAGCGGTGAAGCCGACCGGATCCTCGGCTTGGAGTTGGGTGCCGATGATTACATCCCCAAACCATTCAGCCCCCGAGAGCTGGTGGCGCGGGTCAAGGCTGTGCTGCGTCGTTTCGAACGGCCGCTGTCACAAGCGCCAGTGAAGATTGGCGACATCGAAATCGATCCCGGCGCCATGACCCTCACCGTGAGCGGCAACTTGGTGACCACCACCGCCACCGAATTTCGGCTGCTCGATTATTTCGCACGCCACATCGGCCGTGTCTTCACTCGCGACCAGTTGCTCGATTCCGTCTGGCGCGACACTGCCTACGTGACTCCCCGTTCCGTGGACGTCTACGTCCGGCGCATTCGTGAAAAGATCGAGCCTGACCCTGAGAACCCTCGCTATCTCAAGACCGTGCGCGGCGCCGGTTACCGCTTCGAGGCTCCGAAGTGAGGAATCGCATCTTTTTGAAACTGTTGGCTGCCTTTGCCTTGGTGATCGCGGCCGCCACAGTGACTCTTGATGTCTCCGTTCGCCACGCCTGGGAGGGCTCTCTACGGCAGGAAATCGAGCGCAACCTGAGGCAGAAGACTCAGATGCTGGCCAACCGCGTGAACAGCGTTCGCGAGATGCCTTCACCCGCTCAGTTCGGGACATCCGGTTGGCCGCAACCGTCCTTGCAAAACGTCGCTTCGCAGGAAGCGCAGGTAGCCGGCGCCCGCGCGACCATCATTGACGCGGAGGGCAAGGTGCTGGCGGATTCCGAAGCCGACGCTGCGTCCATGGAAAATCATGCCGGCCGCCCTGAATTCGCCGCCGCTCTGAAAGGTGAAATCGGCACCGACACGCGCCGCAGCCGCACGGTCGGTGTTTCCTTTCTCTATGTGGCCGCTCCTGTCACCGGCGGCGCAGTCCGGCTGGCCCACCCTCTGTCCGATGTAGGTGCGGTGCTTGCGCGGGTCCGCTATGCGCTGTTGTTGAGTTCAATGCTGGCGTTCGGCGTAGCTCTCGTGGTCTCCGGCCTCGCGTCGCATTTGACCGCTCGTCGCCTGCAGCACATCGTGCAGTTCGCCGGTCGCATCGCCAGCGGAGACTTGACCGCGCGCATCGACGAAGAATCCGGAGATGAAATCGGCCAGGTGGCCTCCTCCTTGGACAAGACCGCCCGCCATCTGGAGGAAAGCTTCGTCGCTTTGCAGACCAGCCAGCATCAGCTCGAAACCCTGCTCAACAGCATGCAGGACGCCGTCATCGCCGTGAGTGCCGATGATCGGGTGCAGTGGGCGAACCAGGCCATGGACAAACTGGTCCCCCAGCACACGCGCAAAAATGCGCCCTTGGTGGAGACGGTTCGCGATCCTGATTTCCTGACCGCGGTACGTGAGGCAAGCGAATTGCGCAAGGTGTACAGCGCCCGGGCTGCGTCCATTCTGCCTGGCCGCACCTTCGACGTGACCGCTGCCCCCATGCCTGGCGGGGGGGCGGTAGCCGTGCTGCGTGATCTTACCGAGACCGAGCGGGTAGAAAAGACACGCCGCGATTTCATTGCCAACGTCTCGCACGAATTGCGCACCCCGCTGACTTCCATTCAGGGATACACCGAAACCCTGCTCGACAGTGCGCCAGAAAACAACCATAGCCGGGAATTTCTCGACATCATTCGTAAAAACGCCCTGCGCATGTCGCGCCTCACCGAAGATCTGCTCACCCTCGCACGGGTGGAATCCGGTGAACAGCGTTTCGACATCCAACCGGTCACACCGGCCGATCTTTTGCAGGAAGTAGTGCAGAGCTTTCGCGAACTCTCGCGTGCGCAGAATGTCGACCTCAAGGTCGAGGACTTCGCCGCCACGCAGGTCGGCGCTGATCCCGAGGCCATCCATCAAGTCTTTTCCAACCTCGTGGATAATGCTCTGAAATACGCCGCTTCGGGCGGCCGCATTGTGCTGGGAGCCCGACCCGTCTTCCAAGCCGTCGAATTCTATGTTCAGGATTTCGGCCCCGGCATTCCCTCCGAGCACCTGGCTCGTCTGTTCGAGCGCTTCTACCGGGTAGATAAAGCCCGCTCCCGCGAATCCGGCGGCACGGGTCTGGGACTAGCCATTGCCAAACACATCGTGCTGGCCCACCGCGGCAACATCCGTGCCCAAAGCGACCTCAATCACGGATCAACCTTCCTGTTCACCCTGCCGCTAGCTTAGGGGCGCCTCCGGCCACGTGGGGACAGCTTTCCGTGGCTTTCCGGCGGAGCAAAGCTCCACAGTTCTCTCCGCAGTCCCCCCACCGTAAATTCACGTTCTGTTAACCAAACCCTTGAAAAAACAACCTATCTTCTTGTATTGGCCATCAATAGCAGCAAGCCGAGAACGAGCCAGAGCCTCCCGCGGCTGCCCCGGGTCGCTTCCGGAAGGAATGCGCGCATGAGTACCGCGATTTTGAGAAGCCCCGAACCGGAATCCAACTACGCGCAGCTGGTGAAGCGCACGATCGAGGCTTGCCGGGTAGCGAAGGATGCAGCCGCGACCGCCGCGGAGGGTATTGCCACCGCATCCTCCCCGTTGCTGAATACGCTCCGTGAACGCGAGAAAGAACTTGACCGCCTGGACATGGAAATAGATGCGGGCGTGACCCAGATCATCACTCGGGTCACCGAAACCGAAGCGCGCGAACTGCTGGCCTGCATGAAGTTCATGATCAGCCTGGAGCGTATTGGCGACCTTCTGCTCAGCTTTTCCAGCAGCGCGCAGGCCGTCTGCTCTCGCCTTGATCCGCAGGACATTCGTGACCTCACCCACATGGCAACGGTGCTCGAAAAGATGTTGTCGGATGCGGGCACAGCATTCTCCACTCGCGACGTCAAGAAAGCTGTCGACGTGCTCCGCGCCGACGCCGAAATCGACCGCCTGCGTAACCTGATCTTTCTCCGCCACATCGAAAACCCGGAAAACCTGCAGCGTCACGCCAGCCTGCAGGTTATCTTTATGACTCAATCCCTCGAACGCGCTGGCGACCACGCCAAGAACCTCGCCGAGGAAGTGTGCCATTTCGTCAGTGGCCATACCGTCCGCCACGTCCTGATGACCTACGACAAGCCCATCGAACAGATGTTCCTTGATTGGCTCCGGGCCCGCGAAGAACACTAGAACCTGTCTCGACTAGCGCCGAGCTGGCGCTGCATATTCCCGGGACCTTTTCGCCAGTAAGAGAAAAATGAGGTAGTGTGCCACGAACCCAAAAGGCACATAACCGACGGGGATGTACCTAAACGCCCCTAGCTTTCCGCCGGCGCCAAAGACGCTCCGGCGAACCACTGAGCAAGAATCGAGCGATCCAAATATCTTAAACACCCAGACATCGGTCGTTTTTGCCCAACCTGACGAGAATGAAAGCGATGAGTGCTATGAGAAAGGTAATGAAATCAGCACGCTTGATACGGCGCGAACGAGCTTTGCCTCACCGCGAGATTGACCACGCCCGGTACAAGCGACATTAGGCCCAGACGCCGCAGTAAGAGACGCCGCAGTAAGAAAGGAGACAGAAGTATCAGAAGCGTCGGGGTGAGAGGTCGCGTGCTCAAATAGGGCCATACATACCATTTGGCGAGCGAGGCAAACACCAGTGGGCTCATGCCGAACTCAATACCAAAATTCAGTGATGTCGGCATGAAAATAGGCAGCAGTTACAGCATGGCTTTGCCTCCAGCGGGCCTGCCGCGGTAGCGAGGCAACCGGCGACCGAAACCTCTCTCGCTCCCTGGGAACAACGCCGACCCCTACATTCTCGATCCTTCGCTCCTTACAGGATTTTCGGTAGCTCAACCCTAGGGGGAAAGTTTGTCCCAAGGGCGTACAAAAACTCCCTCCTTGGACATCCCGGATGTCGTAAATCGCAACAAAACGGGTGATTCCAATTTTGGCATTTGGCATGCATTGGTCACAACGGACAAGATCCGCTCGGTCCTAACTTGAATTTGGAGGAAATCACGATGAAGAAAAATCTGAGTCTGTTAGCCACGCTGGCTCTGGCGGCGGCTTTGTCCCCGGCAGCTTTTGCACAGCAGGATCAAAGCGCCCCGCCCTCTCAGGACCAACCCCAAACCCAAACCGCTCCAGCCACGGACACATCCGCGAACGCCCAAACCCCGACATCTTTTTCGGGTACCGTTGTCAAAGTGGCCAAGCACTATGCCCTCAAGACTGACAGCGGGACCTTTCAGCTCGATGACCAGGCGAAGGCCAAGCAATTCGCCGGCAAGCAAGTGAATGTAAGCGGCACCCTCGACAAATCAACCAGCATGATTCGCGTCACTGACATTCAGCCCGCTTCGTAACCGGTTTCTTCTCCCAGCAGGACCCATCTTCCTGACCGGAGTGGGTCCTGTGATTTTTTCCCCCTGAACCACAAACCAGGCAGATGCGTTGTGACACAATCGACAAACGCGCCGCGCGGCGCGAGCCTATGCTCTCTGGAAGTCTTACCCACGCTACCCTTCGCTTTCTCGACTGGA
>WNFB01000785.1_pt1 | contig 43546 bp, 41 predicted proteins | sample 5400501 | NCBI WGS metagenome assembly WNFB01 (sample SAMN13153341, study PRJNA577476) | soil metagenome | isolation source: 200 cm saprolite under Douglas fir tree site 2 hole 1 | place: USA:California | collected 2015-04-18 | reverse complement strand
GGATATAAGGAAAAGGAGCTTCGAAGAGAATCTGACAAGCTTGTAAGAAATCAGATTTACCAGAAACTTTCCGACGCGGAATCCCAGGCCAAAGACACGTATCGAGCCCTTGTCAACCAGGGTGTTAACGATTCCTGGGATGATACAGATCATCTACTAGCCCGTCTTGATAGGGTGACGGAGAGAATCAACCATTCAGAATACGGCTACGCCGGCTTCTTTGACGTTACAAAAGTCAAAGAACCTGATTTGGACCGGATGATGAGCTACGACATGCAACTATTGCAAATGTCCGACAGCGTCGTCAACGCGATACAGGCCCTTAAGGACTCAGTGGACAATGGACGCGCCCAAGAAGCCAAGGGAAAGGTCAATGATGCAATGAAAGCCGTTGATTCCTTTGAGAACGCGTACAACGGGCGTAAGCAGGTAATCATGGGGGTCCAGTGAGACAATGCCACAGGTCATAGAATGGAGAAACGCGGGTCCAGACGACATTGTCTGGCGATATCCCGTCGAAGAAATCCAGACCGGCGCTCAACTAATAGTTCACGAATTCGAATCCGCTGTCTTCCTCAAAGACGGTAAAGCCTATGACGTGTTCCCCGCCGGGCGCCACACTCTCACCACGCTAAACCTACCGCTGATATCCAGAGCCTATGGAGTATTCTTCGGAGGCAAGACCCCCTTCACCGCCATCGTCATCTACGTTTCTACCAAACAATTCGCAGGCAAGTGGGGAGCCAAAGCGCAGACCACTGAACTCGCTCCGCTGATGGTTCATGGGACAGCGTGGTTCCGGATAAAAGACCCCAACCTATTCGTCAACGAAGTCGTGGGGGGACAAGGCGCGTATTCCACGTCCCAAGTGGACGATTTCATCCGCGGCTTCATCAACGAACGAGTCATCGACGAAATGTCGAAATATGATCTAGGCACTGCCTTTACACAGCTGGACAAGGCGTCGACGAGCGTGAAGGTCAACATCAACGACGCCATGGGCCGATTGGGCACGGACCTGGTTGATTTCAAGTTCGAAGGCATCGACACTTCCGACGAGTTCCGAGACCGTCTTTTCTGGATCAAACAACGAGCCGCCACAGGGGACGTGCTAAGAATGGAAACGGCCAAGGACATTGGGAAGAGCCTTGGCGCTTCTCCGGGGGCAGGCCTTGGTGCTGGCATGGTTCTCATCCCTCAGGTCATGAATGCGCCGATGCAATCCTCAATGCAGCCCCAACCCCAGGTCGCCTTCGTCGCTTGTCCCAAGTGTGGTGGCCAGGTCCAGCAAGGGGCAAGATTCTGCCCGAACTGCGGCACTACGATGATTGTCGCTCCGCCATCCCAAGCAATGTCCGCCTGTCCCAATTGCGGAAAACCCGTGGCCATCGGGGCAAAGTTCTGCCCTGAGTGTGGACAGAAGATATGATCAAGAAGCTCGAACCCCACTTCGTCGTCCCCGGCGAGAGACTAGGGGTCGTAGAGGAATTTGACCCAGGACGGGGAACAGTGGAAGTGGAAGGCATAGTCTACTCCTCCCAGACCGGACTAGCAGCCGTAGACTCCAACCGACACGTAGTTTCGGTAAAGACGGCCGCCGGTCCACCAGTTGTCCCAGAGGAAGGCTCCACAGTTATCGGCGTAGTAGAGAAGGTACAGGAGAAAATGGCCATTATCAATCTTGTCGTCGTTGACGGGAAGAAGATCGAGCTCCCGTTCACGGGCATGCTCCACATTTCCAACTCTAGCCCCCGTTTCGAACGGGTAATGGGCGAGGTTTGCAAGCCCAACGATATTCTCCGGGCCAAGGTCATTGATACTAGCCAGAGAATACCCAAGCTCACCACCATAGGAAGAGAGCTGGGCGTGATCAAGGCCTTCTGCTCCCGTTGCGGTCACGAGCTTATCCTTTCAGGAAGCATATTGCGATGCAGCAACTGTAGAAATGTTGAAAGGCGACGACTGGCGGAGGATTTCGGTTCCCTGGGAAGCGCTCCGGTTGAAAGTTAGCGTGTTGAAAAGGTCCAAGGGCCTGTTGAAGGTGGAAGTGGAAGGAGAAGGCCACACCTTTGGAAACCTCATGCAGGAAGCATTACTAGAGGACAAAACGGTTGACTGGGCAGGCTACGACCAGCCCCATCCCCTGTTCGCCCAGTCGATCATCACCCTAAGGATGAAGGGCGAATCCCAGCCAGAGAAAGCCCTGGAGAGGGCATCCAAGAAGATCCGGGCCGACACAGAAGAATTTGTTGAGAAGTTCAGCTCGGCTGTAAAGAAGGAAAACTAGCAGGGAGCCAGCCCAGCTGGCCACAGGAATACTATTCGACTTCGATGGTACCCTCTACGGCGACTGGAGACTCTGGATATCCATCATCGAGGAAACCCTGTCAGACTTTCAAATCTCCGTAACACCATTCCAAGCTCTTGAACACGCTCGGAGGATAATCAGAACGGGAAGCCTCGTCAACAGCACAATCAAGATCAGTGGCATAGCTATAGCCCTTGCAAAAGACCGAGGGGTCAATCAAGACGAGGAGATCAGAACGCGGTTCTTCCAGAAGCTTGATACTAGCATGGACCGGGCTGGACCAGACAACAAGCTCCTCAGACTGCTCGATGAACTAGCTGGAGACAATATTCGGATGGGCATCGTCACTTTCGTGCGAAAGCCCAGAATTCTTCATCGGCTAGAGGTTTGGAAGCTCAAACAATACTTCCAATCCGTGGTGACGCCAGATGAAGTTCCAGAGTTCAAACCTTCACCCCAACCATTCCTCAAAGCCATGAAAGATCTAGAAGTAACCCCGGATCGATGCTTTGTAGTTGGCGATGAACCTGTCGACATGATGGGAGGAAGAAAAGCTGGTGCTACGACAGTAGGCGTACCTGTGGGATTCTATTCCAGAGAAGAACTGGAGGACGCGGGAGCAGACCACATACTAAGCGATATAGATCTCTTGCCAACGATTGTTCACAGCAGATCTCTTTCGACAAAAGAAACCAAGCCTTTCGATGGGCGGAATTAGTCCCCAGTTGAACAATGAACGCCTCGCTAGCATCCTAACAGACAGAGGACTCGCCCAATTTGGAGATTCGCTGCTAAATTTTGCCTACTCTCTAGCCTTAACTGAAACAGCGGGAAAGCCAAAGGGAACCAAGGTCCCCGACAAGATATTGGCTGAGGCAGCGGTGAAGGCTGGACTGCGATCACATCTGCCCCGACGCGTGGGAAGAGGGGACGTGGCCAATGGGTTAGAAGCATTGCTGGCTCAGACTTGGCTGGAAAAGTTGGTCACTCTGGATGAGATCGTGACCTGTCTCAAGGCTGAGAGCCTTACTTCAAGCCACAACTTCGCCCAATTGGCGGAATTGGCCCTCAAAAGACTCAACAAATGACCCGGCCCATAACGACGGTCAAGAAGGAGATCAGGATTCTCGGCTTGGACTCGTGCACTCCTCAACGAGTAATTGGAGTGGTTGTTAGAGGCGGACTGTTCCTGGACGGCATCATATCCTTTCAACAGAACGGGAACCGTCGTACCCAAGATGTTGTCGGTAAGATCCTCAAAACCAAATATTTTCCGGAGCTAAGGAGCATCATGGTACATGACCCAAAGAGCAGATTAGACCCCGCCAAGATCGAGCAAGTGACTCGCCTACCTATCATACAGGTGTCCGGGGCAAAACCAGGAAACGGTAAGGGTTACGAGGTCATCTATCGTACAAAGTACACTCTCTGGGTAAAGACTAAACTTGAATCCACAACCTTGGAGAGGATACTCTCCCTCACATGGACAACAGGTCTTCTCCCAGAACCTGTCAGAGTTGCTCACCTTCTCGCTAGGACAATGATTCCGAAAACAGCTCTCATGGGATAAAGAATAAATTCGCCCGGAGGGACTCGCTCTGGGCTGAACGTGTTTTGCAGTTTTGCCCAAAGTGCGGGTCGACCCTTCTCGCCTCAAAGAAGGAGAAGAAGGTCTTCATGGCCTGCGGGAAATGCGGATACACTAGCAATCGGGGCGACAAGGTCGTTAGCCGGCTGTCTCACGAACGAGAGAATATCATAGTTTTAGGCCGAGAAGAGCAGAAGATTCGAACTCTCCCCAAGACGAAAGCCGATTGTCCCAAATGTAATAATCATGAAGCCTTTTATTGGATGGTCCAGACCCGAGGCGGGGACGAATCGTCCACGCAGTTCTTCAGATGCACCAACTGCAGCGCAACTTGGCGGGAGAATAGCTAGACAATGCTGGAAAGCTCTTTAGCCGATAAATCGGGCAAAAAAGAAGGAACGGAGAAACCACCCGTGTTCAAGGCCACAATGAACGATGCTCGCCTATTCCGAAACCTAATCGGCGCCATCTCCAGTCTCATTGAAGAAGCAGACTTCAACGCGACCCCCGATGGCATCAAACTACGATCCATGGATCCATCACACATAGCCATGGTCGATTTTGAATGGCCCAAAACAGCCTTCGACATCTATGAATGCAACAACCCTACAAAACTCCGACTAAGCGTCTCCAACCTCCTAAAACTCCTCAAACGAACTCGTAGCGACGAGTCGGTCGAAATCGTCTTTGACGATACTAACAAGAAACTGAACATCACCCTGAAGAACAAGATAACCCGAAAATTCATCACACCCACTCTAGAGCCCTCCACCGAAGAAGTGCCGACGCCTAAGGTACCCTTCAACGCCCGAGTGAAGATTACTGCCGCAAGCCTCCGGGACATCATCGACGATGCCCAGTCCATAAGCGACAATGTGAAGCTGGAGGTCACTCCCGACAAATTTGTAGTCAGAGCAACTGGAGATCTCAGCAGCGCCATCATCGAGATGGACAAAGGAAGTGATGCTATCCTCGAATTAGACGCGAAAGAGCCCTGCAGGGCCACTTACAATCTGAATTACCTGGGCGAGATTATCAGAGCGGGCTCAGGAGCCTCCGAGGTTACGTCCTTGGAGTTTTCTACTAACATGCCCATCAAGGTGGAGTTTGAAATGCCCCAACAGGGTAAGCTTCTTTATTATCTCGCCCCCAGGATAGAGCAAGAATAAGAAGACCGCATGTTAACAAGGGCTGATCTGGCAAAGTACCCTTTCCTGGCGGAAGCTTCAGAATACGTCCGAGAACTCGGAATATCAATCGACGACATCTCCGCACCAGAATTCGGTCCTGTACTCGAACGGGCAGAGAAACGCCTGGAAGAAGCACTATCCAAAGGACGAGTGTCTGGAGAAATTAGTAACGAGAACGCGGAGATACTCTCATTTCCAGTCTCTAACCTAATCCTCAGTCTCACCGGCGAAGACAGGGCGCGTCGAAGATTCGCGCTAGCTGAGGCTAAGAGAGCCTACGAGCTGTTAAGAACAGAGAGTGCCGAGAAGCTCGACCACATCGCATCTACCACTTTCGGATGGAAGATGAAACGAATAGAAGCGAGGCTAGGAAGAAAGTATTACGACTTCGGAATAGGCTTCACAAACTACCTCCGAAACTCAAAACACCTCAAAGAACCCCGATGGAAACTCCCTAACAGAATCCTAGACCACGGATTCGTCTACACAACCCGAGAAGAAGCAGCCCGCCTAATGGAAGAAGAGGTCAGAACCAGAATCCTCGAAAGAACCGGACAAACACCTGGCGACATACCCATCCCATTGGGACCCAGAGTAGAAAGGACCAGAGGGCTCATCATAAAATGGCTCGGAGTTCCAACACAATACGAACTTCCGAAAGTGCCTCTCCCAGAAGCCATGCCTCCCTGCGTCCGACACCTGATCGACGGATTAAACGAAGGAAAGAACGTGCAACACATGGGACGCTTCACCTTGGCATCATTCTTACTCAACATAGGAGCTGGCGACGAAGAAGTTGTGAAACTCTTCAGGCCTGCCACCGACTTCTCCGAAAGAATGACACGGTACCAAGTGGAACACATTGCAGGCAAGAGAGGAGGCCGGACAAAATATACTTGCCCCATGTGCACGACCCTGAAGACTCACGGTGTCTGCTACAAGCCCGATGAGCTATGTGATACCATCCGAAACCCGTTGAGCTACTACAAGCAAAAGTCTAGAGTCTTGACTGGGAAAGGTCCCAAGCGTGAGCCCAACTGAACAAGTAATCCGCCAGAAATTCCAGGAGTACTATCTCGCTTCGAAGAACGAGCTCTACGCCCCACCCAATCCTGGGGAGCGAGAATATGGTTTCCTCCTGTTCAAAGAGAAATTTATGGTTCGACACCGAGCTTTCAAAGACCTCTCCGTACTTCTAACCGCCATCCGAGACCTCGTCCCTGCCCATGTCTACTTCTCGACCGCTTACTACCAAGACCCGACTGCATCCATGGAGCAAAAGGGCTGGAAGGGAGCGGATCTAGTCTTTGACATTGATGCGGACCACTTGGACACGCCCTGCAAGCCAACGCATGATAGCTGGAAGTGCAAGGGATGCGGAACAATCGGCAAAGGCGGAGCTCCGAAGATTTGTCCCAAGTGCAAGAATGACAGGATGGAAGAACAGACTTGGCTTTGCGAACAATGCCTACAACAAGCAAAGGAAGAGACGGCTAAACTCTTGGAGATTCTATATTCAGATCTCGGGCTAGACCCGTCCACCATACGCATCTTTTTCTCGGGTCACCGAGGATACCATGTCCACATTTATTCAAAAGACCTTTCCAGTATAGGGGAGGAAGAGCGCCGAGAAATAGCAGACTATATCCTGGGTCAAGGCCTGGACCCGCAACTCCACGAACTAGACGAGGTCAGCGCCGGAGGGGTCCAGGTTGTTGAAGGACCACAACTGGGACAGCCAGGCTGGCGTGGAAGAATGGTCGCAGGAATCTACGACATGCTTGGCGAAGAGTCCGAATTGACAAGTCTCTCGCCGGGGCAGGTCAAAACACTCGCCGGGTGGAACCGGGATGAGCTTTTCAAGAAACCCTTCTGGAGCTCAGTGAAGGGATTGGGGCTTTCGACTTGGAAGGCACTGTCATTGAAGGCAGTTAATAGAAAATCTGCCAAGGTGGACACAGTGGTAACTACTGACGTTCACAGGCTGATTCGGCTACCGGGAACCCTCAATGGACATACAGGGCTATTGGCCATGATGATCCCAGAGAAAACACTTGACGAATATGACCCCTTCACAGAATCCCTCGCCTTCAACGGACGAATGAGAATACGGGTCAAAGACTCGCCGGAATTCAAACTTGGAGACCAACGGTTCGGACCATATCAAAACGAGGATGTCGAGCTACCCTCCTCCGCCGCCATGCTTCTTCTCTGTAAGCGCCGAGCCGAAGTATCGAATTAGCCACGTTCGATCAAGGTATTAGTAGGTCAGCGTTGAACAAGACAGACAAGACCCTCACTCCGGAGCTTGAGGATTGGCACCCATATACGAAGAGACAGTGGACGCGTGGCGACGCGAGCTCCGGAATGCTGAACTTCAACCTCTAAGGCCCGGTTTCTTCAAAGACTTCGCTTCCTATGTAAGACGATTGAGGGAAGCTCAGAGAAACCTCGACCCCAAATCTCTCAAAGCCATCATAATGGATGAAGAAATGAACAGGTTGGCGCAGGTCGTAACCCAGCTTGTGGGTCGGCGGCTGGAGAAGCTCTGGTCCGAGGCTCAAAACTTCCAAACTGTGAATCTTGATTCTTCAGAAAAATGGGTCCATCAGGGCCTCTCCGATATTGTCCGGCACTATCAGAAATTCGAAGAAGATCTGTTCCAAGGCAGAGAGCCGTCAAACACTCCCAACAAGCAAAAAGGGAAGTTACTGTTACGATTTGTCAAAGACGTCCCTTCCATCATTGGAGTAGACTTGAAAACTCATGGCCCTTTCCTCAAGGAGGACGTGGCAACCCTCCCATTCGAAAACGCTGAAAGTCTCATACGGCAGGGCGTGGCCGTGGAAATTAGAACTCCGGTTCAGGATAATGGATAAAAGGGCGACCAGCCGACCTCGCCCGGTCCTTCCTCAGGTGTAAGAGCTGAAGTTTCCAAAAGAAGTCAACACGTACTGTCCCAAGTGCGGGCACCACACAGCCCACTCTGTCAACGTATACAAGGCCGGCAAGGCCCGAAGTATGGCTTGGGGTAGCCGACGCCAGGAAAGACGCAAACACGGATACGGGGGACAGAAATTCCCAGAACTCAAACGCACAGCCAAGACCACCAAGAAATCTCTCCTGAGGTTGAAATGTAGAACCTGCAACTACACTGTGGAAAGACTGGGAATCAGACTGAGAAAGTTGGAAGTTGGAGCCTAAAACATGAGATGGGAACTCATTCCTAAACCCCGGAGTATCTTTCTCCGGATCAAATGTCTGAAATGTTCCAACGAACAGATTGTCTTCGAGAGAACCAGTACCTACGTTAAATGCACGGTATGCGACGAGCTACTCGCCCAACCCGCCGGTGGAAAGGCAAAGATTCGTGGAGAAGTACTACAGCCCTTAAGCTAAGCGAGTCTGAACCTCTCCATGAGCACCCAGGCCTCCCAAGCAATTTTTCCTGAAATCGGAGAAATGGTCGTTGCAACTGTCAACAGGGTAGAAGATTACGGTGCCTATGTCAAGCTCGATGAGTACGCAGGCATTGAAGGCCTAGTCCACATTTCCGAAATTTCAACGACATGGGTCCGGAACATCAGAAACCACGCCCGGGAGGGCCAGAAGCTTGTCCTGAAAGTCCTCAGAGTCAACCCACAAAGGAACCAGATTGACCTCTCGTTGAGGCGAGTGACAGGTAGAGAAAAGTCAGAGAAGATGTTGGAGTGGAAGAAGGAGAGGAAGGCCGAGGCTATTCTCAAGAGCGCTGCGGAGAAGATGAAGAAGCCTGAGGAAGATGCTGATGTAATCAAGAATACGCTTATGGAAAAGTTCGGCGGGCTCTATGACCCCCTAGAGGAAGCCCTTGACGAGGGCCCTGAAGCCCTGATTAAGGCCGGACTCTCGGAAGAGTGGGCCCAAGCAATCGCGGAGGTCTCTAAGACCAAAATCCGCCTCGAAAGGTCAAAGGTTCGAGGCACAGTAGCAGTGACCTGTCACAAACCCGGAGGATTAGAAATCATTAGGCAAACGCTCCTCAGTGCTAAGAAGGTCCGCCGGCCCCGGGGAAGCGAGATCAAGATCTACGCTATCGGCGCTCCCAAATACCGCATAGAAGTGGAAGCCGGTAGTTTCGAGTCCGCCGAAAAGACACTGAACTCGGTAATGGAGGAGATTCTAGGCTCTATCAAGAAGGCTGGTGGAGAGGGAAGGAAGCTTGGATGAAATGGTTAATGCGGAAATGCACCAAGTGCTCCCACTACACTCTGAAAACCAACTGTCCCAAATGCGGATCACCGACTAGGATTCCTCATCCAGCCAAGTTTTCCCCAGAAGACAAATACGCAAAATACAGAATGGAAGGCTCAGGGCCGGCCGCGACGACGGAAGCTAGTTCTGGATAAGGGTCTGGTTAGCGCTCAGCGCCAGGTTCAAGTTCAGAGTTCGATCTCCTGGCCACCAAGCCCTCACATATATTGGGCTGGCGCTGTTTGGAGGCTTCCAGTTATTGTACGCGAAGGTTCCATTTGAAGAGATGGTTACATTTCCGATGAGAGTCCAGCCTACGCTAGCGCTAGAATATTGAAGGTTCACTTGAATGGTCGCGCCAGAGACTGGTTGGCCGTTGGCGTAGCTTAGGGTGCCCGTGATGTTGGTGCTGGCCCCTTTAGCGATGAATGGCGGGTTCAGTTGAGCCGTGAGGGTAGGGGTTTGTGGATAGTTGACTTGGTAGACGAGCACGTACTTGTTGGACGATTGGAAGACTCGGCTCATGAAGTAAGGCCCATGGTCAGCGCGGTCTCCACGGTCCTGAGTGTCTTGGTTGTGAGTGATTGGCCCGGTCGGGAAGCTATTCCGAATCATTAAGCCCAGCAGCGTATCGCTAGCGGGAATTTGGGTCCCCGAATAATTCGTCGTAATTGCCGTACCGTTGTCGGTGTGACCTCCTATTGTAATGTAGCGGTCGTACACGGACGCTCCAGTTTGCGTGTTCGTAATTACTTGTTTGTAAGTAACGGTGGCAGGGCCCAGAGCTGTGTTCACGGTCGTCTGATTGCCAATCCGCACCATCCAGTACCACTTGCTGTCATCACCATACCCACAGACGGGAGGCGTGGTCTGACCATTGCTCCCACAAAGGGCGCCGACGCTGCTGCCAGCTTGGTAGTTGTAGCTGACAAAGATGGCCACGTGAGTCACGCCGAACTGATGGAGGAGATTTACGGCCATGGACTCGTTCAGCATTAGGCCGGTGGCGATGATCTGTATCTGCGTCTGATTCCCAGTCCCGTTATCCGCCAATGTGTGAAGGCCTGTGTTTACCGAGATCCAGTAGCCGTAGTCCCACCATGCGAAGACTACACTGGTGGAAGGGAGGTTGTTGTTCATCCAAGAAAGAGCTTGTAGCCAGTCAGGGAAGGAAGCTCTGAGCGGAAGGCTGGCTGAGGCTATGGTGGTAGGAGTATACGCGGACTGGACAGCGTTGATAAACGTGGGCACGACCAGGATGAGAATTATTAGGAGAATCCCTAGGCTGAATTCTCGGCTTACCCTGCTGGTGAACCGCAGTTTGCGCCGGGGGAATATTACAGCCTGCTGAATAATATCCATGGCAGGCTTGCCCAGCTCGACAACAGTTATGGCCGCTAGGGTTGCGATCGCCGGCGCAAGAATTAGCGTCAGTCTGACCAGGCTCGCAGCGAAGTAGAAGCCTGTAATGCCGAAGATTATGAGCAGAACATCACTGTCTCGCAAGCGTTGAAACGCGAAGAAGAAGCCGAAAACAGCCAATAGTATGATGCTGCCTATTTCCAAGTACAGGCTGGCCCATGTAGAGGGCCTGTTCTCTGCGACTGAAGCGACAAGAGGAATGTTGTTTCTGACAAACGGGTCCAACGTGGCCAAAAACTTTCCTCTTAACCCGGCGGAGATTAAACCTGTTCCAACGCCAAGGACTCCTACTGCTGCTATGCTGACGGCGGCCAGACCCAACACTGTTAATCTACCCCGGGTCGTGGGGGCGAGCCGGGCAATTTCCATCAGTGCCAGTAGGCCCATGACACCTAAGAGAGCGACTGTGGTGCTCTCAGAAAGGTAGGTGTGTCCCAAGAGAGGAAGTTGGGTGCCTGTGAATAGGAAAAAGCCGATGGTTATTCCGTAAGATAGCATGAGACGTGGAGTGTATCTCTTCAAGACCACTAATGCAATGACGAAGATTCCCAGGACTTCAGCCGCATAACGGAAGCTTCCCCAGGCGAAGGTCATGTAGATGAGGCTAACACTGGAGAGCATACTGTAGATGATCGTGCCCTTCAGCGAACGGTTCGGGTTGATTGCCCGCATGAAGAATAGGAATGCCATTATCATAGTGGGTATTCCAACTGCCTCATTCCGGAAGAAGCCCAAACCTGTCCGGCTGATGAGACTTGAACTGAACGCTGAGAAGAGACCGGCCAAAAGTCCGGCGCTTTTTCCCCAGATGTCCTTAGCGAAGAAGTAGATTACCAAGATGCCGAAGGTTCCCAGAATGACGGGAGCGAACACGGCAGTGTCGTAGAGGCTGACGTTGATCCCTATGGATTGCAGAAATTGGTACAAGAGCGTACCGGTGAAACTTGTTCCAGGGTAGCTGGTGGTGACAGGGGCCCTGCCAAAAGGAAACCAGGCTTTGAAGTCAATGTAGGAATACCAGTTCTGCCAGCCGTTGGCAGAGATCTGCCTCATATCATTGAAGTTGAAGTAGGGGTCGAACTCGCTGATGTAGGCTCCCCAGCGAAGGGGAAGCAGGCGTATGATCGCAGCCAAAGCGAGCGTAAGGCTCAGAATCGAATAGTGGAGAACTGTGGCCCGAGGGATAGCGGCTAGGTTCTTCCGGACAGCTCGAAAGCGAGATGAAATGTTCTCTCGACTAAGTCCTCCCCTTATGTCGGTGAAGATTCCTTCGGGCTCAACGGTCATGACGAAACATGTTCTCCTCTAATCGTTTCAGAGTAGTGGGAGAGGCGCGATTTGGGTTGGGTGTTAATATTCTTGTGGTTGAAGCGGCAGAATCCAGGGGTGCGCTTGAGGCCGACTCAGGCTTAATGAAGGTCAATAGGAGTAGCCCGGTTCGAGCTGAAGAACTGTCCCTATGGGGCCCGTTTTCAGAGCTTGGTCCCACAATCTTTGCAGTATACTGCGTTACTAGGATTCTGGGTCCTACACGTGCTGCAGAATCCCTTGCCTAAATGTCTCGGAATAGTGAAGGTCTTACTCGTACCAGAGTAGAGATTGAACTTGTCTCCCCGGTCGCAGCGGAAACGGGATACTCGGTATTTCTGAAAGGTCCATTCCCTCTCCGGAGGGCCGGATACAGGGCTCCCGCATCTAGGACAGTTAAGAATCTGCGATTCCCCCGTACGACTGATTCTTGGAAAACGGATATTTAAGATAAGGTGATGGCTCAGATTTTGAAATTCTCAGTTTTTCGCAATTGCCAACTGACTTCACCTTTGCTAGTATCGATCCAGATCAAAAAAGCCTTACCAGTGGTCTTTCCGAAATTGTAAGAGTTCAGATCTTCCAATAGTTTCGGGTCGACTAGTGCATTCGCGGACCCGCCCTCGCCTGTGTTAGGGTCTACAAGTTCGAAGCTCATTCGAGTCAAGTTGGTTTCAGGGATGGCTGAATATCGTAGGACATAGAATCCGCGCCCGTCAAGGCTCAACAAGACAGGCCTTTCCTCAGCGTTTATTGTCAAGGATGGCAACGATCCCATTGATGAGTAGTATACTTTTAGTCGTTCACGACTCTGATCTTGCTCGACACACCACATGGAAACTTTACGATAATGGTATCGACTTCATCGTAAGACTTCTCAGACCGGGAATGCTTTTCTTATAGGATCGTCGAAAGACAAACGAGCGGCTCCCGGAAGAACTACCTCCGCTAAGAGGGCGGCAACGCTCTCAACCTTGTAGTACAAGCAAGGAAATTTCTTGCTAGGTCTTCGACAGGCAAAATGAAGGCCTGTCGAAACAGAGAAAGAAACTACCGCGTCAGAAAGCGAGTCAATCCCGTGGCGAAAAGCGCGATGCTTCCCGTGAATTGACCGAAGATTATCTCTAGAATTCAAAGGGGCAAGGAGGGTCCAGACTGAAGCCTGGGCAATACGCTCCCGTCTTGAAACCCAGCAGTCTCGTCTTGCAAATCGTGCTCTTATAATCTCCAACTTACCGCGGAAACACCCCAGCCTCCCTGGCGGAAGACCCTATAGCTACTCTGTCTTGCATCTCCTAGCAAGCTGATAGCCAGATAAAACACGCGGTCACTTAGTGATGTGACCTAATTCCTATCTCGGCGCCCATGGCGCCGGGAGTGGGATTTGAACCCACGAGGGCCTAAGGCCCATCGGATCTCCACACCTACCAATGCAGGTTTAGCAATCCGACGCCATACCTGGCTAGGCGATCCCGGCGGTCTTCGAGAGATAACTCGAGATGTTCTAAATAACTGTATTACGAGTTCGGTCTGGGTTCTTGCTATGCTGCAAGCCGTTGTGGACGGTAGTCGTGAATTGGTAACGATTGGAATTTGGCTCAATAAAGTTCTGTTCGTCTAGCAGTAAGGTTAATGGCCATTTCAGCTACGTCTTCGGAATACTCAGAGATTCGTTTCAAACTCTCCAATGCGAGACGAACTGCAACAATCGTTTTTTGGCTCAGTTTGAAGTCAAAGAGTTTGTCCATCACACCTTCGGCTTCTCGTTCCACATTCTTTGCTGACATTATCGACCCATTGGCTACTGTCCCATCCGACTTCGCCAGGGCCTTTAGGGCATCCTCCAGGACAGAAGTAGTGAGATTACTCGCTTTGGAGATTTCTTCAACCAGACGTGGTGGTAAAGGAGTCTCAATGCTGGCAGCCATTCTTGCTATTGTGGTCGCGTGATCAGCGATTCTCTCAAGACTCTTGGAGACCACTCTATAGACGAGACAATCTCGGGGGTCCGCCAGTCCTATCTCAAGTATCAGAGACCGGCTTAGAACAGCCAACGTTAGTTGTCGAATGATAAACAAGTAGAACCGATCAACTTCTTCGTCTCGTTTCATTATCTCCTCGGACAGAGCTGGGTCTCTGCTCTTTAGAGACTCCACAGCGTCCCTCAGCATCAATTTTGCAATCAAACTCATTCTAGAGATGACTTTCGGCGCAGGAAGGTCGCTGTAACTTGATAAGCACTGGACAATGAGTTCGTCTTTTGACTCCTCGATTATTTCCGAGCCGACAAACATCTTCCGAGCTGCTTCTCTGAGATATGTTCGCAGACCGGGTTTAGCAGAAGCGGGAAATCTGATCCTTATGACATCATATCCTGCAAGGTATTGAGCAATCATTGTTCGAAGAATTTGCTCCTTGTCCTGTTCCTTCGCAGGCGCTAGGGTAACCTCGGCACCCTTATCTTGTTCAATGGGGATTTTTTCATGCGGAACGAGTGTCAGAGAAGAATCGGATCGAGGAAGGACCGCCACCACATCTCCCACCTTCAGACCCTGCTCTTTCACCCAGTGCTTTGGCAGTGAGACTGTGTAGGTTGCCCCACCCGTCATCTGGAGCCTTCTGAGTTCCATTGCCTTCAAGGTAGATTTTACTACTGTATTCTACGGATATATTTACGCGCACTATATACTCGGTCGACTATCTACTTATGCTTAGGAGATGAGCCTTGATACGAGGAGAATGAATTCTGTCAGCGAGTGTCGATTCTTTGTTCGTATGCATTATGCGGATACAGCGGAGAGCGGCGATGCGTACGAGGCGGAGGTTTCTGCTGAGGCCGCATGGCTAGTCTTGCCGGTCTCAAATTGTTCGCACCGTCACATGTTGCGAATAGTTGCATTGATATCCGTGAAAGGGCCCACTTCTTGCAAAGCCGAAATCGCTGTTCAAGCGAGAGGCGACCGTCGCATCGGAGGCTAGTATTGCTGCTTACTCTCGTCGGTGTACTGTCTCGACTCAAAACTATTGGGCACTACTTACATACATAGGCAGTCAGTATAATCAGTGAAACGGTTTATCTTCGTCGAGTAAACTCGCCCTATCCAGGTCTCAATGGTACTTAGAGAGCTTCTGATTCCCCGCGAGAAGATTTTCTTCCAGCTCTTGGAGCAAGAATCCAAGAACGTTTTGGCCGGCGCTCAGGCATTGAACGATCTTATCCGGAATTTTGGTAATTTGGCAGAGATGCGGAACAAGATAAAGGACATTGAGCGCCAAGGAGACGACATTGTTCACTCAATCTACGATCATCTTGTCAAGACTTTCATTACTCCAATTGATAGAGAAGACATCAGCAAACTAGCGTCCCTGTACGATGACGTACTAGACTACATCTACGCTGTCGTGAATCGATTGTTTCTATACGAGATTCATTCTCCTACGGATCCGATGCAGAAACTTACAGATTTGGTAGTGAGGTCCGTACAGGAGATTGATTTTGCCTTCGCTAGCATTCAGAAGATCAAGGCGCCTGTGGTGGAGAGTCGAATTATTGAAGTGGACAGGTTGGAGAACGAGGCTGACGTGATACTCAACGAGTCCGTGGCAGCCCTATTCAAGTCGAATGATGCTATATCCATCATGAAGTTGAAAGAAATCTATGAACTGATGGAAACGATAACGGACAAGTGCGAAGACGTTGTCCAAGTGATTCGTGACATCATTCTCGAATACTCGTAGAACAAAGGCCTTCACATGTCAACCGTGATAGTTCCCTTCGAGATAGTTTGGCTGTTCTCTGGGCCGCGTTCTTCAATTTCGTTGCGGCGTTCGTCTTCGGCGTAAGTGTTGCTTCCACCATTGGAAAAGGAACCATCGACCCGAGCATCGTGACTGCCTGGCTCCTCCTCGCAACCCTTCTGGGGGCGATTGCCTGGGACGTCATAACATGGTGGTTCGGTCTCCCTACAAGCTCCTCCCACGCCCTTGTAGGCGGCCTCATCGGGGCCGGCGTAGTAAAGGGAGGCTGGGGCGTTGTTCAGGCGGCCGGGGTGAACAAGATACTTCTCTTCATCATACTGTCCCCTCTAATTGGACTGCTAGCAGCCATCGGACTGATCCTGTTGACGACTCGAATCGCCATGCGCTTTTCCCGTCCTAGGGCCGACCACGGTTTTCGCCGTCTGCAACTTGTGTCGGCAGCTCTCTATAGTCTGGGGCACGGGACCAATGATGCACAGAAGACCATGGGCATTATCGCAGCCCTCCTCTTCGCGCAGGGTCTCTTGGGCCCTACGTTTTTTGTCCCGTTTTACGTCATAATAATGGCGGGAGTCGCCATGGGGTTGGGAACCTGGTTCGGCGGTTGGAGGATCGTTCGCACAATGGGAATGAAGATCACCAAACTTCATCCCTTCGGAGGGTTTAGCGCAGAGACCGCTGCGGCCTCAACTCTCTTCGCCACCGCATCTCTAGGGATTCCAGTGAGCACAACTCACACGATCGCTGGCGCGATAATGGGCGTCGGCGCAACTCGACGTTTATCGGCCGTAAGATGGGGAGTGGCTCGGAGAATAGTGTACGCATGGGTGTTGACAATACCGGCAGCGGCCGCGATAGCCGCAGCCCTATACTCTCTCTTAGCCCTAGCAGGGCTCAGATAGGACGAAAACGACGGGACTTGGGAATACCCACGCTTGAGATTTCAAAGACCCGTTCGTCAAGCTTGAGACAAGGACAAGGCATATTCGGAGCCACAACGCTTCAGAAGTCAAGACAGGTCGATTCCGCGCCTAGCTCGGAAGACTCGCCTGAAAAACCGTTTGACTAGGGACACCTCGCCAGAGAGTAAGGGATAGCCACAAGACATCGCGACGCGTCTTTGCGGAAGATTAAGCAGTACTGGTGGCTACGGTTTCCCACCCAGGCATTATAGATGCCCAATGGCAACAGCCGTTTGTCGTCGTGTAGCCAGATTTTCTCGTCTTTCGGGACCCAGCGTTCTGAGAGTAGCTTGAGCGTGTCGAAGGCCAAGGGGTACAAGCGGCCGTTGAAGAAAACATTGTTCGTCACCACTACCAAGTAACCGTCATGTCTCGTGACATCGTAGACTTGGTCGAAGATCAACTTCTGTTCTTCTAGAAAATTTGCATAGTCAGAAATATTCCCGATATCATCCGAGTCGTTACTGTACACGGTATCCCAACCCTTCTCCTTTCGACCCCGTTGCCTTAGAGTGGCCCGTTTCAGCTGATCCCAGTAGGGGGGCGAAGTAATGGAAAAATCCACCTGGGTCAAACCTGCTTTCTCCAATAGTGATCGCAATCTTCGAGAGTCCCCTTTCAGAACCAGTTGTTTCGTCCCGGCCCATTCGGGGACCATGTGAAGGCGTTTCTTGGCCATCGAAACATATCGAGGGTTGACATCCACGCCCACCGCGTTCCGTCCAGAGCTCCTAGACGCCAACAGCGTACTCCCACTACCTATGAACGGGTCTAGGACCCACATTCCACGTTTGGTGAAAAACTCGACGAATCCCTGTACGAGTGTTTCTGGGAAGCCAGCCGGGTGAACTAGTTTCGTCAGGTCGCGTCGGGGTGGGTTCAGCTTGAACCAGGACTTTGTGAATTTCATCCATGTTTTTCCGTCTAGATGGTTCAGTTTGTTGATTGGTCGTCTGCGACGTTGACGGGTTAGTTGGAGGGACAATACTATTCACTCCGTAACAGGACAGATGGTCACTATTGCAAAACTAAATATCTTGGATGTGATGTGGCAACTGTTAGGTTTATTAAAGGGCCAAAAGGGTTCGTCGGTTCCGCCTGGTAGGTTGGACTCTAAGCCGCCCCGATCCCTGAGGTAGCATCAAGTAATTGGTAAAGAAGCAAGACAAGGAGAAGGAACTCTCTTACGACGTATTCAAACACGACCTCGTCCCTAAACACATCCTATTAAAGCCGAACGAAGCCAAGGACGTTCTAGAACGCTACCATATCAAGCCGTTCCAGCTACCATATATCAAATCCACGGACCCCGCTGTCCGCGCTATCGGAGCTAAGCCTGGCGATCTCGTCAAGGTCATTCGGAAGAGCGCCACCGCCGGCGAGTCCGATTTTTTCCGGTATGTAGTAGAAGATTTCTGAAAACAATTTTGTAAAGTGAAAAAATGGCAGTAACAACAACCCAGCTCTGGAACCTAACCAAAGAATTCATCCGAGACAGCGGACTCGTCCGACAGCACATCGACTCCTATAACGAATTTGTGGAACGCGGATTGCAAGCTATTGTCGACGAAGTCGCAGACCTACCCATAGAAATCGGAGATTACCCTCTAAAGATCAAACTTGGAAAAATAGAGATCGGAGCACCCCGAGTCATAGAAGTAGACGGAACAGAACGCTCCATCTATCCTGCCGAGGCTCGAATCCGCAACCTGACCTATGCCGCCCCTCTCCACATGGAAATGATACCAGTCATCGGGGAGCGGGAAGGCCAGCCCGAAATGGTCTACATCGGAGATCTCCCTGTCATGCTGAAATCCAGAATCTGTCTTCTTTCAAAATTATCATCTGATGAACTAGTTGGTGTGGGTGAAGACCCCCTGGATCCAGGAGGATATTTCATAGTCAATGGCTCCGAACGAGTCATAGTGGCTCTAGAGGACCTAGCGGCCAACAGAATTCTTGTCGACATAGAACACACGGGCGTCAACCCCACATACAAGGCCAAGATCTTCTCAACGACAGTCGGCTTCAGAGCCCGAATCGAAGTCACCCTAAAGGCCGATGGAGGAACTTACGCAACAATGCCCGGCATACCAAGCGATATTCCATTGATGATTCTCATGCGGGCGCTGGGATTCGAGGAAGACGCAAAGATCGCGGAACTCGTCAGTACAGACCCGGCAGTCCAGAACGAGCTTGAAGGATCGTTCGAAAAATCCCTGGAAGCAACAAACTCCAGAGACGCGCTACTCTACCTCGGCAACAGGCTCGCCCCAGGACAAGTCGACGAGTACAGGCTCAGAAAGGCAGAGTCGGTCCTTGACAGAAACTTCCTTCCCCACATGGGACGCGTCCCAGCAGATAGAAGAGAGAAGGGACTCTTTCTTACCGAGATCGCGGCTCGCGTCATAGAAGTGAAACTGGGGCGAAAGAATCCTGACGACAAAGATCATTATGCTAATAAGAGGTTGAAGCTTGCTGGCTCACTTCTAGCCGAACTTTTCAGAATCTCCTTCCGAAATCTAACCCGGGACTTGAAGTACCAGCTTGAAAGAATAACCATCCGGCGGCACATCGAATTCAGTATCGCCAACGCTATACGCCCAGGAATAATTACAGAGAGAGTCCAGCACGCCATAGCAACTGGGAACTGGGTGCGCGGAAGAATTGGGGTAACCCAACTACTCGACAGAACGAACTTCATCAGCACCCTCAGCCACCTGCGCCGCCTGCAATCACCCCTCAGTCGAAGCCAGCCCAACCTAGAGGCTAGGGACCTGCACCCGACTCACTATGGAAGGCTCTGTCCTGATGAGACGCCTGAAGGCTCTAACTGTGGGCTGGTCAAGAATCTAGCTCTGTCCAGCACCATTTCCGTCGGAATAGATCCACATGAAATGGTCGACAAGCTACGCCGAATGGGAGTCATCCTCATAGAAGAATCGGACAAGAAACTCCGAGCCGTCGGAGGAAAAGTTGTAGTTGACGGCATAATCGCAGGATATTCCAAGGACCCCGTAGGGCTTGCTGACGAGTTGAGAGAGTACCGTCGACAAGGCAAGATAAGCTCCGAGGTTAACATTGCTTACCATCCGCCCGAGGCAGAAGGCGGCAGACCGGAACTCTACATCAACTGCGACGCTGGCAGAGTCCGCCGTCCGATAATCGTTGTACAGGCTGGAAGGCCCCGGCTCACCGAGGAAAACTTGGTTCAGGTTGAGCAGGGACGACTGTCCTGGCAGGATCTTGTCAGGAACGGAATCGTCGAGCTCATGGACGCCGACGAAGAAGAGAATGCCCTCGTGGCCATGTACGAGCATGAGCTTCGAAAGGACCACACTCACCTCGAAATCACACCATACGTTATGCTCGGCATCGCTGCCAGCATGATACCCTTCCCAGAACACAACCAGTCTCCCCGGAATGCGTACGAGTCAGCAATGGCAAAACAAGCCCTCGGTGTCTTCTCCACGAACTTTTTCAACAGAGTAGATTCCCGCTCCCATCTCCTTCATTATCCTCAGACTCCCATCGTCCAGACCAAGCCCATGGAGGTCTTCAACTATCTTGAGCGGCCCTCGGGGCAGAACGTCGTCGTCGCCATTCTCTCCTTCCAAGGATACAACATGGAAGACGCCATCATAATCAACAAGTCATCCGTAGACAGAGGACTATTCCGTTCAACCTTCTACCGGATCTACGAGGCAGAGAGCCGCCAGTATCTCGGCGGGCTCCGAGACAAGTTCGAGATCCCGGAAGCAGGCATCAGAGGGTACAGGGGAGACCGGTACTACCGCCTATTGGAAGAAGACGGGATGATCTCCCCGGAGGCGGAGACTACAGGGAACACTGTGTTAGTTGGCCGGACTAGCCCTCCGAGATTCCTGGAAGAATACCGAGAGTTCGAAGTCAAGGGTCCCACCAAGCGAGACTCATCGGTCACTATGAGACCCTCGGAACAGGGGACGATAGACCAGATATTCTTAACAGAATCGATCGAAGGAAGCAAACTCGTCAAGGTCAAAGTCAGAGACCTTCGAATCCCAGAACTAGGCGACAAGTTCGCATCACGCCACGGACAAAAAGGAGTCATAGGATTGCTCGTACCCCAAGAAGATATGCCCTTCACAGTCGACGGCGTAGTCCCAGACGTCATTATCAATCCCCACGCAATCCCGTCTCGAATGACCATCGGACAGTTCGTGGAAACACTAGGTGGAAAAGCCGCATCGCAGATGGGTGAGATAATGGACGGAACAGCCTTTGAAAACATCGGCCCAGAAGCCATTGGAGAGACACTCTCCAAGCTCGGCTTCCAGAGCAGCGGCCGAGAAGCACTCTACAACGGAATCACTGGAGAGAAATTGGCCGCTGACCTGTTCATCGGCGTAGTCTACTACCAGAAACTGCATCACATGGTCTCCGACAAGATGCACGCGCGAGCCAGAGGACAAGTACAGATGCTCACACGGCAGCCGACAGAAGGACGAGCCCGAGGCGGAGGACTACGATTCGGAGAAATGGAACGAGACTGCCTCATCGGACACGGAGCCAGCGCCCTATTACGAGATAGACTTCTCGAAGAATCAGACAAGTACATTGCGTACGTTTGCGAGATCTGCGGAACACTTGCCTACCACGACATTAAACAGAACAAGTACATCTGCCGGATAGACGCGGAGAAAGCCCAGATCTCTCCCGTCGCAATATCCTATGCGTTCAAACTGCTCGTCCAAGAACTGATGGCGCTAGGAATCGCGCCCAGATTGAATCTTGAGGAGAGGGCTTAACCATGTCACTAGCAACAATGGAAGAGGCTCACAAAGTCATCCAGAGCATACGCTTCACAGTACTATCGCCAACAGAATTCCGCAAGAACTCTGCCGTCGAGGTACAAGCCGGGGACACGTACGATGAAGACGGTGTCCCCATAGCCTCGGGACTCATGGACGGCCGACTCGGCACCCTCGAGCCCAGACAAAAATGCAAGACGTGCGGTAACACCGCCTCCGCCTGTCCAGGCCACTTCGGACACATCGAGCTAGCAGAACCTGTCATTCACGTTAGCTTTGCCAAGCTCACACACCGGCTGCTGTCAATCACTTGCAGAAACTGCGGAAGAATTCTTCTCACCGAGGAAAAGATCGAGAAGTATAAGGCTCGACACGCGGAGCTGAAACAGCGTCTGAACACTATACCCGACGCGTTTCTTGACGAAATAATCAAGGATGCCAAGAAGACTGCTACCCAACAATGTCCTCACTGCGGCCAGAAGCAGTACCCTGTTGAACATGGAAAACCGACCACCTTCCACGAGATCGTAGCCGAGGGTGGTGCGGTGCGTTTGACTCCGAGCACTGTGAGGGAGAGGCTTGAGAGGATTCCAGACGACGACCTCATCCTCCTAGGCTTTGACCCGAAAGCCGCAAGGCCGGAATGGGCGGTATTGCAGGTAATGCCTGTTCCGCCTGTCTCTGTGAGACCCAGCATCACCTTGGAATCGGGAATCCGATCAGAAGACGACCTGACTCACAAACTCGTCGATATCATACGAATCAACCAGAAACTAAGAGAGGCTTTAGAATCGGGCGTTCCGATCAACATCATCCAAGAACTTCACGAGCTGCTTCAGTATCACGTGACAACATACTTCGACAACGAAGTCTCAGGCCTACCACCAGCTAGACACCGTTCGGGTCGGGCGTTGAAGACGCTTGTTCAGAGGCTCAAGGGAAAGGAAGGAAGGTTCAGGGGAAACCTCTCTGGTAAGAGAGTAGACTTTTCAGCGCGAACAGTTGTCTCCCCAGATCCAAACCTAGACATTAACGAGGTCGGAGTACCGCTGGACGTTGCCAGCAGGCTAACGATTCCCGAGAGGGTTACCAGCCACAATCTGGAAGAGATGAAACGTCTCATCGACAATGGCCCCGACAATTACCCAGGCGCACTATACATCGTCCGCCCCGATGGCAGAAGGGTCCGACTGGAATTCGTTACCGATCGTAAAGTCGTTGGTGAAGCGATACAGCCAGGTTTCATCGTCGAACGACATCTCCGCGACGGGGACATTGTACTGTTCAACCGTCAGCCCAGCCTTCATAGAATGAGCATAATGGCCCACCGAGTCCGGGTCTTGCCGTACAAGACCTTCAGACTTAACCCGACCGTCTGTCCACCTTACAACGCCGACTTTGACGGTGACGAGATGAACCTCCACGTCCCCCAGGGAGAGGAGGCTAGAACAGAGGCCCGGCTATTGATGCAGGTTCAAGACCAGATCCTGTCACCAAGATATGGCGGCCCGATCATAGGCGCAATCCGAGACTCACTGACCGGGGCCTTTCTGCTCACGCAAAAGTCGACACTCCTCGACCGCCAACAAGTGTCCAAACTTCTCGCCGCAGCAGGCTACGAAGGACCCATGCTAGAACCGGCGGTGACGAAGCCAGAGGAGAAGTGGACAGGCAAACAGATCTTCAGCGTCGTCCTTCCGAAAGGCTTCAACTTCGTATCAAAATCCAACCTGTCAAGCTATTACAAATGTGAAGACTGCGACCGGGGAGTTCTACACAATTGTCCATACGATGCTTTCGTAGTGATCAAAGACGGTGTGCTTGAGCAGGGAGTAATTGACAAGGCTTCAATCGGCGCTGAAAAGTCGGAGAGCCTCTGGCACCGCATAGTCAAAGACTACGGAGCCGAGGAAGCAAGGATATTTCTCAACGCGGTCACGAGACTCCTAGACAGGTTCATGCTACTACGCGGCTTTACCTACGCAATGGACGAACTCCAAATACCACCCACAACCAAGGACAAGATCTCCAAGGCCATTGCCAAAGCGGAGGAGAAAGTGGACGAGTACATTGACAGCTACCGGAAAGGCACGCTGGAGAGGCTTCCGGGGCAGTCCCTGGAGGAGTCTTTGGAGATCTACATCATGAACGAGCTCTCAAGAGCCCGGGACCTAGCGGGAGAGTATGCGGACCAGCACTTCCAGATGGACAATAGCGGTGTTATCATGAGCAGAGCCGGAGCTCGCGGTTCCGCGCTTAACATTGGACAGATGACGGCCAACGTGGGTCAGCAGTCCATCCGTGGAAAACGTATCCTGCGGGGATACCGCGGTAGAGCGCTCTCTTTCTTCAAACCGGGGGATGTGAGAGCTGCGCCGCGAGGCTTCGTCTACCATAGTTACCGGGACGGGCTGGAGCCTATCGAGTTCTTCTTCCACGCAATGGGAGGCAGGGAAGGACTTGTAGACACTGCGGTCCGGACCCAGCAGAGTGGATACATGCAACGACGCCTCATCAACGCGTTGGAACACCTCAGGGTCGAATACGACGAGACTGTAAGAGATTCTCGGGGCAACATCATCCAGATCCGCTACGGAGAAGACGGGGTCGACGTGGCAAAGAGCGATCATGGCAAGTCGGTCAACATTGACCGTCTCGTTGAACGGGTCCGTCTGACCATGAAAAAAGGGACAGCCACCGGCAAAGACTACGTAGAGGAACAAGCGGAGAAGGCGAGAGACGTTCTATCACCATTGACTCTCAACAAGCTCCGGCAGACACTCCTCAACGCCAAACTCACAAAGTCGGGCGTGGACGATGCGGTTCGCGACTCGATCGAGAACTACAAGCGAGCCCTCGTAGAACCAGGCGAAGCAGCGGGAATAGTGTCCGCACAGTCCATTGGTGAACCGGGAACTCAGATGACGCTCCGCACGTTCCACTTCGCAGGCGTTAGAGAACAGAACGTCACCCTGGGCCTGCCACGCCTGATAGAGATAGTCGACGCCAGAAAGATTCCCTCTACACCGAACATGACCGTGTACTTGGATGCGAAGCACCGGGCAAGCAGGGAGAAAGCCCAGGAGGTTGCGACACTATTGACTCACACCACGTTGAGCGATATTGCTAGCACCTTCGAGACTGACGTGACAAGGATGAGAATTGATGTCAAGCTGAACCCTCAAGTCATGAGAGAGAGAGAAGCCACAGTCCAAGACGTCCGAGACGCATTGCAACTCCCGAACGCTGATGTCAAGGTGGAATCCTACAAGGTAGAGATCAAAGCGAAGGATCTAGAGATTGCCCAGTTCCGACGCCTCGCCAACAAGCTGCTAGTCGCACATGTCAAAGGAATACCCGCTGTCAAGAGAGCCCTAGTCATAGAAGAGAAGGGCGAGTGGATCGTCCGGACAGAAGGCTCGAGCCTAGCACTAGCCTTCGAGATTCCAGGAGTAGATCTATCAAGGACGGTCAGCAATAACATCAACGAGACAGCTGTAGTGCTCGGAATCGAAGCAGCCCGTAACGTAATCATCAAAGAAGCGCTCGGCGTCTTGGAAGAACAAGGCTTGGACGTGGACGTTCGCCACGTAATGCTAGTATCCGACATGATGACATCATCAGGGGACGTCCTGCAAGTCGGACGTCACGGAGTGAGCGGTGAGAAAGCCAGCACACTAGCCAAAGCAGCTTTTGAAATCACAATCCCAACCATCGTCGACGCAGCAGTCAAAGGCATCGTCGACACGCTAAGAGGCGTGGCGGAGAACGTCATCGTCGGACAACAGATACCCATGGGCACCGGACTCATCGAAGTCTCCATGAGCATGCCCCGAAAAGGAGCAAAGTAGCCCTTGGATGTGAACAAGCAGATACGCATGGCCGTAAAGACGGGCAAGGTAGAGTTCGGAACAAAAAACGCCCTAGCCAACGTTAACGCGGCAAAAGCCAAACTGGTCATTCTCGCCAATAATGCCGCCGCCACGGAACGTCAAGACATCACATACAGCGCGGAGCAGTCAGAGATTCCCGTATACATCTTCCAGGGATCAAGCCTCGACTTGGGCGCTCTCTGTGAGAAACCGTTTCCCGTTTCCGCTCTAATCGTCAAGGAGGCTGGAGACTCGGAGGTCTTGAAGCTGGCTGAGAACAAGTGATGCTCCAGCCCAAGATCAAGCTCACAAGTGAAGAAATGAAGTACATGGCCTTGTTCGAGAGCATAACAGGCGCAACAACTCAGGATTGTATTATTGACGAGAAGCTGGAGCGGATAATTTTCATCGCCAAGCCCGGTGATATGGGATTGGCGATCGGGAAGGGTGGTAAGAACATCAACATGCTGCGGCGGATGACCAGCCGCCAGATAGAAGTCGTCGAACACGCTGACACACCAGAACAGTTGATCCGGAACAGTCTCGCGCCAGCCCGTCTCAAAGAGATACGAGTGACGGAACGGCCGGACAAGAAGATCGTAGTGGTCGAAGTGGACGCGCGCGACAAGGCCATTGCCATCGGGAAGAATGGCCGGACTATTGACAAGACACGTATGCTGGTCAAGCGGTACTTCGACATCGACCACATTGTAGTGGCATAGGTCGAGCAGATTTCGGACGATTCTCTCAAACAGGGGCTAAAGACTCCGCGCTAGGCGTTATCCCTAAAAGCAAGTCTAAAAGGTCGGACAGTCCCTATCAGGGTAGATTCGATGGCTAAAGCAGCACGTGGTTTGTTCGCGGGCCGGAAGCTCAGGAAGCGCCGCGCCAGCTTCAGATGGGCCTACCCGCCTTACAAGCGAAGAATGCTTGGCCTCGACTACAAAGCGGACCCCTTGCAGGGATCGCCTCAAGGTCGTGCGATTGTCTTGGAGAAGGTCGGGGTGGAGTGTCGACAGCCCAACAGCGCCGTCCGAAAGTGCGTCCGAGCCCAGATCATCAAGAATGGCAAAGTAGTTACCGCCTTCCTCCCTGGAGATGGAGCCCTCAACTTCATCGATGAGCACGATGAGGTGCAGATAGAAGGTATTGGGGGAGCGGAAGGGAAGGCCTATGGGGACCTTCCAGGAACTCGGTATAAGGTCTTCACGGTTAACGGGGTCAGTCTTGATGCGTTGTTGAGGGGTAAGAAGGAGAAACCCCGCCGTTGAGATATCAGTAATTATCGCTTAGAACGGGTAGTCTGTGCTGTTCCATGTCTGGTTAAGAGAAGGTTAGACTATCTTTTTTAGTAAAAAAAGTCCATACGGCTTTTCTAATCAGTGCTAATAGCACCTGAACTCTAAGGGAGAACAAAACAAGAATGGCACTAGTATGGGGAGCCGTCTGCCTCGAATGCCAAGTCATGGCCGTCGAGAGCTGCCCCCACTGCCGCAAAGATCTATGCGAGAAACATACTGCACGCCACGATTGCGAAAAACTCCGCAGCCAAGAATACGCAGTCGCAGGTTGAAGACGCGAAACAGTTGGGAAAGCACCTAACTCGTCGGAATAACTAGGTTCTCAGCTAACTACTGGGGAAATCTTGCTGGAACCTGACGCGTACTTGGTTCTGAAATCTCGTAAGCCCATTTCCTGCCCGAGAACGACGACCTTATTGTCGGAACGCCGTTGATAGAAAGGCATCTTCACTACTTCCGCTGAAACACTCCGCTCTCTGATCTTGACGTCGAATAATTGGGGGGCCTTTGACAGTCCAGGCGGTACATACCCCATCCCTACACCCAATCCTAAGGTGGGAGAAAAGGTCCCACTTGTCACCTTTCCAACTTTCTGATCCTCCAAGAGAATTTCCTGTCCTTGTCGCGGAATCCCTTTTTCCCTGATCTCGAATCCGACTCTCAGTCGCTTTGGTCCTTCGTCCTTTTCATGTTGAATGGGTTCGCGGCCGATGAAGTCGATCTTCTTGTCGAGACGCACGGCGAAGTTCAATCTCGCTTCTACTGGCGTTGTGTCTTCGCCAATATCGTTCCCGTAGAGACACATTCCAGCTTCCAGCCTAAGGACATCCCTAGCGCCGAGGCCTGCGGGTCTCAGTCCGTACTGCCTTCCGTCAGAGAGCAGCTTGTCCCAGATTCTCATTGCAATCTGAGGATGTTGGGCACCGGTATTCCAGATGTAGATTTCGAACCCATCCTCACCAGTGTATCCGCTGCGAGTGACGAAACATGGTATGTCTCCGACCTTGGTCTCTCTGGATCCGTACCTGTCTATGTCTTCGAGCCTTTTGCCTGAGATACTTCTGAGAAGAGGGGCGGCCTTGGGTCCTTGAACCGCGAACATTGCAGACTCGTCGGAAAGGTCCGAAATCGAAGTATCGTCTTGACGGTTTTTCTCTAGCCATTTCCAGTTCTTTTCCCGGTTCGCCGCGTTGTAGACAACCAGATACTTTGTCTTGGCCATTCTGAAAATTGTCAGGTCGTCCATTATTCCCCCCTTGAGGTTGCAGAGGAGGGAGTAGTGGCCTCGGCTGATGGGCAGGGTTGAGACATCATTGGTAGTCAGTCTGTTGAGGAACGCTTCAGCGTTCTTTCCTTCTACGATGATTCTTCCCATATGGGAGACGTCGAACAGGCCTATGTTAGCCCGAACGGCTTTGCACTCTGGAATGATTCCTTCAAACCAGACCGAAAGTTCGAACCCCGCATAATCGACGATGTTGCCATGTGCCTTGTGATACTCGTAGACAGGGGTCTTCTTTCCCAAGACTAGATCTGCTCAAGACGAACGGGAACCGTGTCAGGTAGAAAAAGCAACAGGCTACTGCGGGGGCAGCGGGGCCTGAGACGTAATCTTCAGGGTCTCAGTGTCGAAGCCCAACTTCTTCCCGCATTTTGGGCAGTACCCACCATTGCGCTGAATAATCTCCATCGGAGTCTCCAACTCAAGCCCCGTGTAGAGAAGGTCCCCACATTTAGAGCATATTATTCGCTGAGGACACAATTGGTGCTAGGACCCCGTACCTTAGTTGCACTCGGAGAAACGAGTATTAAAACCGTTTTCAGCAGACTCGTCGGGGACTCTGCTAGAGGAAAGCAGGGCTTATTATCGACGACTCCATCGCGTTCAACAAGGACAAGAAAGGGAAAGCACGATGGGAGCAAGAACGGGCCTCTGGAAGCTGAAGCGATCACTGAACAATCTGGCTTTCAGAATGAGCTTCATCAGATTAGCCCCCGGTTCCAGCAGACCACTGATGCCCATCGGAGAATTTCTCGTCCTCGGCTTCACGATCTTCATCCTTGCAGGAGGATTGTTTGTGCTGGTGGGAGCGAATACAGGAGCCTCCGGGCTCCTAAACAGACAAAGCGGATTGACTTTCGTCTATCCGAATGATGTGAATAACCAGACCCCCCAAGAGGGCATCTTCGTCGGTCTGGTCTATGGCCTCGGAATTGTCGGTCTCTATTTGCTGTTCATGAGTACGCGTTACGCTTACCGGCCCAAGAGGGCTAGTGGGTTCTTGGCATTCGGAATGATTCTTGCGGTGATCTTCATAATCTCTCTCTACTTCGTAATCTACGACAAAATAGGTCAGCTTTAGTCCGCCGACTATTTTCACAGATCTATCTTCATCGGCAGACAGGATCTCAAAACCTGTCCGAGTCTAACTCGGCAGTTTTTGAGTTGCAAGCGCTTCTGTCACACTTGTGGTTGAGCGCAATATCCCGTCGGGTACGGGGCAGGGTTGCTCGCTACTGCAACGTTAGGATACATGACACCGGTAGCTGATGATGTGAAAATGGACACGTAGTCTCCGCAACCTTCGGCGAGTTTGAACACTCTGTTCTGCTGGGACGTGCTCGATAAGAGATAAGCATATGATCCGGAAACACAATTCAGATTACCGTTGCACACTGCGAACTGCACAAATTGTCCGAGAGTGAAGAAATAAACCGTCACCGGCACAGTGCTTGTAAAAGACACGTAATAATCATAGGTGTCTGGAATGGTGCCTTCTCTCCAGCCCGTTGCAGTCATGTTGCACCCTTGACTCGGACTTGTTCCACAGGCATTCCAGGTTGTAGTTGCAGAAGAAGCCGGAGGCGTGGAGGTAGGCGGTGGTTGTATGCTCTGAGCGTTAGGCGGGTTTGCCAACTGATAGTGATACGCGTTTCCCAGCGAGAACAGGGAACCATGCGAAGAAGCATAGAAGGCAATGCCTAGGAGCACGATGATGACCAGCATAATCCCAATGATGGCCTTGTATGGGCCAGTTGATACTGGCTGAGGAGCAGGCGTTACTGGCGGATAATATCCGGGCGAAGGAGGTTGCAGGCCCGGCGAAGAAACGGTTACGATCTTAGCACCGCAACTAGGACAGAAGTTCGTTGCATCTTGGGGCAGGGGCAACCCACAGTTGGGACAATGCAACGCGTTAGTTGTCATGTGTAGCAAACCTTTGTTCTTGAGAGGCGCGACGCATATTACAGGTTTCGTCGCATTTTTCCTAGCTCATTTTTCTGGAAATATCAGAGAACCAGAAATAGCCCGCAGCAACAGCGATCGCCGGGATAGTATAAGCTAGCAGAATTGCAACCGAAAGATCAATTGTTGGTACAATACTCTGGCCGACAAAGTCAACGATGCCCACTCCAGCTCGATCCAATAGGGGTGCTGCGTATTGAACCGGGAGAGAGTTCGCGGGCGATGTTGGCAGATAGATTCGGATAGTCTCGTAGATCTGCTTGCCTGTCAACCTGAAGATGAGATCCATGTACGCGCTGATTATGAAGCTTGAGAAGAAGACCGCGGAGGAAAAGATGTAGGCGAGGCTTGATCTCCTGATGAGTTCTCCGAGCATGAAAGCGATGGAGAAGAAGAGGAGAGCAGAGAAAGCCTGGACTAGAAACAGCCCTGGAGCAATTTCTAGCCCGTATTGAGAGCCGAAGAAGGTGTAAGCTGAAGCTACGCTCAAGAAGTCATTGAACGCAAGGATCCCAAGGAAGAGGGTGAATCCGCCGAGAAATTTGCCAATGAAATAGTCGTTTCTCTTAACAGGTTTCGAAAGGAGTAGTTCTGCGGTTCCCTGCTCATACTCTTCCGACATGGCGCCGGCTGCTATGAGGATGGCTGTGAAGTTGAGAAACAAAGGCTGGACGGCCAAGACGCCGGCGATCCAGATGTATGGAAAGGCCGAGCCGAGTAATACGTTAGCCCCAGCGGTCGATAACGCATAGTAAGGTAACGTGTCTAGTAATATGGTGAAGGCGAGGAGGGCGAGAACTTTTCTTCGAGCGATTGCACGCTTGATCTCGTAACGCATGAAGGTGAGGATTACGTCGGGTCGGCTCAATCGGCCCTGCTTCCCCCATTTTTTCTGAGTGCTTCGATGTAAGCTCGCTCGAGCATGTTCTCTGCAGTTTTGATAGAATAGAGCCTGGCACCAGATTTGACAACAAGGTCAGATATTGTAGGTCTGACGTCCTCGTGTCCGCGAACTATTATCTCGGCAGAAGCACCATCAAGGTTTACCTCCGAGACTCCTGGAATCTTTCTGATTCCGTCAACCGTTGGTTCGGTCATGCCTTGAGCTTCTAGTATGACGAGGGAATAGTCTAACACGTTTCGTATCACATCGTTTACCGGACCTTGATAGAGGATCTTTCCGCTGTGGATGATCGCCACGGAGGTGCAGAGCGATTCTACCTCGCCCATGATGTGTGAGGACATGAAGACGGTCCCTTTTTTCGCCGCGAATTCTCTGAACACTTCTCGAAAATGAGCCGCTCCGGCTGGGTCTAGTCCAATCATTGGTTCGTCAAGAATCAATATTTCAGGAGAACCCAGCATGGCTTGGGCAACGCTGAGACGTTGTACCATTCCTTTGCTGAGCTTTCCAACTTTGGTATCAGCATACTCTAAGAGTCCTACAAGTTCGAGGACACGTTTGATCTCATCCTGTCTTCCATTCCACAACGATGGGAAGTCTAGCTCGTGGGAGATTAGAGTGAGAAACTCTCTGGGAGTTAGAAATGTCTGGATATTGGGGAGTTCTGGCGAGTAGGCAACTTTTCTCAGGGCCTTGACGTGTTTTGTGACAGGGTTGAGCCCATTAACTTGCACTTCTCCAGACGATGGACGGATAAGGCCCAGTATCTGTCTGATGCAAGTTGTTTTTCCGGACCCGTTGGGACCAAGGAAACCGACAATTTGGCCTCTTTTGATCTCAAGATTTACTGGACCGATTCTCTTGTGTCCATAGTTCTTGACCGCGTTGCGAAACTGGATTACCGAAGAATCAGTGCTATCGGATGTTATTGCCATTGGAAGAGCGGCGCCTCTGACTCTCCGTGGTCACTAGTCGACCCAATAGGATGGCTTCTTTTCATCTCGAGGTTCTTGGTTAGCCGGGGGCCGGGGTTGGGCTTTTCTTCTGATCTTCATGAAAATCGAAGGAGCGGCAAACCCGACGGCGCCGATGAGACCCACGCTAAAGAGGGCCACTCCAAGAGGGAATGCGCTGCTCGGAGGGTCAACCAACGGGAGACTGGTTGCAAGGAGTTGGATGTGGAGGGAATATCTGTTGTAGATTTGTAGTTGGGCTGAATAAATGAGTCCGGAGGACACGGTGACGATGTTGCCGCTGGCGGAGACTGAGTATCCCGATGTCGAGTAAGTAACTGAAGCAGAAATTGCGTAGTTTGTCCCCTGGTAGTTCTTGCCATCGAAAGTAATAGGGTCGTTGCCAGTGTTGTGAATGTGGACGGTTAGAGTTATGCCGCTAGTCTTGTAGGAAAGGGTCTGGTTGCCGGTTGCAGGCACGTATGGGAATATTTCTGGAAGTGAACTGGCGTTTAATGCTCGGGAATAAGTGAGATTTCTGATGCTTGACATGAGGCTCAGGGTGAGTTGGACGAACCCGTTTTGATTAGTAGGCTGAGCGGACTCGTTAACGAGGAAATTGGCAACGGGTGCTTGCTGGTTAAAAACGCTGATCCTGTATTCGACATAGCCTTGTTTTGGAGGTGTGGCGAACGCTAACGTGGAGCCGGCCCCGATTACCAGTAGAAATGAGAATACTAGGGCGGTGATGATTGAGAAGCGCATTATGAGTATCTTCGCGCTGGTTCAAAATGAGACACGGACGATATAAGGATGTTACTAGTTATGATCGGGGAATTATTTTTCCATGTTGGGTTCTTGTATGATTAGCCGTTTCTCAAGGTCCATTATTCTCTTGTGCTGGGCGAACAGCATTGACATGAGCAGTGGCACTTCTTTGACGGGAGAGGCTAGGGTACTAGCGTAGGATGCGTAGAGCTTGCACTGGTTCAAGAGGTCCTCGAAGACTATCTTGTCTTCGGCCTGGAGAAACTGTTTGAACCGGCTGAGCTTGGTAAGTTCTGCTTCCACGACCATCCGCCATGAAGGAATTGTTCGTCCCGACAGTGAGCCCCCGAAGAGTCTCGAACTTAGCAACAGTGGGACGACCTAGAATAATAACAAGAGATTGGCCCGTAAACAAAGATCTAAGAGAAGCGCCGGTGAAACTGAGTCTTTGAAGAGCCCCACCAAGAAGGGCCCCGCGTCCAAGCGGACCGCTGGAGACGAAGGTCTCGAGTCAAAGGATCCTTTCCTAGTCGACTACAAAGAGAAGCTGAGAGCTATCGTAGAAGGATTGAGGGGCATCGGTTCAAAGCAGCTTGAGCTACTTGTAGTTGAGATGATACGTGGACGCTGGATAAAAGATCGCCGCGCTTCATATCCCTACGAAGTCGCCTGGGTCTTCGGTAGGGACGATGGAATTATGTCCAGACTTCTCACTAGGCTGGAAGAGCAAGGGGAGATAGAGCCTGCGGGTGTCGCACCGGGAAAGAAGGGGCCCGTCGAGCCCTTCAAGCCTCGAACATTGCGAAAACAGAAGACGAAGTAACCCATCGGTCCTGAAATAGAGAGGATTCGTTGGCTATTCGGCTATCATCTGTTCAGTTTCGAGAATTTGATCTGAGTAAATCTTCCTGTCCTCTTCATCAAGGGTTACGGCGCCAAGTTGTTGCCTAGCCTTGTTAATGTAGTTCCTTGCAGACTGGACGTCTTTTTCTATGGCATAAGCCCGCGCCACTCCCTCGTATCCTGAAATCAATAGTTCTGACAAGTTGTTCTTCTCGCAAATTTCCAAGGATGTCTTTGCGAACAGGAGAGCAAGGTGAGGCTGGTTGAGAGCACCATAGACGCGGGAGATCTGCCAGTCACCAATAGCTAGGTTTCTTGGGGTTCCGACAAAGGTCCAATGATACCGGAAGAGTGCGTCAGGTGAAGCATCAACTGGTCATCATGCATGCTTCTATCTTTCTTTTCCAGATAGTCCCATGCCCGGTTGAAGCACTCAGCCGCAGACTTGCGATGAAACTCATGTTCAGCCTTCGAAATACTGACAGTCAAATCTCAGCAAGAACCGGGAAGAAGGAGGAGGATAAGAGAGCTTCCCTTTTTTTTCCGGTCGACCAATGTTGATGTGTACAACAGCAATCCAGGATTTCAACGGCGTATACTGGGGAATGTCAAGAAAGCTAGAATCCTAAATCTGAAAGAAGCTTGATTCAAATGAAGGTGGGTTTGGTTCGTGAGGCGAAATTGGTTAAGTGTCGTTCTTGCGGTCAGGAATGTTTGTCTCTGGCTTCAGTTCGGGCCGCTCTGCGTCTGACGTAGAGTAAGGTCCCAGCTCCTCCAACGAGCAGCGCGACAACGCCCATGACAATGGGATTCAGCAAGTATGTTTCCCAATCCGAAGTTGGCTGGGTTGACGAGCCGTTTCCAGGTTTCACGAAGTTGATCTGGAAGTTCGAAGAACCTCTGAAACTCATCAACCGTGACATTTCAGAATATGTGAATGCGAGTGGGGTTCCATTATCGAGAACCCTGGCAGGAACTAGGTTCAATGCTTCCGGCATGTAGAGAACTATATCTGCGTTGTTTGCCGTGAAGCCAAGGGTGTTGTTGTCCCAGGCAATTGAAGACAGGGTTGTGTTCGAAAGAATCTGTAGCCCAGGGTCTAAGGTGTAAGCGTGGTAGGGGGAGTCGGCTGAATACGTCTTTGCGTACTCTCCGAGAAATGTAAAGTCTGACTGTGAATCGTACCAGTTATCGTTTGTTTGACTGCCCGACAGGGTTCCCCCATTCGCCGAAATGTAGTATTGGAGCGTCGAACTGATTGAGAGCTGGTGCTTGGTGTTCATCTTAATGCTTGGTAGGGCCAGCGTTCCAGAGTCTCGTCTTGCGATCATAACAATACTTCCATCAATAACGTAACCTAGTAGATTCTGCCTGCTAGAACCACTGGTGACAGTGTTCCACACATAAGGGACATTGGTCGAGAGCGTGGTCCCGGAATCGTACCAGTAATAATCTCCATTGATCGTTGGAGGCGTTATTTGACTCAGTACGGAAAGAGTTGCAGGGTCCAAGCTGAGTTGGAACTGTGTGGTCGAGTTGAATTGGACGTCGTGAAATGAGTCCATGATTTTGGTGACTATGACCGGTTCTTTTGTTGCAATCACTTGTGGAGAGGTGACTCCGTCAACGCTGTACGATGCTACACGGAGTCCGGTTCCGGCTTCTCTGGAATAGGTTCCCTGAGAACTCGCGTTTGCGACTTGACCTGAGTCGTACCAGCCCTCCCCATCGGAGCCTCCTGAACCTCCCTCAACAATCAGGAAATACTGATGATAGTAAGAGAACGACAAGGACGCGCTATTGTTGATGGTGCCGGAGACCTGGCTGGCGAGCCATCTCTCGGTTAATGTCGAACCCCCGAGCGGGTTCGTAATACTGAACGACGATCCCGCGTCCAGCCAAACCTGGAAAGGTTGAGTTAACAGATTATTGCCAACTTTCGAGCCGAGTGCAGTTCCAGTGAGCATCGGCGCACTTGGGGACCCGCCATAGGAGACGGAATAGTCTGCGGTCAGAAGATATTGATGATAGTAGACTGTAAAAATTGTTCCGAACGCGGGTACTGTTCCCGTGGCTGAGGGTGTTGACCATCTCTCACTTGAGGTTGATCCTGAAAGTTGGCTTTGATAAGAGTAGGTAGTGCCTGAGTCCGCCCAATCACTGAAACTGGCAGTTCCAGTTCGGGACAGCGCAAGTTGATAGTATGTCACGATTGGCGGAGAACCAATTGTTCCACCACTTACTACTTTGAAGCCGAATGCCGTGAGGTATTGATGATAGTAGGCGATTGGGTTAGAAATCTGTAAGGCTTGAGAGATGCTGAGCTCAGTAAACGATGTCGTCCATCGCTCGCCCAGGCCACTGTATATGGAGAAAGGTGTTGTGAAATTCGTGGCGCGTAGTGCAAATATTCTTTGAGAGCTATTTGTCAGTAGTACGGTCGCCAGTTCCGGGGCATCCGTGGCACTCGGGTTTTGAGGAGCACTTGTGTAGTTTGTCTGAACAATAAGAGTCCCGCCGTCGTTAGTCGAAATTGAGACTTGTTGACCTAGCAGGTCATAGTAATAGTATCTTTGTATTGCCCCTGGACCGGGATTGAAGGACACGTCGGAGCAACTATGTTCGAGGCACCATTCTTCATGCTGATTTGAGGCTAAGGACCTCCCGGAGATCGTGACGTTTGTGTTCGCGTCGACGAAAATCGTCACGTTCTGGTTCGTGTAAGCTGTTGTTGTCCACCCCTTGGACCCGTTGGCATAGTAAGTTATGTTGAAAGAGTTGGATGACGAGAGAGGTATTGTTGCTAGAGATGAAATGAGGTTGACAGAAACAGAATTCGATGGCCCATAACTCAGAGCGCAAGCGTGATTGTGGTTGCTCCATTCTTCCTGCACGAGATAATTATGGTTATCGAGAACAAGGTTTGGTTGAGAAACAGAGTTGCTACTTCCAAAGTTCCAAGCGCATTTATCGCCAATCTCGTCTGAGAGGCCCCCGACTCCGTACCAGCCGTCGCCGTAAGGATCGTTTACGGATTCGAACAACTCGTGCGAGACAAGGTTGATCTCTGGATCGGCGTATTGGTCACGGTTGGGGGCGAATGTATCATTAGGGAAAGGATAGTTGCACCGGCCCGAGGGACCGCCGAAGTCAGGCATATTGGCGAATGTGATGTTCTGGCTGCCCTGAAGGAAATGCGAGTGATAGGCACAGTACCCGTACGAATATGGCGTGGAAAATGTGCAGTATCTGTTTAAGTTGTCAGAGCAACTTTCAATGCCATATCCTGTAAAGACAAAGAAGAGTGTGGTGGAATTTGGTACCCATCCTGTAGCACCAATTGCCCTGGTCACCTCGGCTTGTATGTCCGAATCATGCAATGGGTTGGACTGAGTGCCACTCGAAGGATAGCGTGTGGTATTGTCCAGATATGAGCCTCCAAAGGTAGACTTGTCCAACGGAGTTCCATTGGAATGGTCAGGATATTGGTTGAGGATGTTATAGTAGGAGGAAGAGGCTAGATCGCCAAGAAATCGCGTGGTGAGTTTCTCGTAGGAAGTGTCGTTTCCTCCAGGCTCGTAGCTTGCACCTCGGGGTTGCCAGAAGATCGCGAAAGTGACCGATGTGTGCATTGTTGCACCCCCATGATACATTAGGTTGCTTGTAGTAGCGGCAGCCCCTATTCCACTCGATGCTTGTCGCCGAGGAAAGAGGGATATTTGGTGAGTCGGGCTAGAACTTGAAATGGCATTTGGCGGTCGCGGTTCATTGCCTACAGGCATGCTCACCGTGACAGAAGGCGCCGTTGAGCTAATTATCGCGCTAGCGGTTCCCGCTTTGTTTGTTTGGTTGAGCGTAGAATTTGGAATGAGGACTCCAGTGGCGAGCGCGACAAAGATAAGCTGTAGACCGACCGTGAAAATTGCGTGACTTAGGCGCATGAGATGTCCTCGCGTATTCGCAAGAATCTCGTGAATGCCTAACTTCTATACCTAACGCCTCTTATTATGCCATTTAGCTTATCGTTCCTGGTTCCAAACCTTTTTACTCAAAGTCGTTCTCCTAGCCACGTTTTGCTTTGTCGATAGATTTTAGCCGTGAGCAGAGTGATCGTATTCAGAAAATGTTGGCCGAGTTTAACGATTCTTGGTTGAAGTACTGGGCGGCATATGTAGAGCTGCAGAACCAGCTTTATGACAGTGCGAGGGCCGCACGGGAAGTGTCCTGGCTTGCAGCCACTGACGATGCGAAGCTGAGCCAGATCAACCGTATGCAACGAGAGCTTTACGCCACGATGCCCCGCCGGGTCGACTACATGCCGCTCGGACAAGTCAACCGAAACTTAGACAATGCTCTGAGTAAGATTCTCGAGCTGGAATCAGCTCTGACTTCCGAAAAGGCAAAGTGCACAAGATTACTAGCCGCTGTGGACTTGCTCTTGGAACAGATCAGCCGGACGAAACAGGAACTAAAGGCAGCAGAAACCTAGAAACGCCTACGATGTGGCTGACCAGAGCTTTCCAGAATTGGAATTGTTGCTGGTGCCCAAGTGTTATACGGTAAGAACCAGAGGTGGGCAAGAGATAGTCCTAGGGGAGAAGATGCACGACCCGTAAGGATTGGCAGAAGAAAAAGAAGAAGATGGCCGGACGGGAAGGCCCTGCGAAGGGCAAGAACCGCTGACAAATAAGTTTCTCGCCCGAGCCGCTGGTATCAGCTGATCTATTCGAAGAACCACTAAATACTCTTCAATCTGACCGGGGTTGCATCGAGATTGACAACTATGGAAATGAAGACACCTGGCTGGTGGCGCGCGTTTGAAGTCTTGGGCGGGATACTCGTTTTAGCTTTGGCTGCAATCGTCCTCGGAGACCAACAGTTTGCTCTCACAACTCTCGTCTATATCATCGGAGCTGCATTACTGATTGGCGGGCTCTCCCGAATAGGCTTAGGAATCTTCGCCAGAATCTTCAGTCCAGCCACACGCGGTTTCAATTTGGGCGGTGGAATCATCGCAGTGGTCCTGGCCATCGTCGTAATCCTTGATCCTTCGCTCGGAATCGGCGCTCTCATACTAATCGTGGCAGCAGCCCTCCTACTGGTGGGGGCGGTGGAGATAGTGGTCGGAGGCTTAGCCAGGCATCGGCCAATATGGCTCCGGGTAGTAGTAGTGGTCGTCGGAATGCTGACAGTCATCCTTTCAGCGTTGACTGTTCTAGACACTGCGTTGGGACAGACGACTCTAGCGCTAATACTTTCAATCGCACTCGTCTTCGTCGGAATCCGGGACATTATCCATGGAATAAGCGGACATCGACACCTACCCGTCCCAGTTGGAGCCGCAGTCACATCAGTGTAGGCCGAAATACAAGGAGTAAGGGACAGGCAGCATGAGCACAACCCTAACCAGCAAAATTTCGCCCGCTGATACGACAACCGTCCGACGCATTCTAGCGGCAATAGATGGTTCGGACAATTCGAAAAAGGCCTCTACAGTGGCGTTGAGGGTCGCCGAAAGACTCGGGGCGGAACTCATCATTTTGAACGTGCTTCCGGGTATAACATATCTTGGCGCCCTTGCGTCGAGGGCGCCGATTCCCCAGAGCACCTACGATCAATACTTCATCTATGCGGACGAGAGAGCCAACGAAATCGTCAACGAGCAAGTAGCTCTAGCTAAAGACAAAGTTGCGAACGTGAAAGGGCTCGTAATACGAACCCAGTACACAATCGTCGAAGAAATAATCAGTATCGCGGAGCGAGAAAAAGTCGACCTTATCGTAATGGGCACCAGAGGCTTAGGAGGCTTCAAGAAACTGCTGATGGGAAGCGTCAGCAGCGGGGTCGTTAATCATGCACACTGCTCAGTCTTAGTGGTAAGATAGTCTCAAGTAACGATTCGTTAAGACCCTTGCGGCAACAGATGTCGTCCCAGTTTAGTCTCGGCGAAATTCCGTCAATAATCCTAGCCTGGATCGTACTCTCAGTTGGAATCACTTACGGGGCCATTGCCCGTTTTTCAAGAGGGGTCCCCGGAAGTCTTGAATTCGTAATAGCTGGCTTCATTGCCACCGCGACGGCATTCATAATTCACGAGATGGGCCACAGGTATGTCGCGATAAGATACGGATACGTCGCCCGCTTCCGTCTCTGGGCCTGGGGTCTTGCGATGACCTTGGTTATTGTGTTCGCGACGGGAGGAGGGATAGTTTTCGGCGCTCCCGGAGCTGTGTACATCGCGCCCGCCGTAATGAGCTTCTACGATTCCAACTATCGAAAGACTGATCCCGAACGGGACAATATGATCATATCAGCCGCAGGACCCGGAATCAACCTCGCCTTCGCCATTGTCTTCCTCACGTTGATATTCGTCATCCCATCAGGCTTCCTATCTACCATCAGCCAGTTCGGATTCTCGCTAAACGTCGGGCTGGGATCATTCAACATGCTCCCAATCCCACCACTGGACGGGTCGAAGATATTCAGGAAAAATATTCCCATCGCACTGGCAATAGCGCTTCCATTATGGGCAATGCTCCTTATTTTCGTCTTAAACCTCTAACGCGTTGCCTGACGAATGCTTCGAAAACATCATCGAAGGAAATGCGAGTAGAACAGCGGCCTCTTACCATAACGGCGAGTAATCCTTGAGTGTTCCTCCGGTGTAGGAGAACCGGACCGTACCCGAAGGGATAGACGGGTCCAAGGCGTTGGCTCGGGCTGTTACTCCGGCGTAGGGTGCTCCGCCCCACCGGTAGACGGCTTTCCAGTAGGAGAAGTCTCCTTGGATGACATTTGCCTTCTCCATTTTCCTCCAGGACCCTTGGTACTGGAAAGACGGATACAGTAGAAGGACGCTCCAACCTGGGACCGGGAACTTTGTGGCGACTCCGAATTGGTAGAAAATCGCGAGACCTTGCGGAATATTGCTCGCTACTCCACCAGGAATGCCGATATCGAAGTAGCGGCCTTCCCTAAAGTCTGGATTGAAACTTCCGAACTTCGTCCACGGCACACCAGTGGTGTTGTAGTACCAGTTCGCCCTCCCGGATTCCCACATCATCCGCAGAAATATGGGAGTAGAAATGTTCGCTGGGCTGATCGTAACCTCTGTGTGATACCTCAAGTATTGCCAGAAGTGTCCTCCACAATTGGCGTTGCTGTCACAGGTTCCCCAAGATGAACCTGAGACTACCAGACTGCTATTTGGCAACAAGAACACGTCGGCTCTCCATCCAAAGTCCCAGCCATCGATACAACAATTGGGTGATTGGACCCCCATACCCGCCATCAGGAAATTGTCCGGCGCGAGAAGTTGCGGGTTGGCCTTGGCGAAACTAACTCCGATCTCCACGCAGCAAATCCTGTACTGGCTAGAGTTGTAGTAGCCTGCTATGTAGGGATAGTTGGGTAGACCTAGGGTCAAGTTTCCTTGACCGGGGGAAATCGACGTAGCGAATAGTACGCTGGGGTCCCAATAATCCCAGGCCACCAGCGTCATCAGACAAACAGCAAGGACGAGAGCCACTCCGACACGCCTAACACTCTCCATTTTGATCCTTCCGAACCACGCAGGTAATCCATGAAATCGGAGCCTAGGATAGCCGAGCACGGTGAGGCCGCCGAGAAATGCGAAAAAGGCCCATGCTGGAACCAAGAGATAGAGAAGACTTCTATCACAGCCCGGGCACAAGAGGGGCCCTAGTGCTCCCGAGATGAAGAGTAGCGAAATAACGCCGGAGGCGGTCGCTAGCTTGAGGGACCGTCCTATACTAGCCGTCAAGATCCCTGTCTCGAGCTGGGGTACGCCTGCCAGAATCAGCGCTTGAAATATTGCGAGAGGAGAAAGATAGGTTACCCCTGAAAACCAAGCTGTCAATGGAAACCAAGTCATCACAACTGTTACAACGATTCCAGCAAAAATCGCAATCGCTGGACTCAGCCTTCGATCTAGCCCTTCGCCCTTCGATGCTACTTTCGCTAGCGTCGGCAAAGCGCCGAAGCTGAACATCATCATGGTGAGTCTGATGCCCGCTAGGCCGTCGGGACCTTGCTGGTAACACTCCGACTGCCAAATCGTTCCGGACTGATAGGTTGGGCATGCAACATAGAACAGTACATAGATCAGAACGGCGCTGAGAAAGACCTGGGCCATTGCCCAGCGAGGTCGGAGAAGGTACGCGATCAATATTCCTCCCAATGCAAAAGATACTACATCTGCTTCGAGTCGAAGTCCCGAGAACTCGTAGTACCAGAACCCGTGGATGGTTTGCCCGAAGTAGAAGTCCATTCTCTCAAAGAGATATGCCGGAAGCCAAGGGAAGATGGCTATCAGCCCTCCACGGAGTATTTTCTTGGTAGTGAACTGGTAAGAACGATTCATTGAATGAACGTGAGGAGTTTGAACCCTTTTGGGTCTTGCCGTCAGCATTGGGGAGTTATTCCTAAGGAATAATTCATCGCAGAAATAGTTCAGTTCCACGGACGACAAAATTGTTCTCGGCACCTTCAGCCCGAGAACCAGCAACCATCTATCACGCTACACACTTCTAGCTGACGCATCTATCCTACTCTCTAGAGAGAAACTTCGGGAGGAACAGCAAACTTGAACACTCCTCAACAGTCGTGAGGGACAGGTGATGAACAGGAACCAAGAAACTCGTCATTAAGTACCGCGAGCTCCAAACATCAATTGGAGAGGCTCGTCTCCCGAGGAAGAGTCGACTAAGATGGTCGAGATACTGATCGAGAAACTCACAAAACGCTACGGAGACCTCGTGGCTCTGGATAACGCGTCCCTTCAGATTTCTTCCGGCGAGGTCTTTGGGCTTCTTGGACCCAACGGGGCCGGTAAGAGCACGCTACTGAAGACTCTCGTGGGAATCCTCAAGCCTACCAGTGGAACCGTCAGAGTCGACGGCTACGACATAGTGCAAGACCCGGAAAAGGCCAAGAAGATAATCGGGTACTTGCCAGAGAACCCGTCCCTCTATACTGGACTTACCACCCAAGAGTTCTTGCAGTTCGTGGGGAAGATCAGAGGAGTCGATGATGATCGTCTGGACCAGGAAATATCCGAATCTCTCAAATCCTTCTCTCTGGAAGAAAAAAGGAATTCCCTAATCGGCAGCTTATCCAAGGGCATGAAACAGAAGGTGGCCATTATCGCCACAAGTCTTCACCGCCCAGAGGTTCTCGTCTTGGACGAGCCGTTGACGGCGCTCGATCCGAAGACTCGTGCGTCGGTCAAGGAATGGATAGCCTCCCAGACCAAGAGGGGAGTCACAACGATATTGTCGACTCACGACTTGGATGTTGCCCAGACCCACGCGAATAGAATCGGCATTATCGACCGGGGAAAGATCATCGCCATCGGAGGAATCGAGAGTCTGCGGAAAATGGCGAATGCAGAGATAGATGCCCGGCTAGAAGATGTCTTTCTCCGGCTCACCGCAGAGTCGGGCGAAGAGCCGAGCAAAACATGAGCACGCCAGGGACCCTGCAGACCATATGGGTCTTGGTCAGATACTGGGTGAAAGGGAGGTTCACGAAAACCACTTTGTTTGGACTCTTGATTGGAGAGGCTTTCTCGATGATCTTCATCCTCTTCGGGGGAAGCACCTTCCTTTCCTTCTCGAATCGGGTTGGGCTGGGCACGGGCTTGTCAGAAGTTGCGGGAAGTTTGTTTCTCGCCTTCTATCTCATAGGTCTCATCCAGAGCGGGTTCAACGGTAGCGGCCTTCCGGTGAGTTCCAGTGATGTGGACTACGTATTCACTTCGCCGGTTCCACCTCGGGTCGTGTTTGCCGCCAAAGTTCTGTTGAACTCTCTCACAACTGTACTCGTCGGCTTTCCACCCATCTTCGTTCTTTATCTGAGATTCGCCTCATTCTACCACACACCATGGTCGACCGCGGTTTTGGCGGGGCTCGTGACCTTGGTCTTCCTCGTGATAGGACTACTATTGAGTGCCGACATCACTCTCTCCCTCGGATCCGGGCTTGGAAAGCGGAGGAAACTCTGGCGTAACCTGTTCATACTCCTGGTTCTAGTACTAAGTCTCCTTCCTGTTACTTTGCTGATTCCCGGGATTCC